>Ga0207696_1000437_pt1 | contig 37298 bp, 34 predicted proteins | sample KBSS54metaG_FD_184403 | JGI IMG/M metagenome (GOLD analysis project Ga0207696, IMG submission 184403) | Switchgrass rhizosphere microbial communities from Kellogg Biological Station, Michigan, USA - KBS S5-4 metaG (SPAdes) (version 2) | ecosystem: Host-associated > Plants > Roots > Rhizosphere >... | reverse complement strand
TATAATGGTGGGCATTTAGGTTTTTATTATACATACGCATAAAAAAAATGGGAATACACCTACCACTCGCCATATTTCAAGTTCATGCACGTTGGCTGTATTCATTCACCCGACAAATCTTCCGGGAGCAGCTATGCCCTGTTTAAGGGCGTATGCGGTTTTTTGGTGCAACAAACTTAGTGCAAACCCCAGCATTGATCACAAATCCAGTATTAAATTTTACTACTGCATAATATTTCTTGTTTTCGTGTTGCGATCCATACACTGCCATAAAACTATGCACTAATTATTCACTTTATGTGAATAGTGTGTATTTGTAACTCATTGATTTTTCAATCACACCTCTGTGCTATTCATTTATATCGCTGGCTGGCACGAAGCGTGCAATCTACATTTACAGCGCAAACACCCAATTATTTAACATTCAAATAACTTTTTATTTACCGGAAGAGGTCGCTATGTCGCAGTCAATTACCCGCCAGAATTTCGACGATTGGATGATGCCCGTTTATGCCCCAGCTTCTTTTATTCCGGTACGTGGTGAAGGGTCGACGTTATGGGACCAGCAAGGCAAAGATTACATCGACTTCGCGGGCGGCATCGCAGTGAACGCTCTCGGTCATGCCAATCCTGAACTGCGCAAAGCGCTGGAAGAACAGGCGGCAAAATTCTGGCATACCGGCAATGGCTACACTAACGAGCCGATTTTGCGTCTCGCAAAACAGCTGATTGATGCCACTTTTGCCGAGAAAGTGTTCTTCTGCAACTCCGGCGCTGAAGCCAATGAAGCGGCTTTAAAGCTGGCGCGTAAATACGCACATGACAACTTTGGCCCGCAGAAAAGCGGCATCGTTGCTTTCAAAAATGCCTTCCATGGCCGCACGCTATTTACTGTTTCCGCTGGTGGACAACCGGCTTATTCACAAGATTTTGCCCCGTTACCACCGCAAATCAGCCACGCGATTTATAACGACCTGCAATCTGCCAGTGAACTGATTAATGAAAATACCTGCGCGGTGATTGTGGAACCGATGCAGGGTGAAGGCGGCGTGGTGCCAGCTGACCCAACATTCCTGCAAGGCTTGCGCGAACTGTGTGATCGTCACAACGCAGTGCTGATTTTCGATGAAGTACAAACTGGTGTGGGCCGTACCGGCGAGCTGTACGCTTACATGCACTACGGCATTACGCCGGATGTGCTTTCAACCGCCAAAGCATTAGGTGGCGGCTTCCCGATCGGTGCCATGCTGACGACTGATAAATTCGCCAAAGTGATGGTGGTGGGCACCCACGGCACCACTTACGGCGGTAACCCGCTGGCGGGTGCGGTTGCCGGGCGAGTAATGGAAATCATCAATACGCCTGAAGTGCTTAATGGCGTGAAACAGCGTCACGCCTGGTTTGTGGAGCGTTTAAACAACATTAACCAGAAGCATCAGTTGTTCAGTGAAGTGCGCGGTCTGGGGTTGTTAATTGGCTGCGTATTGCAACCGCAGTACAACGGAAAAGCTAAACTTATCTTACAGGCTGCTGCGAATGAAGGCTTGATGATGCTGATCGCTGGCGCGAATGTGGTGCGTTTTGCACCGGCATTAATTGTCAGCGAAGGCGAAGTGCAACAAGGGTTGGATCGTTTTGAGCGCGCCTGTGAACGCTTCTTAGCGGGAGAGCAATCATGATGGTTATCCGTCCGGTTGAGCGCGGTGATATATCCGGGCTGCTGGCGTTGGCGGGTAAAACAGGCGGCGGGTTGACCTCGCTGCCTGCGGATGAAAAAACGCTGTCGGCACGTATCGAACGCTCCATTCATACCTGGCAGGGTGGCCTGCCAAAAGGCGAACAGGGCTATGTTTTCGTCCTGGAAGATTCCTCAACCGAACGCGTGGTAGGTATTTGCGCCATTGAAGTGGCCGTCGGGTTAAACGACCCCTGGTACAATTACCACGTTGGCACGCATGTTCACGCTTCCAAAGAGCTGAACATTTACAACGCGTTGCCGACGCTGTTTCTCAGCCATGATCACACCGGTAGCAGCGAGCTGTGCACGTTATTCCTTGATGCTGACTGGCGCAAAGAGGGCAACGGTTACTTACTGTCTAAATCGCGCTTCCTCTTTATGGCAGCGTTTCGCGATCGTTTTAACGACAAAGTGGTCGCTGAGATGCGCGGCGTGATTGATGAACATGGCCATTCACCGTTTTGGGAAAGCCTCGGCAACCGCTTCTTCTCAATGGAGTTTAGCCGTGCAGATTACTTGTGCGGCACCGGGCAGAAAGCGTTTATCGCCGAGTTAATGCCAAAGCATCCTATTTATACCGATTTCCTGTCGGCCGAAGCACGGGCGGTGATTGGTAAAGTGCATCCGCAAACGGCCCCAGCGCGAGCAGTTCTCGAAGCGGAAGGTTTCCGCTACCGCAATTACGTGGATATTTTCGACGGCGGGCCAACGCTGGAATGCGACATCGACAGGGTTCGCGCGATTCGTAAAAGCCACCTGGTGGAACTGGTGATTGGACAACCGGCAACCGAAGAGCTGCCGATGTGTCTGGTCGCCAATGAAAAATATAATGATTTTCGTGCCATGTTGATTAAGGCGAACCCAAAAGGCGACCGCCTGATTGTTGATGCCCAAACCGCTGATGCCCTGAAATGCAGCTCCGGTGATCGGATTCGTTTGGTGCGTTTGTGCCCCGAGGAGAAAAAAGTATGACTCAGTGGATTAATGGACAATGGCTTTCCGGGCAGGGTGAATCACTGCAAAAGCATAATCCGGTGAATGGCGAGTTGCTGTGGGAAGGCATTGCGGCGGATGCGCAGCAAGTCGGGCAAGCGTGTGATGCGGCGCGTGTCGCATTTCCGGCATGGGCGAAACGCCCGTTTTCCCATCGTCAGGCAATTGTTGAGAAATTTGCCACGCTGCTTGAGGCCAACAAAGAAGCATTAACCGTCACCATTTCTCAGGAAACCGGCAAACCGCGCTGGGAAGCGGCCACCGAAATCACGGCGATGATCAACAAAATCGCCATCTCGATTAAGGCTTACCACACGCGTACTGGCGAAACTCACACCGAAATGCCAGACGGCGCGGCTACATTACGCCACCGTCCGCACGGCGTGTTAGCGGTGTTTGGCCCGTATAACTTCCCAGGGCATTTGCCAAACGGGCATATCGTGCCGGGTTTGTTGGCGGGTAACACGATTGTCTTTAAACCAAGTGAACTGACGCCGCTGATTGGCGAACAGGTGATGAAACTTTGGCAACAGGCAGGGGTGCCGGATGGCGTGCTGAACCTGGTGCAGGGCGGGCGTGAAACCGGGCAGGCGTTAGCGCAACAGCCAACGCTCGACGGTTTGTTGTTTACCGGCAGCGCGAATACCGGTTATCAACTTCACCGCCAGTTTGCCGGGCAGCCGGAGAAAATTCTCGCGCTCGAAATGGGCGGAAACAATCCGCTGATCGTCGAAGATCCTCAGGATATCGACGGAGCTGTTCATCTGGTGATTCAGTCGGCATTTGTCACCGCCGGGCAGCGTTGTACCTGTGCGCGCCGTTTGCTGGTTAAACAGGGCGCGCAGGGCGATGTATTCCTGAAGCGTCTGGTAGAAGTGGCGGCGCGTATTCGCCCTGATGCCTGGGACGCCGTACCGCAACCCTTTATTGGCGGGCTAATTTCAGTTCAGGCCGCTGAACGCGTGCTGAGCGGCTGGCAGGAGCATATCGCGCGCGGCGGCAAAGCGTTGCTTGAGCCGAAGCTACTGAAAGCCGGAACCTCGTTGCTAACGCCGGGAATTGTCGAACTAACGGGTGTCGCCAATGTGCCAGACGAAGAAGTGTTTGGCCCGTTGCTGACCGTTTATCGTTATACCGATTTCGACCAGGCGATTGCCATGGCCAATGACACTCGTTATGGGCTGGCGAGCGGGTTGATTTCGCCACATCGTGAGCAATTCGAGCAACTGTTACTGGAAGCGCGAGCCGGGATTGTGAACTGGAATAAACCGTTAACCGGAGCTTCCAGCGCGGCACCCTTTGGCGGCGTTGGTGCATCTGGCAACCATCGTGCCAGTGCCTGGTATGCGGCAGATTACTGCGCGTGGCCAATGGCTACACTGGAAAGCCCGTCATTCCCGCTGCCTGCCACCCTCAGCCCTGGGCTTGATTTTAGCGGTAAGGAATAATCATGAAAGCGCGTGAAGTTAATTTCGATGGACTGGTGGGCTTGACCCACCATTACGCAGGGCTGTCTTTCGGCAACGAAGCTTCCACGAAGCACCAGTTCCGTGTCTCCAACCCGAAGCTTGCCGCGAAACAAGGCTTGCTGAAGATGAAAGCGCTGGCGGATGCTGGTTTTGCACAAGGGGTGATTGCGCCACAAGAAAGACCCAATATTCCTTTGCTGCGCCAGTTAGGTTTTAGCGGCACTGACGCGCAAATTATTGAGCGAGTGGCAAAGCAAGCGCCGCAACTGTTATCGGCAGTCAGTTCCGCTTCATCTATGTGGGTGGCGAACGCAGCAACGGTTTGCCCGTCGGCGGACAGCTTAGATGGCAAAGTGCATTTCACGGTGGCGAATCTTAACAACAAATTCCATCGTGCCAGTGAAGCGCCCACTACTGAAAACGTACTGCGCGCCATCTTCCGTAACCAGCAGCATTTTTCTGTACACGCTGCATTGCCGCAAGTGGCGATGTTTGGCGATGAAGGGGCGGCTAACCATAACCGCCTTGGCGGTGCGTATGGTGAGCCATCCACCCAACTGTTTGTTTACGGCAGGGAAGAGGCCAAAGCCGGACAGGCTCCGGCACGTTACCCCGCTCGCCAGACGTTAGAAGCAAGCCTGGCGGTGGCGCGCCTGAATCAGGTCAAACCTGAATTAGCAGTCTACGCACAACAAAACCCAGCGGTTATCGACCAGGGCGTTTTCCACAACGACGTAATTGCGGTATCTAATCGCGAGGTGCTGTTCTGCCACGAGCAGGCATTTTTGCATCAAGAGGCGCTTTACCAACAGTTGCGTGAAAGAGTGCCTGGTTTTAGCGCCATTGAAGTTCCGGGCGATAAAGTATCGGTGGCGGATGCGGTGGCAACCTACCTGTTTAACAGCCAGTTGCTCAGCCGTGACGATGGCAGCATGACGTTGGTGTTGCCGGAAGAGTCACGCCAGCACGCGGGTGTGTGGCGCTACCTTAATGAAGTGCTGGCGGCAGATAACCCAATCAGTGAACTGAAAGTGTTTGATCTGCGTGAAAGCATGGCGAATGGCGGTGGGCCTGCGTGTTTACGCTTACGCGTGGTGCTCAACGATGCCGAGCAACAAGCGGTTAATCCTGCGGTCATGATGAACGACACTTTGTTTGTCACGCTCAATAACTGGGTAGATCGCTGGTATCGTGACCAGTTAACGCAGGCCGATTTAGCCGATCCGCAATTACTGCGTGAAGGACGCGAAGCACTCGATGAACTGACGCGTATACTAGACTTAGGTTCTGTTTATCCGTTTCAGCAATAGCTGGAGGCACAATGTTGGATTTTCTGGCGCAAACCCTGGCAGGGAAAGTGCCAACTCATAGCGCAGGTAAGAATACTCATCTGCATTGGCAATGGTGGGATGAAGGGATTTTGACCCTTATTCCACATCAAAGCGTGGAAAAAACGCTGGTGTTATCGGCGGGCATTCATGGTAACGAAACTGCACCGGTGGAAATCCTCGCGCAGTTAGTGGACAGCCTTCTGGCAGGCAAGATGGCTTTGCAGTGGCGGGTGTTGGTGATCCTCGGCAACCCTGCGGCGTTGCGAAGCAACCAGCGTTATCAACACAGTGATATGAATCGCATGTTTGGCGGCGGCTGGCAGCAGTTCCCGGAAAGCGTGGAAACGCAGCGTGCCTGTCGCCTGGAGCATGCGTTAGATCTGTTTCTGGCCGAGTGCGAAGAGACGACTTGCTGGCATCTGGATATGCACACTGCGATCCGCAGCTCGTACCACCCGCGTTTTGGCGTGTTACCGGCGCGCGCTTTGCCTTACGATGAGGAGTTTCTCACGTGGTTAGGCTGTGCCGGTTTGCAAGCGCTGGTGTTTCATCAGGAACCGGGCGGCACATTTACCCATTTCAGTAGCGAGCATTTTAATGCGCAGAGCTGCACGCTGGAGCTGGGGAAAGCACAACCGTTTGGTGAAAACGATCTTAGCCAGTTTGAAGTGACCCGTCAGGCGTTGCAGGCACTGCTGAGCGGTGAAACATCTCCTTGTGCCGAGAGCAAACCGCTACGTTATAAAGTGGCGCAGCAGATCACGCGCCTGAGCGATGACTTTGTGCTGCATATGTCAGCGCAAACGCAAAACTTCACCGGGTTCCCAAAAGGCACTTTGCTGGCTGAAGATGGCGACACGCGCTATGTCGTGAAAGAGGATATCGAGTTTGTTTTATTCCCGAATCCGAAGGTGGCAATTGGATTGCGAGCCGGTTTAATGCTGCGCGAGATATGATTATTTCTGGCCTCGAATTCTGAGGCCAATAAATAATCACCCTTGCTGACAATAAGATGCAGATAATTCTTATTCGATGCTTTATTCAACATTCTAATTACGCTACACTCTCTTCATAATTCCTTTAAAATCATCGCTTTGTTATATTCTGTTGCAATTCCTGCCTGCTTTATCCTTATTCTCTCCATAATTGCTGCAAATTTGTTTTTTACCCTTGCAATGCTTTACCGATGCGGACTATTACTTGACGCAGAACACCGTAGACTTAATTTCGTCAACGCGGCAAACCTTGTCGTAATAGAAATCAGAACAGGAATAAACAATATGCGTAAACTAACAGCTCTCTTTGTTGCTTCAACTCTGGCTCTGGGCGCGGCAAATCTGGCTCATGCAGCTGACACCACCACGGCGGCCAAAACGGATGCACCAATGATGCACCATAAAGGTATGCGTGGCGGCAACCACGATATGATGTTTAAGGACCTGAACCTGACCGACGCGCAGAAACAGCAAGTGCGTGACATCATGAAAGAACAGCGCGGTAAAATGGAGCGTCCTTCAGTAGAAGAACGTCGTGCGGCGCACAACATCATCACCAGCGACAGCTTCGATAAAGCCAAAGCACAGGCGCAAGTCGATAAAATGGCTGAACAGAACAAAGCTCGCATGATGGCTCATATGGAAGCGCAGAATAAGATCTACAACATTCTGACGCCGGAGCAGAAAAAACAATTTAATGCCAATTTTGAGAAGCGTCTGACAGAACGCCCTCAACATGAAGGTAAAATGCCTGCAGATCAGGAATAACTGATCGATTGACTTAAGACCGCCGGTTTTGTCCACAAAGCGTTATCGCAGTGGGCAGAACCGGCGGTTTTCTTTTACCCGTCCTGCAACTCGAATTATTTAGGGTAAATATCTTAATCTTCAAATTTTTTGTAGGGTGGATAAGCGCAGCGTCATCCACCATTAACGACTCGCCACTCAGGCTATTTGCTGCGCACTACTCAACATCGAACGAATAAGCTGTTCGAGCAACGGTTGCAGTTGCTGCGCACGATCGCCGCGCCATGCGAATGGCGGCTGTTCATCCATATAATTGCACTGCGCCAGTTCCAGTTGCACCGCGTGGACCCCTTGAGCGGGTTGCCCGTAAGCACGGGTAATGTAGCCCCCTTTGAAACGCCCATTCGCCACCCAGCTAAACTGTTTCTGCGAAGCCGCGCAAGCCACCAGATGCTCTTCAATCAGCTCATCACAACTCTTGCCACCGTTGGTCCCGAAATTGAGATCCGGTAGTTTCCCTTCAAACAAACGCGGAATCTGGCTGGCAATAGAATGCGCGTCAAACAACAGCGCGTAGCCATGCTCGGCTTTCATTCTTTCCAGCTCGCTTTGTAATTGCAGATGATAAGGCTGCCAGATATTGTCCAGCGCTGCTTTGCGCGACTGCTGGCTGGGTTCTTTACCGGGGATAAAAACCGGCGTTCCATCAAACAACGTTTCAGGATACAACCCGGTAGTGGCGGTGGTGTAGAGCGGTTTATCATCGGCGGGGCGGTTTAAATCGATAACCATGCGCGAATAGTTACCGCTAATCACGCTGCCGCCCAACCTATGGATGAAGTCATAAAGTTTTGGGATATGCCAGTCGGTATCTGGCAATGGTTTTGCTGCATCGCTTAACGCCGACTCAACTTCTGGCGTTAGAGCCGTGCCTGCGTGAGGAATGCTGATAAGGATCGGCAGTTTCCCTCGGCTGAAATTAAAAGGTGCTATCACGTTTCTCTCCCTGATAAATCACGGTGCAGGGCAGTTGCCCCCCTAACCAATAGACCAGTTCTGCAGGACGCGCCACGGGCCAGTGCACAAAGTTAGCAACTTTCCCGCACTCAAGACTGCCGTGGCTTTCACGAATCCCCAAAGCCTGCGCGGCATGCAATGTCACACCCGCCAGCGCTTCTTCAGGCGTTAAGCCAAACAGGGTGCAGGCCATATTCAACATTAAACGTAATGAGAGCGCCGGAGAGGTGCCTGGATTCATATCACTGGCGACCGCCATCGGCACGCCATATTTTCGAAATGATGCCACTGGTGGCTGCTGTTTTTCCCGCAACAGATAAAATGCCCCCGGCAACAGCACCGCAACGGTATTGGCTGCGGCCATTGCTTGTGCGTCAGCCTCGGTGGCGTATTCCAGATGATCGGCAGATAACGCCTGGTAACGCGCCGCCAGGCTACTGCCCGCGAGAGCGGAAAGTTGTTCGGCATGAAGTTTTACCGGCATGCCTAAAGCGCGGGCGGCAGCAAAAACGGTTTCAGTTTGCGCGGGGCTAAAAGCCAAATGCTCGCAAAACGCATCCACCGCATCCGCCAGCTTTTCGGCGGCGACTCGCGGCAGAAGTTGTTTGCAGACTACTTCAACCCATTTGTCGCCATCGCCGCTGAACTCCGGTGGAATGGCATGTGCGGCAAGACAAGTGGCATACACTTCGACCGGCAATGTTTCGCCAAGTTTGCGAATCACGCGCAGCATTTTGATTTCGTTGTCGATATCCAGCCCATAGCCTGACTTAATTTCGACTGTCGTCACCCCTTCTTGCAAAAGCTGGTGCAAACGATGACGAGCCGAATTCAGCAGTTCATCTTCGCCAGCTTCGCGCGTGTGGCGCACCGTGGAGAGGATCCCACCACCTTTTGCGGCAATTTCTGCATAGCTCACGCCATTTAAACGCATTTCAAATTCAGCACTGCGATCGCCACCGAACACCAGATGGGTATGACAATCAATAAAACCAGGGGTCACAATCCCGCCATCAAAATGGTGGTGTTCCTGCGCCTTAATGGCAGGGAGTTCGTGACGTGCACCCAACCAGACGATTTTCCCTTGATGCACCGCGATGACACCGTCTTCAATCGTGTGGTACTGCCCGTTTTTCATAGTGACAAGCGATGCGCCACTCCACAGGCTGTCGCAGATGCGAGGGTAGGTCATGACATTCTCCACGTCAGGTTGTATAGACAATTGACTACAACCTAGCGCAGCATATTAAGTTGAGCAACCAGGTTGCGACTAAAGCACCGGACATCTGCTCATTTTGTTGTCCGTCACACAATTTTTTAGCAAACGATGAATTTGGATTGCGTCGGCATGAATTAATCGCTAAATCATTGTCATCGCAAAAGAAGGAATTAAAACTATGCCAGCATTTTTTGCTCCAGTGGTCATGCTCCCGCAAGGTTGGGGGCACAACGTGCGTATTAGCGTCAATGAACAAGGGACGATTACTCATGTCGAGGTTGGCGCGTCTGGTGAGAATGCCACGCTGCTGGCGGGCGTGGTGATTCCTTCTATCTCGAATTTACATTCGCACGCTTTTCAGCGGGTGATGGCCGGGCTGACTGAAGTGGCGGGCGACCCGCAGGACAGTTTCTGGACGTGGCGGGACATGATGTACCGCATGGTGCAGAAATTATCTCCAGAGCAAGTCGGTGCGATTGCCACGCATTTATATATTGATATGCTCAAGGGCGGTTACACACAGGTCGCTGAATTTCATTATTTACATCATGACGTTAACGGAAAACCGTACGCGTCTGGTGATTTGATGCTACAGCAATTGCTGCTTGCTGCCGATAACAGCGGAATAGGGCAAACGCTATTGCCGGTGCTGTATAGCCATGCGGGCTTTGGGGCGCAGCCACCACAACCCGGTCAGAAAAGATTTATTCAGGATGTCGACCGTTATTTGCGCCAGCAACAAGCACTGGGCACCGCATTACGTCGCTATCCGCATATTAATCACGGCCTGTGTTTCCACTCGTTGCGGGCGGTGACGCAAGAGCAAATGGAAGATGTCCTGGAAGCGAGCGACTATCGCTTGCCGGTGCATATCCATATTGCCGAGCAAGAAAAAGAAGTGAATGACTGCGTGGCCTGGAGTGGTGAGCGCCCGGTGGAATGGCTGTTTAACCGCTTTGCCGTCGATGACCGCTGGTGCCTGGTTCACGCCACGCATTTGTCGGCTGAAGAGTTGACCCAAATTGTCGAAAGCCGCGCGGTGGCGGGCTTGTGTCCGACTACCGAAGCGAATCTCGGCGATGGTATCTTCCCGGCGACGAATTTCATCGCCCAGGGCGGGCATTGGGGGATTGGTTCCGACAGCCATGTTTCAGTGAATGCGCTGGAAGAATTACGCTGGCTCGAGTACGCGCAGCGTCTGCGCGACAAACGTCGTAATCGCATCGTGTTGCCGGAACTACCGCAGGTTGGAGAAGTGCTCTGGCGCCAGGCGGCAGTAGGCGGAGCGCAAGCATGCGGGGTGACCATGGGGATGATAGCGCCTGGGCAACGTGCCGACTGGTTAGTGCTCGAACGCGATTCGTGGCTGGCAAATATTGCCGATTACGCGCTGATTAACCGCTGGTTGTTTGCTGGACGCAGTGACCAAATTAGAGATGTGTGGGTGGCTGGAAAACAGATAATTTCTGACCGGCAGCACCCGCTCGATGAACAAAGCAACACACAGTTTGCGCAGGTAATGCGCACCCTTCAGGAGTGGTGATGGAATTCTTTGATATACGGAAAGTGCCCGTCAGCTTGTGGCGAAACGGGGCCGGAGAAACCCGAGAAATTTGCTGCTTTCCACCTGCAACGCGTGATTTCAACTGGCGTGCCAGTATCGCTTCAATCGCCAGTAGCGGCGAGTTTTCGGCATTCCCGCAGGTCGACCGTGTTATCACTTTGCTTGAAGGCGGCGAAGTCGTTCTGGATGCCGGAAAGGCGTTTCGTCACACCCTTAAGCACTTTCAGCCGTTTGCCTTTGCCGGGGATTACACCGTAAAAGCCGAGCTGAAACAGGGGATGTCGATGGATTTTAATATCATGACCCATCGTGACCGTTGCCGCGCCAAAGTGCGCGTTGCCGACCGCACATTCACCACTTTCGCCCCGCGTGGCGGCATTGTGTATGTGTTGAGTGGTGAATGGCAACTGGGTGACAAACTGCTGACGCCGGAGCAAGGCGCGTGGTGGCAAGATGGCCGCCACACTTTGCGCTTGCTGAAAACCGAAGGGAAATTGCTGTTCAGCGAAATCACTTACCTCTGACTACTGCTGAAACTCCCCACTAACTGATAACGCGTGCCCGGATACAACAGCCGGGCCACCGTCACCACCTGCGAATGGTGCCAGGTTCGCCGTTGAATCAACAGGCAAGGCTGGCTGGCAGTCACTTCGAGCAGCCCTTGCTGTGTTTCATCCGCCAGCACCGCTTCGACGATATGTTCGCCCGAGGTTAACGGCGCAACCTTGCTCAAATAATGGTGCGGGGTGATGGTGCGGAAATCTTGCTGTAAATAATCTGCGGCCAGCGCCGGATTCACATACCGCGTTTCAAGCTGTACAGCCATATCGTTATCGTAATGAACCAGTTGCGAATAAAACAGCGGCTCGCCAATGTTCACTGAAAAGGCGTGTGCCAGTTTTTCATCGGCTTGCACTTGTTCAAGTACCACGACCTGATTGCGATAATGGTGACCGCGCGCGGCTATCTCCTCGGCAATGCTGCCCACTTCCAGCATTGCGGTATGGCCTTTTTGCTCGGCCACAAACGTCCCGACGCCCTGCATCCGCACCAGCCAACCTTCTCCGGTCAGCTCGCGAAGCGCGCGGTTGATGGTCATTCTGCTGACATTGAGCGCATTCACCAACTCAGTTTCCGACGGCACGCGCTGATGAGCAAGCCAGCTGCCGCTGCGAATCTGGCTAATAATCGCCTGCTTAACCCGCAAGTAAATCGGCGCGGGCAAATCACTGATAGCGGCGCGTAGTTGGGCAAGAGGCTGCGTATCTGACATCAACGGTTCCTTAAAAATGGCATTTTGCGGTGAAAGCGGGATCTCGCTCACTGTTCAATAAAAATTACCTATTACCTGCTGGCGGTCATTTGGGTTTATTCGTTAGGTTGTCTATACAACCATATACGTTCATATGAATTGATGCCATCAGGATGTCGCTATGTCACTGCAAAAAAAGCTGTGTTGTCTTACTCCGGGGCGCGTAACGCTCGCCACTCTGCGTGAAATCTACCACGGAAGCGTCACTCTAAGCCTTGATCCGCAGGCGGTTGATGCTGTCGTGAAGTCACAACAAACCGTTGAAGCCATCGTCAACCAAGGCGATGTGGTTTACGGCATTAATACGGGTTTTGGCAAACTGGCGCAAACCACCATTGCCAAAGACCATTTGGCTGAACTGCAACGCAATCTGGTGCTTTCGCACAGCGTTGGGTTAGGGAAACCGTTGCCAGATGACGTGGTACGCCTGGTGATGGCGAGCAAAATTATCAGCCTGGCGCGCGGCCATTCCGGTGTGCGTATGAACGTTATCGACAGCTTATTGCGCCTGTTTAATGCCGGTGTGATGCCGGTTATTCCGGAAAAGGGTTCGGTTGGCGCATCGGGCGATCTCGCCCCGCTGGCCCATCTTTCGCTGATGTTACTGGGCGAAGGAAATGTGCGTATTAACGGCGAAGAAATACCAGCCGTTGCCGGGCTAAAAATGGCGGGCGTCGAGCCGTTAGTGCTCGGGCCAAAAGAGGGGCTGGCGTTACTCAACGGCACCCAGGTTTCGACGGCGCTTGCGCTGCGCGGCTTGTTCGAAGGCGAGAAAGTCTTTGGTGCAGGGCTGGTGGCGGGGGCGTTATCGCTCGAAGCGATTAAAGGTTCGGTAAAACCGTTTGATGCGCGCATTCACGAAGCGCGTGGGCAAACCGGGCAAATTGATGTTGCTGCCGCTGTCAGAGCGTTGCTGGCAGACAGCGAGATTGTCGATTCCCATCAACACTGCGGGCGTGTGCAAGACCCGTATTCCATTCGCTGTGTGCCGCAAGTGATGGGCGCATGCCTCGATAACCTGCGCCACGCGGCACGAGTGCTGCAAATCGAAGCCAATGCCGCATCCGATAACCCGCTGGTGTTTAGCGAAACCGGTGAAGTGATTTCTGGCGGCAATTTCCACGCCGAGCCGGTGGCCTTTGCCGCCGATATTATCGCGCTAGCGGTAGCTGAAATCGGCGCGATTTCCGAGCGCCGTCTGGCATTGTTGCTGGATACCGGGCTTTCTGGCTTGCCGCCATTCCTGGTGAAAGAGGGCGGAATTAACTCCGGCTTTATGATTGCCCAGGTCACCGCCGCCGCACTGGCATCGGAAAACAAATCGCTGGCGCATCCTGGCAGCGTTGACAGCTTGCCAACCTCGGCCAACCAGGAAGACCACGTTTCGATGGCGACTTACGCTGCTCGCCGCCTGGGTGACATGTGCTTCAACACCGCCGCTGTGGTGGGCATTGAAGCGATGGCAGCCGCGCAGGGCATCGAGTTTTCACGCCCGTTGCGCAGCTCACCACTCATGGAGCAGGTGTTCAACGGTGTGCGTGAGCGCGTCGCCTTCCTCGAGAAAGATCGCTTACTGGCGCCTGATATTGAAAGCATGCGCCAGTGGGGTGCCAGCGGTGAGTTGCCTGCTGTGATTACTCAACTGTTTCCTTCTACATCGGCCTGAAGCCGGGAGCCACTACAATGACTGAATCTGTAAAACAGGCGGTAGCCCGCACGGTACGCGCTCCACATGGCAACACATTACATTGCGAAAACTGGTTGATCGAAGCGGCTTACCGCATGATCCAGAACAACCTTGATCCTGATGTGGCAGAGCGTCCGGAAGATCTGGTGGTGTACGGTGGGATCGGCAAAGCGGCACGAAACTGGGAGTGTTTTGAGCAGATCCTCGCTTCGCTACGCAGCCTGAAAGCCGATGAAACGCTGTTGGTGCAGTCCGGGAAACCGGTAGGGATTTTCCGCACCCACGCCGACGCACCGCGTGTGCTAATCGCCAACTCCAACCTGGTGCCACACTGGGCGACCTGGGATCATTTCCACGAACTCGATAAAGCCGGGCTGATGATGTACGGCCAGATGACTGCCGGCTCGTGGATTTACATCGGTGCGCAGGGCATCGTGCAGGGGACGTTTGAAACCTTCGCGGAAGCCGGACGCCAGCATTACGGTGGCGATTTGCGCGGCAAGTGGATCTTGACTGCGGGACTCGGTGGTATGGGTGGCGCACAACCGCTGGCAGGCGTGTTAGCGGGCGCTTCGGTGCTGGCGATCGAATGCCAGGAGTCACGTATTGATTTCCGTCTGCGTACCCGTTACCTGGATTACAAAGCAACCAATCTTGACGAAGCGCTGGCAATGATCGAGCAAGCCAATGCGCAGAAAAAAGCGATCTCGGTTGGGCTGCTGGGTAATGCAGCAGAACTGGTGCCTGAACTGGTTAAACGCGCCAAGGCGGGCGGCATTAAACCAGACATCGTCACCGATCAAACTTCGGCTCACGATCCGGTCAACGGCTATTTGCCGCTGGGCTGGACAGTTGAACGCTGGCAGAGCGAGCGCACCACACAGCCAAAAGTGGTCGAGAAAGCGGCGCGTGAATCGATGGCGGTGCACGTTCAGGCCATGCTCGATTTCTGGGAGATGGGCGTGCCGACGGTGGATTACGGCAACAATATCCGTCAGGTGGCATTCGATGAAGGTGTAGAAAATGCCTTTGATTTCCCGGGCTTTGTTCCGGCCTACATTCGCCCGCTGTTCTGCGAAGGAAAAGGGCCATTCCGCTGGGTGGCGCTGTCGGGCGATCCGCAAGATATTGCAAAAACCGATGCCAAACTCAAAGAGCTGTTCCCGGATAACCAGAATCTGCATCGCTGGCTGGATATGGCGCAAGAGCGTATTGCCTTCCAGGGATTACCGGCGCGTATTTGCTGGCTGGGGCTGGGAGAGCGCCATCGTGCAGGGCTGGCGTTTAACGAAATGGTGCGTAACGGTGAGTTAAAAGCGCCGGTGGTGATAGGCCGTGACCATCTGGACTGCGGTTCGGTGGCGTCACCAAACCGTGAAACCGAGTCGATGAAAGATGGCTCTGATGCGGTTTCCGACTGGCCGTTGCTCAACGCACTATTAAATACGGCTGGTGGTGCGACATGGGTCAGCCTGCACCACGGCGGTGGCGTGGGGATGGGCTTCTCGCAACACGCCGGAGTGGTGATTGTTGCTGATGGCACACCGGAAGCGGAAGTGCGCTTAGGCCGCGTATTGTGGAATGACCCGGCAACGGGCGTGATGCGTCACGCCGATGCCGGTTATGAGAGTGCCATTGAGTGCGCGAAGCAGCATGATTTGAAGCTGCCGATGGTGAAATAACGCGTTAACCATAACGGCGGGTTGCTAGCCAACACAGCAGTGACCCGCCAACCACCATACTGACTCCCTGCCAGAACCCCCAGCCCGGATGTAACCCCAACCACAAACTGGCGATTAACGCCGAAAGCACTGGCGTGAAATACGATGCGGTTGCCAGCAACGTCATATTGCCGCGCTGAATGCCATGGTTCCATGCCGAATAGGCCAGTGCTGTCGATGCACCCATAAATAACAATTGCAGCGTGGCAGGCAGCGTAAAGTGAATCGGCGCTTCGTTAACGAAGGCAAACTTCACCCACAGCACCAGCGCGGTGGCGCAGAAAAACAGCGACACGCCATTTTTCCCGTCACTCCAGCGGCGCGTAATATTGCAGTACAACGCCCAGATTAGCGCGGCGGCGAAAGCGAGGCTGTAAGCCAGCGGGTTGTCGAGAATGTTGTGCCACATCTGTAGCACCGACCAGTCGCCATCGCCTTTCATCACCTGAACGATGCCCGCAAGGGAAAGCGCAAGTCCTGGCCATAACCATAAATTGCTGCGTTGTTGATTGATAAACAGCGCCAGTAAAATGGTCAGGCTCGGCCACAAATAGTTAATCATCCCCAGTTCCAGCGACTGGCTGCGGTTGTGCGCCAGCCCGATAGCCAGCGCGAGGCAGATTTCATAGCTGACGAATAACCCGCCGCCAATCCACAAATAACGAGTCGGGATTTCGCGGATTTTCGGTAAACCACGCGCCAGGCACAAGCAGACTGCGCTAACGGTATAAATTAGCGCAGCACCACCAACCGGGCCAAAGTGTTCGCTGATGCTGCGTAATAAACCAACCGAGGTGCTCCAGAGGAGGATCGCCAGCAGCCCAAAGGCGGTGGCGCGTTTTGCAGAGCTGTCCATGTGTATCCAGAGTGGTATTGGCGGATGGCGCTGCGCTGGGAAAACCCGTTGTAGGTCGGATCGCAGCGTCACCCGACGCTATTTTCAGAAATGGCTATTTCCAGAAATCGTCAAACACCGTGATGGGTGTGCGGCGTTTGTGTTCGGTTTTCAGATACCAGCCTTCGATGATTTTGCAGGTGGCATCGTCCAGAGTTTTACCTTCCAGATAATCGTCAATCTGTTCGTAAGTCACGCCCAGTGCGGCTTCGTCCGGCAGAGAAGGGCGGTCGTCTTCCAGATCGGCGGTTGGCGCTTTCTGATACAAGTGTTCCGGGCAACCGAGTGTTTTCAGCAGCGCTTTGCCCTGGCGTTTGTTGAGGCGGAAAATGGGGTTGATATCAGTGCCACCATCGCCGTATTTGGTGAAGAAACCGGTCACCGCTTCAGCGCCATGATCCGTTCCCACCACTACGCCTTTGGTCATTCCCGCAATGCTGTACTGGGCTTTCATGCGCTCACGGGCTTTTTCGTTGCCACGGATGAAATCGCTCAGTTCAATACCCGCTTCACGCAGCGCCTGTTCGCTTGCCAGCACCGCACCTTTAATGTTCACGGTTAATACGCGATCGGGCTGGATAAAGGTGATGGCGTCCTGGCAGTCTTGCTCATCAGCCTGCACGCCGAATGGCAAACGGACGGCGATAAACTGATAGCTGTCGTCAGCGGTTTCCTGGCGCAATTCGCTAATGGCGAGTTGGCACAGTTTGCCGGTCAACGTGGAATCCTGGCCGCCGCTAATACCCAGAACCAGAGACTTAATAAACGGATAGGTTTTCAGATACGATTTCAGAAAATCGACACTGACACGAATTTCGTGTTCGGCATCGATCTGTGGTTTAACCCCTAGTGCCTGGATAATCTCTTGTTGCAGAGCCATTTAACCCTCCGGTTGCGGTGTGCCTGCGCGCGCAGGCAGCCATAGTCATATTTGTTAAAACTACCCGTTTGTCGGTAAAACGACAAGACTCATGCGATCGCTCCGGAATCATTTGACGCGATTTAGAGCGATTTGGCGCTAACCTGATGTTATGTCGGGTAATCCTAAATTTTGTTCATTTGGTCTGAATAGTTGAAAAAACCGCTTTTATATTCCAGGCTTATCTAACACGTTTAAGCAATTCCCTGAAAAACGAGGATAAAATATGAACAAGAATTTTGCGGGTTTTTTATGTGCAGCAGCGGTTATGACTATGCTTGCGGGTTGTACTGCCTACGACCGTACCAAAGATCAGGTCGCCACGCCGGTCGTGAAAGACGTGAAAAAAGGCATGAGCCGTGAGCAAGTGCAGCAGATTGCCGGTAAACCTTCGTCAGAAGTAACCATGATTCATGCGCGTGGGACTTGCCAGACTTATATTCTTGGCGAACGTGCAGGCAAAACCGAGACTTACTTTGTTGCACTGGATGACACCGGGCATGTGATCAACTCCGGCTATCAGACTTGTGCCGAGTACGATACTGACCCACAGACCAAGAAATAATATTGTAGTTTTGTCGGATGGCGCTAACGCTTATCCGACCTACGAAATGCAGTTGTAGGGTGGATAAGCGCAAGCGTTATCCACCTTTTTTTTGGGTTAAGCCGGAATATGCCCAACCTTATTATGGCGGGACCAAACCCGATGTGCGGCGAGTAGTGTCAGGAATTCATCGGTAAATAAATTCGTGACACTGTCACCTTCTATGACGCCTTCCTCGCCCTGGCTATCAATGCCCAGTTTGGTTTTAAACTGGCGGGCATCTCCGGCAAGGCCAATCACCTTCAAGTGTTTATAGGCTTCCAGTAAATAATATGTCGCGTCGCCATTGCTCAGAATGGTTTGCAGATCGCCTCCCGGCACTATCACGGCGTCGACACTGACCGATGGCGAACCGGCAAAGGTAGCGCCAATCGGCAGTAAAGAACCGTCGTCCGCGCTCACTTCGCCCATGCGCGAGAACAGCAGTTTACTATGCACACCCTGAGCTTTCAGCGCCTGCATCACCGCCAGAACATCTGCCGCATTGGCCTTCTCACTGAGTAGAATCGCCACCACGCGGCCTTTCACCGAACCACTTGGCACCGCATACAGACTCAGGCTGGGGTCTTTCTTCAGGCCGTTGACATCTTTCGGTGGTGCAACGTGCATCTGCTCGTCGGAAAGCTCTATTCCGAGATTTTCAGCAACCGGTTGGGCGAGTGAAATATCAATGTGCGTCAGGTGATCCAGCACTCTTTCGCGGATATACGGTCTTGCCACTTTGGACAATTCAAAGCTAAAGGCGCTGATAATATGTTGCTGTTCGACTGGCGTTTGGCTTTGCCAGAACAGCCGCGGCTGCGAGTAATATTCACCAAACGATGGGCTGCGTTCGCGAATCTTATGTCCTTCAACCCGCGTTTGATAACTCTCAAAGCCGCCACGTTTCGGTCCCGGAGGCGTTTCGCGCGGCCAGTTATCGTTAATGGAGTTCGGTTCGTAATTGGCAGGATTGCTGTCAATATCCATGCGGTGCATGCCATCACGCTGGAAATTGTGATACGGGCAGGTGGGGCGGTTTATCGGGATTTCATGGAAATTCGGGCCACCCAGGCGGCTGATTTGTGTATCGGTGTAGGAGAATAAGCGCCCCTGCAACAACGGGTCATTACTGAAATCAAGCCCCGGAACGATATGCCCCGGATGGAATGCCGCTTGTTCGTTTTCGGCAAAGAAGTTATCCGGATTACGGTTGAGCGTCATTTTGCCCACCAGATGGACTGGAACCAGTTCTTCCGGAATCAGTTTGGTCGGGTCTAACAAGTCAAAATCATATTTGAATTCGTCTTCTTCAGGGATTAATTGCAGCCCCAGTTCGTATTCCGGAAAATCACCGGCTTCAATAGATTCCCATAAATCACGGCGGTGGAAGTCAGGGTCGCGGCCCGTTAGTTTTTGCGATTCATCCCACACCAGCGAGGCTTTACCGGCGGTCGGTTTCCAGTGGAAGCGCACGAACGTCGCTTTGCCTTCGGCATTAATCATGCGGAAAGTATGAATCCCGAAACCTTCCATGGTGCGATAGCTGCGCGGCAGGCCGCGGTCAGACATCGCCCACATGACGTTATGCAGGGTTTCAGGTTGCAGGGAAACATAATCCCAGAAGGTGTCGTGGGCGCTGCCACCTTGCGGGATTGCCCAGTGTGGCTCTGGTTTTACCGCGTGGACGAAATCGGGGAATTTATGTGCATCCTGAATAAAGAATACCGGCGTGTTGTTGCCGACTAAATCGAAAATACCTTCGTCGGTGTAAAACTTGGTGGCGAATCCGCGGATATCACGCACGGTATCGGCTGAACCTGCACCGCCCTGCACGGTAGAGAATCGCACAAAGACCGGGGTGATTTTGTCGGGGTCTGAAAGGAAATCTGCTTTGGTAATTTCTGCCATATTCTTATAGGGCTGGAAGTAACCGTGAGCCGCAGAACCACGAGCATGGACGATGCGCTCGGGGATACGCTCATGGTCGAAGTGGGTAATTTTTTCCCGCAGGATAAAATCTTCCAGAAGCGTAGGCCCGCGCGTACCGGCACGCAGTGAGTTTTGGTCATCGGCAATGCGCACACCTTGATTGGTGGTAAGCGGGAAGTTTTCTCCATCTTTGCGATGTACATCGAGGGATTTCAGTTTTTCGTTGGAGGTATCCGGGCTTTTATAACTTCCTGCAGCGGTAGGTTGCGCTCCTGGTGAACTGGGGTCGGTGGAAGGGCGGTGAGAACCATCTTCAGGTGCCAGAGAATCCATACCAGGCTTTGATTCATTGGCGTCATGTATTGGTGCACTGTGAGTTAAAGGATGTTTATTGTGCGTCGACATTGAATATTACCCCTTTAGTTAAAGCTGTTTTGTCGGGCAAAACAGCTTTAACTATAGAACAAGGTCATCTCAACGCGAGACGTGGAGGGGCGTTCTCCGTTATCATAGCGAAGTTACTCCTCAATTTAGTTTTGATTCCATTGCCTATGAAACCTTTGCGCCAACCGAATACTCGCCCTGTTCTTACGTATCAACCACGCGTTGAACCCGTACCACCGGCTCATGCGTGGCGAGTTGAAGGATTTAAAGACGTGTGGATGCTGCGTAATCGCTATGTGGCTTTTGTGCTGGTGGGAGATGCGTTCCGTCAGTCGCCGCCATTTACATTACCAGAGTCAGCGCAGCGTTGGGCGATGCAGGTAAGAAGTGAGAATGATGTAGGCTGATCTATCCATCATCCTTCAAGTTGCAGGGGTGTTGGCTACAACTCGAATGCTAACGGGTATCGAATGACGGCGGTTTTACCCGCCGTTACTGATTTCTTCAAACTCTTCGCAGCCGGTATCAAACCCTTCCGTGCAACTGACGTTCAGCCAATGCAATGCTTTCTGTTTATTGGTCGCGATAAAGCCTTTTTCACCATTTAAAAACAGCATTCCTGCCCAGTATTCGGCATAACCCGTGCGGGAAAGTGCCGAGCTGCGCTTGAACCAGAATGCCGCTTTGTCATCGTCTTGCACCACACCCACGCCATTTGCGTACAGCATGCCGTAAAACATTTGGGCATCGACCGCTGAGTCACTCTCAATGTCCTGTGAGGCGCTTTCCAGTAACTGCATGGCTTTCGAATAATCGGGCTTGCCCGCCTGGGTGTTCACCAGAATACGCGCCAGAACCACGCTTCCTGGTTTACTGCCGTGGGCGACGGCCTGTTCGGCTAACGATTTTGCCTGCTGGTAATCGCCATTTGCAGGATCATGGATTTTGAGTTGGGCCAGCAGAGCCATAGCATCGGCGTCACCCTGGGCCGCTGATTTTGCCGCCCAGCTTTCCGCTTGCTGATATTCGCCCGCACTGAAAAGGGTATCGGCAAGGTAAAACTGGGCGCGGCTGTCACCTTCCTGCGCATGTTGCAGGTAGGGGCTGTCCGGTGTTTCAGCCCACGCCGATGAGAGACACAACAGCAATAAAAAATAGAGTCGTTTCATAGAAAGAAGGGGTCCGTAGGAGACAATTTTATTTTGGCACCCTTTTGGGGCGCTCTATTTTATCAATAAAAAACGGCTCCCTTTTCAAGGAGCCGTTGTATTGTCGCAGATTCTACGGTGGTTTAGCTACTGCTTAGCGATGTGCCAGTTCGGCTTCTTCGTCGCTATTGAGTATTTCTTTATCGGTTTGTTTCATCAACTGGCTGGTGATGGTACCTGCCGTCATGGAACCGCTGACGTTCAGCGCGGTACGGCCCATGTCGATAAGCGGTTCAACCGAAATCAGCAATGCCACCAGCGTGACCGGCAAGCCCATGGCTGGCAGGACAATCAGGGCAGCGAATGTTGCACCACCACCGACACCCGCAACGCCTGCGGAGCTTACGGTGACAATCCCGACCAGTGTGGCAATCCAGACTGGATCCAATGGGTTGATACCGACGGTTGGCGCGACCATCACGGCCAGCATCGCTGGATACAGACCCGCACAACCGTTCTGACCGATAGTGGCTCCAAACGACGCGGCAAAGCTGGCGATGGACTCAGGCACACCCAGACGGCGAGTTTGAGCTTCAACGTTCAATGGAATACTGGCTGCACTGGAGCGGCTGGTGAAGGCAAAGGTCAGCACAGGCCAGACTTTGCGGAAGTATTTCAGCGGGCTCACACCGTTGACAGCCAACAGAACCGCGTGCACGCCGAACATAATTGCCAGACCGAGGTAAGAGGCCACCACGAAACTACCGAGTTTGATGATGTCTTGCAGGTTTGAACCAGCAACAACTTTGGTCATCAGCGCAAGAACACCGTACGGCGTCAGTTGCATGACCAGACGCACCAGTTTCATGACCCAGCTTTGCAGCGTGTCAATCGCAACCAGAACACGTTCGCCTTTTGGCGCATCGTCTTTCAGTAGTTTAAGAGCTGCTACACCGAGGAAAGCGGCGAAAATCACCACGCTGATGATCGACGTTGGGTTAGCCCCTGTCAGGTCAGCAAACGGGTTCTTCGGCACGAATGACAGAATCAGTTGCGGTACGCTGAGGTCAGCCACTTTACCCACATAAGTGGTTTCGATTGCGCTCAGACGAGCGGTTTCAGCGGTGCCTTGCACCAGGCCTTCAGCCGTCAAACCAAACAAGTTGGTGACCAGCACGCCGACCAGCGCTGAAATCAGCGTGGTAAACAGCAATGTCCCGATGGTCAGAACGCTGATTTTGCCCAGAGAAGAGGCGTTATGCAGACGTGCCACTGCGCTCAGGATAGAGGCAAATACCAGCGGCATGACGATCATTTGCAGTAATTGAACATAGCCGTTACCGACAACGTTAAACCACTGAATAGACTGTTTCAGTACCGGACTGTCTTCGCCATAAATGGTATGTAATGCAAGGCCAAAGACCACACCAATCACCAGACCAAGCAGTACTTTTTTTGCCAGACTCCACTGTTTGTGGCGAGTTTGTGCCAGCAACAGCAATAGAATAACGAACACGATAACGTTCGCTATGAGTGGAAAATTCATCCCCGTATCTCCTGAGTATATTTTAAACAGATGGACTGATTGCCACCTTTATTCTGTAAAGCGTACCAGAACCCTGGAGTTACTCTTATATTCAAAAGGAATTGATTATTACAATTTGAGCTATTTCGTTTAATTATTGTTCCAGGTGGTTATTTAAAAAACTATTAAAGGTCATTTGCAGCGAAATTATCATGTGCGATGACCAGCGCACCGCGCTGTTATCGGGCACACTTTGCGGCATCCACACGGCCAGACCAAACAACACCATGCACAAGGCACGTTCCAGTTGATTACCTTTTTGCGGCCTGATGATGGGAAAGCGAAAGCGCCAACGGCAGGGCCAAAGGAGTGGGACACCCGCAGGAGTGAGCATATCTGCCAAAATATGGCTTAAGTAACCCAACACCATGCCTTGAAGGGCATCGGCGGGAATCACCCAACTTTCGGGGACTTTGAGATAGAACAGTGCAAGGCTTGCGAAGACGGCAAATAAGCTGTGGGTAAAGCCCCGATGGCCGCAGGCGCGGGCAATGGGTTTGGAAAACCACGGCAAGCGTTGACCGAGAAATGACTTTGGGTGGTCAATATCAGGCAGCAAACAGGTCAGGATGGCTGAAGGCACAATATGCCACCAGTCTCCTTGAGCAAGCACAGGCGTGAGTTCGGCGTTTTTAGCGAATACTGCACAGGCAATGGAAAAAAGAAGGTGACCTTCCGCCGTCATGATACTACCTGGATGAAAACTGTCGATTCATACAGTATAGGGTTTTTATACAGTAGACGGAAGAGGTGACGGCGTAACATTTTGCAACCGCCGGATTCCCCGGCGGCGTGTTGTTTAGCGGGCTAACCAGCCTCCGTCGACGGCAATGGTGTAACCGTTGACATAATCGGAAGCACTGGAGGCAAGAAACACCACCGGGCCTTGCAGATCGGCAGGAACACCCCAACGACCCGCGGGAATTCGCTCGAGGATTTCATGGCTGCGGACTTCATCATCACGCAGTTGTTGAGTGTTGTTGGTTGCCATGTATCCCGGCGCGATCGCGTTGACATTGATATTATGTTGCGCCCATTCATTTGCCAGCAGGCGCGTTATGCCAAGCACGGCACTTTTAGATGCGGTGTAAGACGGGACTCTGATACCGCCCTGGAAGGACAACATGGAGGCGATATTAATAATCTTGCCGCCAGTGCCTTGTTTAATGAACTGTTTTGCCACCGCCTGAGAGAGAAAGAATACTGATTTAATGTTCAGGTTCATTACGTCGTCCCAGTTTTTCTCGCTAAATTCCAGCGCATCTTCCCGGCGAATGGTGCCTGCGTTATTTACAAGGATATCTATTTTCCCCATTCCTGCCACGGCCTGCGCAATGATGTCAGGGATCGCGTCTTGTTGGCTTAAATCTGCCTGGATGGCGAGAAAACGGCGATCCAAATCTCGCACTTTTTGCGCCGTTTCATGCGGGATTTTGCGGTTTACGCTGACGATGTCACAACCAGCCTCGGCAAGGCCAATCGCCATTCCCTGACCCAGTCCTGTATCGCATCCCGTGACAACAGCGACTTTGCCTTGCAGATTAAAAGCATCGAGAATCATAGTTACTCCGGTATCCGGAAAAGCGCATTTGCGCGTGTCTGTAAAGAGTAGATACGGGAGGGGGGAAACTCAAATATTTTTGAAATACTGTTTTAAAAAATTAGATGTCGGTATGGTTTTGAGAATGATGCGGGGAGCCCCGCATCGTAATAAATTAGCCAATCAGGTGTTCGGCGCGTAATTCACTCAGCGAAGACAACTTCACATTTGCCAGGCACCAGCGCACGTCGTCACGGTTTTCTTCTGCGGGAACCACAATAGAACGCATGCGTGCGGCTTTGGTGGCAACCATGCCATTCACGGAGTCTTCAAGCGTTACACAGGCGAGCGGGTCAACAGCCAATTTAGCAGCGGCATCCAGATAAACCTGCGGATGGGGCTTGCTGTAAGGCAGATGTTCTGCCGAGGCGATGGCATCAAACTGGGAACGTAAGTCGAACATTTCCAGCACACGCTCAAGCATATGTGCAGGTGAAGCAGACGCTAAACCCACTTTCAGACCTTGCGCTTTACATAAAGTGACAGCTTCACGCACACCAGGCAAAATCGGACGCGTCTCTTCAATCAGGGCAATGGCGCGAGTAATCACGCGGTTTGTCACTTCCTCACGAGATGGACCGTTCCACGGTTGTTTGGCAAACCACAGGTCAACAACCAGGTCGATACGCAAACCCAGCGTGTCAGGGAGTTCAGAGCGGCGGGAAATATCCACACCAACGCTAGCCAACACTTCCAGCTCGGCTTTGTCCCATAATGGTTCAGAATCAATCAGTAAACCGTCCATATCAAAAATCGCAGCTAAAATTTGGCGAGTCACAGCCATGTTTCGACTCCTGTCGGTGTGCATTACAGTTAAGATTACTTATCAATAGCTGGAATTTTCGCTTGTTGCCACTGCTTTGTGAGAATCGCCCGTAAAGCTCAGGCGAAATCCCCCCGGAAGAGGTAAACTTTGTGCGTGTAAGTTACGTCTTAACCAAGGGGAACGAATGACGTATCAACAAGCTGGACGCATTGCCGTACTCAAACGTGTGGCTGGCTGGGTAATTTTCATCCCGGCGATGATTTCAACACTGATATCAATTCTTAAGTTCATGTATGAACACAGCGAAAAGCAGGCGGGGATTAATGCTGTCATGCTGGACTTCGCACATGTCATGATTGAGATGATGCGTTTTAATACGCCATTCTTAAATTTCTTCTGGTACAACTCGCCACAACCTGACTTCCATCAACAGGCCAATATTCTGTTTTGGGTGATCTACATGCTGATCTTTGTCGGTCTGGCATTGCAGGGATCTGGCGCGCGAATGAGCCGCCAGGCGAAGTTTCTGCGTGAAGGGGTAGAGGATCAGTTGATACTGGAACAAGCCAAAGGCCCCGAAGGGTTAACCAAGGAACAAATCGACGCGAAAATCGTGGTGCCGCGACACACCATTTTCCTGCAAATATTCCCGCTCTATATTTTACCCATCATTATTATCGTTATCGGTTATTTCTTCTTTTCTTTGCTCGGCTTCATCTAGAAAAACGCCACTCCAATAGGGAGTGGCGAATTATTCATGCTGCCAGAACGCGTTCCAGCGCTTTTTGCGCGGTGACTAGATGTTGACCGCCGAATAGAATCGCGCGGTTAAGCAAAGTATAGAGTTGATAAATAGGCTGGCGCTCAAGGAAATCTGTAGGAAGAGGGGAAACTGACTGGTAACCGTCGTAGATTTGCGGTGGTTGATCCGGATGCAACGGTAACATTGCCAGGTCGCACTCTCTGTCACCCCAGTAACAGGCCGGATCGTAGATAAATGGCCCATCGGTACCCATCGCGCAATTTCCTGACCACAAATCGCCATGCAGTAATGAAGGCTGCGGTTGATGGGAGGCAAGAACCTGATGCACAAAATCGACGATCAGGTCGATGTCGCCAAACTGAATCCCTTTTTCAGCCGCCAGTTCAAGCTGCCAGCCAATGCGTTGCTCTGCAAAGAATGTTGACCAGCGGCGTTGCCAGGCATTGGGCTGCGGAGTGGTGGAAAGATCATTATCAAAATCGAGCCCAAATTGCGGCTGTTCACTCCACTGATGCAGGCGCGCGAGTTGTTGCCCCAACAAGAAGGCGTTGTGGGCATCCAGGGGTTTAGCGGGCATATATTCAAGGAGCAGGAAACTGTAATCCCGATCGCTGCCTACCGCCCAGACTTTCGGTACGCGCACTGTGTTGCTGCGTGCGAGTAGTTCAAGTTGATCGGCTTCGGCGGTGAAGATGGGTAACAGCTCGCGAGTGTCGCTTTTGACAAAAATCTCATGACCGGCATAGTGAATTCGCCAGGCAGCATGAATTTCCCCTCCGGGTAATTCAGTGCGTTGTTCAATTTCAGCGCTACCGAGTTGTTCACTTAACAGACGACTTATGGCTTGCCACATAATGCTTCTCTCCAGGTTATCTGGTAGATCATTAGTTTATCGCTGTTAACCGGGTCAAACTTCGAACTAACGCACATCCCCGGTCAGGAGTTTTAAACCAGGCTATTGACTCTCTTGTCGCCAGCTATCCCAGGTGGTGATTGAAACTTCTGGCTCTATTCCCAGCGCCAGTTTAGCGAGCCCACGGGCAAGCTCTTCAACTTCAGTCTGCTCTAATGTAGTTATCAAACCGAATGAGTTGCTGCCTAATTCGTGAATTTTCCCTTCGTCATCGGTAAAGGTGAGCAAAAAACCTCCACGAGTCAGCGTGTTATTCAGTTCGTTAAGGTCCGTGAGATTGTGCTCCTGGAACTTTAATGTGACAACATAACGCTCAATGTCTCCGCTACTCATGGTTCACCCCATTGTTATCCCGAAGGTTTTAGCATAGTTGATCTGCACAAAATGGCGACATTTGCCGTCGTGGCGAACCGCCCCGAGCAGGGCGGCCTGTTAACTCAGTCTTGTTAACTGCATAAGTAGTCGTAGATTTTTTGGGTATTTTCCATGGAGCACAAACGGGTGCCGTGATTGAGTGTGGCGGCACTCCCGGCGGCGACACCGAATCGGACCATATCAAGTAGTGGGGCATTTTCAGCTAGTTTTAGCGTCATCGCGCCGACCATGCTGTCTCCGGCACCCACTGTACTTTGGCTTTTCACTGGCGGTGGTACCACCTGAACAGAACCATTAGCATCTACGCCCAATGCCCCCTGCGGACCAAGCGAAACGACCACGCGCTTGGCTTTGCCGCTATCAACGATTTCCTGAGCTGCCTTACGCACATCGTCAGGTTGTGTGAGGTCGCGATTGACTAATGCACTGAGCTCTTTTTGGTTAGGCTTCACCAACTCAATATTGCCGATTTCCAGAGTCGCTTTGAGCGCTTCGCCTGAACTATCAACGATGCAGCGTATCCCGGATTTTTGGGCCGCTTTGACTAACCCGCAGAGTTTCGAAACATCAATACCTGGTGGAAGACTGCCGCTGATAACCAGAATGGAGCCCGCTTCAATAGTGAGGACTTTTTCTTCCAGGCGGCGAAACTCATCATCGGTAAGGGCCGCACCTGGCATCACAAAGCGATACTGCTCACCGGTAGACTCGGCGTGAACGTGCAAGTTTTGCCGCGTCCAGTCGTGAGCATCTACGGTATCAATGGCAACATGTTCATCTAAAAGCAGATTGCTAAGGTGTTCGCCTGTCGCACCACCGGAAGGAAAAATGGCAGTTGCTTGCCCGCCGAGGTGGGCAATTGCTCGCGCAACGTTAATTCCACCACCGCCTGGTTCAAATACCGGAGCGGTGCACCGTAGTTTACCTTCGGGATAAATTTGTGCCGTCAGTGTTGCGCTGTCCAGAGAAGGGGCAAGTGTCAGTGTGTAAATGCGTGTCATATATCCTCCTTAATTTAGCATTGGGATAAAGCGTAGCACTGTTTAGACAAGAGAATGTCAATTAACACCATGATTTATCAAATAATTTGTAAAATAACCCTACGCACTATGTTTATGAAAATTAAGATGTTTTAAGAGCTCTCTTATTCAAAAAATGAAAGAAGAATTCATTGCTATGTTATTCGAGCTTTTTTATAATTTGTTACCTTTCTTGGCTCATAAATATTTGATCCACAGAAAAGATTCCGGAACCTTGATGGTTTCTTTTTATGTTGTACGGACGATTAAATGAATTTTGTTAAGACAGTACCGGCTGCAATTTTGCTGACCGGAAGTGCGCTATTGAGTCACTTTGCAATTGCAGATAATTCGGTTTTCACTGTCATGGATGACCCAGCCACCGCAAAGAAACCGTTCGAAGGTAATCTGAATGCAGGCTACCTTGCACAATCAGGTAACACCACCAGCTCCTCGCTGACCGCTAACTCCAACTTGACCTGGTACCAAACGGCAACCGCATGGTCACTGTGGGGCAATGCAAACAATACCTCGTCTAATGATGAACGCTCTTCTGAGACTTATTCCATCGGGGGCCGTAGCCGTTACAACATGACTGACAGCGATTACCTGTTCGGTCAGGCGAGTTGGTTAACTGATCGGTATAACGGTTATGACTCAAGGGATGTACTGACTGCTGGTTATGGTCGCCAGTTCCTTAATGGCCCAGTGCACAGTCTGCGTTTGGAATTTGGTCCTGGTGTACGTTATGACGAGTATACCGATGGTGGTCATAAGACTCAGCCGTTGGGCTACGCATCAGGTATTTATAACTGGCAGTTGACCGATAACGCCAAATTTATCCAGGGCGTGTCTGTACTGGGTAGCGAAGATACGACGGTAAACTCTGAAACTGCGCTTGAAGTTGCAATCAATGAGCACTTTGGTTTGCGGGTTGGCTATAACGTCACCTGGAACTCAAATCCACCAGATTCTGCACCTGAACATACCGACAGACGTACTGCAGTGACTCTTGGTTATAAGATGTAATTGATTAAGCCGGGTCATTCCCGGCTTTAAACCCATCACTTACTTAAGTTTAGCTTCTGTTGATGTGCTTCTTTGCTGCTATCATTCATTGCACTGGAATGTTTTGGATCGAATTGTTTTATTTTTATCCATGTCGCTAATATTATTTTGGTCCGTAGTTTTATTTATAATAAAATTAATTAAGAATTTTAAATTCTTCACAATCTCTCCTTAATTCTCTCTTTATTCATATTTTTGGTATATTTGACACGAATTGATAAAGTATTGGTCTTGTCAGAAATGTGATCTAGATCTACTCTTATTTTGTGGCAGGTTAATAGCTTGCTGATCCATTAAATAAGAGAAAAATGAATATGAAAAATATCAAATATGCCGCTGTAGTTGTTACTCTTTCCATGCTTTCATTTGGTGCCTCTGCTGCACAATCTTCTGCAACCACAGGCACACAAACAGCACCATCACCTGTCTGGAATGTTGCCGATGTTGAAGCGGGCTCCAATATTCAACCGGGAGAGCTGTCTACGGGACAGTCAATGGATGACGCTTTTAATGTCCATACACTGGTTGCCGGGGACTGGTCATAGTCACGTGCATTGTTTAATTATATTTCTGCGCAGGTTTGATAACCTATCATTCGTGCTAAAAGTTACATAAATAAAAAACCGAGCATAATGCCCGGTTTTTTATTTATACCCCCGCAAACTAATTCCCTCGTCATTACTGGTCTGTTAAAAAACCAAGTGTCATCATCGCTTGAGATATATCTATGAAACTAGTTTCTAAATTAGGGTTGGTAGTTTCTTTGTTTATTTTTAAACTTTAAACCATTCTGTAATATTTCTATAACCTCATGCCGATAATAATCGCTGCGTTTTTGACAAGGTGTCTTTTGATTAATTATCGCGTATTAGAAAGGGGTTTAGGAGCAAACATGAAAAATTTTACATTCGCAGGAGTGACATTAAGTTTACTGCTGACATCAACGTCTATGCATGCAGCAGAAGTTTATAATAAGGATGGAAATAAATTAGACATTTATGGAAGAGTAAAACCAGAAATCTATCTGAGCGACAATAATAGCGTTGATGGTGATCAGTCTTATATTCGATTTGGTATTAAAGGTCAGACTGAAATTAATAGTCAACTCACTGGTTTTGGTCAGTGGGAGTATCAGGTTGCAGCCAACAAAGTCGAAGGTGATAGCAATACGGCAAAAACGCGTTTGGCATTCGCAGGTCTAAAAGCTGGTGATTTTGGGTCATTTGATTACGGTCGAAACTATGGTGTGCTTTATAATATTGGATCATATACCGATGTCATGCCTGAATTTACGACTGAATCTTATGCTAAAACTGATAATTTCATGACTACCCGTACTAATAGTGTGGCAACGTATCGTAATACTACTTTCTTCGGTTTAGTTGATGGCTTAAAACTGACCGTTCAGTTTCAAGGGAAAAACGAGAATGACGGTCGGTCTACCAGTAAGCAAAACGGTGAAGGTGTAGGGACATCGTTGACTTATGACATTAGCGATACCGGGATGAGTATGGGGATGGGCTATAGCAACTCTAACCGTACTCTGGCACAGAGAGACCTGACTTATGGTCAGGGTGATAATGCGGAAGCATGGAATGCGGGAGTGAAATATGATGCCAATAACATTTATCTGGCAGCAATTTATGCTGAGACGAGCAATATGACACCGATTTCTGGTACCGCAACAATTAATGGTGAGAACCAAAGTATTAGTGGGTTTGCGAATAGGAATCAGGCATTTGAACTTGTTGCACAATATCTGTTCGATTTTGGCTTCCGGCCTTCAATAGGCTACGTTTACTCGAAGGGTAAGGATATTGAGGGCGTAGGTGACGTGGAGTTAGTAAAATATGTCGATGTCTCTGCTACCTATTTTTTTACTAAAAACATGTCTGCTTTTATTGATTACAAAATTAACCTGTTAAGCGACGATAATGCTTTGCAACTTAACAACGATAATGTTGCTGCTGTAGGTGTTGTTTATCAGTTCTAAATAGTTCCAGTTCTTATTCTCTACCCGCCTGAATAACTGAAAATTAAATATTTGCGTCATGGCGAAAGCCATGGCGCTATTGATTAACACATTTGATTAATACATGGATCTTAATAAAAATATTTAGTACAGACGTATTGTTCATTTTTCTTCCTTTTTTTTCAGCATGTTATCCACAACTTCTTAAGTTCTGCCTTTATCCTCACCTCAATGACGTGTACTATTGCCTCGTCTAATCAGCAGGTTGAAGTGGGTACATTTTAGATTCATGTACACAGTTTGCGAGGTGAAGCATTCAACCACTCCTAACTTACTGATTTATTTAAACTATATAAAGTTGCATGTGATCTTGCGTATGGGTCACCACTGCGAATAAGGACTTATAATGCCTGTTATTACTCTTCCTGATGGCAGCCAACGCCATTACGACCACGCTGTTAGCCCATTGGATGTCGCTCTGGACATCGGTCCTGGCCTTGCGAAAGCCTGTATTGCAGGCCGTGTAGATGGCGAACTGGTTGATGCGTCTGATGTTATTGAGCACGATGCTAAACTCGCAATTATCACCGTTAAAGATGAAGCTGGCCTGGAGATTCTCCGCCACTCGTGCGCCCACTTATTGGGCCATGCCATCAAACAACTGTGGCCGCACACTAAAATGGCGATTGGCCCGGTTATTGATAACGGTTTTTACTACGACGTTGACATTGACCACACGCTGACGCAGGAAGATCTTGAGCTGCTCGAAAAGCGTATGCACGAGTTGGCTGAGAAAGATTACGACGTCATCAAGAAAAAAGTGAGCTGGCATGAAGCCCGCGAAACCTTCGTGAACCGTGGTGAAAGCTACAAAGTCGCGATTCTTGATGAAAACATTAGCCAGGATGATAAGCCTGGTTTGTATCATCATGAAGAATACGTTGATATGTGCCGCGGTCCGCACGTACCGAACATGCGTTTCTGCCATCATTTCAAGTTGCAGAAAACTTCCGGTGCTTACTGGCGTGGCGATAGCAGCAACAAAATGTTGCAACGTATTTATGGCACAGCCTGGGCTGATAAGAAGCAATTGAATGCTTACTTGCAACGCCTGGAAGAGGCGTCCAAGCGTGACCACCGTAAAATCGGTAAGCAACTCGACCTGTATCATATGCAGGAAGAGGCACCTGGTATGGTGTTCTGGCACAACGACGGCTGGACTATCTTCCGTGAACTGGAAGTGTTTGTACGCTCCAAGCTCAAAGAGTACCAGTATCAGGAAGTGAAAGGCCCGTTCATGATGGACCGTGTGCTGTGGGAAAAAACCGGCCACTGGGACAACTACAAAGATGCGATGTTTACCACTTCTTCAGAAAACCGTGAATATTGCATCAAACCAATGAACTGCCCAGGCCATGTGCAGATCTTTAACCAAGGCCTGAAATCCTACCGTGATTTGCCATTGCGTATGGCTGAGTTTGGTAGCTGCCACCGTAATGAGCCGTCAGGTGCGTTACATGGCTTGATGCGCGTTCGTGGCTTTACTCAGGATGATGCTCACGTATTCTGTACTGAAGAGCAAGTGCGTGACGAAGTGAATAGCTGCATCCGCATGGTCTACGACATGTACAGCACCTTCGGTTTTGAAAAAATCGTTGTGAAGCTGTCAACTCGCCCTGAAAAACGCATCGGTACCGACGAAATGTGGGATCGTGCAGAGGCGGATTTGGCCGTAGCATTGCAAGAAAATAATATTCCGTTTGATTATCAACCGGGAGAGGGTGCATTCTATGGCCCTAAAATTGAATTTACCCTGTATGACTGCCTGGATCGTGCATGGCAGTGCGGGACAGTACAGTTAGACTTCTCTTTGCCATCGCGTTTGAATGCGTCTTATATTGGTGAAAGTAATGAACGCCTGGTGCCGGTAATGATTCACCGTGCAATTCTCGGGTCAATGGAACGTTTTATTGGTATCCTGACCGAAGAATTTGCGGGTTTCTTCCCAACCTGGCTTGCGCCAGTACAAGCAGTGGTGATGAATATCACTGATGGACAGTCTGAATACGTTAACGAATTGACCCGTAAACTGCAAAATGCAGGCATTCGTGTAAAAGCAGACTTGAGAAATGAGAAGATTGGCTTTAAAATCCGTGAACACACGTTGCGTCGTGTCCCTTACATGTTAGTTTGTGGCGATAAAGAGGTCGAAGCAGGCAAAGTAGCCGTTCGTACCCGTCGTGGCAAAGACTTGGGTAGCATGGACGTCAACGAATTGATTGAAAAACTGCAGAATGAAATTCGCAGTCGCAATCTTAATCAACTAGAGGAATAGAGTTATTAAAGGCGGAAAAAGAGTTCAACCGGCGCGTCCTAATCGCATAAACAGAGAAATTCGTGCCACTGAGGTTCGTCTGACAGGTATTGAAGGCGAGCAGCTAGGTATTGTCAGTCTGAATGAAGCTTTAGAAAAAGCCGAGGAAGCTGGGGTTGATTTAGTTGAAATCAGTCCTAATGCCGAACCGCCTGTTTGTCGAATTATGGATTACGGCAAATTCCTCTACGAAAAAAGCAAATCTTCTAAGGAACAGAAGAAAAAGCAAAAAGTTATTCAGGTCAAGGAAATCAAATTCCGACCTGGTACCGATGATGGCGACTATCAGGTAAAACTCCGCAGCCTGGTTCGCTTTCTGGAAGAGGGTGATAAAGCTAAAATCACACTGCGTTTCCGCGGTCGTGAAATGGCTCACCAACAGATTGGTATGGAAGTGCTTAACCGCGTCCGTGACGATCTGAGTGAACTGGCAGTCGTCGAATCCTTCCCATCGAAGATCGAAGGCCGTCAGATGATCATGGTGCTCGCTCCGAAGAAGAAACAGTAAGGCCATCAAGTAACAGTTCTCGCGAGGTTTCGGCCTCGTGAGATTTGTTCGCCTTCTGGTTCGTTTTATTAACAATGCGAAGTGGAAAGTTATTAAATGCCAAAGATTAAAACTGTACGCGGCGCCGCTAAGCGCTTCAAAAAGACCGCCGGTGGTGGTTTTAAGCGTAAGCACGCTAACCTGCGTCATATTCTGACTAAAAAGTCTACTAAGCGTAAACGTCACCTGCGTCCGAAAGGTATGGTCTCCAAAGGGGATCTGGGCCTGGTCATCGCTTGCCTGCCGTACGCATAAGTAGCACTTTTTTAATTAATTCAGAATATAGAACAGGAGAGCTAATATGGCTCGCGTAAAACGTGGTGTTATCGCACGTGCTCGTCACAAAAAAATCCTTAAACAAGCCAAAGGCTACTACGGTGCGCGTTCACGCGTTTACCGCGTTGCTTTCCAGGCTGTTATCAAAGCTGGCCAATATGCTTACCGTGACCGTCGTCAACGTAAGCGTCAATTCCGTCAGCTGTGGATTGCACGTATCAACGCTGCAGCTCGTCAGAACGGGATCTCTTACAGCAAATTCATCAATGGCTTGAAAAAAGCTTCTGTTGAAATCGACCGTAAGATCCTGGCTGACATCGCCGTATTCGACAAAGTGGCATTTACTGCACTGGTTGAGAAAGCGAAAGCAGCTCTGGCGTAAGCCAGTTATTAGAGGGAGCTTGTCTCCCTCTTTTAATTTCTAATGTTTAACACTGAGCAAATAAGGTAACTGCAAGCATGAATGCTGCTATTTTCCGTTTCTTTTTTTACTTTAGCACCTGAATCAGGGGGCTTTGCGCGTAAGAAAAGAAACGAAAAATAGCGCCGAAAGCCTCCACTATGGAGGCTTTTTTTTTGCATTCCGCTTTTTGTATACGGATCAACTACCCCGGCAATTATGCCGGCATAAGAGGAATACCATGCCACATCTCGCAGAGCTGGTTGCCAACGCAACGGCCGCCATAAACGAGGCCCCGGATGTTGCCGCGTTAGACAACGTACGCGTCGAATATTTAGGGAAGAAGGGCCATCTGACCCTCCAGATGACCACCCTGCGTGAATTGCCACCGGAAGAGCGCCCAGCTGCAGGTGCGGTGATCAACGAAGCTAAAGAGAAAGTGCAGGAAGCACTGAACGCTCGCAAGAATGCACTGGAAAGTGCCGCTCTGAATGCTCGTTTGGCAGAAGAAACCATTGATGTCTCTCTGCCTGGACGTCGTGTTGAAAACGGCGGTTTGCACCCGGTTACGCGCACCATTGACCGTATCGAAAGCTTCTTCGGTGAACTGGGCTTCACCGTGGCGACAGGCCCTGAAATTGAAGATGACTACCACAACTTCGATGCGCTGAACATTCCAGGGCATCACCCAGCTCGTGCTGACCACGATACTTTCTGGTTCGATGCAACCCGTCTACTGCGCACTCAGACTTCTGGCGTACAGATTCGTACCATGAAGGATAAGCAGCCGCCGATTCGTATTATCGCGCCTGGCCGTGTGTATCGTAACGACTACGACCAGACGCACACGCCAATGTTCCATCAGATGGAAGGTTTGATTGTTGATACCAACATCAGCTTCACCAACCTGAAAGGCACATTGCACGATTTCCTGAACAACTTCTTCGAAGCTGATTTGCAGATTCGTTTCCGTCCGTCCTATTTCCCATTCACTGAGCCTTCCGCAGAAGTGGACGTGATGGGCAAAAACGGCAAATGGCTGGAAGTTTTAGGCTGTGGCATGGTGCACCCAAATGTCCTGCGTAATGTCGGTATTGACCCAGAAGTCTACTCAGGCTTCGCATTTGGTATGGGCATGGAGCGTCTGACCATGCTGCGTTACGGCGTTACCGATTTGCGTGCATTCTTCGAAAATGATTTACGTTTCCTCAAACAGTTCAAATAAGGGCGGGATATCCAATGAAATTCAGTGAACTCTGGTTACGCGAATGGGTAAATCCAGCCAACAGCAGTGAAGAGCTTTCCAGCCAAATCACGATGGCTGGTCTTGAAGTTGATGGTGTTGATGCCGTTGCGGGTGCATTTAATGGCGTAGTTGTGGGTGAAGTGGTTGAGTGCGGCCAACACCCCAATGCTGACAAACTGCGTGTAACAAAAGTGAATGTCGGTGGCGAACGCCTGTTAGACATCGTTTGTGGCGCACCAAATTGCCGTCAGGGCCTGAGAGTTGCCGTTGCAACTGTTGGCGCTGTCCTGCCTGGCGATTTCAAAATTAAAGCGGCCAAACTGCGTGGCGAACCATCAGAAGGCATGCTGTGCTCATTCTCTGAGCTGGGTATTTCCGACGATCACGACGGCATTATTGAGCTGCCGCAAGATGCACCGATTGGCACCGATATCCGCGAATACCTGAAGCTTGATGACAACACTATCGAAATTAGCGTGACGCCAAACCGTGCCGATTGTCTCGGTATCATCGGTGTCGCTCGTGATGTCGCTGTCGTTAACAAGCTGCCATTGCATGAGCCAGAAATGGTTGCGGTTGCTGCGACAATCACCGACACGCTGCCAATTCGTGTGGATGCGCCAGAAGCGTGCCCGCGTTACCTGGGCCGCGTGGTTAAAGGCATCAACGTTAAAGCGCCAACCCCACTGTGGATGAAAGAGAAACTGCGTCGTTGCGGTATTCGTTCTATCGACGCGGTC
>Ga0207696_1000436_pt1 | contig 37358 bp, 29 predicted proteins | sample KBSS54metaG_FD_184403 | JGI IMG/M metagenome (GOLD analysis project Ga0207696, IMG submission 184403) | Switchgrass rhizosphere microbial communities from Kellogg Biological Station, Michigan, USA - KBS S5-4 metaG (SPAdes) (version 2) | ecosystem: Host-associated > Plants > Roots > Rhizosphere >... | reverse complement strand
AAACATTCGGTAGGAGCAGGGAATGCCATTGCGGTGCAAAATCTCGGTGAAAATGCCGCGATGCTGCTGATGTTAGGGCTTTATTCACTGGCGGTTAAAATCGGTGTACCCATTGTCGGCATCGGTATTGGTTTCGGGGCGGTGTTTGCGCTGGCCATTACTGGGTTGTGGGTTTGGCAGATTCGGCAGAAATAGTTTTCTCCCCTCTCGGACTGAGCTGTCTCTTAGTCACATCTTTGAGGGCCGCTTCCTGCCGAGCCAGCGCAGGTTCCGTTCACCGTTTGCAGGAATTAAAGAGATAACTGAACGCACGGGTGAACGGAAAACCTGCGAGGCTAACAGATCTCGCCCTGACAAGATTGCCAGAGCGAGTTGTGTATAAGAGGCTGCGGACTGAGAGGGGAATTTCAGATTACGGTGCCGGGTAAGTATAAATCCGGTTCACCGCTTCTAACTCTTCAAGAACTTCTTCACTTAAATCCAGATGTAGGCTTTCAAGGTTGGTTTTCAACTGCTCAAGCGTAGTTGCGCCCAGCAGTGTGCTGGCAACAAATGGTTGGCGGCGAACAAAAGCCAAAGCCATTTGCGCGGGATCCAGATTGTGTCGTTTAGCGACATCGACATAAGCCGCAACTGCATGCTGAGTTTGTTCACCGCTGTAGCGTGTGAAACGACTAAACAGTGTGTGGCGCGCACCTGCTGGCTTGGCTCCGTTGAGATATTTACCGGTCAGTGTGCCGAACCCCAGGCAGGAATAGGCCAGCAGCTCAACACCTTCACGCTGAGTGATCTCTGCCAGCCCCACTTCAAAGCTGCGGTTTACCAGACTGTACGGGTTTTGGATGGTGACAATGCGCGGTAAATCATGTTTTTCAGCCAGTTGCAGGTAACGCATAACGCCCCACGGCGTTTCGTTGGATACACCGATGTAGCGGATTTTCCCGGCACGCTGGAACTCAGTCAGTGCTTCCAGGGTTTCAAGCAATGTGACCGGCACTGCGTTATCGGTCCACGTATAACCCAGCTTGCCAAAGCAGTTGGTGGCGCGTTGCGGCCAGTGAACTTGATAGAGATCGATATAGTCGGTTTGCAGACGCTTCAGGCTGGCATCCAGCGCATCACGAATGTTCCTGCGATCCAGCATTTGGTTTGGGCGAATGCCAACATCATTATTGCGGCTTGGGCCGCTGACCTTGGTGGCAATGATCAGCTTCTCGCGATTCGCGCGCTGCTTTAGCCAGTTACCGACATAGGTCTCTGTTAACCCTTGTGTCTCCGGGCGTGGCGGGACAGGGTACATTTCTGCGACATCAATCAGGTTAACGCCCTGGTGTACTGCGTAATCAAGCTGTGCATGTGCGTCGGCTTCGCTGTTTTGCTCACCAAACGTCATGGTTCCCAACCCTAGCGTACTTATTTCAAGGGAGCTGTGGGGGATACGGTGATATTGCATAGCCGCTTTCCTTATTCTTATGTCTTATCGGTCAGGCGAGCGCCCGACAAAAAATGGACTATAAACATGGCAGAGGGGGAGCAAAAGCGGAAGAGGGTAAGTGAAGAAAAAGTGTTACAGGCCAGCGAGGCGCTGACCTTTAAAGGCTGTATTTTCTAGCGTTCAATGATTTGTGAAACATCATCGCGATTAATTTGCATCTCGTTGCCTTGCTGATCGCGATAGCTGACTAAGCCTGTGTCGTCATCGACTTTGGGTTTACCGTCAGTCAGGATCATACGGCCATCTTTGGTCGCCATCACGTAATCACTGCTACAACCGGAAACCGCAAATGCCAGACCGACAGCGGAAATAAGAACTGCCCATTTTTTCATCGTTATTCGCCTCGTGTGGTTTGGTATGACCTATACAGTCTAGTAATAACTCGACTAGCCAGAGATGATAAGCAGTAAATTCTTAAAAGAAACAGAAGGGAAGCGAGAATCTGGGGGGCAAGCCAAATAAATCTACAACGAGAAATGATTAGCTAGCAGAGCCGCTGTAAAGTTCTTTTTTAGATAAAAACCGCGTGGTAACGTCAGAATTGGTGCGCCGTCGGCACCCACCGCATCAGTTAACGCTTTACTGTTGGCAGCTTTCGGACGCAACTGCAGTACTTCACCATGACGGGCAGTGATACGTTCGACCTGGCCCAGCACAATTAAATCCATCAACTCTTCCCAATCCAAACGTAGCTGCCGCTCTTCCTCTGCTGAAGGTGCCCACAATAATGGTGAGCCGATATGCCTTTCCGCCAGCGGAATTTGCCGCTCTCCTTCAACAGGGATCCACAGCACGCGTTTTAGCTTGTGGCGCACATGGCTGGTTTCCCAAACCACGCCAGTATTGCCGGTGAGTGGGGCAACACAAACAAAAGTGGTTTCCAGTGGGCGACCAAGTCTATCAACCGGGATGGTTTTTAATTCGATACCTAGTGCTGCGAAATCTTGCTCGGGTTTGCTCCCAGCACTGGCACCCAGCCACAATTCAAGTAGAACCCCGATCCAACCTTTGTCACGTTTCAGATCTTTAGGGATCGGCAAATCGGCTAACGTCGCCAATTCACCCAGCGTATATCCCGCGAGTTTCTGGGCTTGAGCCAGTAAAATCTGTTCGTTTTCTGGAGGGTTAAGTAAAGGACGAAGTGCTTCCATTGTGCCTGATTGCCGATCGGTTAAAAAATGAACGTGGTTTACCCACAAGATGGAAATAGTTTAGCGTGTCGGGGGTAAGAATGGCAATGTACTGATTTTGAATCATTTTTATCTCCAAAAAGGAGAGGTTTTGGATTCTGTAAAAACCTTTTCCCATTCTGGTCACTGGCAATGAACAGGATCTTACACTGGGTTATCCACAGAAAAATGGGATAACTGGTAAAAAAGCTCACTACTGGTTCGATTTACAGCCTTGACTGGGGGGTAAAACCCATTTTTTCACCAGTTTGTGACTAACTTGTTGGCACAATCTGTGGATAAAAACGTCATTGGTCGATCTTTCATCAGTGTGAGGTTCTGGCATGTGACGATCATCACACTTCGTGGGTGTAAGTTGATTTATCATTGGTTATCTAACTGAAATTTATGTTTTTTTTATTTATGAAAATCACGATGAATTTAGACTTATCCTAAGTTGTCCCGAGAGTATCAGGTAGTTCTTCACAGTTATATCCACAGAAAAAGTGAATAAACCCCATGCTCCAAACTGGCTAATGTTTATAACTCGGTCATATTTTGTGAGTTATTCAATTGTTATTCCTTCTTGCAACCGTTACACAGTGGTTTACCGTCTAGCGCTTGTATGAAACAATCGCCCTAATCTAAGTTTGTTTTGAGGTAGTCCGGTGATCGATGATGATGGCTACCGCCCGAATGTTGGTATCGTAATCTGTAATCGGCAGGGTCAAGTGATGTGGGCCAGGCGTTTTGGTCAACATTCCTGGCAGTTTCCGCAAGGTGGCATCAATCCTGGCGAATCCCCGGAACAGGCAATGTACCGGGAGCTTTTCGAGGAAGTGGGGTTACAGCGAAAAGATGTCCGAATACTCGCCTCGACCCGAAACTGGTTACGTTACAAGTTACCTAAACGTTTGGTGCGTTGGGACACAAAGCCGGTTTGTATCGGCCAGAAACAAAAATGGTTTCTCTTGCAGTTGATCAGCAGCGATAACGATATCAATATGCAAACCAGTAGTACCCCAGAGTTTGATGGCTGGCGTTGGGTTAGCTATTGGTATCCGGTTCGTCAGGTTGTCTCCTTTAAACGCGATGTTTATCGTCGGGTGATGAAAGAGTTTGCCAGCGTCGTAATGCCGCTGCAGGAAGTTGCGCCACCACGTAATAACGCGCCTGCCTGGCGACGTAAAAGAGGTTAAGTCACGCGAAAAATGCTCACCCGTTTGCGAGAAATAGTCGAGAAGGTTGCCAGCGCTCCGCGCCTCAATGAGGCGCTGGATATTCTGGTTACAGATATCTGCCTTGCGATGGACACCGAGGTATGCTCGGTTTATCTCGCAGATCATGACCGGCGTTGCTTTTACCTGATGGCGACGCGCGGCCTTAAAAAGCCGCGTGGTCGCACCATAACACTCGCATTTGATGAAGGCATTGTCGGGTTGGTCGGGCGCCTTGCTGAGCCGATAAACCTTGCTGATGCGCAAAAACACCCGAGCTTTAAATATGTTCCCGCAGTAAAAGAGGAACGTTTTCGAGCCTTCCTTGGGGTGCCAATCATCCAACGACGCCAGTTATTGGGTGTGCTGGTGGTGCAACAACGTGAGCACCGGCAATATGATGAAAGCGAGGAGTCCTTCCTCGTCACACTCGCCACACAAATGGCCGCCATCCTCTCTCAATCACAGTTAGCCGCCTTATTCGGCCAGTACCGCCAGACACGTATTCGGGCATTGCCTGCATCGCCGGGCGTGGCGATTGCTGAGGGCTGGATGGATTCGACGCTCCCGTTAATGGAGCAAGTTTCTGAAGCGTCGACACTGGATACTACGCTTGAGCGAGAGCGCCTTACTGCCGCACTGGAAGAGGCGTCTAACGAGTTTCGCCGCTACAGCAAACGCTTTGCAGCTGGGGCTCAGAAAGAAACGGCAGCTATCTTTGATCTCTATTCGCACCTGTTAACCGATGCCCGGCTTCGTCGAGAATTATTCGAAGAAGTGGACAAAGGCTCGGTTGCGGAATGGGCAGTTAAAAAAGTTATCGAAAAGTTTGCGGAGCAATTCGCAAGCCTGACTGACGGCTACTTAAAAGAACGTGCAGGCGACCTGCGTACCCTCGGCCAACGCTTGTTATTCCATCTCGATGACACCATTCAGAGTGCGAACACGTGGCCTGAACGCTTTGTCTTAGTGGCTGATGAGTTATCCGCAACCACGCTCGCCGAGTTGCCGCAAAACCGCCTGGTTGGTGTGGTGGTGCGCGACGGTGCGGCGAACTCCCATGCCGCCATCATGGTACGTGCGTTGGGCATCCCAACAGTTATGGGGGCGGATATTCAGCCTTCGGTATTGCATCGCCGTACTTTAATTGTCGATGGCTACCGTGGTGAATTGTTGGTTGACCCGGAAACGGTGCTGTTGCAGGAATACCAGCGCCTCATTACCGAAGAGAACGAACTTACCCGCCTGGTAGAGGATGACGTTGATAGCCCGGCAGCGCTGAAAAGCGGTGAGCGTGTCCAGGTGATGTTGAATGCAGGTCTGAGCCCTGAACATGAACAACTGCTTGGCAGCCGCATTGATGGCATTGGTCTGTATCGCACCGAAATCCCGTTCATGTTGCAAAGTGGTTTTCCATCGGAAGAAGAGCAAGTCGCCCAGTATCAGGGGATGTTGCAAATGTTTAACGATAAGCCCGTCACGCTGCGAACGCTTGATGTGGGGGCGGATAAACAATTGCCATACATGCCAATCAGTGAGGAGAACCCGTGTCTTGGCTGGCGTGGGATCCGCATCACGCTTGACCAGCCCGAAATTTTCCTGGTGCAAGTGCGAGCTATGCTGCGTGCCAATGCTGCCACTGGCAACCTGAGTATTCTGTTGCCGATGATTACCAGCATCGATGAAATAGACGAAGCGCGTCGTCTGATAGACCGCGCTGGGCGCGAAGTAGAAGAAGTACTGGGTTATGAATTACCAAAACTGCGTATTGGCATCATGGTGGAAGTCCCATCAATGGTGTTCATGCTGGGCCATCTTGCCAGCCGGGTTGACTTCATCTCTGTCGGTACTAATGACCTGACGCAATATTTACTGGCCGTTGACCGTAACAATACCCGCGTCGCAAGTCTGTATGACAGCCTGCATCCGGCTATGCTGCGCGCATTGAATCACATTGCCAAAGAAGCTGAACGTCACGGCATCGATCTCTGTCTGTGCGGTGAAATGGCCGGCGACCCAATGTGTGTTGCGCTGTTGGTTGGCATGGGTTATCGCCATTTGTCGATGAACGGCCGTTCAGTGGCTCGTGTTAAATATTTGCTGCGCCACATTAGTCTGGAAGAGGTGCAATTGCTGTCACAGCGTAGTCTTGAGGCTCAGCTAGCGACAGAAGTGCGCCACCAGGTCGCGTCTTTCATGGAGCGTCGTGGTATGGGCGGTTTGATTCGCGGCGGGCGCTAAGGCGCCTGTCGTTTCCTTTCACTTCTGGTATTACATATCTTTTACAACTTCCGCGACTTAACCCTGGTGCCCTTTGTGCTATGATCCGCTGCTTTCGGAGCGCATCCGCACAGATGCGTACTTGCAACCCATCGTCGGCTTTCGGTGGGGTAACAATGGTTTGTGGTGACAGATGAATAGTGACTATCTGCATTTCCCTGAATTTGACCCAGTGATTTTTTCCATTGGGCCAGTCTCTTTGCACTGGTATGGCGTGATGTACCTGGTCGGCTTCGTGTTCGCCATGTGGCTTGCTGGCCGCCGTGCCAATAAACCAGGCAGCGGTTGGACGAAAGATGAAGTCGAAAACCTGCTGTATGCTGGCTTCCTGGGGGTATTCCTCGGTGGGCGCCTTGGTTATGTGTTCTTCTACAACCTGCCTACTTTTCTTGCCGATCCACTGTACCTGTTTAAAGTCTGGGATGGCGGCATGTCCTTCCATGGCGGGCTGGTCGGTGTTATCTGCGTAATGATTTGGTTTGCGCGCCGCACTAAGCGTTCATTCTTCCAGGTTGCTGATTTTATCGCACCGCTGATTCCATTTGGCCTGGGTGCGGGTCGCCTTGGCAACTTCATCAACGGCGAACTCTGGGGCCGCGTCGATCCGAGCTTCAAGTGGGCCATGTTATTCCCGGGTTCTCGCAGTGAAGATATTGGCCTGCTGGCGACACACCCGGAATGGCAGTCGTTGTTTAACACCTACGGTGTCTTGCCACGCCATCCTTCCCAGCTTTACGAAATGGTTCTGGAAGGTATCGTACTGTTCATTATCTTGAACCTGTATATCCGCAAGCCACGTCCGATGGGGGCCGTTTCCGGCTTGTTCCTGATTGGCTACGGTGCATTCCGTATTATCGTTGAATTCTTCCGCCAGCCAGATGCGCAGTTTACCGGTGCGTGGGTTCAGTACATCAGCATGGGGCAAATCCTCTCGATTCCGATGATTGTGGCCGGTGTGATTATGATGGTTTGGGCGTATCGTCGCCGTCCACAGCAACAGCTTTCGTGAGGAAACATGCAACAATATCTTGATTTGATGAAACATGTGCTGGAAAACGGCACACCAAAAGATGACCGTACCGGCACGGGTACGTTGTCGGTTTTCGGTCATCAAATGCGCTTCAATTTGCAAGATGGTTTCCCTCTGGTTACCACTAAACGCTGCCATTTACGCTCCATCATTCATGAACTGCTGTGGTTCCTGAAAGGCGATACCAACGTTGCCTATTTGCACGAAAACAACGTCTCCATCTGGGACGAATGGGCAGATGAAAATGGTGATCTCGGTCCAGTTTATGGCAAGCAGTGGCGCTCATGGGCAACCCCTGATGGCCGCCATATCGACCAGTTAACCACCGTGATCAACCAGCTTAAAAACGACCCAGATTCGCGCCGTATTATTGTTTCGGCGTGGAATGTGGGTGAACTGGATAAAATGGCGTTAGCTCCGTGCCATGCGTTCTTCCAGTTCTACGTGGCTGACGGCAAACTTTCTTGCCAGCTCTACCAGCGCTCGTGCGACATTTTCCTGGGTCTGCCGTTTAATATCGCCAGTTATGCTTTGTTGGTGCATATGATGGCGCAGCAATGTGGCCTTGAAGTGGGGGATTTTGTCTGGACGGGCGGTGATACGCACCTGTACAGCAACCACCTTGAGCAAACTCGCCTGCAATTAACACGTGAGCCGCGAGCACTGCCAAAACTGGTAATCAAACGTAAACCTGAATCTTTGTTTGACTACCGTTTCGAAGATTTCGACATTGAAGGCTACGATCCGCACCCAGCGATCAAAGCTCCTGTCGCTATCTAACGAGTCACAGCCTGCCATAACCGGTGCCATTTGTGCGCCGGTTTTTTTTGCCTGTGCAATGGTATTGCGAGCCTCCTTCCAGCACTTCTGCAACCTAAAGCAACCACAAATCTTTCCTTCGAGAAGCCTCGAGAATCAAACGTTTGCCAGTAGCCAGGAATTTTATGGCTGGCACACTGCCGCCATGAAAACAAAACAGTACGGATTTAGCCTGATAGAAATGATGGTGGTGATGGCCATTGTCGTGATACTTAGCGCGGGCGGAATGTACGGCTGGCAACAATGGCAACAACAGCAGCGCATGTGGATAACCATCCAACAGATTCGTCATTTATTCGAACAGCTGCGCAGTGATGCCTCCTGGCATAATCGTGACCATTTACTCACGGTGAATCGTCACGGGAAAACGTGGTGCCTGTCCAGCAAGCTCATTGAAGCAACCCAATGCCTGTCTACAGGGCGGTGGCGATTGGTTCAACCTTTTGCTGATGTCGATATTACCGAAGTAACAGCAGGGCTTGGATTTTATGGCATCAGAAGTACCGCCTGGCCGGGCCACGTTACGTTGCAAAGTGCGACAGGAAAATGGCGCGTGGTGCTCTCAGCTCAGGGGCGGATCCGGGTGTGTGACGTGACAGGGAGTAACAAATGCAGCTAAACCAGCAGGGATTTACCTTACTTGAAACGCTCATCGCGATGGCTTTAAGTAGCATTGTCTTGCTGGGGGCTGGCCGTTTATTTCCGGTGCTCCAACGCGCGGTATTACAACAATATCAAAAAGAAACAGTGCAAGAATCGTTGTGGCAACTGGCGTTTAGTTTGGGGAAACAGCTACAGCGGGCGGGTTATTGCCACGGAAATTGTACGGGGCAGGGGCTGGTGCTGAGCAAAGGGGGAGAATGCGTTTTGTTGCAATGGGATAGCAACAGCAACGGACGTTGGGAACCTGCTAGTCATGCGCAAACAGAACAGACAGGTTTTCGGCTCAATGGTACTGACCTGGAAGCTTTACGCGGAGCGACTCGTTGCGAAGGTTCTGGCTGGGAAAAATTATCCGATCCAGCCACGATGGTGATACAGAAATTTACTGTTACCCGTTTGGCACGCCAGGCCATGTCATCTCTGTTGATTATCGATCTCGCAGCAGCCTCCAAAAGTGGTCGAAATCCAGTGTCTCTGCGTCATATAGTCGTGGGGTATAACCAGTGAACAAGCGGTTCGAACGGGGTAACGTCACCCTCGGGTTTGTCCTGTTACTGTTCGCTTTGGGGATGCTAATACTGAGCGGATTACAGCAGCAGTTAAGCCACCAAAAATTTCTGGTCGCCAGTGAGGTCGGTTTTCTTAAACAATATGCCAGTGCTGTCTCGGCTCAATCCTGGGGGAGTCAGTTATCGTGGCAACCACAGCAATCCTGGCATTGCCAGCAACAGACCGAAAACGGCTGGAAAGCCTGTGTGCGAATGCAAGAAAAAAATGAAGCTGTTATGGCGGCGTTCGGTATTGTCTCTGGGCAAAAAACGCCACTGATTCTTTGGGAATGGGGAACACTGGTCAACTCACGCTGGTCAGCAGTGCCGCATGGCTGGCTGGATTTCTGCCCGTTTGATGAGGTGACGCGATGCCAGCTTCCCCAATGAAATCATTACAGCGAGGCTTTAGCCTGGTGGAAGTGCTTTGTGCTATGGCATTGTTTTCTGTGGTGATGTTGGCTTTACTTGGTTATCACCGGGTGTTGCAGCAGGGTTTTCAGTCTCAGTGGCAATTCCGACAACTTTGGCGGCTTGCGGTGGAAATGAGTGAAGCAGAATCGCCCTTACCAACTGATGAATGGAAAGTCAGTCGGCAGCAGACATCCACGGCTGGATGTGTCAGCATCGACGTTACGATTAAGAGTCCGGCAGGGCGAACTGGGCAGTTGTCACAGTTACATTGCCTGAAGAAAGAGAAAAGTCAGGAGTAGCGATTCTATGTTGCGTGTTTACCATTCCAACCAGCTGGATGTGCTTGAAGCAATTATGGAATTTATTGTGGAACAGCGACCCTTACCAGATCCCTTCGAGCCCGAAGTGGTATTGGTACAAAGTACTGGTATGGCGCAATGGCTACAAATGACGCTGGCGCAAAAATTCGGTATCGCGGCAAACATCAGCTTCCCGCTTCCGGCGAGCTTTATATGGGATATGTTTGTGCGCGTACTGCCAAATATCCCTGAGCAAAGTGCGTTCAACAAACAAAGCATGAGCTGGAAGTTAATGACGCTCATCCCGACAATGCTGGAACAGAGCGAGTTTGCCCTGCTTAAACAGTATCTTGAAGAAGATGACAACGGTCGAAAACTCTCTCAGCTAGCTTCAAGAATTGCTGACCTTTATGACCAGTATTTAGTTTATCGCCCAGATTGGCTAAGCCAGTGGGAAAAGGGAGAACTTGTCGACAATGTGGGCGAAACTCAATTGTGGCAGGCTCCACTATGGGCGGCTTTGGTGCGCCATACGCAAGAACTTGGGCAACCAGAATGGCACCGTGCCAATCTGTATCAACGTTTTATTAAGGCTCTTGAATCTGCCAGCGAATGCCCGCCAGGTTTGCCATCCCGGGTTTTTATTTGTGGGATTTCAGCGTTACCCCCCGTATACCTTCAGGCGCTGCAAGCCCTGGGTAAACACATCGATGTGCACTTGCTGTTTACCAACCCTTGCCGCTATTACTGGGGCGATATTAAAGACCCGTCTTATCTTGCCAGGCTTATCAGCCGTCGCCGTCGCAAACACACTCAGGAAGACATTACGCTGCCACTTTTTAAAGACAGCAATACGGCTTCTGCACTGTTCAACGACGACGGTGAGCAAGATATTGGCAACCCATTACTGGCCTCGTGGGGGAAATTAGGGCGAGACTACACATACTTGTTGGCCGAGCTGCAGCATTTCGAAGAAATAGACGTTTTTGTCGATATCGAACCTAATAACCTGCTGCGTAATTTGCAGTTCGATTTGCTTGAGTTACAAAACAATGCGGTCACAGGACTTACCATCGAAGAGTTTGAACACAGTCATAAGAAACGTGTCCTTGCTCAAGAAGACCATTCCGTCACCTTCCACGAGTGCCATAGCCCGCAACGCGAAGTAGAAGTGTTGCATGATCAATTGTTGGCGATGCTGGATGCTGATCCAACGTTGACACCGCGCGATATCATCGTGATGGTGGCTGATATCGACAGCTACAGCCCGTTTATCCAGGCCGTATTCGGTAATGCCACAGGCGAACGTCGTTTGCCATTTGCGATTTCTGACCGGCGGGCAAGACAAGCTCACCCGGCGCTACAAGCATTTATCTCCTTACTTTCACTACCTGACAGCCGCTTTGCCGCACAGGATGTTCTTGCTCTGCTTGAAGTTCCCGCACTGGCTGCCCGTTTCTCCATTAATGAAGAAGGGCTGCGTTATTTACGCCTGTGGGTGAATGAATCAGGTATCCGTTGGGGTATTGATGACGACAACGTTCGTGAATTAGATCTTCCGGCTACCGGGCAACATACCTGGCGCTTTGGTTTAACGCGCATGTTGTTGGGTTATGCAATGGATAGTCAGGCGGGTGAGTGGCAGTCGATCCTTCCTTATGATGAATCGAGTGGCTTAATTGCTGAACTCGTAGGGCAACTGGCTGAGCTGTTAATGCAGCTGAACATTTGGAGGTGCGAGTTATCTGTGGCGCGTCCATTGGCAGAATGGACGACCGTTTGCCGTGACATGTTGGCGAGCTTCTTCCTGCCTGATACCGAAACAGAAGGTGCTCTGGCGCTGATTGAACAGCAGTGGCAAGACATCATCAAATATGGTCTTGAGTCGCATTATCAGGAAAGCATCTCCTTAATTTTATTAAGAGAGGAGCTGGCGCAGCGGCTAGATCAAGAGCGTATTAGCCAACGTTTTCTGGCTGGGCCGATTAACTTCTGCACCTTGATGCCGATGCGTTCTATCCCGTTCAAAGTGGTGTGCTTGCTTGGCATGAATGACGGGGTGTACCCACGCGCGTTGGCACCACTTGGCTTTGATTTAATGAGTCAGAAGCCTCAGCGCGGCGACCGTAGCCGCAGGGATGACGATCGGTACTTGTTCCTCGAGGCACTTAACTCAGCACAATTGCGCTTCTATATCAGTTATATCGGGCGCTCTATTCAGGACAACAGTCAGCGCTATCCTTCTGTATTAGTTGATGAACTCCTGGATTACATCGCCCAAAGCCATTGTTTGCCGCAAGACACAGAACGAACCTGCGATGACAGCAGTGAGCGTGTGAAAAAACATCTGGTTCAGCAGCATAACCGTACCCCATTTGAGGCGGGGAATTTTATCCCTGGTCTATCGGCACAAAGCTATGCCAGGGAATGGTTGCCTGCCGCCAGCGAGCAAGGGGAAGCACAGGTTCCGTTTATTCAGTCATTACAAGAAGTTGTTCATGACGTCATCACTCTGGATCAACTACAACGTTTCTGGCGACATCCGGTGCGTGCCTTTTTCCAGATGCGTTTGGGTATCAATTTCCGTCTTGAAGAAACTGACCTCCCTGATGCGGAACCTTTCACATTAGATAGCCTTGAACGCTTCCAGATGAACCAGGAATTACTGAATACGCTGGTTCAGGAAGATGACACTCAGCAATTATTCCGCCGCTACCGGGCTGCTGGCCTCTTGCCATATGGCGCTTTTGGCGAAATTTTATGGGAAAGCCAGTTAACAGAAATGGAAGAACTGGCGCAAAAAGTGAGAGCCGAACGGCAAAATGGCAATAGCCAGGAAGTGTCGCTGCTCATCGATGGAACAAGCCTGGAAGGCTGGCTGTCGGATGTGCAGGAAGACGGCCTGCTGCGCTGGCGGCCATCAATCCTCAACCCAGCACATGGTTTGCAATTGTGGATTGAGCATGTGGTTTGGTGTGCGATGGGGGGGAGTGGTGAAAGCCGTTTGTTCGGGCGGGATTCGACCGAGTGGAAGTTCCCCTCACTTGATGTTGAGCAGGCAAAAAACTATCTCCAGCAACTTATTGATGGTTATCGGAAAGGGTTAACGCAACCGCTACTCCTCCTCCCAATTAGTGGGGGGGCGTGGATAAAAGCCTGTTACGAACCGGCGAATGATGCCATTTTATGGGACGAGCAAACGCAACAGAAAGCCAAAAGTAAGCTATTGGCCGCCTGGGAAGGGAATCAGAGAGTCGAAGGTGAAGGGGCCGATATGTGGCTACAACGCTTGTATCGAGCGCTGGAACCTGACTACTACGAAGCCATCATTACCGAGGCTGAGCGTTACTTGCTGCCGCTGTATCGTTTTAACAAAGCATAAAGTCCAGTATAAAAATTGCACAATTTCGTGGGTTCATCTATGATGCGCAACTTGCTCAGGATTGGCGAAAAAAGCATCAATTAAAATAACAAATTTGTTTGAAAATTGTTAATGATGAGTGAGTTATACCTTTTGTACTGTAGATCACAGGCATACATAGCATGTGAAGTATGACGGGTATAGGAAGTTTCGTGATTATGAGGTTCGTGAATGCCTAGATGTAGCACCTGGTTAAAACCGCTTTTCTTGTTAGTCGCTCTTTGGGCACCATTAAGTCAGGCAGACACGGGTTGGCAACCCATCCAGGAAACTATCCGTAAAAGTGAGAAAGACACTCGTCAATATCAGGCTGTACGTCTTGATAACGGTATGACGGTTCTGCTGGTATCCGATCCGCAAGCCGTTAAATCATTGTCTGCGTTAGTGGTTCCGGTTGGATCCTTAGAAGATCCCGACGACCATCTTGGCCTGGCTCACTATCTTGAACATATGACGCTGATGGGCTCTAAAAAGTATCCCGAGCCGGATAGCCTGTCAGAGTTTCTCAAAAAGCATGGTGGCAGCCATAACGCCAGCACCGCAACTTACCGCACCGCGTTTTACCTTGAAGTGGAAAACGATGCGCTAGAAGGGGCGGTCGATCGTTTGTCTGATGCTATCGCTGAGCCAAACCTCGCCCCAGAATATGCTGAACGTGAACGCAATGCGGTCAATGCCGAGCTGACTTTAGCCCGTGCTCGTGACGGTATGCGCATGGCGCAAGTCAGTGCCGAAACCATTAACCCTGCCCACCCTGGCTCACGTTTTTCCGGTGGTAATCTGGAAACTCTGCGCGACAAACCTGGCAGCAAGTTGCTGGATGCGCTGGTGGCTTTCCGTGATAAATATTATTCCGCAAACCTGATGAAAGCGGTTATTTACAGCAATAAGCCATTGCCTGAATTGGCAAAGATTGCTGTGGAAACCTATGGACGGGTGCCGAATAAAAATATCGAACGGCCGAGCATTGACGTGCCCGTCGTGACAGACGCACAAAAAGGCATAGTGATTCACTACGTGCCGGCATTGCCGCGCAAAGTGGTACGAGTTGAATTCCGAATCGACAACAATAGCGATAAATTCCGCAGCAAAACCGATGAATTGATTGGCTATTTGATTGGCGTCCGTAGCAACAACACCCTCTCTGATTGGCTGCAAAAGCAAGGCCTTGCAGACAGTATTCGTGCCGACTCCGATCCTATAGTTAACGGCAATAGCGGCGTGTTCGCCATTTCCGTGTCATTGACGGATAAAGGTCTTGCCCAACGTGATGAAGTTGTGGCGGCTATTTTCAGCTATTTAAATCAATTGCGTGAAAATGGTGTCGATAAAAGCTATTTCGATGAGCTTTCCCATGTGTTGGATCTCGACTTCCGTTATCCGTCAATTAGCCGCGATATGGATTACGTGGAATGGTTAGCTGACACCATGCTGCGCGTTCCGGTTGAACATACGCTGGATGCCGTAAATATTGCCGATCAATACGACCCGGCAGCCATCAAAGCTCGGCTGGATATGATGACGCCACAGAATGCGCGCATCTGGTATATCAGCCCGAAAGAGCCACATAACAAAACCGCTTATTTTGTCGAAGCGCCTTATCAGGTCGATAAAATTACCCCACAAGTATTCAGCGACTGGCAGCAAAAAACCGCGGCAATTAAGCTGGAATTGCCTCAGTTGAACCCGTACATACCGGACGATTTTACGTTGGTTAAACCAGAAAAAACCTACGCTCACCCAGAGCTGTTGGTGAAAGAGCCTGGTTTACGCGTGCTGTATATGCCAAGCCACTATTTTGCCAGCGAGCCTAAAGCTAATGTGACGATGGTGCTGCGTAATCCACAGGCCATGGACAGCGCGAAAAATCAGGTGCTATTTGCCCTGAATGACTATCTGGCGGGAATTGCCCTGGATCAGTTAAGCAACCAGGCTGCGGTGGGGGGCATTGGTTTCTCAACCAACGCTAACAGTGGTTTGATGGTGAATGCCAATGGCTACACCCAACGTTTACCGCAGCTTTTTGAAGCGCTGTTAAAGGGTTACTTCTCCTATACACCGACCCAGGAACAACTGGATCAGGCGAAGTCGTGGTATACCCAAATGATGGATTCGGCAGACAAAGGCAAAGCTTACGATCAGGCTATTATGCCGGTGCAAATGGTGTCGCAGGTGCCTTATTTCCAACGTGAAGTTCGCCGTGCGCTGTTGCCAGAGCTGACCTTGAAAGATGTGCTTGATTACCGTGACGCCTTAAAAACCAATGCGAAACCTGAGTTTTTAGTGCTGGGTAACATGTCTCCTGAGCAGGCAAAAGAGCTGGCGCATAACGTACAAAGCCAGCTTGCCACCAAAGGAAATGAATGGTGCCGCAATAAGGACGTGCTGGTGGATAAACAACATTTAGCGATGTTCGAAAAGGCGGGTAGCAGCACGGATTCAGCGCTGGCGGCGATTTACGTGCCGAAAGGTTATGATGAAACCGTAAGTACCGCTTACAGCTCAATGTTAGGGCAAATTATTCAGCCGTGGTTCTACAACCAGTTACGCACTCAGGAGCAGTTGGGTTACGCAGTGTTCGCCTTCCCGATGTCGGTTGGGCGTCAATGGGGGGTTGGTTTCTTGCTGCAAAGTAACGACAAACAACCTGCATATCTGTACCAACGTTTTAAGGCGTTTTACCCAACAGCCGAGCAAAAGCTGCGTAGCATGAGTCCTGAGGATTTTGCGCAAATTCAGCAGGGCATGATCAGTGAAATTATGCAGGCACCGCAAACCTTGTCTCAGGAAGCTTCGCAACTGAGCAAAGATTTCGATCGCGGAAACCTGGACTTTGATTCGCGTGATAAAGTAGTCGCCGAAATTAAAAAGCTGACTCCGCAGAAACTGGCTGATTTCTTCCACCAGGCCGTGATTGAGCCGCAAGGAATGGCAATTTTGTCGCAAATTTCTGGCAGCAACAATGGCAAGGCAGAGTACGCCGCTCCGGAAGGATGGAAAACCTGGAAGGAGGTCAGCGGGTTGCAACAGTCGTTGCCGCTCGTAGAATCTAAGTGATATACCCGTCATCCTTCAAGCTGCAGGGTGTTGGCTGCACTCACAAACCCCAGTCGCTTACTTAAGTAAGCTCCCGGGGATTTGCTCCCTTGCCGCCTACCAGCAGCTCGAATGCTAACGGGTATAGCAGCCAACACACCTGCAATTTGAAAGACAAAGGGTAAATAATGACCGGAACCACGCAGCCTCTTAATCCCCTGAGTTTACCTTTGACGGGGGAGAGGCTGATTGAAGCCTCTGCCGGTACCGGAAAAACATTCACCATTGCAGCGCTGTATTTGCGCCTGTTACTTGGCCTGGGTGGGCAAAATGCCCATCCTCGTCCACTCTCCGTCGAAGAATTATTGGTCGTAACGTTTACTCAGGCTGCGACCGAAGAACTCCGTGGCCGTATTCGTGCCAATATTCATGAATTACGTATCGCCTGCGTTCGCAACCGTACTGAAAATCCCCTGTTCCAAAGCTTGCTGACGGAGATCCCCGATCTTCACCAGGCTGCACAAATTTTGCGTCTTGCTGAACAGCAAATGGACGAAGCCGCCATCTTTACCATCCATGGTTTTTGCCAAAGGATGCTCAGCCTGAATGCCTTTGAATCAGGCATGTTGTTCGAGCAGCAGCTTATTGAAGATGAATCGCTGTTGCGCCGCCATGCATGTGCTGATTTCTGGCGTCGCCATTGTTATCCACTGCCAAAGCCGGTAGCGCAGGTGATGGCTGAGGAATGGGCGGGGCCTGAAGAGTTGCTCCGGGATATAAATAGCTGGTTGCAAGGTGAGCAGCCGGTACTGAAGCAACCGCCTGCCGATGATGAAACGCTGCTGGCGCGTCACCAAAAGATCATCACTGCGATTGAGGATGTAAAAGCACAATGGCGTGCAAGTGCTGACGACATCGTGCAGATTCTCAGTGAAGCGAAAATTGATCGCCGTAGCTACAGCAGTAAAAACTTACCTAACTGGTTGAATATTGTTGGCACCTGGGCGCAAACAGAAACCACGACCTATAAATTGCCCGAGCAACTCGAACGATTCTCTCAATCGATGTTGGATGAGAAAACAAAAGAAGGTCAGCCGCCACAGCATCCGGTTTTCAGAGCAATTAACTCGTTATTAGGCGAACCGCTGACGCTGCGTGATTTAGTCATTGCCCGCGCGATGGCGGAAATCCGTTATACGGTTCAGCAGGAAAAACGCCGTCGAGGGGAGCTGGGATTCGACGATATGCTGACTCGCCTTGATGAGGCATTGCATAAACCCGGTGGTGAAGCGCTAGCTGCTGCTATTCGCGGGCGCTTCCCGGCGGCGATGATTGATGAATTCCAGGATACTGACCCGCAGCAATATCGCATCTTCAGGCGTTTGTATATCAATCAGCCGGACACCGCGCTATTGCTTATTGGCGACCCAAAACAGGCGATATATGCATTCCGTGGCGCGGACATTTTTACCTATATGAAAGCGCGTCATGAGGTAAGTGCCCACTACACGCTCGACACCAACTGGCGCTCATCTCCAGGGATGATAAGCAGTGTGAATACCCTGTTCCAGCAGCTGGATAATCCCTTCTTATTCCAGCAAATTCCTTTCTTAGCGGTGAAAGCCGCAGCCAAAAATAGCGGTCTGCGTTTTACCCTCAAAGGTAAAAATCAGGCGGCGATGTCGTTCTGGGCGCAATCGGGCGATGGCTGCGGAGTGAGTGATTACCAACAAACCATGGCGATGCAGTGCGCGCAGCAGATACGGGATTGGTTAAGCGCCGGGCAGCGCGGCGAAGCGTTGCTGTGGAAGGGGGAAGAATCGCGACCGGTACGGTCATCGGATATTACTATTCTGGTTCGAAGCCGTGGCGAGGCGTCTATTGTGCGCGAAGCCCTGGCGAGCCTGAACATTCCGTCCGTCTATCTTTCAAACCGCGACTCGGTATTCGCAACACCGGAAGCGCGTGAAATTTTGTGGATTTTGCAGGCGGTGCTGGCTCCAGAAATGGAAACCGCGCTGCGCAGTGCAGTCGCGACCAGTATGTTAGGTCTCGATGCCCGCATGATTGAAGCGCTTAACGAAGATGAAAACGCCTGGGATCAACTGGTCGAGGAGTTTTCAGAGTATCGGCACATTTGGTTGCGTCGGGGCGTCATGCCCATGTTACGTGCGCTCATCGCCCGCCGCCAAATTGCCGAAAATTTACTGGCTACACCAGGTGGCGAGCGCCGTCTGACCGATATTCTGCACATCAGCGAATTGCTACAAGAAGAAGCCTCACAAACTGACAGCGAACATGCTCTGGTCCGTTGGTTGGCGCAGCAAGTTGCCGAACCTGATAGCAACGCCTTCAGCCAACAATTACGTCTTGAAAGCGACCGCCATTTGGTACAAGTCGTCACTATTCACAAATCGAAAGGGTTGGAATACCCGCTGGTCTGGTTACCGTTTATCGCCAACTATCGTGCGCAGAACAGCGGTTTGTATCACGACCGTTCTACATTCGCGCCGTTGCTGGATTTAAGCGACGATACTGAAAGCCTGAGTCTCGCTGAAGAAGAGCGCCTGGCAGAAGATTTACGTCTGTTGTATGTGGCTCTGACTCGTTCTATCTGGCATTGCAGTCTCGGTGTTGCCCCGTTGTTTAAAGGGAATCGCGCCAAAAAAGGAGCCAGTGACCTGCATCTTGGGGCATTAGGTTATCTTCTGCAAAAAGGTGAAGCGAAAGATGCTGCGGGTCTTCAGGCTTGTTTGCAGGAACTGGCGAGCGAGTCGATTAGCATTGAAGAACCAAGGTCTGAGGATTTCACGCCATGGCAACCCGTGAGTGCTGAACTTCCGCAACTTAGCGCCCGAATGATGAAAAGACAGGTGGCGGATAACTGGCGTGTGACCAGTTATTCCGGTTTGCAACAGCATGGCAGTAGCCTGGCACAGGATTTATTGCCGCGACTGGATGTCGATGCTGCAGGGGCTGCGCCGGTACAAAGTGAGTCATTACTCACTCCGCACACCTTCCCTCGCGGGGCCGGACCTGGCACATTCCTGCATAGCTTATTCGAAGGCATTGATTTTACTCAGCCACTTGATGAAACGTGGATGGCTAAGCAGTTAGACGAACAAGGTTTTGGCGAGAAGTGGCAGCCGGTGTTAACCGACTGGTTAAGCACAATTTTACAGGCTCCGTTGAATGAAACGGGCGTGTCTCTCAACCAATTAACGCCACGAGAGAAACAGGTCGAACTGGAGTTTTATCTGCCGATTGAGAGTGATTTACAGGCCACGCAACTGGATACCCTGGTGCGTGAATATGATCCGTTATCGTCAGGTTGCCCACCGTTAAACTTCAGGCAAGTGCGTGGCATGCTGAAAGGGTTTATCGACCTGGTGTTCCGCTGGCAAGGGCGCTATTACCTGCTGGATTATAAATCGAACTGGTTAGGCGAAGACAGCAGTGCTTACACTCAGGAAGCTATGGCTTCGGCAATGCAATCTCATCGCTATGATCTGCAATATCAGTTGTATACCCTGGCGCTGCACCGTTATTTGCGCCACCGCATTGCTGATTATGACTACCAGACTCATTTCGGGGGAGTCATTTATCTTTTCTTGCGCGGTGTTGAAAGCCACGGCTCGTCGCAGGGGATTTTTGCCACGCGCCCTGATGAACAATTGATTGTGAAAATGGACGCACTCTTTGCAATGAAAACGGATGTCGCGGCACAAACGGACGAGGTGACGCCATGAAAATGTCTGAGCTGTTACAGCAGGCTGTCGAGCAAAAGCTGTTGCGCGCACTCGATGCGCAGTTTGCCATGATAATTGCCGGTGACGAGCAACCCGCCGTGATGCTGGCCGCCGCGTTAGTCAGCCATGATGCCGGTGAAGGTCATGTCTGCATTCCTCTTTCTCGTTTAACGCCCGAGTTCTGTTTTGCCGGGCGACAACCCGATTTTGCAGAGCAACTGTTTTCCCTGGCTGCACTAAAGTCCGGCTGGCGCGAGGCGCTGCTTGCTTCTGAAGCAGTGAGTGAGCATGAAGGTGCTACGCCGCTGAAGCTGATTGGTGAGCGGCTGTACCTCAATCGGATGTGGCAAAACGAAGTGTCGGTAGCACGGTTTTTTGGTGAGGAAAATCGTGCTATTACTCTCGACGGAACACAGGTCATCCACGTTCTGAATCAACTGTTTGAACCGATGGCTGATATCGACTGGCAAAAGGTGGCGGCAGCTGTCGCCCTGACGCGGCGCATTTCTGTGATTTCTGGTGGGCCGGGAACCGGCAAAACCACTACAGTTGCCAAATTGCTCGCCGCCCTGGTGCAGCTTTCGGATGACAAACCTTTGCGTATCCAACTTGCGGCACCCACCGGGAAAGCTGCGGCGCGGCTGACGGAATCGCTGGGTTCGGCCTTGCGCCGCTTGCCACTGGATGACGCGCAGAAAGCGGTATTACCGAACGACGCCTGTACGTTGCACCGCTTACTGGGAGCGCAACCCAACAGCCAACGCTTGCGTTACCATGCCGGGAATCCTCTGCATCTTGATGTGCTGGTGGTTGATGAAGCTTCGATGGTCGACTTGCCGATGATGGCGAAATTGATCAACGCAATGCCTGCCCATGCGCGCGTGATTTTCCTCGGCGACCGTGACCAACTGGCTTCAGTAGAAGCGGGTGCGGTGCTTGGAGATATATGCCATTTCGTCACGCACGGATATTCACCGGAGAGAGCCGCTGAGTTAAGCCATCTGACGGGCTATTCACTGCCTGCGGGTGAGGGCTGCCAGGCGAGCGTATTGCGGGATGGGCTTTGTTTGCTGCAAAAAAGCTACCGCTTTGATAGCAAGTCCGGCATTGGGCAACTGGCGTTTGCCGTTAACGCCAGCGATGTGAAGCAGGCCAGAGAGGTCTTCTCAAAAGGTTTTGGTGATATTTCGAAACAGCCGCTCCGTGAGACTGAAGATTATGCGCGGATGATTGCCGACACGGTGGAAGGTTATCGGCCCTATCTTGAGTTGATGCGTAGCCATGCAGATCCCGCGGTGATTCTTGACGCCTTTGGCCGTTATCAGTTGCTGTGTGCGTTGCGGGAGGGGCCGTTTGGCGTTAGTGGCCTGAATAACCGTATCGAACTGGCACTGATTCAAAAACGATTGATTGAGCGGCCAAACCCGACGGTATCGCGCTGGTATAACGGCAGGCCAATTATGATTTCCCGTAACGACAGTTCGTTGGGGTTATTCAACGGCGATATTGGTATTGCTCTGGACATGGGGGAGGGGCTGCGCGTCTGGTTCCCGATGCCGGATGGCAACATCAAATCTGTGCAGCCGAGCCGTCTGCCTGGCCATGAAACCGCATTCGCCATGACGGTGCATAAATCTCAAGGGTCGGAATTCGAGCACGCCGCACTGGTTTTGCCAAATCAATACACCGCAGTGGTGACGCGTGAGCTGGTCTACACCGCAATCACTCGTGCTCGCAATCAATTGTCTTTGTACGCCGATGATCGGGTGTTAGAAAAAGCGATTGTAACGAAGACGGAACGTCGTAGTGGATTGATGGACAGTTTTAGCTAGCCTTTTCAGGGCTAGCTTAGGGTGCTGACAAAGAAGGAAAAAACGTGGTTTTTCCTTCTTTGTGGTTATTAGCCGAAAATCAATAAATTGATTTTCCTTGTTTTTTATTTGGTGATATATGTTCGCTTTGCGAAAGAATAAGGTTTGTCATCAACCTAAGCTAAATCAGCCATCAACACTTTCGAGCGGCGCTGGTAGTTGTACATCTCTTTTTTGCTTTCTGGCAGCAGTTCAACATCAACCGGCATAAAGCCCCGTTCCTGGAACCAGTGAATGCTCCGGGTTGTCAGCACGAACAGTTTGCTCAGCCCCATTTGACGGGCTTGCGTAGCAATACGCTGCAACAAAACTTCACCGCGTGATGAACTGCGATAATCAGGATGAACTGCAACGCAGGCCATTTCACCAATGCCCTCTTCCTGGAACGGATAGAGTGCAGCACAAGCGATGGTCAGGTTGTCGCGCTGAATAATGGTGAACTTGTCGATCTCCATTTCCAGTTGCTCACGCGAGCGGCGCACCAGAATCCCTTGCTGTTCCAGCGGACGAATCAGCTCCAGAATACCGCCGATATCGTTGATGGTGGCACGACGAATTTGCTCCGCACTCTCCATCACAATCTGCGTACCAATACCATCGCGGGAGAACAGTTCCTGCAACAGCGCACCATCTTCTTGATAGCTGATTAAATGACTGCGACGCACGCCGCTGCGACAGGCTTTCACTGCACCACGCAGAAAACGCACGGTGCCAGAGTGATAGTCCCCGGCTACTTCAAGCTCTTCAATGCGTTTTTGTGCATCGTTGGGGAACAGTTCTGAAACGATATTGCCGTTGTCATCGATAACGCCCTGAGAAGAGCAGAAGCCAATCATTTTTTCGGCTTTCAGTTTGACCGCCAGTTGCGTGGCAATCTCTTCTGAAGTGAGGTTGAAGCTTTCGCCCGTGACGGAAACCGCGACCGGGCCCATTAGTACGATTGCGCCGTTATCAAGCTGACGGTGAATGGCTTCTTCGTCGATACGACGAACACGACCACTGTGGCAATAATCCACGCCATCATCCACGCCCAACGGTTGCGCGATAATAAAGTTGCCGCTGACGACGTTGATATGCGCCCCTTGCAACGGTGTGTTGCCAAGGCTCATGGACAAACGTGCTGTGATATCCAGTTGCAATAATCCTGCTGCCTGTTTTACCAGCTCAAGGGTTTTTGCATCAGTGACACGCGTATGTTTGTGATAGATAGGTTCATGATTATGCGAAGCCAGATTGGCATCTATTTGCGGGCGCGCGCCATACACCACCACCAGACGAATTCCCAGGCTGTGTAACAGCCCAATATCATTGACGATACTGGAAAAGTTCTCGTGTTCAATGGCTTCGCCGCCAAGCATAATGACAAACGTTTTTCCCCGATGGGCATTTATATAGGGAACAGAATGGCGGAATCCCTGTACCAGTTCGGTTCTACGTTCCTTCACCACGGCAAGCCCTCATTGCATGATTATTCGTAATTTCTGTATTTTTATTCTTTTATTGCTTCAGGTGCAAGCAGGATTTACCGCAAAGCAGAAATTTCTGCATCTGGCTTGTCAGGGGCTTGATTGCGAATGTTTACCCTTTTATGAGTGACAGTATGGGGATGTTTCGCTAAAGTTTTCGGCTCAAAAAATAAATGTCGTTATTTGGTTCACGGAAAAACACCGCTCAGGAGAGCTATGTCTGATTCCCGTTCTTTAATTAGTCGTCGCCGCTTATTGCAGGGCGCAGGCGCTATGTGGCTACTGAGTGTCAGCCAGGTTGGCTTTGCAGCCTCGAGCCTGGTCGTGGCGGTGCGTGTCTGGCCGGCATCGTCTTACACTCGTGTCACACTGGAATCGAACAAAGAGCTTAAGTATAAGCAGTTCGCACTGAGCAACCCCGATCGGGTGGTGGTGGACATTGAAGGTGTGAATTTAAATTCAGTATTGAAAGGTATTGGCGGCCAAATTCGTGGCGACGATCCTTTTATCAAATCGGCGCGTGTCGGGCAGTTTGATCCGCAAACTGTGCGCATGGTTTTTGAGCTCAAGCAGAACGTCACGCCGCATCTTTTCGCCCTGGCACCGGTAGCAGAATTTAAAGAACGCCTGGTGATGGATCTCTATCCGGCCAATATGAACAGCGAGCAAGATCCGCTGTTAGCCCTGCTGGAAGATTACAACAACGGCAAACTGGACAAAGATGCGCCACCGTCACCTGAACAAGGGCCGAAGCCGGGTAAAGCCGGGCGCGACAGGCCAATTGTGATCATGCTCGATCCTGGGCACGGCGGGGAAGATCCCGGTGCCATCGGGCCAAATAAGACGCGCGAAAAAGACATTGTGCTGCAAATCGCTCGTCGCCTGAAAGCGCTTATTGATAAAGAAGCGAACATGAAAGCCTATATGACGCGTAACGAGGATGTGTTTATCCCGTTAAAAGTCAGGGTGGCGAAAGCGCAGAAGCAACGTGCTGATTTATTTGTTTCTATTCATGCGGATGCGTTTACTTCAGGCGCGGCACGCGGCTCCTCGGTCTTTGCACTTTCAACCAAAGGTGCCACCAGTACTGCGGCAAAATTCCTTGCTCAAACACAGAACGCTGCCGACTTGATCGGTGGGGTGAGTAAGAGTGGTGACAGGTATCTCGACCACACGATGTTCGATATGGTGCAGTCGTTGACCATCAACGATAGCCTTAAATTCGGCAAAGAAGTTCTAACCCGATTGGGTCGAGTGAACAAGCTGCATAAAAACAGTGTTGATCAGGCTGGCTTTGCCGTGCTGAAAGCACCGGATATTCCATCGATTCTGGTGGAAACCGCATTTCTGAGTAACGTTGAGGAAGAGCGCAAACTGCGTACTGCAACTTTCCAGCAGGAAGTTGCGGAGTCAATTCTGGCAGGGATTAGGGCGTACTTTGCGGATAGTTCGCGATTAGCACGGCGTGGATAGAGCCAATTTATTGTCGGATGACGCTTGCGCTTATCCGACCTACAACTGCATTTCGTAGGGTGGACATCAAATCACCCGGATTTCAGATACAAAAAAACACCCGTTAAGGTGTTTAAATGTTGGTTGCGGGGGCCAGATTTGAACTGACGACCTTCGGGTTATGAGCCCGACGAGCTACCAGGCTGCTCCACCCCGCGTCCGTAAACTTCTTTAGTACCCAAATGATTTTCATCATTGCGCTAAACTTCAGCGTCTTAGTTGGTTGCGGGGGCCAGATTTGAACTGACGACCTTCGGGTTATGAGCCCGACGAGCTACCAGGCTGCTCCACCCCGCGTCCGTATAACTATTTACTGCTAATGGTTTTCACCACCGCGCTAAACTCAGCGACTTTTTAATTGGTTGCGGGGGCCAGATTTGAACTGACGACCTTCGGGTTATGAGCCCGACGAGCTACCAGGCTGCTCCACCCCGCGTCCGTGGAAGCGCACTATACTCTGCTCGGCTTTTGATGCAACCCTTTTTTTAAAAAATACCCGATTTGTCTCATCTAACTGATAATAATTTAATTTAAGTACAAATAACGAACACATCTGGGCTGTGCGAGGCGCAACTCGTTTAAATCTTGCGGCGTGTTTGCTATCTTCCCGTGGCGTAATGCGGCATAAACAGGGCGAGGAAGTAATGATAGGACGTTGGACGAAGTACATTGTAACTGGGGTAATGGTTGCCATTCTGGCTGGCTGTTCCTCGAAACCGACAGATAAAGGTCAGCAATATAAGGACGGGAAGTTCACCCAGCCATTTTCCCTGGTCAATCGCCCGGATGCGGTAGGGGCGCCCATTAACGGTGGCGACTTTGCTGAGCAAGTTAACCAGATTCGTTCTGCCTCTCCTCGCCTCTATAATAGCAAGAGCGATGTTTACGGCGCGGTTCAGCAGTGGCTGCAGGCCGGTGGCGATACCAGTAAGTTGAGCCAGTACGGGATTGACGCCTGGCAGATGGAAGGTGCCGACAACTACGGCAACGTGCAATTCACCGGCTATTACACACCAGTCGTGCAGGCGCGTTACACCCGTCAGGGTGAGTTCCAGTATCCGATTTACCGCATGCCACCAAAACGCGGACGTTTACCTTCCCGTGCCGAAATCTACAGTGGTGCCCTGAGCGACAGCTACATTATTGCTTACAGCAACTCCTTAATGGATAACTTCATTATGGATGTGCAGGGCAGTGGCTATATCGATTTTGGCGATGGCCAGCCATTAACCTTCTTTGGTTACTCAGGCAAGAATGGCCACGCTTATCGCAGTATCGGTAAGGTGCTTATCGACCGCGGTGAAGTAAAGAAAGAAGATATGTCGATGCAGGCCATTCGTCACTGGGGTGAAACTCATAGCCAGGCCGAAGTACAGGAACTGCTTGAGCAGAACCCATCTTTTGTCTTCTTTAAACCTGCAAGCTTCGCGCCAGTGAAAGGGGCGAGTGCCGTACCGTTAATTGGCCGTGCCTCTGTCGCATCGGACCGCTCGATCATTCCAGCAGGCACCACGATTCTGGCAGAAGTCCCGTTACTGGATAACAACGGTAAATTCAGCGGGCAATATGAATTACGCGTGATGGTAGCACTGGATGTTGGTGGCGCGATTAAAGGCCAGCACTTTGATATCTACCAGGGGATTGGCGCGGATGCCGGTCACCGAGCAGGTTGGTACAACCATTATGGTCGCGTTTGGGTACTGAAAAACGCACCAGGTACTACCAACAGCGTATTTACCGGTTAAATTTTCCCCCTGACGGGCTGTATAATCAGCCCGTCGTCTTTACCCGCAAGAACACCCGCAAAGATTTTTCCGAGGATAACGTAATGTCTGTAGTGTTGACTGATGCCTGGCTGCAACGCTTTGGTGGTACTGCTCGTTTGTATGGCCGCAATGCCCTACAACTGTTTGCGGATGCGCATGTTTGCGTGATTGGCATTGGTGGCGTCGGCTCCTGGGCGGCAGAAGCACTGGCGCGTACCGGTATCGGCGCGATTACGCTTATCGATATGGATGATGTTTGCGTGACCAACACCAACCGCCAGATTCACGCATTGCGCGATAACGTCGGGCAGGCCAAGACCGAAGTGATGGCGGCGCGTATTCGTGAAATTAACCCGGAATGCCGCGTCACGGTAGTGGATGACTTTATTACTGCGGAAAATACCGCGCAGCTGCTTAATCAAGGTTTTAGCTACGTTATTGACGCTATTGATAGCGTGCGCCCTAAAGCGGCTCTGATCGCTTACTGTCGACGCAATAAGATCCCGCTGGTCACAACCGGTGGAGCAGGCGGGCAAATCGATCCTACGCAGATTCAAGTGGTCGATCTGGCGAAGACTATTCAGGATCCGCTGGCAGCAAAACTGCGCGAAAGACTAAAAAGTGATTTTGGCGTGGTGAAGAACAGTAAAGGAAAGCTCGGTATTGATTGCGTGTTTTCCACCGAAGCGCTGGTTTATCCGCAGGCTGATGGTTCAGTGTGTGCAATGAAAAGTACCGCCGATGGCCCGAAACGTATGGACTGTGCATCCGGTTTTGGTGCGGCAACGATGGTCACCGCCAGCTTTGGTTTTGTGGCGGTGTCCCATGTTTTAAAGAAAATGATGGCAAAAGCGGCGCGGAATCAGGGCTGAACCGCGGTACGAACGGCTTGCGCTAATGCCGCAAGCCCGCTGCTGCGCGAGGCGCTTAGCTGATTGCGCAGCCCTAAATCATCGAACAGGGCGAGCGGATCGTCATTCAGCAACTGTTCAGCCGTTTTCCCCTCGATTGCTGTGAGTAACACCGCCAACAAACCGCGAACAATTCGCCCCTCACTATCCCCATAGAAATGCAGCGTGCCATTTGCCTGCAGGCTGTGACCCAACCAGACTCGGTTTTCACAGCCTGCAATTTCTATCTCATCGCGTTTGAGGTCTGCGGGAAGTGCCGGAAGTTGTTTCCCCAGCAGTATCAGCTGGCGATATTTATCTTCCCACTGCTGCAACGGAGCAAAAGTGTCTCGTAAACTGTCAGCGGTGATCGATGTGCCAAAAGGGTGACCGGCTAAAAATCCACTTGTCATTTAATCCACCAAAATTTCCAGCGCGTTATCGATGGCTTTGACCAGCGCATCGACATCAGCCTGAGTATTGTAGGGGGCAAAAGAAGCACGCAATGTGCCAGCAACACCGAGTGCTGCAAGCAATGGCTGAGCACAATGCTGGCCAGCACGCAGTGAAATGCCCGATTCTGCCAACAGTGTAACCATGTCGTTGTGGTGAACACCTTCAAAATCAAATGCTAACAGGCTCGAGTCCTGGCAGCGGAAGCTGCGAAAACCCGGTCGCTTTGCCAGTTCTGCTTCGGCAAGCGTCGCCAGCCCACGGCTATATGTTTCAGCTTCGGTTAAATCAACGCTTTCGAGCCATTCAAGTGCTGCACTCAGGCCAATAACTCCCGCAACGTTTGGCGTACCCGCTTCAAAACGATATGGCACAGGCTGCGTTTTAAAGCCTTCAAATGAGACATGCGTAATCATTTTCCCGCCGCCTAGCCACGGAGACATCTCTTCGAGCAGCGCAGTTTTTCCATAGAGCGCACCGATGCCGGTTGGGCCATACAGTTTGTGGGCGGAGAAAGCGTAAAAATCGATATCTAACGCTTGTACATCCGGTGGGCAATGCACCACACCTTGTGCGCCGTCAACCATGACAGCAGCGCCTGCTTCATGGACAAGCGTAATCGCTTTGGCCAGATCCGGGCAGCCGCCGGTGACGTTAGACATTTGCCCCAACGCGAGGATTTTGGTTCGTGCGTTAAGTAACGCGGGCAATTTGCTTAAGTCGGCGAGGTAATCTTTGCCAAGCGGTAGCTTGATAATTTTCGCGCCAGTTTGTTCTGCAACCATTAACCACGGCACAAAGTTGGCGTGGTGCTCGGCTTCGCTAACAATAATTTCGTCGCCAGCTTGCAGGCGAGGGCGTGCGTAGCATTGAGCGACCATGTTGATCGCTTCGGTAGTGCCACGTGTCCAGACGATGTCTTTGCCCGAAGGTGCGTTGAGCAGCGCAGCGACGCTATCACGAGCGGCTTCATAACGCTCAGTAAGGCGTTGTGCTTCGGCAAATTGGCTACGATGAACATTACCGGCGCTCAGGCTATAAAACTGCTGAGTCGCTTCAATGACGGCGCGAGGTTTAAGGGTAGTTGCGGCACTATCGAGATAGACACCAGCATCAGCCAGCGCCGGAAACTGGCTGCGAAAACTGGCGGGATTGAATGTTTTCATGATTTTCCTCGTATCACTATGAGACGATCGTGGCGCATTTGTCTTAATCGCACAAGGGATCAATGACCTTCGGAATAGTCTGCTTAGCCAGGCAAGCTCGTGAAAGAGGGTTATGCTGAATAATGTTAGGTGAATCTTTCACCCTGGTTATTTTTAAGAGTTAATCAGCATTAATCGCTACTAAGGAGAAGAATATGAACAAGGCAGCCGCAGCAGTATCAGCAGGTCTAATGGTTCTTGCTCTTTCAGCATGTTCAAGCCCGAACTACGTGATGCACACCAATGATGGTCGAAGCATCGTCGCTGATGGCAAACCTCACACCGATGACGAGACAGGGATGATTCAGTACAAAGATGCTAATGGGAACAAACAGCAGATTAACCGTACTGACGTCAAAGAGATGGTTGAGTTGGAACAGTAATCTTTTTGCTCAAACTTCAGGTTGTTCAAACTACAGATTACTCAAACTACAGGCAAAAAAAAGCACCGCAATTAGCGGTGCTACATTAATCACTATGGACAGACAGGGTAAATGTACAGGAAGTGAAAAAGGGGTAGCGAAGCTACCGGGGTCTGGAATGCCAGACCAATTGCAAACACAACAACACAACATCACAACCGTAAGCCAAAAGCCCTCCGAAACACGCATTCCAGATAACTTTTCGTTCCGGCTCAGGAAGTGACGCCACTATAGGTATTTGCTGGTGCATCCTCAACGGACAATTTATAATGGCTCAGATAAAAAAAACTAATAGGTTAATTAACTTCACCTGTTTGTTAATAGACTTTAACATTTAAGCCAATCAACTATGTCCAAGCGTTTGCCACCTTTAAATGCCTTACGTGTCTTTGATGCCGCAGCTCGTCACCTGAGTTTTACTAAAGCGGCCGAAGAATTATTCGTGACTCAGGCCGCCGTGAGCCACCAGATAAAGTCCCTGGAGGATTTTCTGGGCCTAAAATTGTTTCGTCGTCGCAACCGCTCGTTGCTGCTGACGGAAGAAGGGCAGAGTTACTATCTGGACATCAAAGAGATATTCTCACAGTTAACCGAGGCCACTCGTAAGCTGCAGGCTCGTAGCGCCAAGGGGGCGTTAACGGTCAGTCTGTTGCCAAGTTTTGCCATTCATTGGTTAGTGCCACGCCTCACTAGCTTTAATACAGCTTATCCGGGAATCGACGTTCGTATACAGGCGGTTGACCGTCAGGAAGATAAACTTTCAGATGATGTCGACGTCGCGATTTTTTACGGACGCGGCAACTGGCCGGGCTTGCGTGTGGAAAAACTGTACGCAGAGTATCTGCTACCGGTTTGTTCACCCATGCTGTTAACGGGCGACAAGCCGATCAAAACCCCAGAAGATTTAGCCCATCATACTTTGCTGCATGATGCGTCTCGTCGTGACTGGCAGACCTACACCCGCCAATTGGGGGTAAGCCATATCAATGTGCAGCAAGGTCCGATATTTAGCCACAGCGCGATGGTGCTGCAGGCTGCGATTCACGGGCAAGGCATTGCTTTGGCAAATAATGTGATGGCGCAATCGGAAATTGAAGCGGGTCGTTTGGTTTGCCCATTCAATGATGTTCTGGTGAGTAAAAATGCCTTTTATCTTGTTTGTCATGACAGCCAGGCAGAACTGGGTAAAATAGCGGCCTTCAGGCAGTGGATTCTGGCGAAAACCGCGAGCGAACAAGAAAAATTCCGTTTTCGCTACGATCAATAAGCAAACCAGTGCGTAGGCATGCCACTACGCCTTACTTTAGGGTTACACCATGACCAGCCGATTCATGCTGATTTTTACTGCGATTAGCGGTTTTATCTTTGTCGCCCTCGGCGCCTTTGGGGCACATGTATTAAGCAAAACGCTTGGTGTTGTTGAGATGGGGTGGATTCAAACCGGTCTCGAATATCAAGCATTTCATACATTAGCGATTTTTGGTCTGGCCGTTGCCATGCAGCGCCGGATCAGCATTTGGTTTTACTGGAGCAGCGTATTTATGGCGCTCGGTACTGTTCTATTCAGCGGCAGTCTTTATTGCCTGGCGCTGTCTCACTTACGCCTGTGGGCGTTTGTTACTCCCGTCGGTGGGATGAGTTTTCTCGCCGGTTGGATCTTGATGTTGATTGGTGCAATGCGCCTGAAACGTAGGGGCGCAAGCCATGAATAAAGTTATTTTGTACTGCCGACAAGGTTTTGAGAAAGAGTGTGCGGCAGAGATTACCGATAAAGCCAACCAGCGTGGCGTGTACGGTTTTGCACGTGTAAAAGAAAACAGCGGTTATGTGGTTTACGAATGTTATCAGCAAGATGATGCTGACAAACTGGCGCGTGAATTGCCGTTCAGGGATTTGATCTTTGCCCGTCAAATGTTCGTTGCCAGTGAACTGCTTAAAGATCTTCCAACCGACGATCGCATTACACCGATCACCGGCATGTTGACGGGTATGGTCGAGAAAGGCGGCGATCTACGCGTGGAAGTGGCCGATACCAACGAAAGCAAAGAACTGATGAAGTTCTGCCGTAAGCTGACGGTGCCATTGCGCACCAGCCTGCGCGAAGCCGGTATTCTGACCAATTACGAAACGCCAAAACGCCCGGTAGTGCATGTGTTCTTTATTGCACCGGGTTGCTGCTACACCGGCTATTCGTATACCACGAACAACTCGCCTTTCTATATGGGCATCCAGCGTCTGAAATTGCCTTCCGAGGCACCAAGCCGTTCAACGCTGAAACTGGAAGAAGCTTTCCATACTTTCATTCCTGCTGATGAGTGGGACGAGCGTCTGGCAAACGGGATGCACGCCGTTGACCTTGGAGCCTGTCCAGGCGGTTGGACTTACCAATTAACGCAACGCAACATGTGGGTTTGTTCCGTCGATAACGGCCCAATGGCGCAAAGCCTGATGGACACCGGGCAAGTGACCTGGTTGCAGGAAGATGGTTTTAAATATAAGCCAACCCGCAACAACATTTCCTGGATGGTTTGCGACATGGTTGAGAAACCGGCGAAAGTGGCGAGTCTGATGGCGACGTGGTTAGTGAATGGCTGGTGTCGCGAAACCATTTTCAACCTCAAGTTGCCAATGAAGAAGCGCTATGAAGAAGTGTCGCAAAACCTGGCGTTGATTCATGAAAAACTGGCAGAACATGGTATCAGCGCCGAGATTCAGGCACGCCAGTTGTACCATGACCGTGAAGAAGTGACTGTACACGTGCGCCGTATGTGGGCTGCAGTGGGCGGCCGTCGCGACGAGCGTTAATTTAATCACCCTCACCCCGGCCCTCTCCCTCAGGGAGAGGGGGAAAACCAGACGGTTCCCTCTTCCTGTAGGTGAGGGCTAGGGTGAGGGCGTCCCACCTGGTAAACGTAACTGCTGCAAATTCCCATCAAGCACCAAGTCCGTCTGCAACTTTGCCACCTGGCGGCTGATAAAAGCACTTTCCCGATGCTGTTCTAACTTCTTACGCCACTTCTCCGGGACTTCATCCAGCCGTTCGTACAGTGCTTCCAGCGTAGAAAATTGAGTGATCAGTTGTGTGGCACTTTTCGGCCCGATCCCCGGAACGCCGGAAATTTTGCTGCTGCTTATCCCCGCAAGTCCCCAGAAATCAGCGAGATGTTCAGGCTGCACGCCATATTCCTGCGCAATAAACGGCGCGTCGAGCCAGCGTTTTTGGAAATAGTCGCGGATTTGAATGGTTGGCGCGAGTAACTGGCAAAAACCTTTATCAGTCGAGACAATGGTGGCGCGATGCCCACTTGCTGCTACTTTTACAGCGAGGGTTGCTGCCAGATCATCTGCTTCATTTCCTTGAGAATGCCAACACGCCACGCCTCTTTTGGCGAAGGCTGCACGTAATATTGGCATTTCTTGATGTAAGGTATCTGGCATTGGCGCACGGCCAGCTTTATAGTCTGGCAAGACCTGATGTCGCCAGCCTTCGCGGCGGTCTTCGTCATCAAACACGGCGACAGCGTGGGTGGGCTGACTGTGTGTTATCAGCGCATCCAGAGCGTGCAGGCAAGTATCAACGCAGGGTGAGCCTTGAACCGCATGAATCCGGCGTATTAAATTCAGGGCATCAACGATAAGTAAATGAATCATCATGGATATTTCGCTTTCAACATTCGCTTTGCACACACTAACATTTCTGTGGGGTGACCGCGAATACGAAAGGTTGATTCAGGAAAGCCGCTCGCAATAAATACATTGCTAACAAATTAGGTTGCTATGTAATACCCATTAGCATTCGAGTTGCAGCCAACACCCCTGCGGCTTGAAGGATGATGGGGATATTTTTAATGAATAAAAAATCAGAGATAACAACATGAGTCATAGTTCACACCTTGCACAACGTATTCAGGCCCTACAACCGTCAGCAATCAGAGAATTGTTAAAGCACAGCAAAATGCCAGGCGTTATTTCCCTTGCTGGTGGCATTCCTTCCAGTGAGTTATTCGATAAAGAAGGTCTGGGCATTGCGACACAAAAAGTGGTCGCTGAGAACTTTAACGACGCGTTTCAGTACGGTTTGACTGAAGGCACTGTCGAATTGCGTCAGCAATTAGTCGGGTTGTGCCAGGAACGGGGAATTACCACCAACCCGGAGCAGCTGCTGATTACCTCTGGTTCACAGCAAGCACTGGATTTGTTGATGCGTGCGTTAGTGAACCCTGGCGATGTTTTTGTTGTTGAACGCCCGACTTATCTGGCAACACTGCAAATTCTCAGCCTGAATGAAGCCGATGTGAAATCAGTTGGCAGCGACGAGCACGGTATGAAAGTCGATGAGCTTGAGGAATTGCTGAAAACCACGCGTATCAAAGGCGTCTATCTGGTGCCAACGTTCGGTAACCCAAGCGGCACAACGTTGAGTGCCAGCCGTCGTGAGCAACTGGTCAAACTGGCCGAAGAGCATCATTTCGTCATCGTTGAAGATGACCCGTACGGTGCGATTAGCTTTACCGATACCCGTGAGAAAACCTTGCTGCAAGTCGCCACTGAACGTGGCAGCCAGGAAAACGTGGTTTATACCTCGACGTTTTCTAAAATCCTGGCGCCAGGGCTGCGTGTTGGCTGGATTGTGCTGCCAGAGTGGATGAAGCAAAAAGTGGCTATCATTAAACAAGCTACCGATTTGCACGCCAACTCATTTACGCAATCACTGGTATCGGCGTACCTCACGCTGGATCGTCTGAACCCGCAGATTGAGCTGATTCGCGAAGCGTATAAGAAGAAGTGCTTGAGTCTATCGAAGTTCTTACATCAGGAACTGAGCGAGCACATTACCTTTAACCAGCCGCAGGGCGGGATGTTCCTGTGGGCCGCTTTCCGCTATGAATTTGATACCACGCGTTGGTTACAGCAGACACTGGAAAAAGGCGTGGTGTATGTGCCTGGTGAGTTCTTCTTTAGCGATCATGCAGACAAAAAAACGCTGCGTTTCTCTTACGCTACGGCCACAGAAGAACAGCTTTATGATGCTGTTCAGCGACTGAAGTCCGCGCTATAAAATAAAAAATGGAGCCGAAAGGCTCCATTTTATTATGCAATTAAAGAACAATATTAATGAGATAACTCGACTGGCTCATCCTCATTATTATTTTTGGCAGTACCACCCATACGTTTTGAATATAGTGCGGTAATAATTGGCACCAGAATCGCGGTCACAATCACGCTGGCTGCAACCAATGCCGTTGCAGAGGCGGCCACTGGCTCAAACGCTGGGTTGATTTGTGCAATGATAACCGGGTTTGCGACTGCCGCACCTGCGGCGGATGAAGCTGCAATCCCTGCGGTACCGTTGCCACCACCAATGAATTTATCTGCCAGAATCAACGGAATACCGGTGATGACGATAACAGCTACACCCAGCAAGATACCCAGCAGGCCAGTGTGCATAATCACATTCAGGTTGATGGTGTTACCTAATGCAAAGCCGAAGAATGGAATCAGTACCGGCGTTGCTTTGCTGAAGAAGGTACGGAAATCGTGGTCAAGGTTACCTAATGCAAAACCAATCAGGAATGGCAGAACAGCGCCGATGAAGTGGTGCGGTTCAAAAGAGCCCAGACCGGCTGCACCCAGAATAACCATGGTCATCAGTGGGCCAGATTCCAGCGACATCAGAACAAAAGCACCCGATTCTTCTTTAGTACCATACTGGTTCATCAGGCTCGCATACAGGCCGCCGTTGGTCATGTCCATCGCAGAAACGAGGGCCAGAACAGACAAACCTGCAAACATCCCCGTCTGAATGCCACCTTCAGGAATAAACGAGGCGGCAACCATTGCCACAACCCAGGCCACGGCAATTTTAGTCAGAACCAGCGTACCGGACTTACGCAGTACCGTGCCGGTTGCTCGTAGATCTATAGAGGCTCCAATACAGAAGAACCAAACCGCCAGAATGGGAACGGTGCCAGTGATCATCCCTTTAGTAAATGAACCAAAATATGCGCCAGTGTCTGGAGCGAAAGTATTCAGCATTGCCCCAAGTAACAACGGGACTAGCATCATCCCACCAGGAATGCGTTCAATGGTGGCTTTAATTTTCATGGTAATTCCTTATTATTTTTTCATTATATACAAAGTGTTAATGAAAAAATTTCGTAATAATTAACGGTGAGAGCCGTTTGTATTCCTTGGTTGTATAGAGTGTCAGGTCAGTGATGTTGTTTGCTCTGAATGGCTGTTTCATTAACCTTATCGAGTGATTTACCGTAGCATCAATGCCTCGGTGATGATCTCTCCAGACAAACTATCCATCCATTGGAATGATGATTCAATCAAATTGAAACAATATTTCAATTTGGATCACATTATTTTTCTATACAGGTGATAAACTGTCTAAGTGGTGCGGTTAAATGTGGATTCTTTGTGATCAACAATATTTTAATTGCTAAATTTTTATTAATAGTAATGAGTGTTTCTTTTATTGCGCTCATTAATCCCAGTAAGGAAAAGTAATGGACATTCGTCAAAGCATTCATAGTGATCATGCAAAAACCCTGGATACTGCGGGCTTACGTAAAGAGTTTCTGATTGAAACCATCTTTACCGCTGATGAGTACACCATGACTTACAGCCACATCGACCGCATCATTGTTGGTGGTGTCATGCCCGTCACTCGCACTGTGAGTGTTGGCGGTGAAGTCGGTAAGCAGTTGGGCGTAAGCTACTTCCTTGAGCGTCGCGAGCTGGGGGTTATCAACATTGGCGGCCAGGGCACCATTACTGTCGATGGGACTTGCTATGAAATCGGTACCCGCGATGGTTTATATGTGGGTAAAGGCGCTAAAGAAGTGGTGTTTGCCAGCATTGATCCGGCAAACCCTGCACGTTTCTATTACAACTGTGCTCCTGCTCATACCGCTTACCCTACTAAGCGTGTGACTCCAGCCGATGTTGCTCCGGTGACTTTGGGCGACAGCGTTACCAGCAACCGTCGTACTATTAACAAATACTTCGTTCCAGATGTGCTGGAAACCTGCCAGTTGAGCATGGGTTTGACCGAGCTGGAACCAGGCAACCTGTGGAACACCATGCCTTGCCACACGCATGAGCGCCGTATGGAAGTTTATTTCTACTTCGGTCTGGAACAAGATAGCTGTGTCTTCCACATGATGGGCCAGCCGCAAGAAACTCGTCACATCGTGATGCAGAATGAGCAAGCTGTGATTTCCCCGAGCTGGTCAATTCACTCAGGTGTGGGTACGCGTGCGTACACATTTATCTGGGGTATGGTGGGGGAGAATCAGGTGTTCGATGATATGGATCACGTGAAGGTAGGCGATTTGCGCTAGACCCTCGTCATACTTCGAGTTGCAGATGCGTTGGTTTCACTCGGTCACCCAAATCACTTACTAGAGTAAGCTCATTGGGATTCCCTCCCTCACCGCCTTCCTGCAACTCGAATTATTTAGAGGGGTGTTTGGATACGAAATCGTCATTAAAAAAGGCTCTCATCTGAGAGCCTTTTTGGTATTAATCGCAGGAAACTTTCATCGCCAGGCCACCGCGTGATGTTTCACGGTATTTGGCGTTCATGTCCTTGCCAGTTTCGTACATCGTTTCAATGACTTTA
>Ga0207696_1000433_pt1 | contig 38070 bp, 29 predicted proteins | sample KBSS54metaG_FD_184403 | JGI IMG/M metagenome (GOLD analysis project Ga0207696, IMG submission 184403) | Switchgrass rhizosphere microbial communities from Kellogg Biological Station, Michigan, USA - KBS S5-4 metaG (SPAdes) (version 2) | ecosystem: Host-associated > Plants > Roots > Rhizosphere >... | reverse complement strand
GTTTCAGGAGCAATCTGGAAATTTAGGTGAGCGTAACGTGCAGCAAAACGCGCGACGCGTAAAACACGTAGCGGGTCTTCATTAAAAGCGGGAGAGACATGGCGCAGCAGGCGTTTTTCGATATCGGCACGCCCGTTATATGGGTCGATAAACTCGCCGTGTTCGTCCTGTGCAATGGCGTTGATGGTGAGATCACGGCGCAGTAAATCTTGCTCAAGCGTGACATCAGGCGCGGCGTAGCAGGTAAAACCTGTGTAACCCTGGCCTGATTTTCGCTCGGTGCGCGCTAATGCGTACTCTTCACGCGATTGGGGATGCAGAAACACCGGGAAATCTTTGCCCACCTGCTGATAACCCGCATCGAGCATTTCTTGTGGAGTTGCCCCCACAACCACCCAATCTTTATCTTTGACCGGTAATCTCAACAACCCATCGCGTACTGCACCACCGACCAGATAAATCTTCACGCTTCAATGCCCCTGCATCTGTTAACCAATTACGATAATACCTAAGTGTAGGATACAGGGATGGCGATCAGTTCATCCAGCGATCTTTCTTCTTCCGGCTTGGAATCATGTGTGGCAGTAACAGGCCAAGCAGCAAGCCGAAACCTGCAACACCGCCGCCGTACATAAACCATTGCATGATGATGGCGCGTTGCTTGTCGTCCAATTGAACATTCGCGGCTTCAACTTTTTTCTTCGCGACGATCAATTGGTTTTTAAGTTCTTGATTTTCATCTTTTAGACCGGTGATAACGCTGTCGCTCTGCGCGACTTTCTGCTGCATATCAGCAGTACGCTGATTCCAGGTGGTGTCGATATTAGTCAACTTGTCCGTCAGCGTTTTAACCTGGTTTTCCAGGTCTGGCACTCGAATACGCAGGCTTGGCGTGGTGCTCAGTTGCGCCAGAGGAATCCAGGATGTACGGCCATTGCTATCGCGCACCTGACCGTATTTGCTTTCTTCATTGCTCTGCAACAGAGTCACTTCTTCCCCGGCATTGACGGTGCCAAGTAAGCGATAATTGTCCCCAGGGCCACTACGTACCCAGGTATTTAGTTCGTCCGATACGTAACGTTTTTCTTCGGCATGAGCCACAACGGAAACGCTAAGAGAAAGCAAAGTAAGGCAAATTAGGCGGAATTTGTGCATGATTTCGTCGTTATTGTCATAAATAGTGGAACGATAGTAGTGGCATCAGTCTGACGGTGCAATCCGTAAACCTGAATGAGAATCATCCTGGTGTTAATTTGACCACTTACTCGCGATTAGTGGCCCGTCGAAATACGCGCCACTCATGGTAATTTGGTGAAAAATATTATCTACTGACCACCAGTTAAAGATTAAGTTCGCCGGGTGTAAACCCGATGTGACCCAAATAAAAGTAAAAAGACGATGACCCAAGAAATCGAGCTCAAATTTATTGTTAATCCAGCTGAACTGGATTCCATTCGTAACACTTTAAATTCGCTGGAAAGCCAGCACAGCGAACCTCGCCAGTTGCTCAATATCTACTATGAAACTGCCGATAACCAACTGCGCCGTCATGATATGGGGCTGCGTATCCGTGGCGATAACGGCCACTATGAAATGACGATGAAAATCGCGGGACGTGTCATTGGCGGGCTGCATCAACGCCCGGAATACAACGTTGAGCTGACATCACCGGAACTGGCACTTGCGCTGTTGCCGGCAGAAGTCTGGCCGGAAGGTATTTCCCCTGACGAAATTCAGTCACAGCTTAATCCTTTATTCAGCACTGATTTTGCCCGTGAAAAATGGGTCGTTACGCACGGTAACAGCCGTATCGAACTGGCGCTGGATTTAGGTGAAGTGAAAGCGGGCGAACAGGTTGAACCTTTATGTGAGCTGGAGCTTGAGCTGCTGGAAGGCGAAACGGCGGATGTGCTGGCTTTTGCTAAACAACTGGTTGCACAACCGGGTATACGGCAGGGTAGCTTGAGCAAAGCCGCGCGTGGATACCATCTGGCACAGGGAAATGTGGACCGCGAAATTAAGCCGTTAACCGTATTGCGAGTGGCACCGAAAGCAACAGTAGAGCAAGGTCTGGAAGGCTCTCTGGAGCTGGCGCTTTCCCACTGGCAATACCACGAAGAACTGTGGTTGCGTGGCAACGGCAAAGCGAAAGCTCAGGTGTTGGAAGCGGTTGGCCTTGTGCGACACGCACTGGCACTGTTCGGCGGCATCGTTCCACGCAAAGCAAGTACAGAACTGCGTGAATTGCTGGCAACCTACGAAGCGATGCTTCCACAAGAACTGAAAGCAACTGAACTGGCATTCAGCGAACAAAGCAGCCAGGCCAAACTGGCGCTAACTGAATGGCTGGTTGGGCGTCAGTGGCAGAAATTTAGCGACGACAAAGCCAATGTCAAACTGGCCGGTTCGTTTAAGCGCTTTGCGGATACCCATCTTTCGCGTCATGCCGCAGAACTGAAAGAAACTTTCCAGCGTCCATTGGGCGATAGCTATGCTGATCAGTTGCCGCGTCTGGCACGTGAAACTGGCTCCATTCGCCTGCTGGCAGGCGTTTATGACGATGCGAAAACGCAACCGTGGCTGGATAACTGGCAAGGGTTGCGTCATGCCATTGTGACTCGCCAACAAGTCGAAATTGAACATTACCGTAATGAAGCGATCTCGCAGGCTCCTTTCTGGTTGCATAGCGGGAAGTAACTTTACCCATTATTTAGAGCATATCGTTTGTAAGGGACACACCCATGATGTCGCAAGCGCCACTTTTACAGCAGCATATGCAGGCGGCGCTGGCGCGTCTGCCACAGGATATTGACCGCCAGACGCTAAGCCACGAGGCTCAAGCTGTGTTGGCGTTTAGTGATTTTGTTTGTGACAGCATGGCGGCTTATCCCGCATGGATGGCGGAGCTGGAACAGTCCCCTCCGCTTGCCGACGAATGGCAGAACTATGCCGCCTGGCTGCAGGAAGAATTGCAGCACGTTGATAGCGAACCTACGCTAATGACCGCGCTGCGTCTTTTCCGCCGCCGTATCATGGTGAGAATTGCCTGGGCGCAAACACTGCAACAAGTCCCTACCGAAAGCTCTCTCCAGCAATTAAGTGTATTGGCCGAAACGTTAATTATTGCCGCTCGTGACTGGTTGTATGCCGCGTGCTGCCGCGAGTGGGGCACACCCTGTAATCAGGCGGGAGTCGCTCAGCCGCTGATGATTCTCGGCATGGGTAAACTGGGCGGGGGGGAGCTTAATTTTTCCTCCGATATCGACCTGATTTTTGCCTGGCCAGAAAACGGCTCGACACAGGGCGGACGGCGGGAACTCGATAACGCACAGTTCTTTACTCGCCTGGGTCAGCGGCTGATTAAAGTCCTCGACCAGCCAACACAAGACGGCTTTGTTTACCGTGTTGACATGCGCCTGCGTCCGTTTGGCGACAGTGGCCCGTTGGTGGTGAGCTATGCCGCACTGGAAGATTATTACCAGGAGCAAGGCCGCGACTGGGAACGCTACGCGATGGTTAAAGCCCGAATTATGGGCGATACCGACGACGTCTGGAGCCAGGAGCTGCGCAACATGCTGCGGCCTTTTGTTTTCCGTCGCTACATTGATTTCAGCGTCATTCAGTCGCTGCGCAATATGAAAGGGATGATTGCCCGCGAAGTGCGTCGCAGAGGGCTGACCGACAACATCAAACTTGGCGCGGGTGGCATTCGCGAAACCGAGTTTATTGTCCAGGTATTCCAACTGATTCGCGGTGGACGAGAACCGTCGTTGCAATCTCGTTCTTTGCTACCCACGCTGGAAGCAATCCAACAATTGCACCTGCTGCCGGAAGGCGATGCGGCCAAAATGAAAGAGGCGTATTTGTATCTGCGTCGCCTCGAAAACTTGCTGCAAAGCATCAATGACGAACAGACTCAAACATTGCCTGGTGATGATTTAAACCAGGCTCGCCTGGCGTGGGGCATGAACGCGCAGAATTGGGATTCTCTGCAAGAAACCCTGCAACAGCATATGAATGCCGTGCGGCAGGTATTTAACGAATTGATTGGCGACGATGAACCGGAACCCGGTGAAGATAAGCTCGCCGAAGCGTGGCGCGAACTGTGGCAGGATGCGCTGGATGCGGATGCCAATACGCCAGTACTGGAGCATTTAACGCCGGAAGCGCGTAGCGAAGTGTTACGTCTGGTGAGTGATTTCCGCCAGGACACTGATAAGCGCACCATTGGCCCGCGTGGCCGCCAGGTGCTGGATCAGCTCATGCCGCGTTTGCTGTGTGAAGCTTGTTCGCGCCACGACGCGCCACTGCCATTATCACGCCTGACGCCGCTGCTGCTCGGCATTGTCACGCGTACCACCTATCTTGAGCTGCTGACGGAATATCCTGGAGCACTGAAGCATTTGATCACGTTGTGTGCGGCATCACCGATGATTGCCAGCCAATTAGCGCGTTATCCGTTGCTGCTCGATGAACTACTCGACCCGAACACGCTTTATCAACCGACCGCGACGGACGCTTATCGTGACGAGCTACGCCAGTATTTACTGCGCGTGCCTGAAGACGATGAAGAGCAGCAACTGGAAGCATTGCGTCAGTTTAAGCAGGCTCAGCTGTTACGTGTGGCGGCGGCTGACATTACCGGTACATTGCCGGTGATGAAAGTCAGTGACCATCTGACCTGGCTTGCTGAAGCGATGATTGACGCGGTTGTTCAGCAGGCCTGGGCGCAAATGGTCTTGCGATACGGCCAGCCAAAACACTTACAAAACCGTGAAGGGCGTGGTTTCGCGGTCGTCGGCTACGGCAAACTCGGTGGCTGGGAACTGGGTTATAGCTCTGATTTGGACCTGGTATTCCTGCATGACTGCCCGTCGGATGTGATGACGGATGGTGAGCGTGAAATCGATGGCCGCCAGTTCTATTTGCGCCTCGCACAGCGTGTGATGCACTTGTTCAGCACCCGGACGTCATCAGGCATTTTGTATGAAGTGGATGCGCGTTTACGCCCGTCTGGTGCGGCTGGCATGCTGGTAACGACTGCCGAAGCCTTTGCTGATTATCAGCAAAATGAAGCCTGGACCTGGGAGCATCAGGCTCTGGTTCGCGCGCGTATTGTGTATGGTGACCCGCAGTTGCAGCGGGAGTTTGATGCCATCCGCCGCAATATTTTGTGCCTTGGGCGTGAAAGCGAAAAACTACAAACTGAAGTACGAGAAATGCGTGAAAAAATGCGTGCGCATTTGGGTGGGAAAAATATCGAACGCTTTGATATTAAAGCTGATGAAGGTGGTATCACCGATATCGAATTTATCACTCAATACCTGGTTTTACGTTATGCGGCGCAGGCCCCAAAACTGACACGTTGGTCAGACAATGTGCGCATTCTGGAATTAATGGCGCAAAACGACATCATGAGTGATGACGAAGCGAAAGCGCTGACGCATGCTTATGTCACGTTGCGCGATGAACTCCATCACCTGGCATTGCAGGAACTGCCCGGGAATGTGGCAATGGATACTTTCACTCAAGAACGCGAGCAGGTATTAAAAAGCTGGCAAACGTGGCTGAGTGAGCCGCAAACATGCGCTTAACACTAATTGTGATATTATCCGCGACAAAATTTTATCCCTCTCTGGAGAGTCAGGAATGAAAGTAACGCTGCCCGAATACAGCCGTGCAGGCGTCATGGTAGTTGGTGATGTGATGCTGGATCGCTACTGGTATGGCCCTACAAGCCGCATTTCCCCGGAAGCTCCGGTGCCAGTGGTGAAAGTCGACAACATTGAAGAACGGCCTGGTGGTGCGGCAAACGTGGCAATGAACATTGCCTCGTTAGGCGCAAATTCTCGCCTGGTTGGCCTGACAGGGATCGATGATGCCGCGCGTGCGCTCAGCCAAACGCTGGCTGGCGTGAACGTTAAATGCGATTTTGTTTCCGTGCCGACACACCCGACAATCACCAAACTGCGTGTACTTTCCCGTAATCAGCAACTGATTCGCCTCGACTTTGAAGAAGGCTTTGAAGGTGTTGACCCAGAACCGATTCATGAACGCATTAGCCAGGCTTTGCCACATATTGGCGCGCTGGTGCTGTCTGACTATGCAAAAGGTGCACTGGCAAGTGTTCAGCACATGATTAGCCTTGCGCGAGCAGCCAAAGTGCCAGTGCTTATCGATCCAAAAGGTACTGACTTTAATCGCTATCGTGGTGCAACACTGCTGACGCCAAATCTCTCTGAATTTGAAGCGGTTGTTGGTAAGTGCAAGAATGACGAAGAGCTGGTGGAGCGCGGCATGAAACTTATCGCGGAATACGATTTTTCCGCGTTGCTGATCACCCGTTCTGAACATGGCATGACGCTGTTACAGCCGGGTATCGAGCCATTCCATCTGCCGACTCAGGCGCAAGAAGTTTACGATGTGACCGGTGCTGGTGATACGGTAATTGGCGTGTTGGCGGCAACCCTTGCCGCAGGCAACACCCTGGAAGAAGCGTGCTACTTTGCGAATGCAGCCGCAGGCGTGGTGGTCGGTAAACTGGGTACTTCTACCGTTTCCCCAATTGAACTGGAAAATGCTGTGCGTGGCCGTGCCGATTCAGGTTTTGGTGTAATGACCGAAGCTGAACTGAAAGTAGCGGTGGCGACGGCGCGCAAACGTGGTGAGAAAGTCGTCATGACCAATGGTGTGTTCGACATTCTTCACGCCGGCCATGTTTCGTATCTGGCCAACGCCCGTAAGTTGGGTGATCGCCTGATTGTTGCAGTAAATAGTGATGCTTCAACTAAACGCCTGAAAGGGGAGACCCGTCCGGTGAATCCGCAGGATCAACGTATGATCGTGTTGGGTGCACTGGAAGCCGTGGATTGGGTAGTGTTGTTTGAAGAAGACACACCACAACGCTTAATTGGGCAGATTTTGCCAGATTTGTTGGTTAAAGGCGGTGATTACAAACCGGATGATATTGCCGGGAGTAAAGAAGTCTGGGCCAATGGCGGTGAAGTGATGGTGCTGAACTTTGAAGATGGGTGTTCAACCACCAACATTATTAAGAAGATTCAGGAAAATAGTTAAATAAATTGCCAGCCTTGCATAGAGCATGGGCTGGCAATTTTAACTGCAATATTAATGGCCTGATTTACCTGGCGTGGTATCAATAAACGGTAACGTGCCAGAAGGTAATACGGTTGTTGGTAATACACCGTTCCAGCGTTCGGCTTTGGTCAGTTCAATCAGGTTTTGATTACTGGCTAACGCGTCGGCGCGAGCTTTAATTGCTTCGGCTTCTGCCTGGCCGCGCAAACGAGTCGCTTCGGCTTCTGCTTTGGCGTTGGCTAACTGGGCATCAGCTTCTGCCTGAGCCTGAGTGACACGGATTTGGGCCTGAACCTGTTCGGTCGCCAATTCTTGTTCCCGTGTTTTAACCTGAACTTCAGCCGTCATTCTGGCCTCTACCGCTTTTTCATACGCATCACTGAAATCGATATTTTCCACCTGAACGCTATCAATAATAATCGGACCAATAACATTTTTCTTAATAGCGTTGGAAATATCGTTAACCAATTGCAAGCGGTGCTGTACAGCATCAACCGCAGTATAACCGCCAAAGACATTCTCAACCTGAGTAGGGACCTGGCGGCTGATTAGACGATCATTGAGAGAAGATACATTTTGATACTGGCTATAGACTTTCGTGACATCCGATGGTGGAACATGCCAGGAAACGGAAACTTTAAGTGTCGCAGATTGCTGGTCTTTACTGTAAGCCTGTAATGAATCATAAACGGTGACCTGGCTTTGAACGGAAATGATTTTTACGCTTTCAATAAACGGGATTTTGAACGACAAGCCTGGGTCAATAGCTTCGACTACCGCGCCGTTACGTAATAAAACACCACGTTCCGTTTCATCAATGGTGTACCACGACCCTAATAGTGAGCCTAAAATAACGAAGGCCGCCACTGCACCACCTACTATTTTTATTTTCGAGCCAGTTCCATTTTTTAAATCAGGAATAAGTTGGTTTATCATTTTAACTTCCACTGTAGATGGGCTGAATATGGCATGATGAAATGCTTTTTTGTGTACTAATTTAAGTGTTGATGCAGGTGTGGAAATGTATGAAAAATAAAACCTTAAATCAATGAGTGATGAAAATAGCTATTTCAGATGTGGAGGTTATTGTTTTTTAAAACAATACGTTGCTTTTTTTGTATGTTTTAATAAGTATTATTTCGGATTATTCGGAGGTGAAATATCTGACAATAAAATCTAAAGATATTTATTTAATATATGTAGGCAGGGCGATATATTAAGACTCTCCTGCGAACAGGAGAGTAGTGTTATTCATTATTCTTGCGATTCTGTCGGCGGAGTCACAACAGGCGCCTGAACGCTACGATTTTCCAGTTCGGTTAAACGTTGTTCCAGCAAAGCCAGTTTTTCTCTGGTGCGTAACAGTACTTGAGTCTGTACATCAAACTCTTCACGGCTAACGAGATCCAGACGGGTTAATTGAGATTGCAGAACCTGGCGTACTTTTTTCTCAACATCATCCCCGAACTCACGAATCCCTTTCGGCATTGACTCGTGGACCTGGCGTGCGATCTGTTCAATTTTTTTCGGGTCAATCATAGTGGCTTCCATAATCTTACGGGATTGTCTTGCGCGATTAACACTAATTGTAATGCCTGTGAGGCCGGTTAGAAACCCGAAATGTTCTAAGGTTTGGCGTTGCCAGAGAAAATCATCGGCGTTATAGTAAGTCTGCTTATTCTCAGGGCGGGGTGTAACTCCCCACCGGCGGTAAATCAGTGAACGCTGAAAGCCCGCGAGCGCTCCAGAGCAATCTGGAGGTCAGCAGATCCGGTGTAATTCCGGAGCCGACGGTTATAGTCCGGATGGGAGAGAGTAACGACTAAGCTCAAGCTTTAGTAAGCTTGCACACGTTATTTTTTTAGCTCCTAAGACTGCCCTGATTCTGGTAACCATAATTTTAATGAGGTTTTTTTACCATGAATCAGACGCTCCTTTCTGCATTTGGCACTCCTTCCCAGCGCGTGGAACATGCTCTTGAAGCATTACGTGAAGGTCGTGGGGTAATGGTTCTTGACGATGAAGATCGCGAGAACGAAGGCGACATGATTTTCCCAGCCGAAACCATGACCGTTGAGCAAATGGCTCTGACCATTCGCCACGGTAGCGGTATTGTTTGCCTGTGCCTGACTGAAGAACGCCGTAAACAACTCGAATTGCCAATGATGGTTGAGAACAACACCAGTGCTTATGGCACAGGGTTTACTGTGACTATCGAAGCCGCAAAAGGCGTGACCACCGGTGTTTCTGCCGCAGACCGTATTACCACGGTGCGTGCCGCGATTGCTGATGGCGCAACACCAAGTGACCTGAACCGCCCGGGCCACGTGTTCCCGTTGCGCGCTCAACCGGGTGGCGTGTTAACCCGTGGTGGCCACACAGAAGCCACTATCGATTTGGTGACACTGGCAGGCTTCAAACCTGCAGGTGTGTTGTGTGAATTGACCAACGATGATGGCACCATGGCGCGCGCGCCTGAATGCATCACCTTTGCACGTGAACACAATATGGCTGTGGTGACAATTGAAGATCTGGTGGAATACCGTCAGACTCACGAACGCAAAGCCAGCTAAAATGCAAAAAGCCCGGTTATTAAACCGGGCTTCTCCTCAACCAATGCCGCTGGTTTGCAGCAGCGTCAGACTAAACCCCATCACCGCCATACCGCAAAGCACGCCATAACTTGGGTTGTTATGGGGATCAATTTCTTTGGCAAGCGGCATCAGTTCATCAACCGATAACGCCACCATAATCCCTGCGACGGCAGCCATGATAGCCGCCATGATGACTGGCGACACCATTGTGCCCAGAATCAGCCAGGCCAGCACACCACCAAGAATTTCGGCAAGACCCGAAATCCCTGCCCAGAAAATAGCTTTGCGTTTCGATCCCGTTGCCGCGTACACCGGGCCTGCAACCGCTAATCCTTCTGGGATGTTGTGCAACGCAACGGCGAGCGCAATTCCCATCCCTAACTCCAGGTTACTGCTTGCCGTCACAAATGTCGCAACACCTTCCGGGAAGTTATGCAGACTAATGCCGAGGGTCAGTAGCAACGCGGTACGCCGTAAATTGCGAGGCTGCGGTTTACTGTCCATTAAATCTTGCGGATGTGCATGGGGTAGGGCGCGGTCAAGAGCGAAATAGCCTAACAAACCCAACATAAACATGCCGTAACCTAAAACGGGTGACATTCCTTGTGTGTGAAGTGCTGCGGGTAACATCTCCATTAACGAGATAAGCAGCATAATTCCCGCTGCAAAACCGAGAGAAAATGCCAGCACACGGTTTGAAGGTTTCTGGCCGATAACGCCAAGAAAGGCACCTATAAAAGTGGCTCCCCCTGCTAACAGGGTCAGAATCAAGGGTACTGACATTCATTGCTCCTTTTGATAATGATTCTCATTTATATTAATGGGCGGTGTGATAAAAATCGAGAGCCAGATGGGAAGCTTTACACATCGCTTACATTCAAATTTCCTGAAGATCTTCATCATGCTTATCTGAGTTCTTCATTGTGCAAAAGCGCGTACTGTAGTTTTCATAAACTGAATGACCTGATTAAAGGACACACCATGACAACTCAACGAATGCCTGCGCTATTCCTCGGACACGGTAGCCCAATGAACGTGCTGGAAGATAATCACTATACCCAAGCCTGGCGTCATTTGGGAGAAACCTTGCCGCGGCCAAAAGCTATTGTGGTGGTCTCAGCGCATTGGTTCACTAAAGGCACGGGTGTCACCGCGATGGAAACACCAAAAACTATTCATGACTTCGGTGGTTTCCCACAAGCGTTATATGACACGCATTACCCGGCACCGGGTTCGCCTGAACTGGCGCAGCAGTTAGTTGATCTTCTGGCACCTGTCCCAGTAATGCAGGATAAAGAAGCCTGGGGGTTTGACCATGGCTCCTGGGGTGTATTGATCAAGATGTACCCCAATGCTGATATCCCGATGGTGCAACTGAGTATCGACAGCACGAAACCAGCAGCCTGGCATTTCGAGATGGGTCGAAAACTGGCAACACTGCGCGATCAAGGCATCATGCTGATTGCCAGTGGCAACGTGGTTCATAACCTGAGAACCGCACGCTGGCACGGCGAAAACACACCATATCCATGGGCTGAGTCGTTTAACCAATACGTTAAAGACAACCTCACATGGCTTGGGCCGGTCGACGAGCACCCGCTGGTGAACTTCTTAGATCATGAAGGCGGATCGTTATCTAACCCAACGCCGGATCACTACCTGCCGTTGTTGTATGTTCTGGGAGCGTGGGATGGTAAAGAGCCGATTACGTTACCTGTAGACGGCATAGAGATGGGATCGTTGAGTATGCTTTCGGTACAAATCGGCTGATATGTTTCTCCCTCTCCTTTAGGAAGAGGGAGAAACAATTATTCTACGAACACATGCGGATAGAAGCGTGAAAGATCCTGGGTGATTAACTCGCGATCTTCACGAATACCAATACCTGCAGGTTGATCGTTGATAAGCCAACTGCCGATCAGCACATAACTGTCGCCAAATTTTGGTAACTGATAGAACTGCTGGACGATCATACCTTCTTCACCGTAAGGGCCATCGACACGGGCAATTTCTTCGCCGTTTTCGATGATCTTCACATTTGCACCTTCGCGAGAGAAGATTGGCTTTACCACGTATTTATCCATCGGCGGATAGTTATCTTCGGCAAAATATGAAGGTAGCAGATTTGGATGATCCGGGAACATTTCCCACAGCATTGGTAGCAATGCTTTGTTGGAGATAATGCTTTTCCAGGCCGGCTCCAGCCAGCGTACACCCGCATCTTCCAGCTTGGTGGAGAACATCTCACGCAGCATGAACTCCCACGGGTACAGTTTGAACAGGTTGCTAATCACCTGATCCTGCAGATCGGTAAACTGGCCTTTTTCGCCCAGACCGATATCTTCCATGTAGACGAATTCGCTCGCCACTTCGGCTTCAGCCGCGCAGTCTTGTAGATACTGAACGGTACCGCGATCTTCTTCTGTGTCCTGGCAGCAAGCAAAATGAACCAGGTTGAAACCGTGTTGCTGTTTCAGCTCGGCAAAACGCTCAATGATCTTCTCTTGCAGGCTGTTGAACTGATCGCTTTCTGCTGGCAGGTTACCGGCCTGGATCTGATCTTCCAGCCAGATCCACTGGAAGAATGCTGCTTCATACAAAGAGGTTGGTGTGTCGGCGTTGTTTTCCAGCAACTTGGGTTCACCTACGCCATCCCACGCAATATCCAGGCGTGAGTAAAGTGACGGCTGTTGCGTGCGCCATGACTGACGCACAAATTCCCAGGTGTGTTTAGGAATGCGGAATTTGGCCAGCAGTTCATCGCTGCTCACGACTTTTTCCACTACCTTCAGGCACATTTGATGTAATTCAGCGGTGACCTCTTCTAGGCGTTCTACCTGCGGAAGCGTCAGCTTGTAATATGCGTTTTCACACCAGTACGGCTCGCCGTACATGGTGTGAAAATTGAAACCGTATTCTGTGGCTTTCTCGCGCCAGTCCGGGCGCTCAGTAATCGCGATTCTTTCCATAATTTCTTAGCCACCCATGGAACGAGAAGAACCTGTTGCGCTGCTACTGCGCTGCATAGTCGATTGTTTAGCCACTGAGTCACCGAAACCGCCGCGTGTCACAGTGCTGGTGGTGGCAGGTTTAGGTGCCATTGCCGTTTTCGGTACGGTTGTCGTACGGCCTGGTGTCGCGGCACCATAGCTCTTACCGCTGGCATCGGCATATTTACCGTAAGCAGGGCTTGCAGGGTTCTTCGAAGTAAACAGAGGTTGCTGCGCAAAGCCCGCCCCGCCGCCCATCAATCGGCCCATCATGTAACCGGCCATCAATGGCATCCAGAAACTGCCGCTTTGCTGTGGTTGTGCCTGAGCTTGCTCACCTGCCACGCTGGCTTGAGCTGGTGCTTGCTGGCATTGGCCTTCACCAAACTCAGCGATACATTCTTCACGCGAGGCGTATTTTGGCGCTGTACGTTCTGCTTCTTTTAGTGCGTTGTTAAAGGAAGTCGTACATTCTGCACTTTTGCCAGGGTTGGCTTGCGAACAGTCATCCGCATTTTGATACATGGAGACTGTTTCGTCATTTTGTTCGCAACCGGCTAGCATAAACACAGCGGTAACAGCCAATGCGACTGGCGTCAAATGGCGGGCGTTCCAGCTTTTGCGGAACGATGCGTGGTTTATGATTTTTGTCCGTTTCATTTATCTGTCCTGAGCCCAGTGGTTATGGTGCTTAGGATAGGGGATGAATGGTTGAAATTAAAGCGATGACGGATGTTTGAAGGGAGATCTTTACTCTGCCTTACGTTCGCATGCGTAAGTTGTGATGGGGGCATGTTGCCACACCCCCAAAATATCTGATCAGTTGCCGAATGGGTTAGCTGATTTGCTGCTAGTCGCAGAAGCTGGAGTCGCTTGTGCTGGTGTTGTAGCAGTCGTTGCTTCGCTATCCGCTGTATAACCATCCGCGCGAGCATTTTGGTCTGGCGTTTCTGGAGCCACGCTGTCAGCCGTGGTTGGTACTGGTTTACCCAGTGTTGCATTCAACGCTACAAGATCCTGTTCGTTAAGCGTACCCAGTGCTGATTTAATATTCAGCTGGTTGATTAGGTAGTTATAACGAGCGCTGGAGAGCTGTTGCTTGGCGTTATACAGCGTCGTGGTCGCATCCAACACATCAACGATGGTACGAGTACCGACGGAATAGCCTGCTTCCATGGCATCCAGGGAGCTTTGTGCAGACACAACCGCTTGTTTATAAGCGTTGATGGTACTGATGGACGCATTAACGTTGTTGAACGAAGAGCGAACTGTTTGCACTACGCTACGATGCGCGCTTTCAAGCTGCTCACTTGCGCCAACAAAGTTGTATTGCGCTTGTTTCACTTGAGAGTTAACAGAACCGCCAGTGTACAGTGGCAAGGAGAAGTTCAGGCCGATTTTATTCTGGCCCATATCGCTGTCGTTGTACTGAGAACTATTGGTTTTAGAACCACTGTAGCTGGTATCGGAAACACCAGTAGAAGCGGTCAAACCCACGGTTGGCATGTGGCCAGTTTCTGCGTAGCGAATTTGCTCGCGAGCCAGGTCCTGAGACAGACGTGCTTGCAACAATGCCAGGTTACGTTTTTCCGCTTCTTTCAGCAGATTATTCACGCCATCCGGTTTGTTGGTTTTGAAGCCGTCTACATTCAGTGATGCCAAAGATGGATAGTAATTACCGGTCACCTGGCGCAGCGTTTCTACCGCGTTATCCAGATTGTTTCGTGCAGTGACTTCGTTTGCTAATACGTTATCGTATTGCGCACGGGCGTTCTGTACATCGGTAATGGCGACCAGGCCAACGTTAAAGCGCTGAGTGGTTTGATCCAACTGACGATAAATAGCCTGTTTCTGTGCTTCAGTGAAGGACAGTGCATCAATCGCACTCAATACATTAAAGTAGGCTGTTGCAGTATTCAGAATCAGTGTTTGTTGGTCTGTCTGATAAGTGACATCTTGAATACCGGCTGATTTCTCTTGCAGGGTAAGCGCACGCCATTTCGACATATCAAAAATGGTTTGCGTCAATTGCAAAGAGGCACTCGCTGCCCTGGAGTCGATGCCATTCGCATCGCTAAAACCATTGGTGTATTCATAATCAGCACCAAGGCCAAGTTGTGGCAGTAACGGGCTACGTGCTTCGTTAATTTTTTCGAATGCGGCATCACGGTCAGCAGCGGATTTGCGCAAGTCCGGGTTGCTTAAACGTGCCTGCTGATAAACCTGCATCAGGTTTTCTGCCTGGCTCATGGCACTGAAACCCGTTAGGCTCAGACCGATAAGAATTGGGAGCAGTTTCTTCATTTGCATTCCTTGTTGTGAAGCAAAAAATTATTTGTAAGCGCTGACAAGAGCCGGAAATGATCGTCGATTTTAGCAGAGTCCGCCAGCTCAGGTGCTTGGCGTAATGTGCCATTGACTCTTAATTTTCATCAATCTATCACATAGGAAATGAAACGGCAGTCAAACTGGCTTGAAATTACTCATTTCATAACCATCAAAATCAGGAACCCATCATGACTAAGCAAAACAGTCAACTCGTCACATTAGCCAAAAACGATGTTGAAATTATTGCACGGGAAACGCTTTATAGCGGTTTTTTTTCTCTGGATCTTTATCGCTTCCGCCATCGCTTGTTTAATGGCGAAATGAGTGGCGAAATTTGCCGTGAAATTTTAGAACGCGGGCACGCCGCAGTACTGCTACCCTATGACCCTGTGCGAGACGAAGTTGTCTTAATTGAACAGATTCGGATTGCCGCGTACGACACCAGTGAAAGCCCGTGGCTGCTCGAACTTGTTGCGGGAATGATTGAAGAAGGTGAAAGCGTCGAGGACGTTGCGCGTCGTGAAGCAACTGAAGAAGCTGGAGTGATTGTCGGTCGTACCAAACCGGTTATCAACTACCTGGCAAGTCCTGGGGGGACCAGCGAGCGTTTATCGATCCTGGTTGGGGAAGTCGACGCTACCACCGCGAATGGCATACATGGTCTGGCAGATGAAAACGAAGACATTCGTGTTCATGTCGTGAGCCGGGAACAGGCTTATCAGTTAGTAGAAGAAGGGAAAATCGACAACGCGGCTTCAGTCATTGCACTGCTTTGGCTGCAATTGCATCATGAGAAATTAAGAGAAGAGTGGAATCGATAAATATGAAGCGCTATACACCTGACTTCCCTGAAATGATGCGCCTGTGCGAAACCAATTTCGCGCAACTCCGACGCTTGCTTCCTCGTCATGACGAAGTGGGTGAAAAAGTCACTTATCAGGTAAGTAGCGCTCAATATCGACTCTCTATCCTTGAGTCGACACGTTACACGACACTAGTACAAATCGAACAAACTGTTCCGGCGATAAGCTACTGGAGCTTACCGTCGATGTCGGTCAGGCTTTATCATGACGCCATGGTCGCGGAAGTGTGTTCAAGTCAGCAGATCTTTCGTTTCAAAGCACGGTATGATTATCCTAATAAAAAGTTGCATCAACGCGACGAAAAGCATCAAATTAATCAGTTTCTAGCCGATTGGCTGCGGTATTGTTTAGCGCATGGAGCGATGGCGGTTCCGGTTTGTTAGTGAGGGTGAAACCTAAGGACACCATTTGGAAAGCCTGTTAAATCTTCCTGTGGCCGGTGGGGGCCAGATCAGGATCTTGCAAATTACCGATACCCACCTGTTCTCTGGAAAGAACGAAACGCTGCTTGGTATCAATACCTGGATGAGCTATCAGGCTGTTATTGCCGCCATCCTCGCTGAGCAGCGTCAGTATGACCTAATTGTAGCTACTGGGGATTTAGCCCAGGATCACAGTGCGCAGGCCTACCAGCATTTTGTTGAAGGCATTGCGGAGATTCCTGCGCCCTGCGTTTGGCTGCCAGGCAATCACGATTTCCAGCCAGCCATGTTTAGCTCGTTGCTGGAAGCAGGGATTTCACCTGCGAAGCAAGTTTTCCTCGGTGATAACTGGCAAATCCTGCTGCTCGACAGCCAGGTATTTGGCGTCCCACATGGTGAACTGAGCGATTATCAGCTCGACTGGCTGGAGCGTAAACTCGCCGCTGAACCTGAACGCCATACGCTGCTATTGCTGCATCATCATCCTGTTCCTGCGGGTTGTAGCTGGCTTGACCAACATAGCCTGCGCAACGCCGCAGAGTTGGATAACGTTCTGCAAAAATTCCCGAAAGTGAAAACTCTGGTGTGCGGTCATATTCACCAGGAGCTAGATTTGGACTGGAACGGCAGACGAATGCTGGCGACGCCATCCACTTGTGTGCAATTTAAGCCGCACTGCTCAAACTTCACGCTCGACACTATTGAACCAGGTTGGCGTTGGCTGGAACTTCATCCAAACGGTGAAGTGACCACTGAGGTTTGCCGCCTGAAAGGTGCGGTGTTCAACCCAGATACCGCTTCAGAAGGGTATTGATGTCAACGCTACTTTACTTACACGGTTTCAACAGTTCGCCGCGTTCCGCTAAGGCTACCAGCTTGCAGGCCTGGCTTGCGCAGAACCATCCGCACATCAATATGATTATCCCAGAGCTCCCTCCGTATCCTGCCGATGCGGCAGAGCTGCTGGAGTCGCTGGTACTCAAGCATGGCGGTGAACCTCTGGGGGTTGTTGGCTCCTCTTTAGGTGGTTATTACGCCACCTGGTTAGCGCAATGTTTTATGCTGCCAGCGGTAGTGGTAAACCCTGCGGTACGGCCTTTTGAATTGCTTGTCGATTATCTGGGCACCAACGAGAACCCCTACACCGGGCAGCAATATGTGCTAGAGTCACGCCATATTTACGATCTTAAAGTCATGCAAGTTGACCCGTTAGAAGCGCCAGATCTCATCTGGTTGTTACAGCAAACGGGTGACGAAGTGCTTGATTACCGCCAGGCGGTGGCGTACTACACCCCCTGTCGACAGACGGTAGAGTCCGGTGGCAATCACGCCTTTGTAGGCTTCGAAGATTATTTCTCACAGATCATCGACTTCCTGGGCCTGCATTAATGCCTGATGTCGAATTCCTGTTTCGCAATCTGAACGAATAAACCATGACGCAATCCAGTTATAACGCCGATGCCATTGAGGTACTCACCGGGCTTGAGCCTGTTCGCCGCCGTCCCGGGATGTACACCGACACCACCCGTCCAAACCATTTGGGCCAGGAAGTCATTGATAACAGCGTGGATGAAGCGCTGGCAGGCCATGCGAAGCGTGTTGATGTTATTCTCCATGCCGATCAGTCATTAGAAGTCATTGATGACGGGCGAGGCATGCCGGTAGATATCCACCCGGAAGAGGGTGTTCCGGCTGTAGAACTCATTCTTTGTCGTCTGCACGCGGGCGGTAAATTCTCCAATAAAAACTACCAGTTCTCTGGTGGTTTGCACGGTGTTGGCATTTCGGTGGTTAACGCCTTGTCAAAACGTGTCGAAGTCACGGTGCGTCGTGATGCGCAGGTTTACAGTATCGCTTTTGAAAATGGCGATAAAGTCGAGGAACTGGCGGTGGTCGGGACCTGCGGCAAACGTAATACCGGCACCAGCGTTCACTTCTGGCCAGATGCCTCATTCTTCGACAGCCCACGTTTTTCCGTTTCCCGTTTAAGCCATTTGCTGAAAGCCAAAGCAGTATTGTGCCCTGGTGTTGAAATCACTTTTACTGACAAAGTGAACAATACCGAGCAGCGTTGGTGTTATCAGGATGGCCTGAAAGATTACCTGTGCGAAGCGATTAACGGCTTACCGACGCTCCCTGAATCACCATTTGTCGGCAATTATGCCGGTGATGTTGAACAGGTTGATTGGGCGCTGTTATGGCTGCCAGAAGGCGGCGAACTGCTGACAGAAAGCTACGTTAACCTGATCCCAACCATGCAGGGCGGTACTCACGTCAACGGTCTGCGTCAGGGGTTGTTGGATGCGATGCGTGAATTTTGCGAATACCGCAACATTCTGCCGCGCGGCGTGAAACTCTCAGCGGAAGATATCTGGGAACGTTGCGCCTACGTGCTGTCAGTGAAAATGCAGGATCCGCAGTTTGCCGGGCAAACCAAAGAGCGCCTCTCATCACGCCAGTGTGCCGCCTTTGTTTCCGGTGTCGTTAAAGATGCCTTCAGCTTGTGGCTGAACCAGAATATTCAAGTGGCGGAACAACTCGCAGAACTGGCGATTTCCAGTGCTCAACGCCGTATGCGTGCCGCTAAAAAAGTGGTGCGTAAAAAGCTAACCAGCGGCCCGGCATTACCTGGAAAACTGGCCGACTGCTCCGCGCAAGATTTGAGTCGTACTGAATTGTTCCTGGTGGAAGGGGATTCTGCAGGCGGTTCTGCCAAGCAGGCCCGTGACCGCGAATACCAGGCGATCATGCCGCTGAAAGGTAAGATCCTTAATACCTGGGAAGTATCTTCCGATGAAGTGCTTGCATCGCAAGAAGTGCACGATATTTCGGTAGCGATCGGCATCGATCCGGACAGTGAAGATCTGAGCCAGTTGCGTTACGGCAAAGTTTGTATCCTGGCGGATGCGGACTCCGATGGTCTGCACATTGCAACGTTGTTATGCGCGCTGTTCGTGCGCCACTTCCGCTCTCTGGTTCGCGGGGGTCACGTCTATGTGGCGATGCCACCGTTGTACCGCATCGATTTGGGCAAAGAGGTTTACTACGCGCTGGACGAAGAAGAGAAAGCCGGCGTGCTCGAGCAACTTAAACGTAAGAAAGGGAAACCGAACGTGCAGCGCTTTAAAGGGCTGGGTGAGATGAACCCACTGCAATTACGTGAAACGACGCTCGATCCCAACACTCGCCGCCTGGTACAGCTTACGATTGACGATGAAGATAACGATAAAACCATGGCAATTATGGATATGTTGCTAGCTAAAAAGCGTTCTGAAGATCGACGCAATTGGCTGCAAGATAAAGGCGACATGGCTGATATTGAAGTCTAATTATCGTATCAGGCGGGTGATGCAATACATCCCCGCCTGATAAAAACGCCAGTTCTTTCCCTTATCAGAACTTAATTTTTACACCCGCAATCCCGCCGTAATTGATGCTGTCCCCTTCAAACGACTTCTCTACGCTTAAAGAACCGGTGAGTGAAACTGACTCATTGATCTGATGATCAACGCCCGCATTTAATTGACCCCATGTTCCGGCGCTGTTGGTGACGAATGGAATGTCGCCTTGTTGAGAAGAAAATACGGTCTTTGTTTCTCCTCTGAATTCATGCAGGATCCCCGGACGTACCCAGGCCGTCGTTCTGGTGCGCTCCTCCTCCACTTTTTGTTTATCATCATGATGCCAGGTCTGATGGACGCGCAGGCTCAGACGCCCGGTCAGGGAATCTGCGTTACCGAATTTAACCGCAGATGCCTCGTCATGGGTGTTATCCAGTTTCACTTTTGAGTAAATCAACTGGGCCTGAGGCTCAATAAAGCGCTGTACGTCAGCGTCCGGCTGCCACGGATAACCCGCTTCCAGCGAGGCACTTAAACCATATCCTTTGGTTTTCATTGGGCTGAGATCGGTGGGGTTGGATTCAACATACAGTCGGTTGTATTGGGCGACGGCATCCAGATAGCTTCCCTTTGGTGTGAAGTGCGTCCAGTAACCGCCTAACCCCCATGATTTCAGGGTATTACGCCCGGCAAACTCGTTGTCAGTATCAGTGACTTTGCTGCTCATTTTGCCGATATTACCAAGCACTCCAGCAAAATTTGAACTCCCGTCATCTTTACTTTCACGATACAAATCAATGCCTAACTGAATGGCGCTCAATGAGAATCGAGACTGCGGGCCATCAAAGTCGGATTTCCCATTTTTAAAAATCACCCGTCCCCAACTCATATGTGGCGATTCGGTTGCCTCAGTGATTTTCTCCACGCTGGCAAACTGTTCGCCAGTTCGCTCATGCAGGCTATCGACCAGCATCCGGCTATACAGTAATGCCTGTTGAGGAATGACCTGATACAGCGATGTTTCTGCCCGATAATCTGGCACAGCAATCGGCTGTTGAGGAGCCGCAGGCGCTTCGGGTTTAAGATTATCAACTGGCGGTTCTTCTACTGGCGTGAAATCAGCTGGCGGTGGTGATGGCGGCAGAGGAAGAGGAAGCTCGCTATCGTCAATGATGCCAGGCAACTGCTTATGCGAGCGCAGATACCAGGCTTCTTCATTGCTGCCATCAACACTTGAACGGTAAAGCGAGTATTCATACGGTCCCGCTTTCACTTTGCTGAGCAGGCTAAAAGCTTCTGTTGCCGTTGTCGCACCGCTAATGGCATCTACAACTTTGATACCGTTACCATGAGTGAGAGCGCCACTGCCATCGGTATTGGTGATTTTTAGGCTGGTGGAGCCGTCGGCATGGCCACCATCGACAACTAATTGATCCGACGGTGAATTATCGCTGTGCAAATGGGTGTTTAACGCAATCGTTCCGTTGTCGCCGTGATAGTTATTCACCGTCAACGTCTTGTAGCGGTTATTTTCTGGTGTACTGAAGTTGATCAGGCTTTGATTATTCGTCAACTGGCTGAGCACCGAATTGCCTGTCAAAAACCACAGGCTGGTATTGTTTAATGAAACATCAGAAAACGCATTTTCCTCGGTTAGTGCAGCCCCCGTGAAGAGACTTCCTGACGCGTTGATGCTGGCATTTCCTGGCAACATCACCCCATTTTTTACCTGCAACCACTGGCTTTCTCCCGTCACACGGCTATTTTGCATTTCAATATCTGCATAACCCGTGGTTTCAATACCATGGCCGTGCTCGCTGGTCAGAATGCTGTTATTGAGGGTGGCTAACCCTGGATGAGTGGCTGTACCCTGGGCTGCCAGGGCAGCAGAACTATCACCATGGGTGGCGACAGAAATATTATCGCCCTGAACATACCCGCCATTGCTGGCGAGAATACCGGCAGCATGAGCACCTTCGGTTTGAACCACGGTATTTTTAGCGTGTAGATTGGCTCCTGCTTCCGCCCAGAGACCGCGCGAGTTATCGCCGTGGGTATTTAGCGTGACGTTATCCAGCGCCATCTCAGCGGTTTCTGCTTTATATTTGCGGCCGACAAATGCGCCGCTCGCATTATTGCCGAGTGTCTCGATTGTGACATTACTGGCTGTCAGGCTAACGTTACCGGGTTTTGCCGCACCAATTCCGGCATACAAACCGATGGAGTTATCACCCTCAGTTTTGACGGTTGTATTCTTCAGAATAATATTCCCACCGTCATCTGCCGTTGCGCCATAAGCCTGCGTGCCTTTTGTCTGCAGGGTGGTGCCATCCACCGTCAGCAAAGAACCGGCGTTACGGGAAGCCACGGCATGCGGGAAGGTGAGGTTGGATTGCACAGGTGAGCCATTGCCTGTTGTCATCACACTTCCTCCCGTCACATTCACCGTTGCGCCAGCATCAGCCACAATTCCCATCGCATTATCGTTACCCGAAGTATTGATATGGGTGTGGGTGATTGACGCGGTGCTATTTGCGACCCCAATTCCGGTGCCGTAATTACCCGAGGTGGTAATTCGTGATCTGTTCACCTCAAGCTGGCTACCGTTACTGGCGCTAATACCACTACTGGGATTCTGCGTGGTGAAGACTTCGCTGTCTGTTAAAATCAGTGAGGACCCCGCACCTTGCAGCAAGATCCCTGGAGACCACGGCCCGATAGCGTTAGGAGCGGCGGTGGCGGTTATTTTGCTTTCGCTAATCTCGGCTGTAGCGCCATCAACAATATTCATTCCAGAGCTGCGTGCGCCGCGTGTTTCTATCGTTGTACCACTGACCTGCGTATGCGAACCGGAACCTTCTACTGAGATACCGTGGCTTTGCATCCCGGAAGTACTGATTTGGGAGTTTATGACAGAAACAGAGGCGCCAGCCATGGCCCGCGCAGCTGCTGTTGAGTGCAACGCATTTCCCTGGCCGCTGACGTTGATAGTGCTATTAGCAAGGGAGATGGCACTGTTTTCCCCTTCAGCGCGGCTCCCACCCTGGTTTACGCCAGAAACGTTTATTGTCAGATTTGAACCAGAGATGTTTGCGCCAGAAAGCGCATGCAGCGCGGCGGTTGTGGTTGTGCTCGAGGCATTGCCGGTACTTTCTATCGTACTATCCTGCAAGCTAATACGGGCATTGTCTTCAGCTCTTGCGGCGCTGGCACTCGCTGCGGTGGTGGTGAGTTGTAGACCCTTTCCGCGGATAGATGTCGCGCTGTCACTTGCCAACAACACATGACTTATACTGAGGGACTTTTCATTATCCACTGGCGTGGTTGCTGACGCTGCGGCACCGGCAGTGGTGATGGCCGTGCCATCATGCAGCGTAGCCGTTGCGCCAGTTCTTGCCCAGACACCGACTGCACCTTTGCCTGCTGTTTGAATCGAACCGCCATCAATGTCGCCGTGCGTTGTTGCCCCATCTAAAAGTACGCCGTGGCCGTAAACTCCTGCTGTATCAATGGCAGTTTCTTGGAGAGTAATTTGGCTGCTGTCTTGTGCTTTGATTCCGTAGGCTGAAGCTCCAAGTGTGCTGATGGTGGCATTTTCAGCATTTAGCCTGCTATCCGTGCCGCTGACATACACACCGTGGCTTCCTCCAGTTGTTGTACTTCTGGCTCCCGTGGTCAGGACTTCACTGCTATTAGTCAGCTTGACTGCACCGCCTTGTGTCACCGTGATGCCCACCGTTCCCCAGGAGGCAGTTTGTACTTTGGAATGATCCAGCACGGCCTGCGAACCAGCTCCTGACACCACAACGGCGCGGTTATTATTTCCCTTCGCCCCGCCGCCTACGGTGACTGCCGAGTCTTTGAGGTTGAGATGCCCCCCTGATTCCACCAGCATTGCGGTCATATCATTGGCGGTGATGGTTGCACCTGCCAGCGTTTTGGGGTCGAGCAATACCTCGGTTTCCAGTAAATCGACACCGCTTGTAGAAAATACGTGCACACCGATTTGGTCTTTGGAACCTGCAGCCGAAACGGCATTATTCTTGATGCTACCTCTGGCCAGTGAAACAATCCCGCCGTCGCCCATTTTGATGCCTGCGGTATTGGCAACGCTCATTTTTATCGTTTCATCATTGTACAAACCCCGGGTACAAATCCCGGCAGTACCAATAGTATTCACCAACCTTTCGGTAGCACTGACGTCAACACAACCAAAACTCAGCACACCAACGATTAATCCGGCGGAGGTTTTAAGCACAATTTTGTGGCGGTTATGGGAGATGTTAGCGGGCGATATCTTAATAATTTTCATACGAGTGCCTCTACGATAGTCTGGTTTGAATATGCCGGGCCTCGCTAAGGGAATGTCATTGTTCTCCGCGGTAAATCGGCAGTAATTCATTGCATGACAGTTGCACGGTATTAAATAGAAATAAAACCGTGTCAGGGAATGGAAGTGATTGATATTTATCTGTCTGGGACGCAGGCATTATACGGCCAGTAATTAGATATGGGATTACTCGGGTTTAATTGCGGATTTAGTTTTATTATTGCGCTGTTGTGTTGTTTATTAATGGCATTGCTTTCAATAACCTAATTATTCTTCATTGCCTCCAAAAACTGCATGAAACTGGCTTTCTTCTCCAGTTCTTTTCGATAGACCAGATAGACGCTAATTTTCTGTACCGGGAATAAAGGTGTTAATTGCCTTAATTTGAAAATATCCCGATAACGAGTAAAGGCATCCTGGGTGATGAAGCCAATACAATCGGTTTCCGACAGTAGGGTGAGAAGCATCAATATCGAATTAGTTTCAAAGGCAACCTGGGCATTTTTCAAGGTTGCCAGCAAAGATTGTTTACGCTGATAAATCATTTCATCACCGGTGAGATGGGTGACCATATCCATATTTTTTAAATCGTCAATGCTAATCGATGTTTTTTGAAAAGGATTATCCTGGCGGCACACTAGCACTGGTGTTAATTCACAGAATAAGACGCAGGTTAATGTGGTACTGACGACCGGTGCACCTGAGAAAACTAAATCAGCTTTACGCAAATTAAGCAAACCCACAGCATCGGGAATGCCGAGAATAGTTTCGATGTATTTTATTTTAAAGTTAAGTTTTGCCAGCTTTATTTTAATTAATGCAGATGACAAGTCATGCACAGCGACAGAGAATGGAGAATAGATAACCCATGTTTCTCGTTTATTGGTTTGCTTACTTCTGGCTATGGAATCACTCATTATTTCTAAAGTTTGTTTTAGCTGAGTGTAAAGGTCATCGGCAAATACAGTGGGGGCGATGGTGTTTCCGTGGCGAATAAATAAAGGGTCTTCGAAATGAAGACGTAACTTTCGTAAGGCATGGCTAACAGACGGTGGGGTGACCTCAAGAATTTCAGAGACTTCAGTAATGCTTCGTGTCGAGTAAATCAAACAGAAAGTGGTTAACAGATTAAGATTAAAACTGGCTAGTTTTAGAACTTTATCGGAAACCATATTCGTTTTCATTTCTTGCCTCGCTACAAACTTGGGGTAAAAAGTAGCTTAGCAGATATTAAGAAATGCGAATCTTGCAGCCAAAAAAAGGAGCAGGTGTAAACACCGCTCCCGTTATTTCGTCGTCAGCTGATTACTTAATCGCGTCTTCCAGAATATGGATATGAACATCCAGAACATCGTCTTTGACTGCGGCACTGTGAGCTTTCATATGCGGGGTTTGCAGATGGGCTTCAAGGTGAGCCACAGTTTCCCATTTTTCCAGCATAAACACGGAATCGGGTGCGGCTGTCTGGAAGGCGACTTGCGCATTATGATCCACCAGCGGCGCATAACCGAAGCAACCTTCTTCTTCGAGCACAGTAGGAATAATTTTTGCAAAAGCATCTATCACCGCCTGGCGATGATGGGCGCCTGGACGGGTACGAATTTCAGCTATTACTGTTAGCATGACTGACTCCTTCATTTAAACACGGCAACAGTTAAGCAAAAATTTGGCCGAGATGCTCGCGGTATTCTGCGATAAAACGCGGAACATCAGGGACTTTCATCACATCGTTAGCGATAAAGGTCGGCAGGCCTTCCATACCGAGGAACTGGTTAGCTTTATGGAATGGCAGATAAACGCCATCAACACCCACGCCATGGAAGAACTGCTCTTTGTCTTCAAAGGCTTGTAACGGGGCGTTCCAGGTCAGGGAAAGCATATAAGTTTTGCCCTGAATCAGACCACCGGAACCGTATTTTTTCTCAGCGTCTGAACGGGTACGGCCATCGCTGGCATACAGAGAACCATGACCCTCAGTAAATACATCATCGATGTATTTTTTCATGGTCCACGGCGCGCCCATCCACCAGCCCGGCATTTGGTAAATCACGGTATCGGCCCACAGATATTTTTCGACTTCTTCTTTGACGTCGTACTCGCTGTCGGTACGCGTCACCAAAACATCATGCCCGAGGTCGCGCAAAAAACTTTCCGCGACGTCGGTCAGGGTGTCATTAAGTTGGCCGTTTGAGTGGGCGAATTTTTTCGCGCCATTGATAATCAGAATGTTGCTCATAGTTAGTCCTCGAATTATTGCGTATGGCGCGGAGTGTACCGTGATCAATGTCACTGTAAAATGCCGCATACAGGCAAAGACTTTTGCTAAAAACGCAATAATTCGAATGTGAAACCCTTTTTACCAACGTATCCGAACCTCGAAACCGCCGCTACTGGTGTTCATAAAGAGAGCTTGCATTCCATGCAAAGAAGCAATGCGCCGCACTATAGATAACCCCAGTCCGCTGCCGGTTTTTTCCTGTCCTGGTGGGCGGAAGAACCGTTCACCCAATGAAGTTAAAAACTCCGGACTGACGCCTGGCCCGTTGTCAGTAATCGTTATTTCGTGACTTTGCAGAACGACGTCTACCACGCAACCGCGCGGGCTGTAACGTATAGCGTTATCCAGCAAGTTTCTGACCATTAAACTTAGCAACAACGGTTGTCCCTGACGTTTCACGCTCGGGTCTTGCACATCAAGACGAATATCGATGCCTGCACGTAGTGCCTCGTGCCAGGCGTCCATCACGGCATTTTGCAGCAAGAGTTGAAAGGCGACTTCCTGCACATCATCCAAACTCGCTAAAGAGTCCAGGCGTGATAGCGTCAGCAACTGATCAACCAGGCGAGTGGCGCGATCGATTCCCGCACTGAGATTATTGAGGGCATGATCGCGTACTGGCTCGTCATGCTGCGCAAGCTGCGCGACTTCGGCCTGCACTTTTAATGCGGCAAGAGGGCTGCGCAGTTCGTGTGCTGCATCGGAGGTAAAACGCCGTTCGCGCTGCATCAATTCCCCGGTGCGCGAAAAGAGCTGATTGAGTGCAATAACCAGTGGCCGCACTTCTTGTGGCAAGGTTTGGGTCGGGAGCTCGCGGTCATCGTCAGGTTTGCGGGTACGTAACTGATTCGCTAGTTTGTGAAGTGGGGCAAGGGCGCGGCTAACCAACCATACGAGTAGTAGTAAAATCAGCGGTAGCGCGATAAGCCATGGGGTGATCTGCGACAATACAATATCCAGCGCCAGATCTTCCCGATACTCCCATTCCTGTCCCACCACAATCCGATATTTCCCATCTGGTGTGGTGACCCACACCATGCGCCACATATCGTCGTCGCCAGCTAGTTTTCCGTCTGTAAATCCGTCGCGCTGGTAGCGCCAGATGAGGTTGCGGCCATTGTCTCCATCGTTGAGTAACAGCTTTCCATCGGCGGTATATATGGCGAAGGCCAGCGTGTCGTCGTCTTGCTTACCACGATGGTTGGAAATCATGGTTTTAGTGCGCGGTAATTGTGCATCACCTTGCACGCCATCCAGTTCTAATGCACTCAGGCGTTTAGCAAACAGCACCTGCTGAGTGTCAAACAGTTTGTTTAGCGTTTTACTGGTTTGATGCCAGGCGGCAATGCTTGCGCCAACCCATGCTACAAGGGTCAGCAAAATGTACCCGGCAATTAATCTGGCGCGTAAACTTTGAGTCAGTGTTTTTATCATTCTTCGCCCAACGTATAACCAATTCCGTGCACTGTGCGAATAAAGCCGCTACCGAGTTTGCGGCGTAAATGATGGATGTGTACTTCCAGAGCGTTTCGGGAAACGTCGTCATCCCAGTTATAAAGTTTTTCTTCAATAAGTGTGCGTGGTAATACGCGCCCGGCGTTACGCATGAATAATTCCAGCAAGGCAAACTCTTTGGGTTTTAACTGCAACGGCCCTCCATCGCGAGTGACGGTTAATTTAATCGGGTCGAGCTCAACCCCTGCATGGAATAACGTCGATTGTGCTTGCCCATGATTGCGACGAATTAAAACCTGCAGCCGGGTGGCAACTTCTATTAACGCAAAGGGTTTACACAAGTAATCATCGGCACCGAGCTGCAACCCCTCAACCCGTTGTTCCAGCGTGTCTCTGGCAGTTAGAATGAGTACCGGTTCAGTTTGGCCACTACGACGCCATGTTTTTAGAATATCCAGCCCGTCGATTCCTGGCAGGCTTAAATCGAGAACTGCTGCATCGTAAGGAGCCAGACCAAGTGCCGACTGGCCTTGCTGGCCATCGGTGAACCAGTCGACAGTAAAGCCCATTTTGGTGAGTCCGGCTTTTAATCCATCACCAATGAGCTTATCGTCTTCAATGAGTAATACGCGCATGCGTTGTCCCTTACTGTCTATTTAGCGGAAGTTAATAACTTTTGCGCAGGTGTGTACAGGGGAAAAATACGATGCTTCGGCAAGCTGCGCATTTTTCTAAAAAATACGATTTCTCAGGGAGAAATTAAGATCGCGTTAAGATCTCTCCGGTTAAATAGCATTCAGAAATTCATTCATATAAGGAAAATAAACGATGAAAAAAGTAGCCGCTATTTTGACTATTCTCGCAATCACCGCAGCACCTGCACTAGCTGCAAATCAAGGCGGGTTCTCTGATCCGAATACCGCTCCGGCCGCCACACAAACTCAAGCCGCAGGCGGCTTTGTCGGTCCAAGTGGCAGCAATACCACGGCGGCACAGGCGAAGTCATTGTCTGATGATACTTGGGTCACTTTGCGCGGTAAGATTGAGTCCCGCATCGGCGGTGACCACTACATCTTCCGCGATACCTCCGGCACAATTAACGTCGATATCGACCAGAAACGCTGGAACGGCCAGACCATCACCCCACAAGATAATGTTGAAATTCAAGGGGAAGTGGACAAAGACTGGAACTCCGTTGAAATCGACGTGAAACAAATTACTAAAGTGAAATAATTCTCTGTAATGAGCCGCAATTTGCGGCTCATTTCTTATCGCTGCGCTTCACCTAAAGATACTCACTCCTCTGTGACTACGACTGCCAGATAAGGTACTATCGGCGGCAATTACGCCGTTTGTGGCCACATGCGGCTCGTCAGTTTGAGGATGAATAATTAATGAGTGATTTAACTCATGATGGTGCAGAACGCCTTGCGCTGCACGAATTCACGGAAAATGCGTATCTCAACTATTCCATGTACGTCATTATGGACCGCGCTCTGCCGTTCATTGGTGATGGCTTAAAGCCGGTACAGCGTCGCATCGTCTATGCGATGTCAGAGTTGGGGTTAAGCAACAGCGCTAAATTCAAAAAATCAGCCCGTACCGTCGGTGACGTTCTGGGTAAATACCATCCGCACGGCGATAGTGCCTGTTACGAAGCGATGGTTCTGATGGCGCAGCCGTTCTCTTACCGCTACCCGTTAGTTGACGGGCAGGGGAACTGGGGGGCTCCGGATGATCCGAAATCCTTCGCTGCGATGCGTTATACCGAGTCGCGACTGTCAAAATATGCGGAAGTCTTGCTGGGTGAGTTAGGGCAGGGGACGGTCGACTACGTGCCGAACTTTGACGGCACCATGCAGGAGCCGAAAATGCTACCTGCGCGCCTGCCTAATATCCTGCTCAATGGCACCACTGGCATTGCAGTCGGCATGGCAACAGACATCCCGCCACATAACTTGCGAGAAGTGGCGAAAGCCGCAATCACCCTGATTGACCAGCCGAAAACCACGCTCGATGAGCTGTTGGATATCGTGCAGGGGCCGGACTACCCAACCGAAGCCGAAATCATCACCCCGCGTGATGAAATTCGTAAAATCTACCAGAATGGCCGCGGTTCTGTGCGTATGCGCGCAGTCTGGAAAAAAGAAGATGGCGATGTGGTGATTACCGCGTTACCTCACCAAGTTTCCGGCGCGCGCGTGCTGGAGCAAATTGCCAATCAGATGCGTGCTAAAAAGCTGCCGATGGTTGAAGACTTGCGCGATGAATCGAACCACGAAAACCCGACGCGCCTGGTGATTGTTCCACGTTCCAACCGTATCGACGTCGAACAGGTGATGAACCACCTGTTTGCTACTACCGATCTTGAGAAAAGCTATCGCATCAACCTCAATATGATCGGATTGGATAATCGTCCATCGGTGAAAAACCTGCTGGAAATCCTGACTGAGTGGCTGGTTTATCGTCGCGAAACGGTGCGCCGTCGCCTGAGTTATCGTCTGGAGAAAGTGCTCAAACGCCTGCACATCCTTGAAGGTTTGCTGGTCGCGTTCCTCAATATTGACGAAGTGATTCACATTATTCGTACCGAGGACGAACCCAAGCCCGTGTTGATGTCGCGTTTCGAATTAAGCGAAACGCAGGCTGAATCTATCCTCGAGCTGAAATTGCGCCACCTCGCAAAACTCGAAGAGATGAAAATTCGCGGCGAGCAGAGCGAGCTGGAAAAAGAGCGTGACCAATTGCAGGGCATTCTGGCGTCCGAACGCAAAATGAATACCTTGCTGAAGAAAGAGTTGCAGGCTGATTCCGACGCTTATGGCGACGATCGTCGTTCACCGCTGCGTGAACGTGGTGAAGCGAAAGCCATGAGCGAACATGATATGACTCCGTCCGAACCGGTCACCATTGTGCTCTCACAAATGGGCTGGGTGCGTAGCGCTAAAGGCCATGACATTGACGCGCAAGGACTTAACTATAAAGCAGGCGATAGCTTCCTTGGTTCGGCTAAAGGGAAGAGCAACCAGCCAGTGGCGTTTATTGACTCCACCGGACGCAGCTACGCACTTGACCCAATAACGTTACCATCGGCACGTGGCCAGGGTGAGCCGCTGACCGGTAAACTCACGCCACCACCGGGTGCGGTTGTCGAGCATGTCTTAATGGCGCCAGACGACCAAAAACTGCTGATGGCATCTGATGCGGGCTACGGTTTCGTTTGTACCTTCAACGATTTAGTGTCGCGTAACCGTGCGGGTAAAACGCTGATTTCATTGCCGGAAAATGCGAAAGTGATGCCGCCGATGGAAATCTCAAGCACTGACGATATGCTGCTGGCGATTACCGCTGCAGGCCGCATGCTGATGTTCCCGGTCGCTGATTTGCCGCAACTTTCCAAAGGCAAAGGGAATAAAATTATCTCGATTCCTTCTGCGGAAGCGGCAAAAGGTGATGACAAACTGGCACATTTGTTTGTCTTGCCGCCACAAAGCACGGTCACGCTGCATGTTGGCAAACGCAAAATTAAACTCCGTCCAGAAGAACTGCAGAAAATCACCGGTGAGCGCGGTCGTCGCGGTACGCTGATGCGTGGTCTACAACGCATTGATCGTGTTGAAGTTGATTCACCTCAGCGTGCTAGTGCGGGCGACAGCGAAGAGTAATTGAATTCTGGCGGTCGTCAGGCCGCCGGAACGATGTGTTTTGTGCTAAAGCAGGTCATATATCCGCGATATTTCAGGTGCAGGTGGGGCGACTGCTCCTCCTGGAATTTAGGGTATACTTGTCAGCGGTTTTGGCTTTTGAGGTTGTTATGCTATCCATCGTACGTTTTATAATCGTAATAATTTATTGCCTGCTGGTGTGCATTTTTGGCTGCATTTATTGCTTGTTCAGCCCACGTAACCCACGCCATGTTGCTACGTTTGGTCATCTTTTTGGGCGTCTTGCGCCTGTCTTTGGTTTGAAAGTTGAAACCCGTTTGCCTGAGGGCGTAGAAAATCATCCGACGGCGATTTATATCTGTAACCATCAGAATAATTTCGACATGGTGACGGCTGCTAGTATTGTGCAGCCACCGACGGTGACCGTTGGGAAAAAAAGCCTGTTGTGGATCCCGTTCTTTGGCCAAATTTATTGGCTTACCGGGAATATGCTTATCGACCGTGATAATCGTACCAAAGCGCTCAGCACCATTTCCCAGGTTGTGGCGCAAATTCAGAAACGTAATGTGTCGGTGTGGATGTTCCCGGAAGGGACTCGCAGCCGTGGCCGTGGCCTGCTGCCATTTAAAACCGGTGCATTCCATGCCGCAATTGCTGCTGGCGTCCCAATTATTCCGGTGTGTGTTTCCAACACCAGCAATAAAATTAAACTGAACCGTTTGAATAATGGTTTAGTTATTGTCGAAATGCTGCAGCCGATTGATATCAGCCATTACGGTAAAGACCAGGTGCGTAAACTTGCCACCGATTGCCGTGAAATTATGATGGCAAAAATCGATGAACTTAATAAAGAAGTCGCGGAGCGAGAAGCCTCCGGTCGAGTTGAAAGCAAACAAGCGAACTGAACCGGATTGTTGACAAAGGTCACTAAACCGGTGCTGTAGGGTGGATAAGCGGTCGCGCCATCCACCATTTTCGCCAGTTTTGTCGGATGGCGCTGTGCTTATCCGACCTACGAAGAGGTTTGTCATCCGTTTCACCGAGCGCTTTTATTTTGGCGGTACGTGTTGTGCCGCCCCACGTTAGTCAGTTTCACATGGAGTTATTATGTCACTCAGTCGGCGTCAGTTTTTACAGGCATCAGGAGTCGCACTATGTGCAGGCTCGGTGCCACTGAGGGCAAATGCGGCAGGTATGCAGCAACCTTTACCCGTTCCTCCTTTACTGGAGTCTCGCCGTGGTCAGCCTTTATTCCTGACGTTACAACGGGCACATTGGTCATTTACTGGCGGCGCTAAAGCACCCGTTTGGGGCTTGAATGGGCGTTATCTTGGGCCGACCATCCGCGTATGGAGCGGCGATGACGTGAAGATGATTTACAGCAATCGTCTGCAAGAAAACATCGCCATGACGATTGCCGGTTTGCAAGTGCCAGGCCCGTTAATGGGGGGGGCGGCACGAATGATGTCGCCAAATGTAGACTGGGCTCCTGTTCTGCCAATTCGCCAGCAGGCTGCTACATTGTGGTATCACGCTAACACCCCAAACCGCACCGCGAAACAGGTCTACAATGGCCTGGCGGGGATGTGGCTTATCGAAGATGAAGTCAGCAAATCGTTACCTATTCCCAACCATTATGGCGTCGATGACTTCCCGGTAATCATTCAGGATAAGCGTCTTGATAACTTCGGGGCGCCTGAATATGAAGAGCCGGGTAGTGGTGGTTTTGTGGGGGATACGCTGCTGGTGAATGGTGTGCAAGGGCCGTATGTCGAGGTCTCTCGCGGTTGGGTGCGTTTGCGTTTGCTTAACGCCTCGAACTCGCGCCGCTATTTGCTACAAATGAGCGATGGCCGTGCGATGCACGTGATTTCAAGCGACCAGGGTTTTCTCCCGGCACCTGTTGCTGTTAAGCAACTTTCACTGGCACCGGGCGAGCGTCGCGAGATTCTGGTTGATATGACCGACGGCAAAGAGGTGTCGATAACCTGCGGTGAAGCCGCCGGTATCATGGACAGGATCCGTGGCTTCTTTGAACCCTCAAGTATTCTTATCTCCACGCTGGTTCTCACCCTTCGTGCAACCGGTTTGCTGCCTTTGGTAACCGATACGTTACCAATGCGTCTGCTACCGGAAGAGATTATCAACGGTAACCCATCACGTAGCCGTGATATTGCGCTGGGTGATGACCCTGGTATTAACGGCCAACTGTGGGATATGAAGCGCATTGATATTCAGACTCAGCAAGGCACCTGGGAGCGCTGGACGGTGCGTGCTGATATGCCGCAATCTTTCCATATCGAAGGTGTGAGCTTCCTGATTAAAAACGTCAATGGTGCGGCACCGTTTGGTGAAGACCGAGGCTGGAAAGATACGGTTTGGGTTGATGGGCAAGTCGAGCTACTCGTGTACTTTGGCCAACCTTCCTGGGAACATTTCCCGTTCCTTTATTCCAGCCAAACGCTGGAAATGGCGGACCGTGGCTCTATTGGGCAGTTGTTAGTGCAGCCTGCGCCGTAAACCACCCTCACCCTGGCCCTCTCCCTGAGGGAGAGGGAAGATTCGGTATCCACCCTCGATCACTGAGGGAGAGGGAAGATTCGGTGTCCGCCCTCGATCACTGAGGGAGAGGGAAGATTCGGTATCCGCCCTCGATCACTGAGGGAGAGGGAAGATTCGGTGTCCGCTCTCGATCACTGAGGGAGAGGGAAGATTCGGTGTCCGCCCTCGATCACTGAGGGAGAGGGAAGATTCGGTGTTCCCCCTCTCCTGAGGGAGAGGGTTGGGGTGAGGGCAAGAAAACATTGATCGCCCGCAATAATCCTTCATTTATTACCCAATAAAAGCGTATAATCGCCGGCTTTGGTTATTTTTAAATCATTTTTTATTCATTTTTCGGAAGCATTATGAGCTCTATAAGCTTGATCCAGCCCGATCGCGAACTCTTTTCGTGGCCTCAATACTGGGCAGCCTGTTTTGGCCCGGCACCGTTTTTACCCATGTCACGTAAGGAAATGGACGATTTAGGCTGGGATAGCTGTGACATCATTCTGGTTACCGGAGATGCTTACGTTGACCATCCAAGTTTTGGTATGGCGATTTGTGGCCGTATGCTGGAAGCCCAGGGTTTCCGCGTGGGGATCATCGCCCAGCCTGACTGGAACAGTAAAGAAGACTTCATGCGCCTGGGTAAACCGAACCTGTTCTTCGGGGTGACTGCGGGTAACATGGATTCGATGATCAACCGCTATACCGCTGACCGCAAACTGCGTCATGACGATGCGTATACGCCTGATAACGTGGCAGGTAAACGCCCGGATCGCGCCTCACTTGCTTATACCCAACGCTGCAAAGAAGCCTGGCGTGATGTGCCGGTTATCCTTGGCGGTATTGAAGCGAGCCTGCGCCGTACAGCGCACTACGATTACTGGTCTGATACCGTTCGTCGTTCCATTCTGGTGGATGCCAAAGCCGACATGTTGATTTTCGGCAACGGTGAACGTCCGCTGGTGGAAGTGGCTCATCGCCTGGCAATGGGCGAGAAAATCGACGAAATCGGCGATGTGCGTAACACCGCGATGATGCGTAAAGAAGCGATGCCAGGTTGGTCTGGCGTGGATTCTACGCGTCTGGATATGCCTGGTCGTATCGACCCCATTCCACACCCTTACGGTGAAGATTTGCCTTGTGCAGAAACCGGTAAACCGGAAAAGCCAATCAACGAAGCGAAAGCGATTGTTGTGAAGCCTGCACCGATGAAACCGTGGGAAAAAACCTACGTGTTGCTGCCGTCGTACGAAAAAGTTAAAAACGACAAAGTTCTCTACGCGCACGCTTCACGTATTTTGCACCATGAAACCAACCCTGGTTGTGCTCGTGCGTTGATGCAAAAACACGGTGACCGTTACATCTGGATTAACCCGCCAGCCATCCCGCTTTCCACCGAAGAGATGGACAGTGTGTTTGCTCTACCTTATAAGCGCGTTCCGCATCCTGCGTATGGCAAGGCGCGTATTCCTGCGTATGAGATGATTCGCTTCTCGGTGAATATCATGCGTGGTTGCTTTGGTGGCTGTTCGTTCTGTTCCATCACCGAACACGAAGGCCGCATTATTCAGAGCCGTTCTGAAGATTCGATCATCAGCGAAATTGAAGCGATGCGCGATACGGTGCCTGGCTTCACCGGCGTGGTTTCCGATCTGGGTGGCCCAACAGCTAACATGTATATGCTGCGCTGCAAATCGCCACGTGCGGAACAAACCTGCCGCCGTCTGTCGTGCGTCTATCCGGACATTTGTCCGCACATGGACACAAACCATGAGCCGACGATCAACTTGTATCGCCGCGCCCGTGAGATTAAAGGTGTTAAGAAGATCCTGATCGCTTCCGGTGTTCGTTACGATATCGCGGTAGAAGATCCTCGCTATATCAAAGAACTGGCGACGCACCACGTTGGTGGATATCTGAAGATTGCCCCGGAACATACCGAAGAAGGGCCGCTTTCTAAGATGATGAAACCGGGTATGGGCAGCTATCAGCGCTTCAAAGAGCTGTTTGACACCTACTCTAAACAAGCTGGAAAGGAGCAGTACCTGATTCCGTATTTCATCTCGGCGCACCCTGGTACGCGCGATGAAGATATGGTGAATCTGGCGCTATGGCTGAAGAAAAACCGTTTCCGTTTGGATCAGGTACAGAACTTCTATCCGTCACCGCTGGCGAACTCCACCACCATGTATTACACCGGCAAGAACCCGCTGGGTAAGATCAGTTACAAGAGTGAAGAAGTTGTGGTGCCGAAAGGTGACCGCCAGCGTCGTCTGCACAAAGCGCTGCTGCGTTATCACGATCCTGCTAACTGGCCGATGATTCGTGAAGCGCTGGAAGAAATGGGTAAAAAGCACTTGATCGGTGGCCGTCGTGAATGTCTGGTGCCTTCGCCAACGCTTGAGGAGATGCGTGAAGCGCGTCGCTACAATCGTGGTGCTCGTCCGGCACTGACAAAACATACGCCAATGACACATCAGCGTCGTGCTCCGCAAGCGGGCGCGAAGCCTGCTGTTGGTGCTAAGCCTGCTGCGGGCGCGAAACCTAACGTGGGTGCAAAACCAGCGGCTAAAGCTGCGTCGAAGCCTGCGAACAGAAAGCGTCCGGCATAGTTAATGCCCTCACCCTAACCCTCTCCCACAGGAGAGGGGACTGCTCGGTTTTCTCCCTCTGCCCCAAAGAGGATTACCACGGTTTTCTCCCTCTCCATCAGGGAGAGGGCCGGGGTGAGGGTTGTTCTAAACCTTAACTCCCAAACACATCAGGGTCTGGTCCCAGACGCTTACTGCTATCCAACTTCGCAATCTCGCTTAACTCGTCTTTATCAAGACGGAAATCAAACACGTTAAAGTTCTCAGCAATACGCGCTGGCGTCACCGATTTCGGGATAACCACCAGGCCGCTATCCAGGTGCCAGCGAATCACAATTTGTGCCGGCGTTTTGCCGTATTTATCGGCCAGGTCGCGGATGATTTTCTTATCGAACACACCGTCACCACCCTGAGCCAGCGGGCTCCAGGACTCGGTCTGAATCTTGTGTGTGGCATTCCAGGCATGAAGTTGACGCTGTTGCAGCAACGGATGGAGTTCTATCTGGTTGATTACCGGTGAGACACCCGTTTCATCAATCAAACGCTGAAGGTGGTTGAGCTGGAAGTTACACACGCCAATGCTTTTAACCAGGCCTAGTTTTTGCAGCTCAATCATCCCTTTCCAGGCTTCAACATAATGATCTTTGCTCGGCACCGGCCAGTGCATCAAATAGAGGTCGACATAATCCAGTTGCAGTTTTTCGAGGCTATCTTCCAGCGCCTGGCGTGGACGTTGTTGATCGTCGTTCCACAGTTTGGTGGTGATAAACAGCTCTTCACGCGGAATGCCCGCTTGTTTTAGCGCACTGCCCACGCCGTCTTCATTCTTATACGCGGCGGCGGTATCAATCGATCGATAGCCGACTTCCAGCGCTTTATCGATGGCAATCAGAACTTGCTCGTTGCTGGCTTGCCAGACACCGAGGCCCAATTGCGGCATTACATTTCCATCCTGGAGCTTGATTACAGTTGGAGTCGCCATGTATTCCTCCTTAATGATTAAACTCACATAATTCAAGTTGCAGGGGCGTTGGCTAATCCTGCAACCTGAATTATTTAGGGTTTAAGTCTGGACCAAATACTCAAAAACGAGAACCAATTGACTAAATTACTTAGCGTGCAGCTTCGTAAATACGACGGCTCACGTCCAGAGTAATGTCCTGGCGCTCACCCAATTTAGTCATGCCTTTTTCTTCCAGTTTCACCAGCAGAGCCGGGATAGTGCTGCCATCCAGACCGTAGGCAGACAAGCGAGTCGGCGCGCCCATTTGCTCGAAGAAATTGCGCGTTGCAGCAATCGCCGCATCAATACGTTCTTCTTCAGAACCTGCAGTGATATTCCACACGCGCTCAGCATATTGCAGCAGTTTGCCGCGTTTCTCGTTACGTTTTTCGTTCAGCAACGATGGCAGAACCACCGCCAGAGTTTGCGCGTGATCCAGTCCGTGCATCGCGGTCAGTTCGTGACCCAGCATATGAGTTGCCCAGTCTTGCGGAACACCAGCACCAATCAGGCCGTTTAATGCCATGGTCGCCGCCCACATTACGTTGGCACGAACGTCATAGTT
>Ga0207696_1000430_pt1 | contig 38318 bp, 30 predicted proteins | sample KBSS54metaG_FD_184403 | JGI IMG/M metagenome (GOLD analysis project Ga0207696, IMG submission 184403) | Switchgrass rhizosphere microbial communities from Kellogg Biological Station, Michigan, USA - KBS S5-4 metaG (SPAdes) (version 2) | ecosystem: Host-associated > Plants > Roots > Rhizosphere >... | reverse complement strand
GCCAACGCTGCGGCTTCAGTTACGCGGGAAAATTCTATCGCCAGTTCTCGTCTCATTGCACACTCATTTAGCAAGCCCAATTGCGACGGAGTTTAGCACAGGCGGGGTAGGGTGATCCCCTCTCCCGGTGGGCTGTCTCTTAGTCACATCTTTGAGGACTGGTTCCTGCCGAGCCGGAGAAGGTTCCGTTCACCAGGTGACAGCATGTTTATGTCGCGATTGATTTGCCGGGCGCCTGGATTATCAAGGGGTTGGCGTTAACCCCTTGATACGTTAACCGTTTGCGGGACTTACAGAGATAACTGAACTCACGGGTGAACGGAAAACCTGCGAGGCTTACAGATCTTACCCTGACAAAATTGCCAGGGTGAGTTGTGTATAAGAGACAGCTCCCGGTGGGTGAGGGCAATTAACTTTCTTCGTGATCTTCCCAGGCCAGCGCACGCTTAACGGCTTTTTTCCAGCCAGCGTAACGGTAATTACGTTCGGTTGTTTCGATACCCGGACGGAACTCTTTTTCGATAACCGCTTTCTCGCTGACTTCGTCCAGGTTCTGCCAGAAGCCAACGGCCAGGCCTGCCAGATAAGCGGCGCCCAATGCTGTCACTTCGCGAACTTCAGGGCGTTCAACACGAGTCCCCAAAATGTCCGCCTGGAACTGCATCAGGAAGTTATTCGCCACCGCACCGCCATCAACACGCAAAGCGTGTAAGCGAATATCAGCGTCAGCCTGCATCGCTTCCAGCACATCGCGTGTTTGGTAAGCGATGGACTCAAGTGTGGCGCGGATAATGTGGTTTGCGTTCACGCCGCGAGTCAGGCCGAAGATTGCGCCTCGAGCATACGGGTCCCAGTAAGGCGCGCCCAGGCCAGTAAATGCCGGGACGACATACACGCCGTTGGTGTCTTTTACTTTGGTGGCAAAGTATTCGGAATCCGTCGCGTCGCTGATCAGTTTCATCTCGTCGCGCAGCCACTGGATAGAAGCGCCACCCATGAATACTGCACCTTCCAGCGCATAATTCACTTCACCGCGTGGGCCGCAAGCAATCGTGGTCAGCAAACCGTGAGTGGATTTAACGGCCTGCGTGCCGGTGTTCATCAACATGAAGCAGCCGGTACCGTAGGTGTTTTTCGCCATCCCTTCTTTTACGCACAACTGACCGAAGAGTGCAGCCTGCTGGTCACCGGCGATCCCGGCGATAGGAATACGCGTACCGCCTTTACCACCAATGTTGGTCTGGCCATACACTTCTGAGGATTTACGCACTTCTGGCAGCATGGCGCGCGGAATATCCAGCGCTTCCAGCATGCGATCATCCCAGGTCAGATCGTGGATGTTAAACAGCATGGTTCGTGAGGCGTTGGTGTAATCAGTAACGTGCACGCGTCCCTGAGTCATCTTCCAGATTAACCAGGTATCGACAGTACCAAACAGCAATTCACCACGGCGAGCGCGCTCACGCGAGCCTTCAACGTGATCAAGAATCCACTTTACTTTGGTACCGGAGAAGTACGGGTCAACGACCAGGCCGGTTGCCGATTTGATGTACTCTTCCAGACCGTCGCGCTTGAGTTGCTCGCAGATTTCTGCGGTACGGCGGCACTGCCAGACGATGGCGTTGTAAATCGGTTTACCGGTCTCTTTTTCCCAGACAATCGCGGTTTCACGTTGGTTGGTGATACCAATGGCGGCAATTTGGTCTGAGTTGATGTCTGCTTTCGCCAGCACTTCTACTAGTGTGGAGCTTTGAGTTGCCCAAATCTCCATCGGGTCATGTTCTACCCATCCTGCTTTTGGGTAGATTTGCTGAAATTCGCGCTGCGAAACGCTAACGACGTTGGCATCGTGATCCAGGACGACGGCGCGAGAGCTGGTGGTTCCTTGATCGAGTGCGACAATGTATTTTTTTTCGTGAGTCATAATTTTGTCCTGAAGTCAGTCTTACAAAGAAGCATTTTGTTGTTTGGCGGCGCTGGATTTTTCTTCCTCTGCCACGCAAACATCACAAGGTAAATGGCGACCAATCAGCTTACGGTAACCAAAGGCACCTAACGCCGCGCCTACAATCGGGCCAAACACCGGTACCAGGAAGTAAGGAATATCACGGCCACCGGTAAAGGCGACGTCACCCCAGCCTGCTAGCCAGGCGAAAAGTTTCGGGCCAAAATCACGCGCTGGGTTCATGGCAAAACCGGTCAATGGTCCCATTGATGCGCCGATAACCGCAATCAACAAGCCAATCAGCAGCGGGGCTAACGGGCCACGAGGGACACCGTTGCCATCGTCCGTCAGCGCCAGGATAACTCCCATCAAAATGGCGGTAATCACCATCTCTACGGCAAACGCCTGTACCAGATTAATGTGTGGGTTTGGATAGGTTGAGAAGATCCCCGCCAAATCCAGGCTTTCTACGCTGCCGCGCACCATGTGATGCGTCTGCTCGTAATCGAGGAATAAATTGTAATACAGGCCATACACCAAAGCTGCGGCACAGAACGCACCTGCAACCTGCGACACAATAAATGGCACCACTTTGCGTTTTTCAAAACAGGCGAAAAGCCATAATGCGATGGTCACCGCAGGATTGAGATGCGCGCCGGAAACCCCTGCGGTTAGGTAGATGGCCATCGCCACCCCTAACCCCCAGATGACGCTAATTTCCCACTGCCCGAAGCTTGCGCCCGCCACTTTTAAGGCGGCTACACATCCTACACCAAAGAAAATCAACAACGCGGTACCCATAAACTCGGCGATGCACTGACCTTTCAAGGTTGATGGAGCTGTCTGACTCATAATAGGGTCCTGAAGGCAAAATTAATGTTTATTGTTTGTTCGGGCATTCCCTGCCGCGCAGGTGCCATGTAGGCGTTGTGTTAATTTATCGTTAACGAACATAAACGAGAAATATCGAACTTTAAATTTGCGTGTCTCGTCATAAAAATGAGCGATTTCGCGCCAATTTGTGCGCATTATCACCCAGAGAAGATAACTTCGACATTCATAACCGCAATTAATGCGTTAACAAATAGTGATTTTAAGACATGCCGCCATTCGGTATATGCCGAAAAACGTTATGTTACGCAAAGAGCGCTTCAACTCGCTGGACACGGCTACTCACGCTACTTACAATCGAGACACGCTGCGTGGTGCGCATATATTCATAAGGTGTCTTCGGGGAATATCCGGGACGGGGATTTAGACATCCATCAACGCCTTGCAATTCAGGAGAGGTTCGAAATGTCATTTGAAGTGTTTGAGAAACTGGAAGCAAAAGTACAGCAGGCGATTGATACCATTACCCTGCTGCAGATGGAAATCGAAGAACTGAAAGAGACGAACACCAATCTGTCTCAGCAAGTTCAGCAATCTCAGAGCAATCATGAAGAATTAGTACGCGAAAACAATTCTCTGAAAGAGCAACAGCATGTGTGGCAGGATCGTCTGCACGCCCTGCTGGGTAAAATGGAAGAAGTGTAAGACCACTGCTTCAATAAAAACGGGCGCCCCAGGGCGCCCGTTTTGTTATTCGATTTTGTTACTCAATATCGAGGGGATCTTCGGAAAGGATAATCCCGGTGTTATCCGCATACAGATGGTCGCCGGAGAAGAATGTCACGCCGCCAAAGTTAACGCGCACGTCACTTTCGCCAACGCCAACACCAGCAGAGCCAACAGGAATGGCGGCAATTGCCTGAATACCAATATCCAGTTCCTCCAGGTCATCAACCTGTCGCACGGCACCATATACCACAATGCCTTCCCACTCATTTTGAGCCGCCAGACGGGCAAGTTCTGCGTCAATCAAAGCACGGCGTACAGAGCCGCCGCCATCGATCACCAAAACACGTCCACGGCCATTTTGTTCGAGCAGATCATACAACAATCCGTTGTCCTCGAAACATTTCACCGTGATGATTTGCCCGCCAAAGGACGACCGCCCACCGAAATTGGAAAACAGCGGTTCAACGACGTTGACATCTTCCTGATAGATGTCGCAAAGCTCGGAAGTATCATATTTCATAGGATTAAGATTCTGTTGCTGCACGAGTTGTCAGTATATCGCTTAATATTAACTGTTGGCAAAATCATCAATTGTTAATTGATATTTGTCAGCTAAAACGAAACCGTGCTGAGCACAACTCCTACCGCAAACAACAAGTTAGTGAGCAATGCGGCTTTCACCGTGCGTACAAGCATCGGGCGCATGGCGACAGGTTCCATTTCATTTAACACATAAAGCGCCTGTTTAATGAGCAACGGCGCGGCCAGGACAAACAACCATCCCCACAAATTTTGCAGCCAGACAAGATTGAATACTGCGAGGCACACCAGCGCCCCAATCAACAGGCAGGCATGATAACGACGTGCCAGCACCGGGCCTAATCGCACCGCCAGCGTGTTTTTACCGTTTTCCCGGTCGCTGTCGATATCGCGTAAATTATTGATGTTGAGCACCGCTGTTGCGAGCAATCCGCACGCCGTGGCGGGTAAAAAGACCAAAGGTGCCAGAGTATGCGCCTGCAAGTACCAGGTTCCCGCGACACTCAGCCAGCCAAAAAAGACCAGCACTGAAATATCGCCAAGCCCCATGTATCCATATGGACGTGTACCTACGGTGTAGGTAATTGCGGCGATGATTGCCAGCAAACCCAGCGCCATGAAACCGAGGAAATCGGCCAGTGTGTGGCAGGCGACAGCGACCAATGCCATGCCAGACAAGCAAATTAATACCACGCTAATGATCAGCGCTTTTTTCATTTGCGCCTGGGTAATCACACCTTTCTGCATTCCGCGCAATGGCCCTATTCGGTCTTCTTTATCGCTGCCTTTTACCGCATCGCCGTAGTCATTAGCCAGATTCGAGAGGATTTGCAGTAGCCCCGCAGTCAGCAACGCCAGTAACGCAATAGCCGGATTAAACACGCCTTGCCAAAAAGCCAACGCAGAACCACAAACGATAGAGGCAAAAGCCAGCGGTAAAGTGCGGGGGCGCAAGCTTTCAAGCCAGGCCTGAGTGGTGCTTACAGAGTGCGATTCGCTCATAGTTCTCTCTGTTAGATATAAAAAATGGAGGGCATAAGCCCTCCATTTGTAATGAAGAAAATACGTTGAGCGCGATTATAGGATAAAACGGCTCAAGTCTTCATCTGCTACCAACTCATCCAGATGTTTACTAACATATTCGGCATCGATCAGAATGGATTGGCCGCTCAGATCGCTGGCATCATAAGAGATGTCTTCAACCAGGCGCTCCAGCACCGTGTGCAGACGACGTGCACCGATGTTTTCGGTGGATTCGTTCACCTGCCATGCGGCCTCAGCAATACGGCGAATACCATCTGCGGTAAAGTCGATAGTCACGCCTTCAGTGCCCATCAGCGCTTTGTATTGCACAGTGATAGACGCGTTAGGCTCGGTCAGAATGCGTTCGAAATCTTCAACCGTCAGTGCCTGCAATTCCACACGAATTGGCAGACGCCCCTGCAATTCAGGGATCAGGTCTGACGGGCTTGCCACCTGGAATGCACCAGATGCAATAAACAGAATGTGGTCAGTTTTGACCATACCGTGTTTAGTAGAAACGGTGCAGCCTTCAACCAGTGGCAGCAAGTCACGCTGAACGCCTTCACGAGAAACATCCGGGCCGGAGCTGTTGCCACCGCGCTTACAGATTTTGTCGATCTCATCGATAAACACGATGCCGTGTTGCTCAACCGCATCAATCGCGTCTTGCTTCAGCTCTTCTGGATTCACAAGCTTCGCAGCTTCTTCTTCAATCAGAAGTTTCATCGCGTCTTTGATTTTCAACTTGCGTGGCTTTTGCTTCTGGCCACCCAGGTTTTGGAACATAGACTGCAACTGGTTGGTCATTTCTTCCATGCCAGGAGGAGCCATGATCTCAACACCCATCGGTGCTGCAGCCAGATCGATTTCAATTTCTTTATCGTCTAACTGGCCTTCACGCAATTTCTTACGGAAAGACTGGCGAGCCGCAGAAGGTTCTTGTGGCGCTTCAGCCTGGCCCCAGTTGTTTTTAGCTGGTGGCAGCAGAACATCAAGGATGCGCTCTTCGGCCATTTCTTCGGCGCGGAATCGGTTCTTTTCAATGGACTGCAAACGCACCATTTTCATCGCAGAATCAGTCAGATCGCGGATGATAGAATCCACTTCTTTACCAACATAACCAACTTCGGTGAATTTGGTGGCTTCAACTTTGATGAACGGCGCGTTGGCGAGTTTCGCCAGACGACGAGCAATTTCGGTTTTACCGACACCGGTGGGGCCGATCATCAGAATGTTTTTTGGCGTAACTTCATGGCGCAGCTCTTCATCAAGCTGCATACGGCGCCAGCGGTTGCGCAGCGCAATCGCCACGGAACGCTTGGCATTGTCCTGGCCAATGATGTGTTTGTTCAGTTCGCTGACAATTTCGCGTGGGGTCATTTCAGACATGGGGATTCCTTACGCCTTAGACGCTAATTCTTCAATAGTATGGAAATGGTTGGTGTAGATACAGATATCACCGGCGATCCCCAGCGATTTCTCTACGATGTCACGAGCACCCAGTTCGGTGTTATCAAGCAGTGCACGCGCTGCGGCCTGTGCATAAGGGCCACCTGAACCAATCGCAATCAGATCATCTTCTGGCTGGATAACATCACCATTACCGGTAATGATCAGCGAGGCATTTTCATCGGCGACAGCCAATAGCGCTTCGAGCTTGCGCAGCATACGGTCGGTACGCCAGTCTTTTGCCAGTTCAACCGCCGCTTTCACCAGGTGGCCCTGGTGCATTTCTAGCTTGCGCTCAAACAGTTCGAATAGGGTGAAGGCATCCGCAGTGCCGCCAGCAAAACCGGCAATCACTTTGTCGTTATACAAACGACGCACTTTTTTAACGTTGCCTTTCATTACGGTGTTGCCGAGCGTGGCCTGACCATCACCACCGATTACGACATGGCCGTTACGGCGCACACTTACTATTGTTGTCACGAGCAGACCCCTTATTGCATCAGCTGTACCCTTCATAATTCAAGTTGTAGGTGCGTTGGCTTCTTTCAGTCACCCGAATCACTTACTTGAGTAAGCTCATCGGGATTCCTTCTTTTGCCGCCTTCCTTCAACCCGAATTATTTAGGGTAGAAATATGATCCCCAAAATATGTTCGGGGCTGAATGCAATTATAGATGGGGGGGATTTTGGGGGTTTCAACCCCCGGAGCCAAGACGAATACAGTTAGAGTGACCCGCCATCTTCAGACGGTTGATCGTACCATCGGCATTCTCTTTACCTTTGATTGGCCCAATCACCACACGATTCCAGCCATTATTGGTGGTAATGCGCGAATCAAAACCTTCGAAAGCCAACTGCGCACGGACGGTTTCAGCCTGCTCACTGCCTTTAAAGGAACCACACTGTACCATCCAGCGTTTTTCGTCTTTCGGCTTTTCCTGTGGTGCCGGAGCGGGTTTGACCGCTTCGATCGGTGCTGCCGGTTGAGCCGCTTTGGGTTGTGTCGTTGTTGTCGCTGCACGCTGCTGAGTATGCGGCGGGGTTTGCAACAAATCTTGATACGGCTGCTGCGTTGACGTCGTCGTTCGCGGTTGCTGCTGCACTGGACGTGGCTGCTGCGTTACCGGCTGCGGCTGCACAGCTCTTGGTTGCGGTGCAACTTGTTGAGCGGTGAACTGCTGCTGTTGTACCTGTACCTGTTGTTGCTGTTGAATAGCTTTCTGGCGCTGGAGTGTGTGCTGGCGCTGTTCTGGCGTCTGCTCATTCCATGGCACTTCATTCAACTGAGTCGGCTGCTGGCGCATATCCGCCTGCATTTGCTCCAACAACTGGCGCTGCTCGCTGGTGAGCTGATCTTTATTCTGCACTTCGCCACCGGCAGTCGGCTCAGTAGGGCTACGCACACCGGTCTGGCGATTTTCCAGTTCTTTGATGTAACGCCAGCGTTCTTCCGGTTTAGGTGGCAGGCCGTTACCTGTGACTTTGTGTCCAGGCAGGGTTTCGCTTTCATCTTTCTTATGATGAGTAATGAAGTACAGGGCACCAATAAAGGTCACCAGAACGGCGGCCGCAATGGCGACCATTGTCGGCGAGACAGACGGTAGGCTGCGTTGCTTGCTGCGGGTGCTACTTTTCTTACGCCGCGTACCTGCCGATTGCCCGCGGCGTACATAATCTCGTTGTGCCACTATCGATTCGCTATATTTTTTACGTTTATCAGCCCGCCATGTTACTTAATGGACATCCCTTTGACCAGAATCCAGTGTCCTAAAGCGGTTCATTTTCTACTGCCAGGTGCGCTGGTGGTGCCTCGTTCAATGAGCTCACAATCCAGCAAACGCGAACCACTACTCACGGCTTGCCCGTGAAGCTGATCCAATAGCAACAGCATAGCTTCTCGCCCAATATCGAAACGGGGTTGCGCCACAGTGGTGAGAGGTGGGTCACAGAACTGTGACAGAGCGATGTCATCAAAGCCCATGATTGATAAGTCTTCTGGCACGCGCAAGCCACTGCGCTTGGCCTGAGACAATGCGCCCAGCGCCATAACGTCGCTATGACAGAACACAGCGGTTGGTGGATTTGGTAGTGCCAGTAATTTCGATAACGCCGCCGCACCGGCTTCGTAGGTGAAGTCTCCACGTGCGATGTAATGTGGATCGACCACCGTTCCCGTGCGGCGCAATGCCTGCACGTACCCTTGCAAGCGGTAGTGACAAAGCGGCATCTCTTCAGGGCCAGCAATACAGGCAATTTTTTGATGGCCAAGCTGTTGCAGATAATAAACGGCGTTGAATGCGGCCGTCAGGTTATCAATATGAACGGTTGGCAGTTCCAGTTCAGGCGCAAATTCATTCGCCATCACCATCGGCGGTAAATTGCGTTGCTCTTCGATGCTGGCATCAAAAGGAAGGCGCGAGCCGAGCAATAGCATCCCGTCAATCTGCTTGGTGATAATCAGATTGATGAACGTTTTTTCTTGCTGGTTTTGATGAGCGCAATCACCAATTAACACCAAATAGCCTTGTTCCGCCGCCGTCACTTCAATACCGCGAATGATTTCGCTAAAGAAGGGATCGCAGATATCCGGGACAATAACCAGAATGGTGCGTGATTCATTACGCTTTAAATTTCGCCCCAATGAATGGGGTAAGTAACCTACGGCTATAGCCGCTTGTTCCACACGATTACGAGTGCTTTGCGATACTTTATCCGGGTTCATTAAGGCCCTGGACACTGTTGCAGTTGAGACTTTCGCCTGCACTGCAACATCTTTCATGGTTGCATTGGCAACCTGATTCTTCGGCTTCAACTTCTTCTCCTCGCGTGCACTTTACAGGTGCTGACAACGTCCCTGGTGTCTGACCATGCTCACATTCTTAGCAGAAATTGAGACCCGTTGGTTACAGTTATTTCATTAAAAGTGTGATGGTTGTTGAATTTTTCGATCCGCTTCGCATATCCGTAGCGCTTTGTGCTACCCGTCTATCGGGTCAACATCCAGCATCCATTTCACTTTGCGTGATTCAGGTAACGTATTAACCAGTTTCAGCGAATGGCTAACCAGCCGTTGCAGGCGTGCGCGCGAAGGGTGTTGCAGCAGAATTTGCCAGCGGAAACGGCCCCCGCGTTTGGGCTGTAAACAAGGCACTGGCCCCATTATCCACAGTTGGTCATCCCTTAACGGGCTGGATTCCAGCAGATTTCGTAACTGCTGTAAAAACAGGGGGGCCTGATGGTTATTTTGGTCTTCCGCACGGAACATGATGTGGCTGGTAAACGGTGGCAAGAACACCGTCTGGCGCTCTTTCAAAGCCTGGCTGGCGAAATCGTCATAACCTTTGGTGAGCAATGTTTGTAATAAGGGATGCTCTGGATGGTGCGTTTGTAGCAGGACTTCGCCTGGTTTGCCTGCTCGTCCAGCGCGCCCGGAAACCTGAATATAGAGCTGGGCAAAGCGTTCTGCTGCGCGGAAATCAGCGGAAAACAGCGCGCCATCAACATCCAGCAAAGCCACCAACGTCACGTCCGGGAAGTGATGCCCTTTCGCTAACATTTGCGTACCAATTAAAATGCGTGCGCCGCCACGATGAACTTCCGCCAGTTGCTGTTCAAGCGCCCCTTTACGGCTGGTGGTATCGCGGTCGATACGCGAAATCGGCACGCCCGGGAATTCCGGCGCAAGACTGTGCTCAAGTTGCTCCGTCCCCATGCCGACCGGAACCAGATTAGTGGAACCACAACTCGGGCATTGCTGAGGAACCGGTCTTTGGCTGTCGCAATGGTGGCAGCGCAAATGGCGCTGGCCCTGGTGGTAGGTGTAGTAGTGATCGCAACGTGGGCATTCCGCTATCCAGCCGCATTCATGGCACAGCAGGGCGGGTGCAAATCCACGACGGTTAAGGAACAGAATCACCTGGTTATCAGCCTTCAAATGCTGGCCGATTTTCTTGATAAGCGCAGGTGCCAGGCCGGATTTCAGCGGTTGTCCTTTTAAATCCACCACTTGTTGCGTTGCCGGGCGCGCATTACCGGCGCGCTTTGTCAGGCGCAACTGCCGATATTTCCCCAACTGCACGTTGTGCAACGTTTCCAGAGCGGGGGTCGCGGAGCCAAGGATAATGGGAATATCCTCCGCATGTGCGCGATACACCGCTAAATCGCGTGCGTGATAGCGCCAGCCTTCTTGCTGTTTGTAGGAGCTGTCATGTTCTTCATCAATCACGATCACGCCGAGCCGGCAAAACGGCGTAAACAGCGACGAGCGTGTGCCAATCACAATCGCGGCCTCGCCACTGCGCGCTTTTAGCCACACGGCAAGACGTTCGCTGTCGTTAAGCCCGGAGTGCAGAACTTCTACCGGTGCGTTAAAACGCTCACGGAAACGGGCAATAGTTTGTGGCGTTAAGCCAATTTCCGGCACCAGAACCAGCGCCTGCTTGCCTTGTGCCAGCACATTTTCGAGCACGCTGAGATACACTTCCGTTTTGCCTGAACCGGTAATACCCGCCAGAAGCCAGACTGCAAAGCTTTCGGCTGAGCTGTGAATCGCACCGATTGCAGTGGCTTGCTCGGTGTTCAGGCGTAAACGTTCACCTTCGACGGAATAGCTATCGCGCCAGTCTTGCGTTGAAGGCGCGGCACTTTTCAGGCCGCATAAACCTTTAGCGCGCAGCGCTTGTAGCCCTGTTTCGCTGATTTCCAGCTCGCTCACCTGATGCCGCCAGATGATATTTTGTCGAACTGCCGCCAAAGCCTGTTGCTGCTTAGGTGCACGTTTCAGGCTATTAAGATCGGTGGCTTTACCTTCTTCAGTGGCAAACCAGTACCACAACGGCGCGTGGTGTGCGGGTTTCCCCTGGCGCAGCAAAATGGGCAGCGCGTGGAAAAGCACATCGCCAAGCGGATGGTGATAATACTCAGCAGCCCACAGCAGAACGCGCCACAGTGAAACAGGAAACAACGAAGCGCCATCCAGAACTTCAGCAACAGGTTTTAGTTCATTAATCGGCAATTCGCTGTGTTCACTAACGGCGACAACAATCCCGACAGCCTGGCGTTTACCAAACGGCACCATGACGCGACAGCCTGATTCCACCTGCATTCCATCAGGAACGAAATAGTCAAAAGTACGGGCAAGGGGAACCGGCAAAGCGACGTGGGCGACAGGCATGAATGCATCCAGGCTGATAAAAATGACGAGATAGTGTACACTGTGTGTTCCAGAAAATGCGGATCAGTTTGCATCCATTCGCGGGGTTCTGTATGATTCGCCGCCTTTGATGCGCAGTTTTTGGTATCAAAAAACCTAATTTATCAACTTCGCGTGGTGTCTGGCGTTAGGGCTGGAAGAGCGACGCGGCCTTATACAGAGGTTTTCCATGAAAAAGAATATTCACCCGAACTACGCAGAAATTACTGCAAACTGCTCATGTGGTAATTCTATCAAGATTCGCTCTACCGTGGGTCATGATCTGAACCTGGACGTCTGTGGCGAATGCCACCCGTTCTACACTGGCAAGCAGCGTGATGTTGCTACCGGTGGCCGCGTTGACCGCTTCAACAAGCGTTTCAGCGTTCCAGGCGCGAAGAAGTAATTCGCCGACGGTAAGAGAAAGGCGCCTAACGGCGCCTTTTTTGTTATTCCCGTCATCATTCAAGCCGTAGGGGTGTTGGCTGCACTCACTCACCCCAGTCACTTACTTCAGTAAGCTCCCGGGGATTTGCTCCCTTGCCGCCTACCTACGACTCGAATGCTATAGGGAATAAGGATAATTTCTGTAACTAGTATTCCCAGGTCTCTGGATCAATCCCCAACTCGCGCATGATCACCTTCGCTGCTTCAGGAATCTCATCACTACGTTCTTTACGCAGGTCCGCATCGTTTGGCAGCGGTTGGCCAGTAAACGCATGCAGAAATGCTTCACATAGCAGCTCACTGTTGGTTGCGTGACGCAGGTTATTCACCTGGCGACGGGTACGCTCATCGGTGAGGATTTTTAACACCTTCAGAGGAATGGAAACCGTAATTTTCTTTACTTGCTCACTCTTCTTCCCGTGCTCAGCGTAAGGGCTGATATATTCGCCGCTCCATTCAGCCATGAGATACTTAATCCTCTTATCAATATAAATGTGCTTCAATCGGACAACACACGACAGAAGCGATTTTCTGGACGTAGTGTACAGCGTTTATTGATCCGCGGTCTGCGGCGCTATCACCCTAAAGCGTATAATTTTAACGGCTATTGCGCGTTTGCTCAATCTATACGCAAAGAAGTTTAGATGTCCAGATGTATTGACGTCTAACTCGGCAGTGTTTACTCTGGTCTCTGACTTTTATTCGACCAGCAAGGATTCGAGAGCCATGACGCGTAAACAGGCAACTATCGCAGTACGTAGCGGTTTGAACGATGACGAGCAATACGGCTGCGTTGTACCCCCTATCCATCTTTCCAGTACTTATAATTTCACCGGATTTAATGAACCGCGCGCGCATGATTACTCGCGCCGTGGCAATCCTACGCGTGATGTCGTACAGCGTGCGCTGGCCGAACTGGAAGGTGGTGCGGGCGCAGTGCTGACAAATACCGGCATGTCAGCAATCCATCTGGTGACGACTGTTTACCTGAAGCCTGGCGATCTGCTGGTGGCTCCGCATGACTGTTACGGCGGCAGTTATCGTCTGTTTGACAGCCTGGCAAAACGCGGTGCATACCGTGTTTTGTTTGTCGATCAAGGTGATGAAGCTGCTTTAGCGGCAGCACTTAACGAAAACCCAAAACTCGTGCTGGTCGAAAGCCCAAGTAATCCCTTGTTACGAGTGGTAGATATTGCGAAAATCTGCGCCGCCGCGCGTGAAGCCGGGGCAATCAGTGTAGTGGATAACACCTTCCTGAGCCCAGCGTTGCAAAACCCGCTGGCATTGGGCGCAGATCTGGTTCTGCACTCTTGTACTAAATATCTGAATGGTCACTCAGATGTGGTTGCCGGTGTGGTGATTGCGAAAGACGCGGAAACCGTCACCGAGCTTGCCTGGTGGGCAAACAACATTGGCGTAACCGGCAGTGCTTTCGATAGCTACTTGCTGCTGCGTGGCCTGCGTACACTTTCACCACGTATGGAAGTGGCGCAACGAAATGCCCAGGCGATTGTCGATTTCCTGCAAACGCAACCGCTGGTGAAAAAGCTGTATCATCCTTCGCTGCCAGAAAACCAGGGCCATGAAATTGCTGCTCGTCAGCAAAAAGGTTTTGGCGCGATGCTGAGTTTTGAATTTAATGGCGACGAGCAAACGCTGCGTCGATTCCTGAGTAGCCTGACTCTCTTCACGTTAGCGGAATCGCTGGGTGGAGTAGAAAGTTTGATTTCACACGCGGCGACGATGACCCATGCGGGCATGGCGCCAGAAGCGCGTGCAGCAGCAGGGATTTCAGAAACCTTGCTGCGTATTTCGACTGGCATTGAAGATAGTGAAGATTTAATTGCTGACCTGGAAAATGCGTTCCGGGTTGCAGCCGAGGGGTAAGCATGAGTGTTTCAGCACCAGCAGCGGCGCCGGTTCGCCAACTGCATAAATTTGGTGGCAGTAGTCTGGCAGATGTGAAGTGTTACCTGCGCGTTGCAGGGATCATGGCCGAGTATTCTCATCCTGGCGACATGATGGTGGTTTCCGCCGCCGGTAGCACGACCAACCAGTTGATTAACTGGCTAAAATTGAGCCAAAGCGATCGTCTTTCTGCTCATCAGGTTCAACAAGCGCTGCGTCGTTATCAGAGCGAGTTGATTAGCGGCCTTGTGGCTCCTGAGGTTGCTGATGCTCTGATCGGTGCATTCATTCAGGATCTTGAGCGTCTGGCGGCTTTGCTGGATGGCAAAATGACTGACGCAGTGTATGCCGAAGTCGTAGGTCATGGTGAAATTTGGTCTGCACGCCTGATGTCTGCGGTGCTGAATCAGTTAGGTCACCCGGCTGCATGGCTGGATGCGCGTGAATTTATGCGCGCTGAACGTGCTGCTCAACCACAAGTTAACGAAGGCTTATCCTGGCCTTTGCTGCAAGAACTTATGGCGCAACATCCGCATAAGCGCCTCGTCGTTACCGGCTTTATTTGCCGTAATGATGCGGGTGAAACCGTGCTGCTTGGCCGTAATGGTTCTGACTATTCCGCCACTCAAATTGGTGCATTGGCTGGGGTTTCCCGCGTGACCATCTGGAGTGACGTTGCCGGGGTTTACAGCGCTGACCCACGTAAAGTGAAAGATGCGTGCTTGCTGCCTCTTTTGCGCCTGGATGAAGCGAGTGAGCTGGCTCGCCTGGCCGCTCCTGTCCTGCACGCCCGTACCTTGCAGCCTGTTTCTGGTAGCGATATCGACCTGCAATTACGTTGCAGCTATTCACCAGAACAAGGTTCAACACGTATCGAGCGTGTGCTGGCTTCCGGTACTGGCGCACGTATCGTCACCAGCCACGATGATGTCTGCCTGATTGAACTGCAGGTTTCCCCGCAGCAAGATTTTAAGCTGGCACACAAAGAGCTGGATACGTTGTTAAAACGTGCCCAGATTCGCCCGCTGTCGGTTGGCGTTCATCCCGATCGTAACCTGCTGCAACTTTGCTATACCTCAGAAGTTGCCGGCAGCGTGTTAGAAACGCTCACGAAAGCCAACCTGCCGGGCGAATTACGTCTGCGTGAAAGCCTGGCGCTGGTGGCGATGGTGGGCGCAGGCGTATGTCGTAACCCGCTGCATAGCCACCGCTTCTGGCAGCAGTTGAAAGACCAGCCTGTTGAGTTTATCTGGCAGTCTGAAGACGGAATTAGTTTGGTTGCGGTACTGCGTGTTGGCCCAACTGAAAATCTCATCAAAGGTCTGCATAAGTCCCTGTTCCGCGCTGAAAAACGTGTTGGTCTGGTGCTTTTCGGTAAAGGGAATATTGGTTCTCGCTGGCTGGAATTGTTCGCCCGCGAGCAAGAAACTATTTCTGCTCGTACCGGTTTTGAATTCGTTCTGGCGGGTGTTGTAGATAGCCGCCGCAGTTTGCTGAATTACGAAGGGCTGGATGCCAGCCGCGCGCTCGCTTTCTTTAACGACGAAGCGGTAGAGCAGGATGAAGAATCCCTGTTCCAGTGGATGCGTTCGCATCCGTATGACGACTTGGTGGTTCTGGATGTGACGGCGAGTGAGCAATTGGCCGATCAGTATCTTGATTTCGCCAGCCACGGTTTCCACGTGATCAGCGCCAATAAACTGGCCGGTGCCAGCAACAGCCAGAAGTACCGTGAAATTCGCAACGCCTTTACCAAGACAGGCCGCCACTGGTTGTATAACGCCACCGTGGGTGCAGGTTTACCGGTCAACCATACCGTTCGTGACCTGCGTGAAAGCGGTGACTCAATTCTTGCCATCAGCGGTATTTTCTCCGGTACGCTCTCCTGGCTGTTCCTGCAATTCGATGGCACGGTGCCGTTTACCGATTTGGTGGACCAGGCCTGGCAGCAAGGGTTGACTGAACCAGACCCGCGCGTTGATCTTTCCGGTAAAGACGTGATGCGCAAGCTGGTGATTCTTGCCCGTGAAGCAGGTTATGACATCGAGCCAGATCAGGTGCGCGTTGAATCGCTGGTAACAAACGGTAGTGAAACTGGTTCAATTGACCATTTCTTTGAAAATGGCGATGAGCTGAACGAACAGATGGTTCAGCGTTTTGAAGCGGCTCAGGAAATGGGTCTGGTGTTACGTTACGTGGCGCGTTTCGATGCCAATGGTAAAGCGCGTGTCGGCGTGGAGGCGGTGCGCCCTGAGCACCCGTTGGCTTCGCTGCTGCCGTGCGATAACGTCTTCGCCATCGAAAGCCGCTGGTATCGCGATAACCCGCTGGTGATTCGTGGGCCTGGCGCTGGTCGGGATGTGACGGCTGGCGCTATTCAGTCGGATCTCAACCGTTTGGCGCAGTTGCTGTAAACGGTGCAGTGACAGAAATACCGAGGCCAGCTTTAGCTGGCCTTTTTTCATCCTCCCCCTCGAACATGAATAAATTTCAACTTGAGTGAGAAATCCTCATTTCTTGTGTTGAATTTTCTGTTGACGACGTCACGCTTTTCCTTCATCTTGCTATCTGGACGTCTAAACGTCTGGATAGCAACAAAACACAACATCACATAATAAAATGCGATTAATGAGGTAAGGGTATGAGCTTTTTTCACGCCAACCAGCGGGAAGCACTGAATCAGAGTCTGGCCGAAGTCGCCGGGCAAATTAACGTTTCCTTTGAATTTTTCCCGCCGCGCACCAGTGAAATGGAACAAACCCTGTGGAGCTCAATTGATCGACTCAGCAGCCTGAAGCCAAAATTTGTCTCCGTGACTTACGGCGCAAACTCGGGCGAACGTGACCGCACGCATAGCATCATCAAAGGCATTAAAGACCGCACCGGTCTGGAAGCGGCACCGCACCTGACTTGTATTGATGCAACGCGCGATGAACTGCGTGCTATCGCGCAGGATTACTGGAATAACGGTATCCGTCATATCGTGGCTCTGCGCGGTGATTTACCGCCAGGCGGCGGCAAACCGGATATGTACGCTTCTGACCTGGTGACGTTACTTAAAGATGTCGGTGACTTTGATATTTCTGTCGCAGCTTACCCGGAAGTTCATCCTGAAGCGAAAAGTGCGCAGGCTGATCTTATCAACCTGAAGCGCAAGATTGATGCCGGTGCAAACCGCGCTATTACTCAGTTCTTCTTCGATGTAGAAAGTTATCTGCGCTTCCGCGACCGCTGCGCCGCTGCGGGTATCGACGTTGAAATCGTGCCGGGTATTCTGCCGGTCAGTAACTACAAGCAGGCACACAAATTTGCCACCATGACCAATGTGCGCGTTCCGCACTGGATGGCGCAAATGTTTGAAGGCCTGGATGACGACGCGGAAACTCGCAAAATGGTCGGTGCTAATATTGCGATGGATATGGTGAAAATTCTCAGCCGTGAAGGCGTGAAAGACTTCCACTTCTATACGCTAAACCGCGCAGAGATGAGTTACGCAATTTGCCACACGCTGGGTGTTCGCCCGACTATCTGATTGAAGAAAATGGCCCGCAAGGGCCATGACTTTCTCCGCAGTAAACTCACATCCATTCTCCTGATTTCCTTCGAACTTTTAATTCTTAATTTTGAAAGTTTATGGGGTTGTCGACGTTTTGTTAAAAAAACTTTTGCTACCTTGCCTCTGGTCAGAAGGTAATAACTATCAAATCTGTAGTTTTTTTCATCTATAACTTATCTGCAGAGATGTATATCCTGGTACTACAACAGTGAAAGGGAGCAGGAAGATGAGCACGAACGAAAACGATCATAATACGTTGTCAGCAGGAAAGTGCCCGTTTCATCAGGGCAGTCAGGATGTAAGCGCAGGAGCGGGTACAAGCACTCGTGACTGGTGGCCAAAACAACTCCGTGTTGACCTCCTCAATCAGCACTCTAACCGTTCAAACCCCCTGGGCGAAGATTTTGACTACCGCAAAGAATTCAGCAAACTTGATTATTCTGCTCTGAAAGGCGACCTCAAAGCCCTGTTAACCGATTCTCAGCCATGGTGGCCTGCTGATTGGGGCAGCTATGCCGGGCTGTTCATTCGTATGGCCTGGCATGGTGCTGGCACCTATCGTTCAGTCGATGGTCGTGGTGGCGCAGGCCGTGGTCAGCAGCGTTTTGCTCCTCTTAATTCCTGGCCGGATAATGTTAGCCTTGATAAAGCCCGTCGCCTGCTGTGGCCTATTAAACAGAAATATGGTCAGAAAATATCCTGGGCCGATCTTTATGTGTTAGCGGGGAACGTGGCGCTGGAAAACTCCGGTTTCCGTACCTTCGGTTTTGGCGCTGGACGTGAAGACGTTTGGGAGCCAGACCTTGATGTGAACTGGGGTAATGAAAAAGCCTGGCTTGAGCATCGTGATCCTGAAGCGCTCGCCAAACGCCCATTGGCCGCGACCGAAATGGGGCTGATTTATGTTAACCCGGAAGGGCCAAATGCCAGTGGTGAACCGCTCTCCGCGGCCGCTGCCATTCGTGCGACTTTTGGCAATATGGGGATGAACGACGAAGAGACTGTCGCGCTTATCGCGGGTGGTCATACGCTGGGTAAAACCCACGGTGCGGCGGAAGCAACCCATGTGGGCGTCGATCCGGAAGCCGCGCCAATTGAAGCGCAGGGTTTAGGCTGGACGAGCAGCCACGGCTCAGGCGCAGGTGCTGATGCGATTACTTCTGGCCTGGAAGTCGTCTGGTCACAAACGCCAACGCAGTGGAGTAACTACTTCTTCGAGAACCTGTTCAAATTTGAATGGGTACAGACGCGCAGCCCGGCTGGTGCCATTCAGTTTGAAGCTGTAAATGCGCCAGAAATCATTCCTGATCCTTTTGATCCCTCGAAAAAACGTAAGCCAACAATGTTGGTTACCGACCTGACGCTGCGTTTTGACCCAGAATTCGAGAAAATTTCACGTCGTTTCCTTAATGATCCTCAGGCATTCAATGAAGCCTTTGCCCGCGCATGGTTCAAGCTGACTCACCGCGATATGGGGCCAGTAGCGCGTTATATCGGCCCGGAAGTGCCAAGAGAAGAACTGATTTGGCAGGATCCGTTGCCGAAAGCGACATTCAGCCCAACACCAGCAGATATCGACCACCTGAAAGCAGAAATTGCCCGTTCCGGTTTGTCAGTGAGTGAACTGGTGTCTGTCGCCTGGGCATCGGCCTCTACTTTCCGTGGCGGCGATAAACGTGGCGGTGCTAATGGTGCGCGCCTGGCACTGGCACCTCAGCGTAGCTGGGATGTGAATGCGACGGCAGCGCGTGCTCTGCCAGCGCTGGAAGCGATTCAGAAAGCCTCTGGTAAAGTATCTTTGGCCGATATCATTGTACTGGCCGGTGTGGTGGGTGTTGAGCAGGCAGCGGAAGCGGCTGGCATCAGCGTACGTGTTCCGTTTATTCCGGGTCGTGTGGACGCCAGCCAGGATCAGACCGATATCGAGATGTTCAACCTGCTTGAGCCAGCGGCAGACGGGTTCCGTAACTACCGTGCTCGCGTGGATGCGGCGACAACAGAATCCCTGCTGATTGATAAAGCACAGCAACTGACGCTGACCGCACCAGAACTCACCGTGCTGGTAGGTGGTTTGCGTGCGCTGGGTGCGAATTTTGATGGCGGTAAACAAGGTGTATTCACCGATCGTCTTGGCGTGCTCAGTAACGATTTCTTTGTCAACCTGCTGGATATGCGCACCGAATGGAAAGCGACCGATGACTCTTCTGAGTTGTTTGAAGGCCGCGATCGTCAGTCGGGTGAGGTGAAACATCTGGCGACTCGTGCAGACCTGGTCTTTGGTTCCAATGCGGTTCTGCGTGCGCTGGCGGAAGTGTATGCCAGTGGCGATGCTAAAGAGAAGTTTGTGAAAGACTTTGTTGCAGCCTGGGTGAAAGTGATGAATCTGGATCGCTTTGACCTGAAATAATCTGCTATCTGACATGAAAATCCCCGCGTAAGTGCGGGGATTTTTTATGGGTATTATTCCCAGGCTTCTAACAGGCGCTGACCGTACTGGTCAGCAACTAACAGCGCGGCAATGGCTTGATCAACTGTCACACCGCCAGGCATATTGTGGATAGTTTCGCCTTCTGCACAGGCAGCTCTCGCAACAATGCGCATTTTTTCTGCAACTTCAGTTTTGATATCCAGCTGTGCCAGCGTGAGCGGTAAACCCACCGAGTGACACAGTGCGGCAACGGTTTCGAACTCTTCTTGCGAGGCGTTTTCCAGCACTAACTGGGTCAGCGTACCGAAAGCCACTTTTTCGCCATGATAGAAATGATGCGCATCTGGAATTGCGGTCAAACCGTTATGAATTGCATGAGCCGCCGCGAGGCCGCCGCTTTCAAAACCGACGCCGCTCAAATAGGTGTTGGCTTCGATGACGCGTTCCAGTGCTGGCGTAACAACATGCTGCTCTGCTGCAAGCATCGCTTTTTCACCCTCTTCGAGCAGTGTGTTGTAGCACAATTCTGCCAGAGCAAGCGCGGCATGAGTGCAACGGCCACCCGCCATGGTCGTCGCTCCGCTTCGGGAACAGGCGCGGGCTTCAAACCAGGTCGCCAGAGCATCACCAATCCCTGCAGCCAGTAAACGAGCTGGCGCACCGGCGACGATTTTAGTGTCGACAATAACCATTTCGGGGTTGTTGGGGAGCAGCAGATAACGGTCGAATTCGCCGGTATCGGTATAAATAACGGAAAGGGCGCTACATGGAGCGTCTGTGGAGGCAATGGTCGGAGCTATCGCGACCGGAACATCTATAAAGTGCGCCAGTGCTTTTGCGGTATCGAGCGTTTTTCCGCCACCGATACCCAGTATTGCACTGCACTGCATTTTTTCTGCCACGGCGCGTAAACGATTTATTTCATTTTGCGAACATTCACCGCCAAATGGCGCGACTTCTAGCGCTAATCCGGCATCCTTCATGCTTTTGCTTAATGCTTCCTGCGCAAAACCTAATACAAATTTATCACCCACGACCAGCCAACGTTCGGCCAGTGGGCTCAGATATTCTCCTAGTCTTGTAATGACATCGGCACCCTGGATGTATTTACTCGGTGATTGAATGATGCGATCCATACTTTATTTCCCTTATAAGTGGATAGGGTCAAGTCCGTGAGTCGAGTCTTGCCCGAACTTCACTACTACTGACTCTACCGTAGGGGTGTTGAGTATTTGTTGAGCTACATCTAACGGCAGGGTGATCGTTTCGCAGACTGGCAGTTAATATCGTGGGTGGCACCGCATAGGGGTAAAAACAAAAACCCCGCTTGCGCGGGGTTTGAAAACTGCCTGATTTCGGGCTTAACCCGTGTTACGCATACCTGCCGCAACACCGGCAATGGTCACCATCAGCGCCTGTTCTACCTGCGCATTTGGTTCCTCACCTTTCTCTTCCAGTTGACGAGAACGGTGCAGCAATTCAGCCTGCAATACGTTCAACGGATCGGTGTAGATGTTACGTAACTGGATAGATTCGGCGATCCACGGCAAGTCGGCCATCAGATGGGAATCGTTGGCGATATCCAGCACCACTTTGATATCCGCTTCCAGTTGGTCGCGTAGCTGTTTACCTAGCTTCCACAGTTCCGGTTTCACCAGTCGTTGGTCGTAGTATTCCGCCAACCACAAGTCAGCTTTGGCAAAGACCATTTCCAGCATCCCAAGGCGTGTCGAGAAGAATGGCCAGTCGCGGCACATCGTTTCCAGCACATCTTGTTTGCCATCTTCGACAACTTTTTGTAACGCGGCACCCGCGCCCAACCAGGCTGGAAGCATCAGACGGTTCTGCGTCCAGGCGAAAATCCACGGAATGGCTCGCAGAGACTCAACGCCACCGTTAGGTTTACGTTTCGCAGGGCGTGAACCCAGCGGCAGTTTACCCAGTTCCAGCTCTGGTGTTGCTGAACGGAAATACGGCACGAAGTCTTCGTTTTCGCGGATATACCCACGATACATATCACAGGAGGTCGCAGACAGATCCTCCATGATATGTTTCCACTCTTTCTTCGGCTCTGGCGGCGGCAGCAGGTTAGCTTCAAGAATCGCACTGGTGTAGAGCGACAGGCTGCTGATAGTGATTTCCGGCAGACCGTATTTGAAGCGAATCATCTCGCCTTGTTCAGTCACGCGCAGGCCGCCTTTCAGGCTGCCCGGCGGTTGAGAAAGCAGAGCTGCATGCGCTGGCGCACCGCCACGACCAATAGAACCGCCGCGTCCGTGGAACAGCGTCAGGGTAATTCCGGCTTTCTCGCAGGTTTTGATCAGCGCATCTTGTGCCTGATACTGCGCCCAGGATGCCGCCATCACGCCTGCGTCTTTTGCCGAGTCAGAATAGCCAATCATGACCATCTGTTTGCCCTGAATAAAGCCGCGATACCAGTCGATATTCAGCAACTGAGTCATTACGTCGTCGGCGTTGTTCAGGTCGTCGAGGGTTTCGAACAGTGGAGCCACAGGCAGCGCGAAAGTGCAGCCCGCTTCTTTGAGTAACAGGTGAACCGCCAGCACGTCCGACGGCGTTTTTGCCATCGAAATCACGTAAGCCGCGATTGAACCACGTGGAGCTTCGGCAATGACTTTGCAGGTATCCAGCACTTCGCGAGTTTCTTCGCTCGGTTCCCACTGGCGCGGCAAAAGTGGACGCTTAGAGTTCAGTTCACGGATCAAGAAGGCTTGTTTGTCCGCCTCGGACCAGCTTTCGTAATCACCAATGCCCAGGTAGCGAGTCATCTCGCCCAGCGCTTCGGTATGGCGAGTACTTTCCTGGCGGACATCAATGCGCACCAACGGAACGCCGAAGCATTTCACGCGGCGCAAGGTGTCGAGTAACTGACCGTTAGCGATAATGCCCATACCGCAAGCTTGTAGCGACTGGTAACACGCGTAGAGCGGATCCCAAAGCTGTTCGTTTTGCGTCAGTAAACCTTCTGGTTGTGGCAGATGCTGGCCTTTCAGGCGTGCTTCCAGCCAGGCTTGAGTCACCATTAATTGCTGACGAATGCCTTTCATGATGCAACGGTACGGCTCTTGTGCGGCGTCCGGGCCTGCAAGTTCGCTCAGTTCAGGCGTGCATTCCACCATCGAAAGCTCAGAAATCAGCACCTGAATATCGCGCAGGAACAGGTCGGTGGCTTTCCAGCGGCTGAGCAACAGCACGTGGCGGGTAATATCGGCGGTCACGTTCGGGTTGCCGTCGCGGTCGCCGCCCATCCAGGAGGTGAATCGTACCGGGACGAAATCGACCGGCAGTTTGTAATTCAGATTGTCTTCGAGTTGCTCGTTCAGCTCGCGCAGGTAGTTAGGAACCCCTTCCCACAGGCTGTTTTCAACTACCGCAAAACCCCATTTCGCTTCATCTACAGGGGACGGGCGGTATTTACGGATTTCATCGGTGTGCCAGGCCTGTGCCACCAGTTGGCGCAGACGGCGCATAATCTGGTTACGTTCGTAATCGGCAATGTCGCTATGGTCGAGTTGTTTCAGGCAGCTGTTTACTTCAACCAGCTTGTGAATCAGGGTGCGGCGGGTGATTTCGGTTGGGTGTGCGGTCAGAACTAATTCTAATGACAGCGATTCAACAGCATCACGAACGGCATCTTCGCTAATATCCGGCTGATTTTTTAATTTTTGGAGTGTCTTAGCGATAACTTCGGGATTGCTGGCGGCTTCGCCATTAGCGGAAATACTGTGATATTGCTCGGCGGTGTTGGCCAGGTTCAGGAACTGGCTGAATGCACGGGCTACAGGGAGTAGTTCGTCATTAGACAGGTTCTGTAACGTGGTGAGCAACTCTTGACGGTTCGCTTCATTGCCCGCTCGTGACGATTTCGACAACTTACGGATTGTTTCTACCCGGTCAAGGATGTTTTCACCTAATGCATCTTTGATGGTATCCCCGAGCAACTTGCCGAGCATACTGACATTACTTCGCAAAGCGGAATATTGTTCGTTCATTGTAGTCCCACACACCCCATCTTTTTATGTAACTTAATTTCACCCGTGAAGGTTCAACACCGTCTTTATAAAGCCACGTAAGTTATCATTCGTCAATTGCTACGAAATCGTTTCAGCAAACGAATAAATGGCGCTAATTCATGAAATTTAATTACTAACTTCGTGGATAAGCGTTTCTTATGAGGATCCGCTAAAAAGCAGCTGAAAAAGGGGGCAAAACCCCCTGAATCGCTATTTTTCAATGCCAGCAAAAATGATGCACAACCTGTGTAATGAGTTTGCGAGTTGGCTCGATAAACCGTGTTTCGAGGTATTCGTCCGGCTGGTGTGCCTGGTTTATAGAACCTGGCCCCAGAACCAGCGTCGGGCAAATGGTCTGAATAAATGGCGCTTCGGTGCAGTAGTTCACCACTTCTGTTTGCGCGCCCAATAATTTTTCGACCACTTGTACTAACTGGTGGTCTTTGGCGCACTCATAGCCCGGAATCGGCGGGTGAAGTTCAGAAACCGTCAGGCGGCCTGGCCATTTCTGGCTTACCGGTTCCAGCGCTTCGTTAAGCAAACCGTTAAGATCATTTAACGTAAGGCCCGGAAGCGGGCGAATATCCATATGCAGTTCACAACAGGCACAAATACGGTTGGCGGCATCGCCACCGCTGATATGGCCGAGGTTTAGCGTTGGATACGGCACGGTGAAGGCATCGTGGTGATAACGCTCTTTCAGCGTGTTTTTCAGCGACATGATGTGGCCGATTGCGTCGTGCATCAGTTCGATAGCGTTCACGCCCCGAGCGGGATCGCTGGAGTGACCGGACTGGCCTAGAATGCGAATCGCGTTAGAGATATGGCCTTTGTGGGCGCGCACCGGCTGCAACGAAGTCGGCTCACCAATAATGGCGCAGTCCGGGCGTATGCTGGTGTTTTCAGAGAAATAGCGTGCGCCCGCCATAGTCGTTTCTTCATCGGCGGTCGCCAGAATATAGAGCGGCTTTTTAAGCGTCGTCACATCCACATCGCGCAGCGCATCGAGAATAAAGGCGAAGAAACCTTTCATATCGGCAGTGCCGAGGCCGTACAGTTTATTTTCATGTTCGGTCAGCGTGAACGGATCGCGTGTCCAGCGGCCATCGTCGAACGGAACGGTATCCGTGTGACCCGCCAGCAACAACCCACCGGCACCGGTACCGGTGCTCGCCAGCATATTGAATTTATTACGTGTACCTGGTACGGGTTGTATTTCGACATTAAAGCCAAGATCGCGGAACCAGCCCGCCAGCAAATTGATTAAAGACTGATTGCTCTGATCCAACGCACTGTCGGTAGCGCTGATGGAAGGGGTGGCGATCAATGCGCGGTAAATCTCGATAAAAGGAGGTAATTTCATCTTCACTGTTGACAGGCCTTAGCTCAGGTTGGTATACATAATCATGCAGTAATATTGAATAAAAATACATTATTACCTGCCGCGATGGAACCCCTGGTTCCGGTGGATTGAACCACGTCGTTGTACGTTGGGTGATGGCTTTCAGCTGACACCTTTAGCAGACACAACCTAAGAAGGTGTACAGCCGAGATGTTGAATACGCTGATTGTTGGTGCCAGCGGTTATGCAGGCGCAGAGCTTGTGACCTATTTGAATCGCCATCCTCATATGAACATAACCGCTTTGACGGTTTCAGCGCAAAGTAATGACGCAGGAAAATTGATATCTGATTTGCATCCGCAATTAAAAGGTATCGTGGACATGCCGTTACTGCCAATGTCGGATATCAGCGAATTTACCGATGGTGTGGATGTTGTTTTTCTTGCCACAGCCCATGAAGTCAGCCATGACCTGGCACCGCAGTTTCTTGCGAAAGGCTGCGTTGTCATTGACTTGTCCGGTGCATTCCGCGTCAACGATGCTAAGTTTTATCAACTCTATTACGGCTTTACGCATCAGCACCCTGAATTGCTGGAGCAGGCGGTTTATGGCCTCGCGGAATGGCAGAGCGACAGAATAAAAGAAACCAGTTTAATTTCTGTGCCTGGCTGCTATCCAACGGCCTCCCAACTGGCGTTAAAACCTCTGATTGAAGCGGGTTTGCTGGATTTAAACCAGTGGCCGGTGATTAACGCAACCAGCGGTGTGAGCGGTGCAGGGCGCAAAGCGGCGATCTCTAACAGTTTCTGCGAAGTGAGCCTGCAACCGTATGGCATTTTTAATCATCGCCATCATCCAGAAATTGTCACGCATCTCGGGACTCCAGTGATTTTCACTCCACACTTGGGCAATTTCCCGCGCGGGATTTTGGCGACCATTACTTGCCGCCTGAAAGCCGGGGTGACCCAGCAGCAAGTCGCCGAGGTGTTTAATCAGGCTTATCAAGATAAACCGTTAGTGCGCCTGTATGACAAAGGCGTGCCAGCACTGAAAAACGTGGTTGGCCTGCCGTTCTGCGATATTGGTTTCGCAGTGCAGGGCGAGCATCTGATTGTCGTCGCGACCGAAGATAACCTTCTGAAAGGCGCGTCGGCCCAGGCTGTGCAGTGCCTGAATATTCGTTTTGGCTTTGCCGAAACGCAGTCTCTTATTTAATCGGCTGGGTGAATGATGAATCCATTAATTATCAAATTAGGCGGCGTACTGCTGGATAGCGAAGAAGCGCTGGAGCGCTTGTTTACCGCGCTGGTGAACTATCGTCAGTCCCATCAACGTCCGCTGGTGATTGTTCACGGTGGTGGCTGTGTGGTTGATGAGCTGATGAAAAAGCTCTCCTTACCGGTGACCAAGAAAAACGGCCTGCGTGTTACGCCTGCTGACCAGATTGACATTATTACCGGTGCGCTGGCGGGTACGGCGAACAAAACGTTGTTGGCGTGGGCCAAAAAACATGACATCAATGGTGTCGGTCTTTGCCTCGGCGATGGCGACAGCGTCACGGTGACCAAACTCGATGAAGCATTGGGCCATGTCGGCCTTGCAAAGCCAGGTTCAGCTAAGCTGATTACCACGCTGCTGGATTCCGGTTTCCTGCCGATTGTTAGCTCTATTGGCGTTACCGCTGAAGGCGAGCTGATGAACGTCAATGCCGATCAGGCCGCTACGGCACTGGCTGCCACGCTCGGCGCGGATCTCATTCTGCTGTCAGACGTCAGCGGTATTCTGGATGGCAAAGGGCAACGTATTGCGGAAATGACGGCGGCAAAAGCCGAGCAGTTGATCGCTCAAGGCATTATTACCGACGGCATGATTGTTAAGGTTAACGCGGCGCTGGATGCAGCACGTACGCTGGGTCGCCCGGTGGATATTGCGTCATGGCGTCACGCGGAGCAGTTACCTTCTTTATTTAACGGCGTGGCCATTGGCACCCGTATTCTGGCTTAGTTTTGAAAGGATAAGACAATGCAAAATCACGGCATCAAAAAAATCGTTCTCGCTTATTCTGGCGGCCTTGATACTTCAGCCATCATTCCATGGCTGAAAGAAAACTACGGCGGCTGTGAAGTGGTCGCTTGTGTGGTGGATATCGGCCAGGATCGTGAAGACCTGAAAGGTGTTGAGCAAAAAGCACTGCGCTCTGGCGCAACTGAGTGTTATGTCGTTGATGCGCGTGAAGAATTCATCAGCGATTACGTCTATCCAGTATTGCAGACTGGCGCACTGTACGAAGGCAGCTACCTGCTGGGTACGTCTATGGCGCGTCCGCTGATTGCGAAAGCACTGGTTGATGTCGCCACTAAAGTGGGCGCCGATGCGCTGTGCCACGGTGCGACCGGCAAAGGTAACGACCAGGTCCGTTTCGAATCCACCTGGGCTGCACTGGCTCCACATCTGAAAGTGGTTGCACCATGGCGTGAGTGGGATCTGCGTTCCCGTGAAGCGTTGCTGGATTACCTGAAAGAGCGTGATATTCCGACCACCGCGTCACTTGAGAAAATCTACAGCCGTGATGAAAACGCATGGCACATCTCGACTGAAGGCGGCGTGCTGGAAAGCCCATGGAATGCACCAAACAAAGATTGCTGGGTGTGGACTGTTGACCCTAAAGAAGCGCCAGACCAGGCAGAGCAAGTGACGGTTACTGTTAAGCAAGGCAAAGTGGTTGCGGTTAACGGCGAAACCATGACGCCTTATCAGTGCCTGGAAACGCTGAATAAGATTGGCTCTAAACACGGCATTGGCCGTATCGATATCGTAGAAAACCGTCTGGTGGGGATTAAATCCCGTGGCTGCTACGAAACCCCAGGAGGCACCATTATGATGGCGGCACTGCGTGGTGTTGAGCAGTTGGTTCTGGATCGCGATAGCTTCAAATGGCGTGAGCAACTGGGCCTGGAAATGTCTTACGTGGTTTACGATGGCCGTTGGTTCGCGCCGTTGCGTAAATCTTTGCAGGCATCTGCTGAATCGCTGGCAGCAGAAGTGAACGGCGAAGTGGTGCTGGAGCTGTATAAAGGCCAGGTTACCGCGACGCAGAAAAAATCTCCTGACAGCCTGTACAGCGAAGAGTTCGCGACCTTTGGTGAAGACGAAGTGTATGACCATAGCCACGCGGGCGGCTTTATCCGTCTGTTCTCGCTGTCGTCACGTATTCGTGCACTGAACGAACTGAAGAAGTAATCAATAGCCTCCCTCTCCTGGGGGAGAGGGCCGGGGTGAGGGCGTCTGTAGTCAAAATTTCCCCTCACCCTAACCCTCTCCCTTAGGAGAGGGGATCAGAATGGTTTAACTCTTCTCATTCAGAGAAGGGAACAAAAGAATTTAATGGAGCATCAATATGGCACTTTGGGGTGGACGTTTTACTCAGGCAGCAGATCAGCGGTTCAAATCGTTCAATGACTCATTACGTTTTGACTACCGACTGGCTGAGCAAGACATTGTCGGTTCTGTCGCCTGGTCCAAAGCGCTGGTTACCGTTGGTGTTCTGACCGTTGCTGAACAACAGGAGCTTGAGCAAGCGCTTAATTTCCTGCTTGAAGAAGTTCAGGCGAATCCGCAAGCCATTCTTGAGAGCGATGCGGAAGATATTCATAGCTGGGTGGAAGGGAAGCTCATCGATAAAGTCGGTGCGCTTGGTAAAAAACTCCACACGGGCCGTAGCCGTAATGATCAGGTCGCCACCGATCTTAAACTGTGGTGCAAAATGCAAATCAGCGAATTGCTGGGGGCGACTCGCCAATTGCAACAGGCGCTGATTGAAACCGCTGAAAACAACCAAGATGCCGTGATGCCGGGTTACACGCACTTGCAACGTGCGCAGCCAGTGACGTTTGCGCACTGGTGCCTGGCTTATGTTGAAATGCTGGCGCGTGACGAAAGCCGTTTACAGAGCACGCTCGAACGCCTGGACGTTAGCCCTTTGGGTAGCGGCGCACTGGCAGGCACGGCTTATGAAATCGACCGTGATCAACTGGCGGGCTGGTTAGGTTTTGCCTCGGCCACCCGTAACAGCCTCGATAGCGTGTCCGATCGTGACCACGTCCTGGAACTGCTTTCTGACGCGTCTATCGGCATGGTTCACTTATCGCGTTTTGCTGAAGACCTGATTTTCTTCAACACGGGTGAAGCGGGCTTTGTTGAGTTATCTGACCGCGTGACATCAGGTTCTTCCCTGATGCCGCAGAAGAAAAACCCAGATGCGCTGGAGCTTATTCGTGGCAAATGTGGCCGTGTGCAGGGTGCGCTGACTGGCATGATGATGACCCTGAAAGGTCTGCCGCTGGCGTACAACAAAGACATGCAGGAAGACAAAGAGGGCTTGTTTGACGCGCTTGATACCTGGCTCGATTGCCTGCATATGTCCGTGTTGGTGCTGGATGGCATTCAGGTGAAGCGCCCGCGTTGTAAAGAAGCTGCCGAGCAGGGTTATGCCAACGCAACTGAACTGGCTGATTACCTGGTCGCGAAAGGGGTTCCTTTCCGTGAAGCGCACCACATTGTGGGTGAGGCCGTAGTGGAAGCGATTCGTCAGGGCAAGGCGCTGGAAGCTTTGTCGCTCGCCGATTTGCAAAAATTCAGTGCGACGATTGGTGACGATGTTTACCCGATTCTGTCTTTGCAATCTTGCCTGGATAAACGTTCAGCCAAAGGCGGCGTGTCTCCGAAACAGGTAGCACAGGCGATTGTCGACGCGAAACAGCGTCTGGTTTAACGTTATCTGCAAGATAAGAAGAGCCTGGCCTTGTGCCGGGCTTGTTTGTTTATAAGGGATAAAAAAAGAGCGGACATAATGTCCGCTAAATGATTCACGTTGGCTTCAGTAGGTCATTCGGAGAACTGAGTTCTCACAACACATTCCAGAGTCGTAGATGGTTTGTGCTGTTGATGGCTATTATTGAACATCAATGGTTGATAGGGATAATCGTTCGTTGCTATGATTTCTATCGCCATGGTCTATCATGGCGCCGGAGGATAGAGAATGAATATTCGTGATCTTGAATACCTGGTGGCGTTATCTGAACATCGTCACTTTCGCCGGGCAGCGGATGCCTGCCACGTCAGTCAGCCAACGCTGAGCGGCCAGATTCGTAAACTTGAAGATGAGCTCGGCGTAATGTTGCTTGAGCGCACTAGCCGAAAAGTATTGTTCACTCAGGCAGGTTTACTGCTGGTGGATCAGGCGCGTACTGTGCTGCGCGAAGTTAAAGTCCTGAAAGAGATGGCGAGCCAACAAGGCGAAGCGATGTCCGGGCCGCTACACATTGGTTTGATCCCAACCGTTGGGCCTTATCTGCTGCCGCAGATTATCCCGATGCTGCATAAAACTTTCCCCAAACTAGAAATGTATCTTCACGAAGCGCAAACCCATCAACTGCTTGCGCAGCTTGATAGCGGCAAGCTTGATTGTGCGATTCTGGCTTTGGTGAAAGAGAGCGAAGCGTTTATTGAAGTACCGTTATTCGACGAGCCGATGATGCTGGCGATTTATCAGGATCACCCATGGGCCGAGCGCGATCGCGTCCCGTTGTCTGATTTAGCGGGTGAAAAGCTGCTGATGCTGGAAGACGGGCATTGCCTGCGCGATCAGGCGCTGGGTTTCTGTTTTGAAGCGGGTGCAGACGAAGATACGCATTTCCGTGCAACTAGCCTTGAAACGCTGCGTAACATGGTTGCGGCAGGCAGTGGAATTACATTATTACCTGCGCTGGCCGTGCCGAATGAGCGTTGCCGTGATGGTGTCGTCTATCTGCCATGTTATAAACCAGAACCGCGCCGGACTATCGGCCTGGTTTATCGTCCGGGTTCTCCGCTGCGTGGTCGCTATGAGCAACTCGCAGAGGCCATCCGTACACACATGGATGGCCATTTTGAGCCAGCGTTAAAACAAGCGGTTCAAGCCGTTTAGTGCCGCAACCCGATAGGCTTCCGCCATGGTCGGGTAGTTGAAGGTGGTGTTAACAAAGTACTCAATCGTGTTGCCGCCACCTTTCTGCTCCATAATCGCCTGGCCGATGTGAATAATTTCAGCCGCGCGCTCACCGAAGCAGTGAATACCTAAAATCTCTTTTGTCTCGCGATGGAAGAGAATTTTTAGCGTACCCACGTTCATGCCAACAATTTGTGCACGAGCCAGGTGCTTGAACTGAGCCCGTCCTACTTCGTACGGCACTTTCATCGAGGTCAATTGCTGTTCGGTTTTGCCGACGGAGCTGATTTCCGGAATGGTATAAATACCGGTCGGAATATCTTCAATCAGATGAGCAGTCGCTTCGCCTTTGACCATCGCTTGCGCGGCAATTCGCCCCTGATCGTAGGCCGCAGATGCCAGGCTTGGATAACCAATCACATCGCCCACGGCATAAATATGCGGCTGTGCAGTCTGGTACATGCTGTTGACCTTCAACAGACCACGGCCATCCGCTTCCAGCCCGACATTTTCCAGTGACAATGAATCGGTATTACCGGTGCGTCCGTTGGCATAAAGCAGGCAGTCAGCTTTCACTTTTTTGCCTGATTTCAACGAGACAATTACACCATCTTCCACACCTTCGATTTTCTCGAACTCTTCGTTGTGGCGAATAACGACACCGCTATTCCAGAAGTGATAAGAGAGCGAATCGGACATCTCTTGATCGAGAAACGCCAGCAGGCGATCGCGGGTGTTAATCAAATCAACCTTAACGTTCATGCCACGGAAAATCGACGCATACTCGCAACCAATTACCCCAGCACCATAAATAATGACGTGGCGTGGTTCGTGGTGCAGGTTAAGAATGGAATCGCTGTCGTACACGCGTGGGTGGCTGAAATCGACTTCTGGTGGACGATAAGGGCGTGAACCACAGGCGATAATAAATTTATCGGCGGTGATCATTTCTACCGAGCCATCGTGGCATTCCAGCGAGATGGTGTGTTCATCTACAAAACGTGCATCGCCCTGCAGCATCTCGCAGCGGTTGCGTTCATAGAAGCTTTGGCGCATGCGAGTTTGTTGGTTAATAACGCTGTCAGCGTGATTAAGAATGTCGGCGAAGGAAGAACGGAGAAGATGGGTGTGGTCGCTGTATAAAGGGTTTTGATTAAATTCGATAATGCGGCTGACGGCGTGGCGGAGGGCTTTCGAGGGGATGGTTCCCCAGTGGGTACAACCGCCACCCACATTATGGTAGCGCTCGACGACAGCTACCCTTGCTCCAAGTTTCACCAGCCCCATTGCAGCGCCTTCGCCGCCAGGACCGGAACCAATTACTATTGCGTCATAATCGTAGGTGTGTGACATGGTAAGGCTTACCTGTTCTTATACATAAAAGCAACACGATGGTAACATCAACGCCGGGATAACCCAATTGTCGTTGTGCTTTTTACTGCGTAACGCGAGGATGGTCGCGTAAACAATCATTCACAATCCTGTATAAAAGCAGTTAAGTTATTCTCTGGTATAGTGCGGGCTCGATTTAAGGGATTCAGGCAACATGATGGGTGTAAGAGCGCAACAAAAAGAAAAAACCAGGCGTTCTCTGGTAGAAGCCGCGTTTAGCCAGTTAAGTGCTGAACGAAGTTTTGCCAGCCTGAGTTTGCGCGAGGTCGCTCGTGAGGCTGGTATTGCGCCAACATCGTTTTATCGCCATTTCCGTGACGTTGATGAGCTTGGGCTGACAATGGTCGACGAGAGTGGACTGATGCTGCGCCAGTTAATGCGCCAGGCCCGCCAAAGAATTGCCAAAGGAGGAAGCGTAATTCGTACCTCCGTCTCAACATTTATGGAATTTATCGGTAATAATCCCAACGCGTTCCGTTTGCTTTTACGTGAGCGTTCTGGAACGTCAGCCGCATTTCGTGCCGCCGTCGCGCGTGAAATTCAGCACTTTATTGCGGAACTTGCTGATTATCTGGAACTCGAAAATCGTATGTCGCGCAGCTTTACTGAAGCGCAGGCAGAAGCGATGGTGACGATTGTTTTTAGTGCTGGTGCCGAAGCGTTAGACGTCGATGCCGATCAGCGTCGTCAGCTTGAAGAGCGTCTGGTACTTCAGTTGCGCATGATTTCCAAAGGTGCGTATTACTGGTATCGCCGGGAGCAAGAAAAAATGGCATTGGCTCAAATATCTGAAGAGTGAATGAAGGAAGGGCAATGAAACAGTTACAAGATAGAGGTACGCTCGGGTTAGCGTTTATTGCAGGCCTTGCGATCAACGGAACGTTTGCCGCAGTGTTCAGCTCGGTTGTGCCGTTTTCCATTTTTCCAATTATCGCGCTGGTGCTGACGGTGTACTGTTTGCATCAACGCTACCAAAACCGCACGATGCCGGTGGGTTTGCCAAGTATCGCAGCGGCTTGTTTCGTGTTGGGCGTGTTGCTGTATAGCGCAGTTGTACGCGCTGAATATCCAGCTATTGGCTCCAACTTCTTGCCAGCGGTACTTTCGGTCGCATTGTTGTTCTGGATTGGTATTAAAATCCGCGCTCGTAAATCCCAGGTGACGGAATAGCAGCCTGCTCTAAAACAAAAACGGACGCCGAGGCGTCCGTTTTGCTATTTGCGTGTTAGCCACACACCGCATTCCATATGGTGCGTGTACGGGAATTGGTCAAATAGCGCCAGCCGTGACACGTTATGGGTTTCGCTTAATGTTTCCAGGTTCTCGCAAAGGGTTTGCGGGTTGCAGGAGATATAAAGGATGCGCGGATACGCCTGCACCATTTTCACGGTGTCAGCATCCAGACCACTGCGTGGTGGATCGACGAAAATGGTTTCGCACTGGTAGCTTTTCAGGTCGATACCTTTCAGGCGGTTAAACTCGCGCACGCCATTCATCGCCTGGGTAAAATCTTCCGCGGCCATACGAATGATTTGCACGTTTTCAATTTCATTCGCTTCAATATTGTATTGCGCGGCAGCAACAGACGGCTTGGCGATTTCAGTTGCCAGCACGCGATTAAAGTTGCGAGCCAGTGCCAGCGAGAAGTTACCGTTACCGCAATACAGTTCCAGCAGGTCGCCTTTTGAACCGTGCGTGGCATCCAGCGCCCATTCCAGCATATGAACATTCATCGCCGCGTTGGGTTGCGTGAAACTGTTTTCCACCTGGCGATAAATCATCTCTTTACCGGCAACAGTCAAACGCTCATCGATGAAATCCTGATCCAGCTCGATTTTGGTTTTGGTCGCACGGCCAATTAAATGAACATTGAAACCCTGAGCCCGCAGATTGTCGCGCAGTGCTTCAGCGTGTTGCTGCCACTCTTCACCCAATTTCCGGTGGTAAAGCATCGAGACAACCGCCTGGTTGCTCATCGTCGTCAGATAATCAATCTGGAAGAGTTTGTGGCGCAGGGCGGGAATATCACGCACGCCGTCGAGCATCGCAGGCATCAACGCGTTGATAAGTGAGCTGGCTGCCGGGAAGGTGTTAACCCGGATGCGCTGCTTTGTCTCCTGGTCAAACATGATGTGGTACAGGTCGTCTTCATCATGCCAGATACGAAATTCAGCACGCATCCGATAGTGGCTGGTTGGCGAACGGAACACCTCCGGCGCTGGTGCTGCAAAAGGGGCCATCATGCTTTGCAAGCGGGCGACTTTTTCGGCCAGTTGCGCGTCGTACTGTTCAATTGGGAGATGTTCGGGAGTCATGAGCTGCTACCTGTTAATAAAGTCAAACTACGCGGCGATTGTAGGGAATAGGTTGATGATGTCCAGTGCTGTTGCATTTTGATGTGTCTGGACAATCTTATTAACAAAATCGTAGCATAGCGCTTCCGGCCTTTTTACATGAGTTAAAAGGGAACCCAGTGCAACTCTGGGGCTGACGCGCAGCGGTAAGGAACGGTGGGATGAGCGCCAAGTGCAGACACTGCTAAACAAAGCGGGAAGTCATCATCCAGTAGTCACACACCTCCAAGCCCGAAGACCTGCCGGTATACGTCGCAATCTGCATAACTATCGCGTGCTATCGGTTATGTCTGCGGCATCCTTATTGGAAAGCGGATGCTTATTAAAATGATGGTAAAAAAACTTTCGCTGCTTACGGCTCTGTCCGTAACGGCTTTTTCAGGCTGGGCGCAAGACAGCAATTCTGACGATACTCTGGTGGTAACGGCCAACCGTTTTCAGCAACCCGTCAATACCGTTCTGGCGCCAACTGATATTGTGACCCGGGAAGAGATCGACCAATGGCAGGCAAAATCGATGAACGATGTCATGCGTCGTTTACCTGGCGTCGATATTGCTCAGTATGGTGGTCTTGGGCAGAGTTCTTCAATGTCTGTCCGTGGCACCAGCGCCAGCCATGTATTGGTGCTGGTGGATGGTATTCCGCTTGCCCGCCCTGGCATTTCCAACTCCTCGGATGTTAGCCAAATCCCGATTTCTTTAGTGCAGCGCGTGGAATACATTCGTGGCCCACGTTCCGCGGTTTACGGTTCTGGCGCGATTGGCGGCGTGGTTAACATCATCACGCAGAGCGATGAAGAAAAGTCGCAAATCAATGCGGGTGTGGGTTCGGATAGCTATCAGCAATATGACGGTACCTGGCGCCAGCGTTTTGGCGATACGGTAGCGACAGTGTCTGGCTCATACGAAACCACTAAGGGTTTTAACGTTCAGCCGCATTCTACTTATAGCGGTGATAACGATAGAGATGGTTACCGTAGCAAAAGCTATTGGGCTGGCCTGGAGCATAAGTTTAGCGAGGAGTTTGACGGCTTCTTCCGTACTTATGGCTATTCCAACAACAGCGATTACGATTTAGGTGCGCCTCCTTATACTCCGGCGTATAGCGCAGACGAGCATCAACTCTATAACCAGAACTACGATGCGGGCCTGCGTTTCCATTCCGGGATCTACTCTTCGCAGCTGTTGGCGAGCTATCAAAAAGTGAAGGACTATAACTATAGCAGCGTGTATGGCCGCTATAACGACGGTACGACGCTCGACTATATGACCCAACGCAACGTCCAGTGGGGTAACAACTTTGTTGTCGGGAATGGCTCGATCAGCGCAGGTATTGACTGGCAGCAACAGCGTCTGACTTCTTCTGACACAGTCATGTCTGACAGTTATAACCGTGATAACACGGGCGTCTACTTGAGTGGTCAGCAGCAGTTTGGCGATGTGACCCTGGAAGCTTCAGGTCGTGAAGACCACGACGAGCAATTCGGTTGGCACGGTACATGGCAAACCGCGGCTGGATGGGAATTCGTTGAAGGGTATCGTGCGACAGTTTCTTATGGCACGGGTTTCCTTGCACCTTCCCTCGGGCAACAATATGGCTCCACGCGCTTTGGCATCGACTCCAATCCAAATCTGAAACCAGAAGAATCCAAGCAATGGGAAGCTGGGCTTGAAGGATTAACCGGTCCTGTGGACTGGCGTTTGTCTGCTTATCACTACACGATTGAAAATCTGATTACCTACTACTCCGATCCGGTCACTTATGACGGGTCTTATGACAACATCAAATCTGCGACTATCAAAGGACTGGAATGGGTCGGTAGCGTGGATACTGGCATCTTTACTCATAAGCTAACGTTGCAGTATATGGATCCGCGTGATGACCAGAGTGATGAAGTGCTGGCTCGCCGCGCTAAGCGCCAGGCTAAGTACCAGCTCGACTGGGTGATGTTTAACGTGAATATGGATGTAGCGTGGCAGTATTACGGCAAACGCTACGACAACAACACCTCTGCTTATAACCCGACTCAGCAAATTTTGCCGAGTTATAGCACAGTTGATGTAGCGGCTTCATATCCGGTCACCTCTCATCTCACTGTTCGTGGTAGAATCGCCAACCTGTTCGATAAAGATTACGAGACGGTTTATGGCTATCAAACCCCAGGACGGGAATACTATCTCTCTGGCAGCTATACCTTCTAATACACGTCCCACCGTACTGGTTTTTGACTCCGGTGTCGGTGGGCTTTCTGTGTATGATGAAGTCCGGCAGCTTTTGCCTGACCTGCACTACATTTATGCTTTCGACAACGTAGCATTCCCCTACGGCGAGAAAAGCGAAGAGTTCATTGTTGAACGCGTAGTTGAAATTGTTACTGCGGTTCAGGAACGCTACCCACTCGCACTCGCCATCATCGCCTGTAATACGGCAAGTACCGTCTCACTTCCCGCTCTGCGTGAGAAATTCGCATTCCCTGTGGTGGGCGTCGTTCCTGCTATTAAGCCGGCAGCGCGTTTGACGACTAACGGCGTTGTAGGTTTGCTGGCGACTCGCGGCACTGTTCGCCGCCCTTATACTCACGAACTGGTCGCACGCTTTGCGTCGGAATGCAAAATCGAAATGCTCGGTTCGGCAGAGCTGGTGGAATTAGCGGAAGCCAAGCTGCATGGTCAGCCTGTAGATCTTGAGGAACTACGCAAGATTCTTCGTCCATGGCTGCGAATGAAGGAGCCGCCAGATACCGTGGTATTAGGTTGCACCCATTTCCCTCTATTAGAAGAAGAGTTGCTACAAGTCTTACCCGAAGGCACAAGGCTGATAGATTCCGGTGCTGCGATTGCTCGCCGTACTGTATGGCTTTTAGAGCATGAATCTCCGCATGCTGTATCTTCTGATGAGAATATTGCATTCTGTATGGGGCTGACTCCTGAGATTGCACAATTAACACCCGTTTTGCAGCGTTATGGCTTCCCAAGACTAGAAAAACTGGCTGTTCGTAGCAATTTTGAATAAAAAATCGACGGTTGAAATAAAAATTGAAAATAGGGGTTGTCAGCCTCCAGAAAATCCCTATACTGCGCCTCCACTGACACGGCACAACGGCTTACAAACCGGCCCGTCAGCCAGATGAAAAGCGAAAATAAACGCTTGACTCTGAAAGAG
>Ga0207696_1000429_pt1 | contig 38341 bp, 39 predicted proteins | sample KBSS54metaG_FD_184403 | JGI IMG/M metagenome (GOLD analysis project Ga0207696, IMG submission 184403) | Switchgrass rhizosphere microbial communities from Kellogg Biological Station, Michigan, USA - KBS S5-4 metaG (SPAdes) (version 2) | ecosystem: Host-associated > Plants > Roots > Rhizosphere >... | reverse complement strand
AGCGGTCAACGGGCGGCGGATTTCGGTGGCGAGGTCAAGGTGATAGGCGTCCGGCCCGCTGATCTCGGGATCGGTGTGAAAGATGGTGTAGGTGGCATGATCATCGGCGCGCACGCCATGTCCTTTGCGCCAGGCAATAAAGCGCCGGATCGTTTCGCCAAGATGTTGGGGGTCGCCATGGTGGCTCATGAAGGCGACGTTGGTGTCGGGGACCTCGCGCAGGGTGACATCTTCGCTCGAGAATTGCTGGGTCATGATTTGGCTCCTTGCCCGGGATAGCGGCGCCATTGCCGCTTCCCATGCCGCCCAGTCTGGTTGTTCCCGAAAGGCCAATGGCGCCTGGCCCATACCCTGGCGAAAAGCGCGGGCGAAACTGTCTGGCGCCTCATAACCGGCGTCGAACGCGATGTCGGTCACGGTATCGGCGCGATAGGCCAGACGCGAAGCGGCCCGTTTCATCCGCGCCATTTGCACATAGCGGTGGAGCGACATTCCGAACTTGGTGCTGAATTGCCGGTGGAAATGATAAGGCGAAAAGGCCGCAACCCCGCTCAAGACGTCAAGCCCCAGATCGCCATCGAGATGACGGTGAATATGATCAACCACCCGCTGCATCTGCAGCAAATATCGGGATTGGGCTGTGTCGGCGGCGGACATCGGGAACTTCCTTACTGACGGCACCGGCATTTAGCCAAGCACGGATCCTTCCCGCTCGACCGTTCTTGCGCAAATAGCTTTGCGTTGGCTGGCTCTGTGAATGCCGCTGCGGGAGCAGACGTTCGAGTGGCTCGGCAGGGGCTTCGGAACCGGTCGTACATTCACGCGGAACTCAGGACTGCGGAAGGACGGGGCGTGGGACGAAGCCGCTGTCCACGAAGATCTGCCCAAAGGCGGGTTTAACCGACAACCGCCGTTCGCACGGATTCCCAAAAGCATCGAATTTCGGGAAACCATCACGCAGCGCACAAACGTTGACTTGGCGCGTCGGCCGAATAGTATGGTGGGGCCGGAATGGCAGGGATTGGTTAGGGCACCGGACCAGTCTGCGATACAGAGTCGGCGGGCGCTGCCAATGATGTAGCGGGTGCCCATGATCCTTATCAATAGACGAAGCCTGCTGGCTGGTGGAGCATCTATTCCGCTAGCTGCCGCAACTCCTGCCGGCTCGGCGACGCCGACGGGACTCTCCAATCTGCGCCTGCGTTCAACTGTGTATAGTGGTGCGGAGCGTTGGTCTTTGCGCGATCGCATGACCCATTACGGCGTTCCGGGCATCGCCGTGGCAGTGATGCGGTCGGGCCGGCTCGAAGCAGTGCAAGGGTTTGGCACACGCATCACGGGGATGGATGCATCGATCGATGCCGACACGCTGTTTTCCGTAGGGTCGGTCAGCAAGCTTGCGAGCGCGGCCCTTTGCCTCCGACTGGTTGCAAGTGGGGTCCTTGATCTCGACCGGGATGTGAACAGCTATCTCAAGCGCTGGCGCGTACCTTCTCGGGCACAGGGCGACGACCGCGCGGTCACGTTGCGGATGCTGCTGTCGCATACGAGCGGTTTCAATGTCCATGGGTTTGCGGACTATGCCCCCGGCGCTTCCCTTCCGACACTCGTCCAGACGCTGAACGGAGAACGTCCGGCGATGAACCCGGCGCTGGTGCGAATCGATCCGGCGGGCACCCGCTCACGCTACTCCGGCGGTGGGTATATGGTCGTTCAGGCGGTGATCGAGGACGCGACCGGGGAGCGGTTTGATGCGGTGGCCAGGAAGCTGCTGTTCGGCCCGCTCCAGATGCGGCGCAGCCGGTTCGAGGCCGCGCCTGATACCGGCACCGCCAACATCGCTCATGCCCACGACAGAGACGGGAGGCGCGTGGCGCTTCCGCGCGGTTGGCAGAGCTTTCCCGAATTAGCTGCGTCCGGCCTATGGACGACCGCCAGCGATCTGGCTCGCATGATCGTGGCGCTGGGCGCAAACTATCGAGAACCCGGCGGATTCCTGCCGCAGGAACTGGCGGTGGACATGATGACCGCCGTAGCGCCCGGCTTCAACGGGCTGGGTCCACGGCTCGCGGGAGAGGGGATGGCGCGTATCTTCCATCATGCCGGAGCGAACGACAGCTACAAAGCGTATGTGGAGGGCAATCTGGCATCCGGCGACGGATTGGTAGCGCTTACCAACGGCGAACGCGGCGACGTGCTGGGCGACGAAGTCCGCAATGCCGTTTCCGACGCTCGCGGCTGGCCGGGAGACTGGTCAATTGAACTGCCCACCGTCCCCGTTGCGCCCCTTCTCGATGGCTATCGTGGCATTTACCGTCGTCGTGATGATCAGGCCCCGCTCGTCGCCGGGTTCCTCGATACCGGCTTTAGCGCAGATACCATCGAGGTTGTCCGGGCGAACGACGGTTTGTTGATCAGATCGAGGGGGCGGGATCGGAAGCTCGTCCCGATAGACACCTCAAATTTCGTGATGCCGGACGGCTATGTGCCGGCGGCTACCCTAATCTTTGGGTTCGCCCGCTCGGCTGATGGAAAGGTCGCGCAGTTGCGGGCTATGGCAGGCGCTGACGTGCTTATTTTCGACAAAGCATAGCCGGAGACACGGCGCCTGCTTTTCCTGCAAACGAACGTGTCGCGAGACAACCGGTGCCGGCGCTCGCAGATAGCCGGACGGCAGGCAGGCAGGGCTTTCCCAAAAGCTGTTCCCGATTGAGTTTTCCCAAAATGGCAGATCGGAGATGGAGAAACTGAATGGTCGAGCATTCCCGAAGCCTGTTCCGGGAAGCCAAGGCAATCGATCAAACGACAATGTCTGGGTGGCTGCTGATGAACGGAGTCATCACGTTAGACCGGCGGCTCCTGTCAGATCCGCACGTTCACTTCACCCCAGATGAACGGCGAGACCTCCGGTTCGGCGTGAGGGGAGTTGCCGTCCTAAACCCGGTCGCTCACGCTCCAAATTGACGTGATCCATTCCTGCCGTTCGTTCACCGTGCTCAAGGTAAGGTGGAAAGACTTGGTCTGGGACAAGTCCGCCGTCCACAGCGGTTTCGACGAACGGCGGGTTCGACTGAGAGCTGCCGTTCGCAAGCGTCCCGAATAGGATGGCGGACCGTGCGAAAACTCACGGGCTGACCGCCACCTGACGCTTCTCGCATCCAAACGAGTCAGAGGCGGCTCAAGTCCATGTTTGCGGCCGTACTGGCGCTGGAACGCCTTTTTTGGCGGCATGTCTGGCGCTTGGATCATACCCGGGATGCAGACGATGGTGATAGCGCGCCTGAGATTGTAGGCGAGCGCGGTCAGGCTGAATTCGGCGCGGACCTTCTCCAGCCCGCGCATCAGGAACGCGCCCTGGTTCATCCATTGTTTGATCGAGCCGAACGGGTGTTCGACCGTTTCCCGGCGGACGTTCAGGATGCCGGGCCGGGCGGCGAGCCGCCTGGCCATGCGCTCGAGCACCGCCTCGTTCTCCCAAAGGTTGATGCGCCCCAGCGGCCTCCGGTGCAGCGTGCCCTGATGGTGCAAGCGGCACAGGCGGCAGGGCTGGAATACTGGATCGACACATGCCCGCGCGTGACCGAGCGGTAGCGGGTGTCGAAAAGCCGCCACCGGGGCGGTGATAGGCGTCGGCTGCCGGATCGTAGGTGAAGCGCTCCTTGGGAAAGCGGCCGTTGGCAACCGCGCTGCCTCGCTCGGGCCGGGCGACATAGGCGTGATCCCGCTCGCTTCGCAGGCTTCGATGTCTTCGCCCTTGTAGTAGCCCATGTCCGCCACGGCATCGATGCGCTCGACGTCGAGTGTCTCTCGCGCGGCCCAGGCGGTGTCCGCCAGCGGGCCCATGTCGGTGGCAGCGTTGGTGACTTGCTGTTCGACGATCAGCTTGTGCTTCGCATTGACCGCCACCTGCGCGTTGTAGCCGACCGTGGTCTTTTGGCCCGTGACCATCGCGCGCGCATCGGGGTCGGTCAGCGAAACCTGGCTCTCGCCGCTGGCGGTCAGCTGGCCCAGCATTGCCTCCTGCGCCTGCCGCCGCTCGCGCACCCTGGCGATCTTTGCGGCCAGCGCCTCGCCGCGCCCAGGCCCATGGCCATCCTCACCACGGTCGATGGCATCCAGCTCGGCCATGTATCCCTCGATCCGCTAGTCGGCCGCGGCAATGTACCTGGCCAGCTTGTCGCGGGAGAAGTTGCGTCCCGGATCGTAGCCGGGCCGTCCCGTCGCCTTCGGTCGCGAACGGTGAAAGCCGGCCTCGCAAAGTTCAAGGTCATCGACGAACGCGTCGATGAACCGAACCGGATTATCTGCCGCCACATAATCCTCGACCGATGCCAGCAGCAGCAGCGCCTGGTCGCGCGCATGACTTCGATATGCGCCATGATCACAGCATACACCTGTCAGCGACCCAGCGGAATCAGCCAGCGAGTTTCCGCACAGTCTGGATCGGATTGCGGGAACCTGCACAGCCGCCTAAATCGCTCCCGACTGATGCTCAGAGCGGTGATAAAAGATGCAAATACGGCGAGACGATCCGACAGCGCCTTACGTAGCGGACCTACTGGACCATCACCTTCGAGAGTTGCAGGGCGCGATGGAAGGCCACGCTTTCGCGCTCGATGCTTCCGGCCTTTCGGCGGCGAGCGTCACCTTCTGGACGGCATGGGATGGCGAAACGCTGCTCGGCTTTGGCGCTCTTAAGCAATTGGACAGTTCGCATGGCGAGGTGAAGTCCATGCGAGCAGCGCCAGTCGCCCGAGGTACAGGGGGCGGCCGCGCCATGCTTGAACATATCGTCACGGAAGCTCGCCAGCGCGGCTACACTCGGTCGAGCCTTGAAACTGGAACCGCGCCGCTACATGCTCCGGCCATCTCGCCCTATCGCAGCGCTGGGTTTGTCTCGTGCAATGCCTTTGCGAACTATCAGCCTAGCCCGCACAACCAGTTCTTCCACCTCGATCTAAAGAATGTCGCACCCTGATTTCCCGATTGGGAAGGGAAAACGAGAAGCAAGGCTCCTGCGCTGCCAGCGGGGAAGGGGCAACCGGTGATCAGACAGACAGCGTCGTACGGACCGGGACTCTACACGGATTCTCGTTCAATGACGGTAGCGATGTTCGGCCCAATCGGGACTGGCTCGCCGACAAGCTCGGCTTCCACGACCTTCACGAAGTACCTTGCTGTCGCTTCCCAATCCACAGCAACGACGGTGAGAGGCGGAACGGCGAGTGCCGCAGAAGGCGAGTCGCCAATACCAATGACGGCGAGGTCGGTCGGTGCCTTCAGCCCGAGGCGCCGGAGCCCTGCAAGCACCGAAAGCGCGGCCACGTAATCGTGAGCACAAACGCCCGTGACCCCTTCGGCTCGCCATTTGGCAACGGTTTCGGCCGCTTGATCGGGATCGACGCGGGTGGGCAACGTAATTGGCTCGGGAAGGCCATAAGCTTTGCATGCATTGCAAAGTGCGGCGAACCTGCTTTCGCTTGCCTTCATCAGGCGGATGTCGTGCGGCAGCGCGTACCCAAGCCGGCGATGGCCCGAACGAACGAGGCGGTTCACCTGCAGCCGGGCAAGGCTCTCCTCGCGCGTCCCCCAACCCCATCGCCCGATCGCATCGGGGCCGTCGCTGAGCGACTGCACGACGCGGATGCCAGCGCGACGCATTGCGTGAGCCTCTTCCTCGCTGACATGCCATAGGAGAACGGCCACAGGCGTGATCGCAGACCAAACCTTTACCGCATGAACATTCGTCGCCGCATGGATCAGCAGAGTCAGCCCCATCGCGGCAAAACCCGTAGACAAATGTTCGATCAACGACCCGAAATCGGCGTTCAGCGGCAGTTCCCGCGGAAGATAGAACAACACAGAGTCGCTTCGCCCGCGCTTCAACGCGCGAGCTTCCGCCGAAGGCGCATAGCCAAGCCGATCGACAGCCTCGAGCACCCGGTTGCGGGTTTGCTCGGAAATCGTTTGCCCCGGGGTGGCGTTCAGGACGAACCCGACAGTTGCGCGAGACACGCCAGCCTCGCGTGCCACGTCCGCCCCCGTCGGCCGGGATCCGCTTCGTTCTTTGCCCATGACAGATGCCCCTCTTAGCCGATTTTTATTTTCGTGCAAACCGGACACAAACGTGTAACTAGAACGTTATAGTCGAGATCATGCCGTCGGAAAACGCAGTATCCATGCACACCACCTCCTTGTCGCACCATTTGCAGAAGCCGTCGATGCCGCGCGCGTGGCTCCGCAACGCCCCCTCTGTGACACCTACGGAAGCGAGCATGTCTGGTGGAGGCAGCGCTTGAGCGCACCCGGCTATCATCTCGACCGTGACGGTGGCCCGCTCGTGCTCACGCTCAGCGGGACATGGGAAATCGTCCATCTTCGCGACGTGCCCGACCGACTGATGAACGATCTGGGTGGCGGTGACGAAAACGTCGTTCTGAAAATTGCGGATCTCAGCGAGATCGACACGGCGGGGGCATTCGCGGTCGCCCGAGCGCTCGGCAATCGCCAAGTCGACGTCGTCGGCGAGCTGCGGCCCGAGTTCAAGGGACTGGCAAGCCTGATCAACTCGCGGCGCCAACCCTTCGAAGACTTGCCGCCGAAGCCGCGCTCCAAGTTCGCCGTCTTCGATCGAATCGGCCGTGACGTCGTCGACTTCGGCCAGGAGGCATATCGAGGGCAGGTGTTCGCCGGGCGAATGGTGATGACGCTTGTCGGCCTCGTCCGCCACCCCCGCCGCGTCCGGTTGACCCCACTGGTGCTCATGATGGAGCAGGCCGGCCTCGCTGCCACGCCGATCGTCTTCTTTATGACCTTCTTCATCGGGGCCGTTCTGGCGCTGGTCGGTAGCAACATGCTGCAAACGCTCGGCGTGAAGATATACGCGGTCGAACTCGTGGGCATCGGCGTTCTGCGCGAGTTCGGGGCCGTAGTGGCCGCGATCCTTTTCTCCGGTCGCTCCGCGTCCGCGTTCGCGGCGCAACTCGGCTCCATGCGGATGAACCAGGAAATCGATGCCATGCAGGTAATGGGGGTCGATGTATTCGAGGCGCTTGTCGCGCCCCGCGTCATCGCCGCGCTGATCATGCTCCCGCTCCTCATTCTGGTGGCCGACCTCGGCGGGCTCGCCGGCGGCATGCTGGTCTCGTCGGCATTGCTGAACATCTCGCCCGACTTGTTCCTCCAGCGCCTTGTCGACTCTGTCGGCATCCAGCAATTCTGGGTGGGCCTGGCCAAAGCGCCGCTGTTCGCGTTGGTTATCGGCGCCACGGGTTGCCGGCAGGGCCTGTCGGTCGGCTCCGATGTCGAGAGTCTCGGCGCGCGCGTGACTGCCGCAGTGGTCCAGTCGATCTTCCTCATCATCATGTTCGATGCGCTGTTCGCCGTTCTATTCTGGCGGCTCGACCTGTGAGCGGGGCAGGAACCCAGGATTGCCCCGAAGCGCCCCCGATCCGGGTAACCGGACTGCGCAGCGCCTTCGGTGCCAACGTGATCCACGAGAACCTCGATCTGGAGATCCGCCCCGGCGAGATCGTTGGTCTGATCGGCGGTTCGGGCAGCGGAAAGTCCGTGCTGTTGCGCACCATCTTGGGGCTCCAGACGCCTGCCGCAGGCAAGGTCGAAGTGTTCGGGCATAACATTCACGTTTCGGCCGAGCGCCAGGAAGCGGAGCGGCGTGTAGGCGTCCTGTTCCAGGGCAGCGCGCTTTTCTCTGCCTTAACCGTCATCGAGAATGTGGAAGCGCCCATGATCGAGCATACACAGCTGCCGCCCGCCTTCATGCGTGAACTCGCCGCTTTCAAGATCAAGCTGTCGGGCCTGCCCGACGATGCGGCAAACAAGCGCCCTGCAGAATTGTCGGGCGGGATGGTGAAGCGCGCAGGTCTCGCCCGGGCGATCGCGCTAGACCCCGAGCTCCTGTTTCTCGATGAACCGACCGCAGGTCTCGACCCGATCGCTGCAGAAGAGTTCGATCAGCTCGTTTGCGCGTTGCGGGATGCGCTTGGCCTGACGGTGCTGATGGTCACGCACGATCTCGACTCGCTCTACGCGGTCTGTGACCGGGTGGCAGTGCTCGCCGACCGAAAGGTGCTTGCCTGCGCTCCGCTTCCTGAACTCGAAAGATCAGAGCATCCCTGGCTGAAGAGCTATCTGCGCGGCCCCCGGGGGCGCGCAGCCCACAACGCCGCGGCGCAAAGGAGCGGACACTGATGGAACGGCACGCTAACTACGCGATCGTCGGCGTCCTTACCACGATACTCGTCATCGGCGGGCTGGTCTTTGCTGTCTGGCTGGGGAACTTCAAGCCAGGGGAGGATGTCGACAGATACCGTATCATCTTCCCGGGGCCACTGCGCGGCGTCGCCGTTGGCGGCGAAGTGCAGTTCAACGGGATCAAGGTGGGCGAGGTCAAGACTGTGCAACTGCTACGGCAGGATACCTCCAAGATACAGGTGGATGTCGAAGTGGCCGGCACCACGCCCGTCCGCATCGACTCCTTTGCCAGCACGGAGATGCAGGGGATCTCGGGCGCTAATGCCATTTCGATCAGCGCGGGAACCCCCACCGGGTCGCTGCTGCGAGAGGTGTCGCGCGACGATCCGCCCATCATCAGGGCAAAGCCCAACGCCCTTGCGTCGCTTCTCAGTGGTGGAGGCAAGGTGGTCGAGAACGCGAACGAGACGCTGGACAGGCTCAATCGCGTGCTGTCCGACCGGAATATCGCGGCGATCTCCGCCACCATGCAGGACGTTCGGCTGACGGCAGGCGAATTTTCCGCCAACCGGGCGATGTTCGCGCGCGCCTCCTCGGCGCTAATGAAGCTCGACGCCACGATGGACGATGTTCGTCGGACCGTGAACCATGTCGACGGGCTGGTGGATGGCGACGGTCGGCGCGCTTTGGCGAATGCAGCAGACGCCGCGACTGAATTGAAGGCGACGATGATCCAGGCGCGCCGGGTGCTGGCCGGCGTGTCGACGACCAACGGCGCCGTTGGCGATTCGCTGCTGCCGCAGCTCAACGAAACCATGCAGGGACTGCAAGGCGTCACACAGGAACTGGACGCGCTGCTGATCAGCATCCGCCAGGATCCTCGCGGGACCCTGCTGAAGGGCAAAGCCAAGGAACGGGAGTTGAAGCCATGAACAGCGCTGCACATGCGCGCGTCGCCGCCGTGCTGGGCCTGGCCGGCCTTTTGGGTGGCTGTGTCGGCGGGCTTCTCGGCGGCGGGAAACCCGACCGGCTCTACAGCTTTGGCGGCATCTCGGACGTCGCCGTCTCGGCCGAAGTACAGCCTCGCCGCCTCCTCTCAGTGCCGCCGGTGCAGATGCCGGCAGCTGTCGCGGGGGATCGCATCCTGACCGTCCAGGGCAACGAGCGCGCCTATATTAAGGACGTCCGCTGGGTCAGCCCAGCGGCCATGCTCATGCAAGGAGCGATCGAAGGCGCACTGCGCACCCGCGTTCCGGACATGACGCTCGCCGACACGGTCACGGTTCGTAAGTCGCAAGCGGTCTTATCGGTTCGGCTGAGCCGCTTTGAGGCGGAGTACGCAACCGATGCCGACAGCCCGCCGAAAGTTCGCATCGTTGGGGACGCGACCTTGATAGAGGCCACGACACGTCGCATCATCGCACGCCTGCCGATCGATGAGCGTGAAACGGCGCGTGGCAACGGCTCGGCGGAGCTCGCCGCCGCTTTTGACAGAGCAACACAGCGCGCGGTCGTCCTGGTGGTGGATGCGGTCAATCAGCGTCTGCCCGTTCCGGCTGTTACCACAAAGAACGAGTAGATCATGCTGTCCGCCACGATGTCGCCCACGCCATCGGCGAGCAAGCTCGTGCCTTCGACAGACCCATCATTCGCCGACGCTCTGATAGGTTTGGCCCCGCGGTTGCGTAGCTTCGCGAAACGTTTGACCGGCAATGTCACCAACGCGGAGGATCTTGTTCAGGAAACGCTGCTGAAAGCGTGGCGAGCCCGCCAGTCGTTCACGCCGGACACGAACATTCGGGCCTGGGCCTTCACGATCCTGCGGAACGCGCACTTTTCGGCGCTTCGACGACGCCGCTGGGAGGGGAATTGGACCGACGAACTTGAATGGTCGCTCGGAAACGAGGAACACCAGAGCGCTTCCACCGAACTCAAGCAGGTGCTGGCCTTGATGCAACGGCTGCCACTCGACCAGCGGATTGCTCTCCAACTCATCGCGATCGAGCAACTGTCCTACGAGGACGCCGCCGTACGGGTCGGCGTCGCGATCGGGACGATGAAAAGTCGCGTGGGCCGTGCCCGTGCGGCGCTGGTTCGTTTGAGCGATGGAGGATCATCGCCCTTGGAGGCATCCGAAACGTCTCTGGGAGCTGGTTTTAGTGACGTGGCGCCCGATGGGAACGTTGACGACAGCGCCTCCGCCGCAACTCCAAAATCCGCGCTTGCCCAATGGAGAGCAGCAAAGGCCGCGGGCGAACGGTTCCTGATCGGCGCAGCTCAAAGCCCACTGGAGGCCCGATAGTTCAAGATGAAAGCGATGAAAATGATTGTCCGCTACTTGCTTGTCGGCGCTCTTCCGGTGAGCTCATCTGTTCTCCTCGCTGGGACGGCGCCGATAACATCGATCTTACGTGTAAAGGCTCAGGCGAACGAATAGCAACGAACAATGTGGGAGCGCTAACCGGGATCCTCGGCGGCATCGGTGGGCACCGCATTGGTGAAGGAAATCGGGACGTAGCCCACCCAGTAGCCCGATCACCTCACGGTTGCGCGCCGTCTCGGCCGCCAGACATTGGCTTGATCTTACCCGGTTGAGATAGCCATAAAGATACAGTATTGAGTTGCGCTAAGAATTGACCCGGGTGGGTGTTGGTTATGTGCTGCCCTGGGCGGGCATGGTCAAGTGTCGGCTTTATTCCTTTCTGGATTTTGCGGCGGCAGGGAGTGGCCTTCGCCAGCATGAGCAGTGTCGGTACCATCATAACCGCTTAGCGCCTTGCCCGAGAAATCGCTGCGATCAGCTTGTTGATGAGCCAGCCCACTATGGCCAATCCGGCTATCGCCAGGCCCATGATGATCCAGACACGAGTGAAATCACCGTCACAGGGAGACGGCCTGCCTTCGCATCCGCCACCGCCGATCATCAGTCCGCCGAACAGCGTGGGAAGCAGGATGACACCGTGGGAAGCAGGATGACACCAAGGATCACGGAGACGAGGCACCCCCAGTTGAAGCGGCGATCGTTGGAAAAGGCCATGCTCTCTCCGCAATCTGTCAGAAGCTGAAGCGGGCCGTGCCGATGACCGAGCGCGGCGCTCCCGGGAGGTTCAGGATCGGCGAGGTGCCGTGGCCTGCAACGATGTAGCGCCGGTTGGTCAGATTATAGGCGTTGAGCTGAAGGCGGACACGACCAAACTGCGCCCAGGCCAGCGCGTCGAACGTCACATAGGATGGCAGCACCGTGGTATTGACAGGATCCGCCCAGCGATCGCCGACATAGTTGACGCCGCCGCCCAGACCATAGCGGGCGGCGATCGTCTTGGTGAAGAAGAGGCTGGCGCTATTGAGCGGGGTGAGCGTGGCGCGCTTGCCGATCAGGCTGGGTGTCGCCGATTCCGTAATGCGCGTATCGAGATGGGCATAACCCGCGATCGCGCTGAAGTTCTCCGGCAGGTCCAACGCGGCGGACAGTTCGACACCGCGCGTACGCTGCGTGCCGATCGGCACGATGCGCTGCGTGACGGGATCGGTGCCCTTGATCCCCGTGCGCCGAAGGATGAACGCCGCCGCCTGCACCGACAGTCGGCCATCGAACAGCGTGTATTTCGCACCGACTTCCTTGTTGGTGGTCTGTTCCGGCTCGATATCGCTATTGTTGGCCGCAAGGGCGAAGGTCTCGGCGGAAGGCTGGAAGCTGCGGCTCCATGACACATAATAGGATTGTGCCGCATCGGGCTGGAACAGCAGCCCCGTGCGCGGGCTCCAGTTGCGATCGGTCCGGGCCAGATCTGTCTGGCCGGGCAGACGCCGGTCGGTCTTCTGGATGAACCAGTCATGGCGCAGGCCGAGCATCGCCTTGATGCCATGCCCGAAGTCGATCAGATCCTGCACGTAGAGGCCCCGCGTATCGAGGCGGGTGACGCTATTGTCCGTGAAGGTATTGAAGCTGTCATTGTCGACCACCGGCAGGACAGGATCGAAGATTGACGTTACTGCAACCGTCCGGCCCGCGAAGCGCTGGCTCCCCTTGCTCTGATGTGCAATCTCGAAGCCATAGAGGATGGTATGTGCGATCCCGAGCACATTGAGCTTCTGGGTAAGTTCGGTTTGGTTGGACCAGCCTTCCTCATCCCGGTCGAAGCGGCTGTGTTCCAGCGTCACCGTCAGCGCTGCCGCATTCACCGCCGAAGGGATCGTACTCTGGCGATCCAGAGTATAGCGATAATGGTTGAACCCATTGCGCAGGCTGAGCGTGTCGGAGAAGCGGTGTGTCACCGCCACCCGCTGTGACAGCACTTCCGAATGCGCCAGGTCAGCGTCACGGGCGTTGGCAGCGCCGTAGTAAGTGGAACGCGGCACATTGACGGGTCGGCCGTTCAGGGCCGGTATTCCCAGGTCCATCAAGCGCCGGTCATTGATATAATCGGCCTGGAGCAGAATGGTCGTATCCTGTCCGGCACCGATCAACAGCGACGGGGCCAAGGCGAAGCGCTTGAGGAACTGTTGCTCGCGGAAACTGTCATTGTCCTCGATGGCGCCGGTCAGCCGGAACCCAACATGCGACGTTTGATCGAGCCGCCCGATATCCAGCTCGCCCCGATAGCTGTCGAAGGAGCCTGCCGAAAGGACGAGGGCGGTAATGTCGCCATCGGGCTTCTTGGTCACGCGATTGACGAGGCCCCCCGACGATCCCCGGCCATACAGCACCGCCGCCGGTCCCTTGATGACCTCGACCCGATCCACGTTCGACAGGTCGCGATAATAGAGAGCATCGTCCCGGAAGCCGTCGACGAATTGGTCGGCGATCGCCGTGAAGCCGCGTATCCGGAACTCATCACGCTGTCCGTCGCCCGATGCGAGGGTGACGCCGGGCACATTCCTGACGGCATCCTGTAGCGAGAGTGCCCGCTGGTCGCGCAGCACCTCCGCAGGCACGACCGCGATCGACTGGGGGATATCCCGGAGCGGAAGTGCCACCTTCGCCACAGACGTGTCTTGCGGCACATAGCCGTCCCGCAATCCCGTTACGATGATATCGGTGCGCGGCTGGTCTTCCCCGGATTCATTGGCCTGGACGGCCGTCCCTAACGTCAACGCCACAAGCGCGCACGCACCGTGCAAACCATTTTGAAACCACATAATTCCCCCGCACTGACCAACCTGTGTTAATCCGACCATTAGTGCGAATGATTCGCATAAGCAAGAATGCGGTACCATCAAAAGCGGTGTTACAATATCTTCTGCCGGTAGATCACTGGCATGAACGGCATGGGGAACAATGAGATGATAGCGCTTTTTCTTTTCGCGCAAGCGCATCGACCGCGATTGGTCAGCCGACGCCTGCCGCGGACATGCCGTCCGGCAAGATGGGCGACCGTGCGTATCGAACCGGCTCTTGGCGAAACCCGCACGGAAATCGCTATCGGCACGTCGCGCTACGATCGCGACAGGAAACAACTCGATTACTGGATGCGTCGTGAGAAACGCGATCGGCAAGGGGGTAGCGTCAACGTCAGTTGGGCAGACAGCCGCAGTTGTCCGGCCATCGAGGCAATGCGGGATATGGGGACGATGCAGTTCGCCCCTCCTAGAGGCGCCGACGACATTATCGTCTCGATGGATGGCACAATGTACACGCTCGAAGCCCCTGGGCGCTATGAGAACGCGTACGCCGGCACCCTTCGGATCAAGGCAAATGTTCGGACCCCGCTCGCCGACTGGGCCGAACGTCTGCGATTCGATCTGGCAAATTGCTGGTCTGAAAGGCCGGGATGAGCAGGCATCTGTCTATAGCTTGCGCGTTGGTGATGCGATTCATGCGATTGGCGTCAGGTCGCAATGCATCGATTATTTTGGCTCTGCTTCATTTGACGGGCTGGCGTGCTCACCCGGCCTCAATTCACGCATCAGGATTAGCTTCTTGGCCGGAATGTCGAGAATGAAATCTACTGTTGAAAGGATACCTTGGCCAAGAAGGCCGTCCTGGCTTCCAGGCAACGGGCCGCTATTGTCGACCGGCGCTCCTTCGATCTTGGTGCCTGAAAAGGACAATGTGTTGCCGGTGATCCTTCGCCCCGCGAGGTTGGCGCCTTCAACGCGGATACTATCGGCCTTCGTTGCCTTGCTATCGTCAGGGAAGACACGCTGCCATGCGGCGTCGGATAGAGTCGCCACCCCATTCGACCCCAGATCGATCTGCAGGCGCACGGGCTGGCCGTTGATCTGCCCTTCGATTTGATCGCCGGCAACAAGCGGAATCTCACGGCTATGCATACCGGCCCGAGGCGTCGCGCTACCGGAGGGCACCAACATCAGAATATTTTGAGAAGGGTGGATGCTGATCGCCAATTGGCCCAGAAGATCGCCGCCGAGGACGGCATCAATCCGATGCAGCATCCCGGCCGACATCGCCGAAAAGTCAACAATAGCAGCAGCCCCGTCCAGGCGAAGCTGGTTGGGAACTTCAATCGATACGCCCTCTGCTATCCCGAAGGGGACTTCCCCCGTGCCGGATCGTGCTGTTTTGTCGGTTCCGCGTATGGTCAGACCGATACGACGCGCAAAGGCCGCATCAATTGTTGTATGGCTGAAGCCATTATCGAGCAATATTGTCGCAGGCATACCATTGATCTTCCCTTGAAAGAAGATCAACCCCTGAAAGCGTTCAAATTTAATCGGCGTCCAGCCCTCGTGATGACCAACATAAGCGATATTGCCAACATAAGTGTGCGTTTCTTGTTTCTTTGTCTGCAAGGGCGGTGGTCCGTTCTGTGCGACCGCTGTGCTGCTAGTCATACCCAGAGCGAGTACGCTTACAATATGGAGGGTGCAGGAGAACTGTGCATGGGTAGACAAGGCTGAGGTGTCCTCTGGTATTGCTTTGCAATCTTCATACGGAAAGCAGGTCAATCCTGTCGGTTGGATTGATGGATGCTCGCCAGGATCGCCCGCGCACGTTCGACATTTCCGCCGTGGGGATTGGACGCGATCGGGATCAAGGCTTGCTCAGCGGCCGCATATTGGTGACTCGCCATAAGCGCCGTCGCCGCATCCACGGCGATGTCGCCGACCAGCGGCGCCAGGGCAAGCGCCGTCGTGAGTTGGGTAAGCGTCTCTTTTGGAACCGCGGAACCGTTCGCCGGCGCAGTTTGAGCGAGGCGGTAGATTGCAGTGTAGTAGCCCGGATCGGCAACGGCCGCACGCGCGAACCAGGGCCGCGCCGCTGCAAACTTCTCGATGCGCATGGCTGCGTCTTTCCGCCCGGTGTAAAAGTCACCCAGGCCCCGGAAATACAGCAACTCGGCATCGTTCGGCGCGCTCTGCAGAAGCCGATCGATGATCGCCGTTCCGGCCGCCCGATCGCCCGAGCCGATCTCGGCGCGCGCCAGCACGCGCTGGGCATAGGGATCGTCAGGATAGCGTGCGGCCGCTGTCTTGATCGTCGCGAAGGTCGCCGCCTCACGCTCCGGCTGCGGAATGCCGATCATCAGCGCCGCCAGTGGCAGCAACAGATCGTCAGCAGCCGGCGAGAGCGGCCGGACTGTTATCGCAATGTTGGCGACCGCTGGCCGCGCCATCACGCTATAGGCGATGCGGCCCGCCATATAGCGCTTGAGTTCGGCTTCGAAGCCTTGGTGATCGGTGCCAAAAGCGGTATGAAAGGCTTGCGTCTCGGCGACGCCCCGATGAAGGTCGGCGAAGTAGCGCGTCAATGCGTTCCGATGCGCTTCGTCCGCGAAGAGGTAATGCACGATCAGCCAGCTTTCAGCATAGAACTGCCCGGTCTGCTCGCGGCTAAGGCCGCCGAGTTGGCCGGAGAATATCCGATCCACCGGCAGCCAGGTGTCGCGCAACAGCGTGATCGCGCGACCGGCGTTGTAGCGACCGACTTCGATCCGATCGCCCGCGAACCGCGCCGTCATCACATATTCGGCGAAGCCCTCGCTATACCAGGCCGGATAGTAAGCAGGATAATAGCGCATCGCGAAATGGTGGGCATATTCGTGCATCAGCACTTCCTCGCCGCCTACGCCCGGCCTGTCACCACGCACCGCGAAGGCGGCGGTGCCGCCGAGGCGCGCGCGGTAGAAGCCAAGCACCCCGTTTGGAACCGGCTCTACCTGGTTCAGCCTGGCGGCCGAGCTCACCAGATATACCTTCAGCGGGCTTGCAGATGGCGGAGCCGTCGTGCCAGTCAGCGTGCGGAGCAGCCGGTCATAATCTTCAAGGAGCTGGACGGAGCGACGCAGGCTCTCCTCGCCGCCGTCGCTGTAAACGACGAAATTCGGAGACCGCGCCTCGATCCAACGAGCCGACGCTGTCGATGGCGCCAGAGCAAGCAAGGCATATATGAGAAAGTGAGTCAGTAGGCGCATCACGAATGAATGTCATAGTTGCGAACGATTATCAACTTTACTGGCAGCTATGCACGGGCAGCGACGCAGCGCGCGGAAAACAGCCAATCTTTGCCTAGGGTGGGTAAAATGCACTTTCGTGTAGTCACCCCTTCGAGCCGATCGCGCAGCGTGGCGATCGTCATACCGGCGTCCCCCCGGCCTTGGCGGCGCTGCGCCGGTTCCACAGGAAGCCGGCGACCAGCAACGCGACCATGACGAGCTGCGCCACTATCGTCTCCCGTGTCGGGTAGATCCCCAGCAGCTCGCTTCGGGGAAGCCCCGGCCACGGGGTGACGGGGAGATAGCCGGCTTCTTGCAGCGCCGCGCTCCCCTTGCCGATCAGGACGACCGCCAGCACCGCGATCAGCGCCGAACTGTAGGCGAAGAACTTGCCGATCGGCAGCGTGCGGCTGTAGCGCATCATCACGAAGGCGATCACCGCCAGCAGCACGACCGCCGCGACCGCGCCTGCTATCACCGCTCCGCCGTTCCCCTGTTCCCAAATCGCGGCATAGAACAGGATCGTCTCGAAAACCTCGCGATAGACGACGACGAAGGCCAGCAGGAACAGGAACCACGCCGATCGGCGGTTGAGCGCCTTGCTCAGCTTGTCGCGGATATAACGTTGCCAGGCATCGGCATTGCTCTTGCCGTGCATCCAGATTCCGACCCACAGCAGCACGATCGCGGCGAACACTCCGCCGAACCCTTCGGTCAGCTCCCGGCTCGCGCCGCTGATCGCAATCAGCCATGTCGCCGCCGCCCAGGTGGCAGCCCCGGCCACCAGCGCCGCGATCCAGCCCCCATGCACATAGGGCAGCATGTCATGCCGATCGGCTTTGCTCAGGAAGGCGATCATGGCGACGACGATCAGCAGGGCTTCCAGCCCTTCGCGCGCGAGGATGGTGAACGCGGCCACAAAGCTCGACGTGGCGGACGCCTCGCTTGGCGCGAGCGCCGTTTCGGCGTCGGCGAACAGGCTGTCGAGCGTGGCGACGCGATCCTTGATCGTCACGACCGGCTCACCCCTCGCGATTCCGGCGCGCAGATCGGCCATCGCGCTCTCGATGCGGACCATCAGCGCATTGTCGCGCGCCGACAGCACCGCTTCCACCGGCTCGAAACCGTCGAGATAGGCAGAAAGCGCCAGATCGGTCGCGGCCTTGCGATCACCACGGCCAAAGGCGGCCAGGGCGTCCTCAAGCCGGGTGCGGGCCAGCACCAGCGTCCCCGCCGCTTCGGCCGCGATCGTCGCTTCGGGATGATGGCGCAGATAGGCCATGAGCTGGCGGGCCTTGTCGTCGCCGACTTGCGTCCCCAGCGCGGCGGGCGTCGTACCGACCAGCTTTTCCAGATCGAGGCGCTTGCGAAGATCGACACCGTCTTCCCACAGCGCCTTGCCGGCGTTCGCCTCGCTCTCGGGATAGGCGAACGAACCGGCGTAGAAAGCGAGCGCCCAACGGTCTTGCGGGGGCAGTTCGGCGAAGCTCACCATGCTCGTGCCGTCGAGCCCCTGTTCGATCACCTGATAGAGCGCGAAGACGCTGCGGTCGCGCGCCCGGGCTTCATCTGCGAAAGCGATCGGTGCGGGATCGAGGCCACGGGCTTGCGGGCCATCGCCCTTGCCTGTCGCGCCGTGGCAGCTCGCGGAGTGCTGTGCATAGAGCGCCTTCCCGCGCGCCAAGTCGGGCGCGGCCATCGGCGCGAGCGGAACCGGATAGGCTTTGATGAGGTCGGCGGCGAGGCCGCGCGCAGCGGTCGCGATGGCAGGAGCTGGGGCTTTCGCCGTGATGATCCGTTGCAGGTTGCCGGCCTGGCGTTCGAGGTCGGCGCGCGCCGACGACGTCGGCAGCTCGCCGATCAGCTTGGCGGCCGTCGCGGAGAACTCCTGCATTTCGGCATATTCGCCACCGTTGGCGATCTTCCCGTCCGCGACCGCCTCGGGATAATCGACCGCGATATAGTCGAGCAGCCGCCAAGCGGTTTGTGCGGGCGCGGTTTGAGCAGCCGCAGGTGTAGCAAGCGACATGATGCTCAGGGCGACGACGCCCAGCAACCCAATCGAGAGCGGGCAATGTCCGTCGCGATTGCGGCGCATTAGCAAGGGTAACGTGCAAAGCAGTCTGTTGAGCCACGAAACGAAGCCGATCGCTGGCCCGGCCGTGGCGATCCGATGATGGTCCATCCGAACGCCTCGTTTGCGCCGCCCGCAGCGAACGGCTATATTTCAAACAAAATTGAACTGTTGAGCGACGGATGGACGAAAATCAAGCGCTCGCTGCCTTTGCCGCCATCTCCAACGCGACCCGGCTCCGGATCGTCCGGTTGCTGGTGGTTGCGGGTGCGGAAGGCCGTTCGGCCGGCGCGATCGGTGAGGCGTTGGGCGGCACCCCGCCGTCGCGTCTGTCGTTCCATCTGAGCCACCTTGAACAGGCGGGATTGGTCGTCAGCCGGCGCGAGGGCCGGTCGATCATCTACAGCGCCATTTTCCCGGCGCTGCCCGACCTTGTGACGTTCCCCATGCACGATTGCTGCGAAGGACATTGCCGTGTCTGCGACCAGGCCATTGCGTTGTTCGCGAAATGCACGGGGCGACCGACGCCGGTTGCATCGCTGGTCGCGCAAAGATAGGCGGTTCGAGCTTTTCCTATTTCTCGATCGCTTCCGGAAAACGACAAGAGTGACGAAACGGAGGTGAAATGCGCTGCGTCCGCTTCCGACGTAACCTGTCGTTCAAGCGCTAGCATCGGAACGACGTAAGGTGGTCGGCTGCTGCCGGAATCGGAACGTCGTGTAGTGGGACAATTGCGCCGTTCCATGCAGAACTTGAAAGCGTCGGCTTCGAGAGGAGCGCGTCAGTCGAGCAACGGACGCGCGATGGTTCCGCTGATACATCGCCATCAACGATTGTATCGCGTGGCGGTTAGGTCATTGGAGACGGCGCAGGATTTCGTGTCGCGGAATCCTGCCTCGCGCAGCGCGGTGCGGATCGCAGTGTCGCCAAATGCGACGCCGCGCCCCTTTGGATAGACGGCCCAGAGTGGCAACGCGGGAAAGCTTGCATGGATACGCTGCGCCTCGACCAGATCGCAGGGACCGTCAATGACCGCAATCATCATCTGCGCCGCCGCACCGTCAGTTACCAACGCCTCGTGTATTGCCTCGGCTAGCGCCTCGTCCGCGACCTCGCCGATCAGCAGGGCGCACGCATCCGCGCCAAGTCCGAGCTTCTTGCGCAGGCTGGGCAGCGGCTTGGCGATCGCAGCTACCCAGCTTTGCGCGACCTTCGCGCCGAGATGCAGCGCTACGGTCTCGTCGATCGCCCGGAACCGCAGCATGTCGTCCTCGACCCTCAGCTGCTCGATCGCCGCCTTGGGAAAGCGCCGCTTGATCTCACCGCGCAGTATTAATTCGGCGCCTTCCAGCAACGCGCGGACCTCCCCGGCCTCGCTTCCCACTTCGGCATAAACCGTCGCCTCGCGCCCCATCAGCGGTCTCCCAATTTTCGTATTGCCAACGCGGCCCCCTCGAGCAGCGCGGCATCGGTGCGGTACATCCAGAACCGGCCCCGCCGATCCAACTGCAACAGCCCGGTCTTGCGCAGGACCTTCAGATGCTCCGACACAGTGGCGAGCGACAGGTCCGACAGCGCCGACAGATCGCCCGCCGCCCGTGCTTTGGTCAGACAAGCACGCAGGAACGTCCGCCGTGCGGGATGTGCCAGTGCGCGCAGAATTTCATCGAGATCGTCGTCGTCCAAGCGTCACTTCTGGATCAGCGTCAGCACATTGCCTGCGGGATCGCGGACCTGCCCCTTGCGGACCCAGCCATTGTCGGTCGCCGGCATGGCGACCACACCGCGCAGTTTGCCTGCCTGTACCAGTGCCGCGTCCAGATCGTCCACGATGACCCCCAGCGTCAGGGCTGCTTCGGACGTCTCGACTATCGCACCACGCAGACCGGGGGTCGTTACCTGCGCATAGCCAGGACCGCGCAGCGTGATGTCCCAGCCGAACAGGCCGCCGTAGAAATCGGTGAGCGCCGCCATATCGTCGCCAGCGATATCGAAATGCCCGATCGTCGCCACAGTCTGTGTCATATCGCTGCCTCCGTCGATGGCTCTATCATTTCGTGATATGGCGAAATGTCAATGCCGATCAGCGAAAGGTGTCGTACGGCCACTTTGGGACCGGAATTCGGCCATGGCCTCGCTCCCGTCGCGTCCCCTAATTGCCGGAAGTCAGGTGAAACTCGGTACGTCCGGTTCTGAGGTAACCTGCCGTTTACGCGGTAGCATTGGAACGACGTGGGGCTGGTCGACGGCCGCCGAAGAGGCACCGGCTTCTCAGGGACTTGCGGACAGGCAACTTTCAAGTGCCTGCATATTGATAGCGATTATAGGGGCTGGGCGCAGCCGAGCGCCGCTACGAACCGCTTGACACATTGTTAGCCCCTAGACAATATAGCTAGGTGCCTGACAATATTCCTGAGCATGAGCCTGCATCAATCGCCTCATGGGCGAAGCGTTGCTATTTCGCCGGACGAGCGGTGATGGATGACGCGCTTCGCGTTCATGGGCTGGGTACAACGCAGTGGCACGTCCTTCACCAACTCGCCGTGGTTGGTCCCACGAAGCAGCGCGATCTTGTAAAGAAGCTCCAGGTCGAACGGGCGACGCTGAGCGCGGTGGTCGGTGCGCTTGCCACCAAGCAGCTGGTCGAGCAGGTGCAGGACACCGTCGATCTGCGACAGAAGCTACTTCGCCTTACGCCCGCCGGCGAAGATCTGTGGGGCAAGCTGCCTGACCTCAGTTTCATTCACGAAGCGGCGTTCGGCGGCATCAGCGAGACCGATGCCGCAATCGTGGTGCGCGTGCTTCGGATTGCTACCGAACGCCTAGGTCAAAGATTCGAAGAAGTAATGTGATGACGATCCTTTTAACGGGTGCGACCGGGCTGGTCGGAGAGCGCCTTCTGTCCCGGCTCATCGAGGCCGGCACGACCTGCCGCGCCCTGGTTCGGGCCGGCAAGACCGTTGCGGCTGGCGCCTCCGTGTTCGAGGGGGATCTTTTCGATCGTGATGCGCTCGCCAGGGCGGTGGACGGCGTCTCGGCGGTTGTGCATCTTGCCGCTGTATTTCGCACCGCCGACACGGATCTGATCTGGAAGAGCAATCTCGAGGGGACGCAAAACCTGATCGCCGCGGTAAAGGCGCAGGCTCCCAACGCCCGCTTCATCATGGCGAGCACCGCACATGTTTACGGTCGGGCCGGCTCTCATCCAGGTCGCGAGAGCGATATCGTCGATCCGCAGCAGGCTTACCCCGCCAGCAAGGTGGCTGCCGAGCGTGCGCTTCAGGACAGTGGCCTCGCCTGGTCCGTCTTGCGTTTCCCCTTTGTGTATGGCGATGGCGACGGCCATCTCGAGGCGCTTCCCTCGCACCTGAGCGCGTTCGCTTTCCACCCGGCGCAGCGCATGAGCACCGTCCATCACCGTGATATCGCCGCGGCCATCGAGCTGGGGCTGACAGGCGCGTTCGACGGGCGGATCGTCAACATCTCCGATGACGCAGCGACGACGATCTACGAACTGGTGCGCCTTGTCGGCGAGGATATGGATGTGTCGTCAAACCCGATGTCGGACCCGTGGTATCTGCATGTGGACGGAGCCTTGGCGCGCAGTCTCGGCTTTCGACCGACCGTGCGCACGGTCCGCGAAGCGGTCGAACTGGACCTGCTCTAGCCGACGCCTTCTCCCTTGAGCCCGAAGTCATGCTTGGGAGCGCAACTCGGCATCCAGCATATCGAACGCCTCTCGTAACAGGGTGGGCATCGAACGCGCGCCAACCTCGCGGTTGAACGCTTCGGTGGACAAGCGGATGGCGCCCATTGCGATCATCGCCACAAGTTGGAGCGCGGGTTTTCGCCCGGATTGCGGCCAACGCTCCCGCAGGGCCGCGAGCAACACTCTCTCCTGCTCGACATAGCTGGCCTGCTTCCGGGCCTGCACGGTTTGGCTCGATCGCATCAATCGGTCGATCGCCAACATATCGTCAGGAGGAACCGCGGCGCATACTTCGATGACGGCGTCGCGCACGGCGTGGATTGGCTGGGTGCCAGGCGGAGCCTTGCGGATCGCGTCGGCAATCATGGTGCCCATTCCACTCTGCAGCGAGATGAGGATGTCATCCTTGGACTTGAAGTAGTGGAAGAAGGTTCGCCGGGAGATCGCGGCGGCAGCGGCGATGTCGTCCAGCGTGGTCGCTTCGTAACCGCGCTCGAGAAAAAGGCGTATTCCGGCCTGGGTGATGCGCTCCATCGTCTCGCGGCGCTTTCGAGCCCGCAGGCCTTCTTCCGGTTTAGCGGCAACGGATGGCATCAGAATACTCAAGCCTTGAAACATGCACTGAGTGCAAATATAATTCTGCACTTGGTGCAGTTATATAGGCGGACGAGACATGCGTAAATGGACGACGGCGGATATTCCCGTGCAGGATGGCCGGATTGCGATCGTCACCGGGACAGGAGGGCTCGGCTATGAAACGGCGCTGGCCCTGGCCCGGGCGGGTGCCAACACGATCATCGCGGGCCGTAACGCGCAAAAAGGCGCTGACGCGGTCGCGCGGATTTCTGCCCAGCTTCCATCGGCGCGCGTGCGGTTCGAGATGCTCGATCTCGCGAGCCTGGCTTCCGTCGTCGCTTTCGCCGCCCGGTTGGCAGATCGGGAGGAAAAGCTCGATCTCCTCATAAACAATGCGGGGGTTATGGTCCCACCCAGGCGTGAAGAGACGAAAGACGGGTTCGAGCTTCAGTTCGGCACGAATTACCTTGGCCATTTCGCGCTGACGAACCATTTGCTCCCGCTGCTTCGTAAAGCAGGTGGCGCCAGGATCGTCTCGCTTTCGAGCGTCGCCGCGCGCAGCGGCGCGATCGACCTTGACGATCTCAATGCCGAGAAAAGCTACAAGCCAATGGTGGCATACAGCCAGTCCAAGCTTGCCTGCCTCATGTTCGGTCTCGAGTTGCAGCGTCGTAGCACTGCGGGCGGTTGGGGCGTCACAAGCGTCATAGCGCATCCCGGCGTTGCGCGCACCGACCTGCTGCACAATGCACCGGGTCGCTGGAGCGGGATGGGCCTCACTCGGACCCTGTTGTGGTTTCTGTTCCAGCCGGCCGCTCAAGGGGCGCTGCCGACGCTCTTCGCTGCAACCTCGCCCGATGCCGAACCCGGAGGCTATTATGGCCCGGACGCATTGAGCGAGACGCGCGGATATCCCGCACCAGCGCGTATTCCTCCGGCAGCGCTAGATGAGGCTGTTGCCCGCCGTCTGTGGGAAGCATCCGACAAGCTGATCCAAAGCTTCGGCAACTGACAAGGGTCCGACCAGGCAGCTCCTGCGGCGCTTCGAGAACGGCAAGTTCTGGCAAAAGCGGTAGTAACCGAAGCGAGCCTGTAACGGCGGATTCTGGTCGGATGCTGCTGTCCCAGCACGGCCCGATCAGCAGACGAGATCGCCTTCAATCCAGACGTTGGCGTGCTCAGGTCGAAACGTCCGAACTTGCCATTCGTTAATCAGGTGGCGGAGATGCCCCATTTCAAGGTGAGCGTGGAAGCAGCAGCTTGACATAGAAATCGCACCAAGTACTTTGCACTGCAAAGCGAGGTTTCCGGATGCGCGATATCGATGATGCCCTGTCCGACATTGCCGGTATCCGCGCGCAACTGGCGTCCAGCACGCGCTTTCATGGCTTTGCCCCAGCGGCCATCGCAGGAAGCGGCGCCTTTGCGTTTCTGGCGGCCATGGCGCAAACCTTGTGGCCCGAACGCCTGTCGAATGATCCGGCGCGCTATGTCGCGGTTTGGGTGAGCGTTGCTGTTGCATCTGCCGCCCTGATCCTGGTGGAAGGGCTTGCCCGCGTCGGCCGAATGCATGGCGCGATGGCTTCCACGATGGTGGTTGGCACGGCGCGCCAGATGGCACCGTTCGGTGTCGCCGGTGCTGGCATCACCCTCATCCTCTATGACTCCGCGCCGGGCAGCATGTGGATCTTGCCCGGCTTATGGCAAATCCTGATCGCGCTGATCGGTTTTACCTCGCTGGCAAACTTGCCAAGGGCCATCGCCTGGCCGGCCGGCTGGTACTTTGTTTGTGGCTTGGCCGTTCTCAAGCTTGCCTGCGGGGGAGCGCCGCTGTCACCGTGGATGATGGGCCTTCCCTTCTCGCTCGGGCAGGCAGCGGTTGCCCTCATTCTCCATCGCGATACGGAGCGCCGCCATGCCCGGTTCTGACCGCAAAGCGCCCTATGCCTACGCCGGACTAGATCGGGTCTTTCATGAAAAAGCCCGCCTGGGGATCGCCACGTCGCTGGCCGGACATGCCGATGGGCTGAGCTTTTCCGATCTGAAAGCCTTGTGTGGCCTGACCGACGGCAATCTCAGCCGCCATCTCCAGGTGCTGGAAGAGGCAGACTTTGTCGCGCTGGAGAAAGGTTACGCGGGCAAGCGACCGCATACCCTTTGCCGCCTGACCGATCTCGGTCGGGAGCAATTCATGGCCTATCTGGCCGAGTTGGAGCGTGTGCTGCGACAGGCTGCCCGCGCGACGGCAGGGCGCAGCGTCGATTATCGAAAAACAAGCCCACAAGCAGATTAATATTTTTTGCCTGGAGACTTTGCAATGCAAAGTAATTTAAAAGACACTGCAAGCCCACCGCTCATTTCATTTGGGAAAGCGAGGCTCCGCAGCATCGGTTTTGCGCTGAACGGCATTCGTGCGCTAATCCGCCATGAAGCCAATGCCCGCGTCCACCTTGCCGCCAGCGTGGCCGTGGTGTCGGCAGGCCTGGTGCTGCGGTGTAGTCTTGACGAATGGCGTTGGCTGTTTTCGGCCATGGCAATGGTCTGGATCGCCGAAGCCTTCAACACCGCCATCGAAGTGCTTTGCAACCTGAACCAGCCGAATTTTCACCCCCAGGTAAAACTGATCAAAGACCTGGCAGCAGGCGCAGTCTTGTTGGCGGCCATCGCGGCAACCCTGATCGGCGCGAGCGTGGCCTGGCCACATCTGTTGGATGGTGGCGCATGAAGGTCAAATTTATCCTCCCCGCGCTGACCGAGGCAAAAAGCCCGTTGTGGCGCCCCATCAAGTATTCGCTCTTTCCCCCGCTGGGCCTTGCCACGCTGGCCGCGTTCCTCGCGCCGGAAGACGAAGCCGAACTGGTTGATGACCATGTCGAGCCGCTCAGCATCGATGACCGGCCCGATCTGGTGGTGATCCAGGTCTACATTACCAATGCTTATCGCGCCTATGCGCTGGCCGATCACTACCGCGCGAAAGGTTGTCGGGTGGTCTTGGGCGGTTTGCACGTCACGTCCCTGCCCGACGAAGCGGCTCCGCATGCCGACACGATCTTTCTGGGCCCCGGCGAGCAGACATTTCCGCAATTCCTGCGCGATCTGCGCGATGGATGCCCGAAACCGCGCTATGTTTCCACGCAGGGGCGGACCTTGCATGGCCTGCCCCCTGTGCGGCGTGACCTGATCAAGCGGGATCGCTATCTCGTCCCCAATTCGATCGTAGTAACGCGCGGCTGCCCGCAGCATTGCGACTTCTGCTATAAGGACGCCTTCTTCACCGGCGGCCGCTCGTTTTATGCGCAGCGTATCGACGAAGCGCTGGCGGAAATCGAACGGCTGCCCGGTCGGCACCTCTATTTTCTCGACGATCATCTGCTGGGCGACCGGCGCTTTGCCGCTGGCCTGTTTGAGGGGATGCGCGGCATGGGGCGCCTGTTTCAGGGGGCTGCCACGGTCGATTCCATCCTGCGCGGCGATCTGATCGAGCAGGCGGCCGAAGCGGGCTTGCGCAGCCTGTTCGTCGGCTTCGAAACCTTCAGCCCGCGTAATCTGGCCGACAGCAACAAGAAGCAGAACCTGGCCCGCGACTATGCCGCCGTGGCGCAGCGGCTCAACGATTTGGGCATCATGATCAACGGCTCCTTCGTGTTCGGCATGGATGACGACGACGCCGATGTGTTTGACCGCACGGTGGATTGGGCCGTCAGGCACGGCATCACCACGTCCACCTTCCATATCTAGACGCCTTACCCCGGCACCCGCCTATATCAGCAATTGTCGGCGCAAGGACGCATCCTGACCCACGACTGGGATCTCTATGACACCCGGCACGTGGTCTATCGTCCGGCCAAGCTGACGGCGGAACAGCTCAAGCTGGGGTACGACTGGGCCTATCGCCAGTTTTATTCATGGCGCAACATCATAGGCAGCGCGCTGACGCACGACAGCATTAAGCACCAGTTGAAGCATTTCGCCTACGCGGCGGGCTGGAAGAAGTTCGAACCGCTGTGGGATTTGGCGATCAACGCCAAGCGACTGGGCACGATGACGCCGGTTCTCGAAGCGGTTCTGTCAAAGGTGACGCGGCGTAAAACGAAACCACAGCAACCCCTTACCATCGCGCCAAAGCCAGAATTCTCTTAAGCAACTTCGCTGTGGAATGCTGTGGTCGGTCCTGGGTGTAATGGCTGCTGGATGCGACCAGCCTCCATCGCCCTCTTAGCGGCCGTTCACCAGCCCAAGTCGGTTCGTCGAAACCGGCCCTAAGTTCATGTTTGGCAGACGAAGGCCACCTGCGAGAACTGACGCTAGCCTAACGCATATTCTCGCTCAGGAAGTCGACGCATACGCGCACGCGGGCAGGGAGGTTGGCGCCGCCGACGAACACCGCATTGATCTGTTCGATGTCGCCGGGGTTATAATCCTCCAGCAATGGCACAAGTTCGCCGCTGGCAATCTCCTTCACGACACTGAACGCGCCGACACGCGCTATGCCGACACCTTGTGCGGCGAGCTGGCCCAGCGTCTCGCCATTATTCGCCTCGATGCTGCCCTTCATGGCGAGGCTGAACTCCTCACCGTCACGCGTGAACGGCCAGACCGGCTCGCTACGGCGAAAGTTGAAATTCAGGCAATTATGCCTGTGAAGGTCTTCCGGCACGTGCGGCATCCCGGCACGTGCCAGATAATCGGGAGAGGCGACGATAACGCGGCGGCTCTCGCCCAGCCTGCGTGCGGTCAAGGCGCTATCAGCAAGCGGGCCGAACCGGATGGCGACATCAGCCTGTCCGGCCGCCACGTCAACCAGAGCGTCGGTGAGAGCGATATCGACCAGAATATGCGGATAGGCCTTAGCGAAGCGTCCGAGCAACGGCACGACACATAGCCGCCCATGCGACAGCGCCGCGCTGATCCGCAGGCGCCCCCGCGGTATGCCCTGATCGGCGATCTGTTGCTCGCTATCGTCGAGATCGGCAAGGATACGGCGCGCGGCCTGGAGATAGGCGAGACCCTCCGCCGTCGGCGTGAGGGCACGCGTCGAGCGGAGCAGCAGCCTAATGCCGAGCCGCGCCTCAATCCGGTCGACGGTGCGGCTCACTGCAGACGGCGTCAGGCCGAGGGCGCGGCCGGCTGCGGAAAAGCTCCCACGGTCGATCGCAGCGACGAATATTTCCATGGCGCGCGCACGATCGCCCCCCTCAATCACTTTTGCGTCCATAGCAAAGATCCTTGGCTCGGACACCCACTACAGTAGCCGGTCTTCGCCGTCCATCTATGCGTTGAAATAGCAATCGAAGGGATCGGTCATGGATTATCGCCAAGTTGGACGTTCGGGCTTACGTGTGCCGGCCTTGAGTTTCGGCGCGGGAACCTTCGGCGGCAAGGGGCCGCTGTTTAGCGCCTGGGGACAGAGCGACGCTGCCGAGGCACGGCGCCTGATCGATATCTGCCTCGATGCAGGCATAACCCTGTTCGACACGGCCGACGTCTATTCCAATGGCGCGTCGGAAGAGGTGCTGGGCGCCGCGATCAAGGACCGGCGCGACGCGGTTCTGATCTCCACCAAGACCGGCCTGCCGATGGGTGATGGGCCGCAGGACTGGGGTACATCCCGTGCGAGGTTGATCCACGCGGTAGAGGCCTCCCTGCGCCGCCTGGGGACGGACTATATCGACTTGCTGCAGCTCCATGCGTTCGATGCGCACACACCGGTGGAAGAGGTGATGGCCACGCTCGACATGCTGATCGCGACTGGCAAGCTGCGCTATGCAGGCGTCTCCAACTATCCGGGCTGGCAGGTCATGAAGGCCCAGGCTGCGGCGGATCGCCATGGCTGGCCGCGTCTGGTCGCGCATCAGGTTTATTATTCGCTGATCGGGCGCGCCTATGAGTGGGATCTGATGCCGCTCGCCGCCGATCAGGGCATCGGAGCGCTGGTGTGGAGCCCACTTGGCTGGGGACGGCTGACGGGCAAGGTCGGGCGCGGCCGGCCGATCCCGCCGGGCAGCCGCTTGCATGAGACGGAACAGTTCGCGCCCCCTGTCGCGGAAGATCATCTCTATCGCGTGATCGACGCCCTGGAAGCAGTAGCTGCCGAAACAGGAAAGTCTGTGCCGCAAATCGCGATCAACTGGCTGCTGGCGCGGCCAACCGTATCCTCCGTCATCATCGGCGCGCGCAACGAGGCGCAGCTGCGTGACAATCTAGGGGCGATCGGCTGGACCCTGACCCCCGAGCAGACTGCCATGCTCGACGCGGCGAGCGCCGTCATGCCGACTTATCCGCATACACCCTATCGTCAGCAGGACGGCTTCGCCCTGCTCAATCCCCCTATGGTCTGACCGGAGTGAAACCCTTGAAACTGAATCCCGGTCTCGTTGCCCTCTCGATCGGCGCATTCGGCATCGGCGTGACCGAGTTCGCGCCGATGGGTCTGCTACCGGTCATCGCGGGCGATCTCGGCGTGTCGATCCCAACCGCCGGGCTGCTCATCAGTGCCTATGCACTCGGCGTGATGCTCGGCGCGCCGCTGATGACCCTGACCACTGGCCGGGTGCCGCGCCGCACGCTGCTGATCGCGCTTGCCGGCATCTTCACCCTTGGCAACCTGCTGGCCGCGATCTCGACCGGATATGGAATGCTGCTGGCGGCCAGGCTCGTCACCTCGCTCAACCACGGCGCCTTTTTCGGCGTAGGGTCGATTGTCGCCGCCAGTCTGGTCCCGCCGGAGCGTAAGGCTGGCGCTGTCGCCGCGATGTTCATGGGGCTGACCATCGCCAATGTCGTCGGCGTGCCGCTCGCAACCTGGGCAGGCGAGCAGCTGGGTTGGCGGATGTCGTTCTGGGGAATTGCCGGACTGGGCGTTGCGACCATGGCGGCGCTGCGGCTGACCCTTCCCTTATTGCCCGCCCCCGAAGGCGGCAGCGCGCTTGCCGAACTGCGCGTGCTGAAGCGCGGTTCCGTGCTTGCCGCACTGGCGCTCACCGTCATCGGATCGAGCGCGATGTTCACCGTGTTCACCTATATCGCGCCGATCCTGCACGCGGAAACGCACGCTTCGCTCGGCTTCGTGACGGCGATGCTCGTGACCTATGGCGTGGGATTGACAGTGGGCAACTGGCTGGGCGGGATCTTCGCGGACCGTTCAGTCGATCGCACTTTGATGGTGACGCTCGCCGGGCTGGCACTGGTTCTCATTGCCTTCGCCGTCCTGATGCCGTTCGCTGCGCCCACTGCAATCCTGGTCTTCCTGTGGGGCGTCGCCAGCTTCGCGCTCGTCCCGCCGCTCCAAGTCCGTGTAATGACCGCTGCAGCCGATGCGCCCAATCTGGCTGCGGCCGTCAATATCGGCGCATTCAACCTCGGCAACGCGATCGGCGCCGCGATTGGTGGCAGCGTGATCGCGGCGGGGCTCGGTTACCGCGCCGTCGCGCTGGCAGGAGCCGTGGCCGCTGCCATCGGCCTCGCCGCCGTCATGGCCGCGGTCTGGACATCCCGATGCTCCCAGCATCCGCAACGGGAGCTTAGCGATGCTTGAGCGAATGAAGGGAATGTCCAAAGATTGGCGTGCAACGCCAACAAACCAGCTGCTCCCGGCGCCACGACCGCTCCTTAAAGCCCGCCGTTCGTTCACAACGTGCCGCGAGGCATCCAACGACCGGAATCGACCCGATTGATCGGCCGCGTAAACGGCATCTATGTTGGGGTTTTGGGCCATGTTTTCGAATGGTGAGTTTGAAGGTGGAAATCGATCGAACGATCATTTAGGTTTCTGATTGTGCCAGTGGATCTGAAAATCTTTGCAGAGCGCTCGCGCTTTAGGGTGGGTTCCGCTGCCCTCTCATCCGTCTTCTATCTGGCAATTGCATCGGCCGAAATCGGTGTTCCCGCATGGCTTACTTTTGTTGTCGGAGTATCCGCGTGGATCACACTGACGATTATCACCTACTATCGCCTTCGCAATGCCAACCTTTCAAGCGCATGGCTGCTGTTGATTATCCTTCAGTTCGGAATCGGACCTACTTGGCGTCTTTCAGAGTACGTGACGTTCAATGTCGGCGGGTCGATCGTTAGCTTGGTGCCAGTGATGTTGGGTTGGATCGTTCCTGCGAAGTCCAATCGAGAGGGTGAGCCCGGGTCCGCTTAGTTGGCGTGTCCCGACAGGCAGCTTTTACACGCAGGAGGTGAGAAGCCGTCATGCAGTTCAAGCCATAGAGCAAGGCGATTGCCGCCGACATTGCCGACGTTAACACTGCCACATCGGCCTCCTGATTGCAGCCGTTCGTTAAGCCCACCTGTGATGGCGCAAATGGGACATACCCGACTGTCGGCTTGAAGATGTCGAGCCGCGATAACTGACGTTCCTGGCGCCGGTTGCCGAACCTCACCGACTGCTGGGCGGTGCCCCTCCTCTTAAAAGGCGCACCGTCATATCTTGGAACTGGCAATTGAGCTTATTTGTATCGAGACCAGCAGAGATCGCCAAATTTACTTCTGTATACCGTTGAAGTAGATCTTACAGGGAGGAGACAGGGGACAGGTCTTGGACAAGGGCGCGCATTTTTACCGTTGCGATTTTCAGGTCCATACGCCGCGGGACCTCCGCTGGGCGGGACCGGATGCCGTCACCGACGAAGAGCGCCTTGCCTACGGTCGCCGGTTTGTCGCGGCTTGCCGGGAGAAGGGCCTGCAGGCCGTTGCCATCACCGATCATCACTGCATGACGTTTCTGCCCTTCATCCGAAGGGCGGCAGAGGAAGAGCTGGCGGAAGACGGCACGGCGCTCGATCCCGCGGAAAAGCTCATCGTCTTCCCCGGCATGGAACTGACGCTCGGCGTTCCCTGCCAGGCCATCATCATCTTCGATGCCGACTTCCCGAATGATATGTTTTCGCTGGCGATCAATGCGCTGGCGATCACGCAGAATGATGCGGCGCAGTCGAAGGTTCGGGACGTTGTACGTCTCGGTACCATCACAACCTTTTCGGATTTGAAGGCGAAGCTCGACGCGCACGAATATCTGCGCGGCCGCTACATCGTTCTGCCGAACGTCACCGACGAGGGGCAGCATTCACTGCTGCGTGCAGGTCAGACCGACAAGTATATCGAGATGCCTTGTGTCGGCGGGTACAGCGACGGGCTGTTCGCTAACCTGCGGCAGGGGACGAAAAACAAGCTGGCCGGCATTGATGGCGCATGGGGACACAAGCGGATCGCCTGCATCCAAACCTCGGACACGCGCCGCGACGATCACACCACGCTCGGCGTACCCTCGACCTGGCTGAAATGGGCGACGCCCACTGCAGAAGCTCTCCGGCAGGCCTGCCTCGCGCAGGAATCCCGCGTCGCGCATGACTCGCCCCACGTGCCGGAAACCTACATCGCCGGTGTCAGCGTTAGCAATTCCACCTTCCTCGGACCGCTCGATCTCGACTTCAACCCGCAATACAGCTCGCTCATCGGCGGCCGCGGCACCGGAAAGTCCACGGTGCTGGAATATATACGCTGGGCGCTCTGCGATCAGCCGCCGGGCGGCGGCGAGGACGAAACGCCGAACTATCAGGCGCGGCGCCTGCGCCTGATCGACGGCACGTTGCAGCCGCACGGCGCCACGGTTGATGTGACGTATGTCCTCAACGGGGTTCCCCATCTGATTCGCCGGGCAAGTGCCGACGGCAGCGTCCAGATGAAAATCGGCACGGCCGCGCTACAGCCCTGCACCGAAGAAGAGGTGAGGGCGCTGCTTCCGATACAAGCCTACAGCCAGAAACAACTCAGCGACGTGAGCGTCCGCATCGAGGAACTGACCCGCTTCATCACCGCGCCGATCAAGGGCGATCTCGACCGGCTGAAGCGTAAAGCAGACGATCGGGCGAACCGAATCCGGGAGGCCTATGCCACCCGTCAGCGTTTCCGCGATTTATCGCGGACGCTGCATAACAGGGTCTTGGAAGAACGCTCGATTACTGAACAGGCGAGTACGATCCGCTCCTCGCTTTCGGGGCTGTCGGACGCCGATCGCGACCTTCTGGAGCAGGGCCAGCATTATAATGCCGCCAGCTCCCTCGTGGCGGCGTGGAAGGTGGGGGCAGGCACGATCAGCCAGAAGGCCCGTGAACTGCGCCAGCTCGTCCTGGCCCAGCGCACCGCCATGCAGCCCGTACCGGCAGAGCCCGCCGCCATGAAGGAAACGCTCGATCAGGCCCGCACACAATACGACGCGATGCTGCAGGCCGCGCTGACCGCGCTCGACGAAATGGCCTCCGCAGCGAGCGTGATCGAAGGCAGGGAGGGGGCCGCTGGCCCCTGGGATTCGTGGGAGGCGGGCCATACCGCCTTTCAGGATGAATATAGCGCAGCGATGGAGCGATCATCGTCGCATACTGAAAAGCTGCAGCAGCTCCGAACGCTGGAGGCGCGTGTTGCCGAGCTGGCCGATGAAACGACGCAGGTGCGCGAAATGCTGGCGACGCTGGCGACTGCGGGCGAGAATTATGCGATTGCGCGCGATGAATGGTTGGGCGCGCAGGCGGAACATGATGATCTGGTGGACCGTGAATGTGCCGAGCTGACAACCCGCTCGGGCGGCTTAATCCGCGTGGGCGTCAAGCGTTACGCGGACCCCGTCGGCTTCGTCAGCACGCTGCGCACGGCGCTGCAGGGCTCGCGCGTTCAATCGGCCAAGCTCGATGCGCTGGGCGAAGGGATCACGGGCGCGGCCGATCCAAAAGCATCTTGGATGGCGGCGCTGGCGGAATTGGAAGGTTTGGCGGACTACGATGTCGATCGCGGCCCACCCGGCACAAGGCCGGGCGCGGTCGCCCTGCTGGGTCTCGGGCTCAACGCCGGCGACATTGACAGAATCGCGCAGCACTTCACGCCGGAGAACTGGCTGGTGCTGTCGTTGACGCCGATCGCCTCGGTGCCGGTCTACGAATTCCGGGCACGGGAAGGGGAGTATATCCCCTTTAAGAACGCCTCGGCCGGGCAGCAGGCGACGGCGCTTCTGAAAACCCTCCTCAACCAATCAGGGCCGCCGCTCATCATCGACCAGCCCGAAGAAGACCTCGACAACCCGGTCATGCTCGAAATCGTGAATCAGCTCTGGGATGCGAAGCGGCTCCGGCAAATCGTTTTCGCCAGCCACAACGCCAACCTCGTCGTGAACGGCGACGCGGAGCTTGTGGCATGGTTCGGCTACCGGACGACGGGCGATCAATCCCGCGGCACGATCAAGGGCGTCGGGGCGATCGACGTGCCGGCAGCACGGGAAGCGATCAAGCAAATCATGGAAGGCGGCGAAAACGCCTTCCGACTGCGACGCGAGAAATACGGCTTCTAGGCCTCGGGGGCTTCGGCCTCCTTGGCCGTCAGTCGCTCGCGCGCCTTGCCGTCGAGAATGTCGGTCATAGTCAGGCCGGCCGCCTCCGCCTCGTCCACCATCGCGACATAGCGATCGTAGTTTTCGAGGAAATCCCGGTACTGCTTGTGCGCGAAGAACATCTTCGCCTCATGGGGCAGGGCGTTCACTGCATCGCGTATCTCCTTATGGGCTGCTGCCCTTTCGGCATTGGTATCGACCTCCTCGATGCCGAGTGCATCATGGCCTTCCTGCTCGATCCAAAAATCGAAGGCGCGCATCTTGAGCGTGAATTCGCCACTGATCCGCCGATAGAGGAGGGTGGCAAGGCCGATGATCGTCATGCCCTGCTCCGGAAGGTGGGCGGCCAGCAGCGCGTCCGGATCGCGATCGGCATGTTTCAGGAAATTGGCCGGGCCGGACATGGATCGCCAGCCTTCGGCCGCGATCATCTGGTCGATCTGCTTGGCAAAGCCGTCATCGTTGTGGTGCGGATAGAGATCGAACAGCACCTTGAAGCTGGCGAAGGCGAGGGTGTGCACGGCCAGGCTGTCGCCATTGGCGAAATACAGGTCGATGGCGGTATCGAGCTGTCGCCCGGCCGCCTCGATCTTGGTGATGGGTTTGGATCCCTTGGTCTCATTCCCAAATTGTAGCCGGATTCGGGATCGCCGGCGAGGCTCGGTAGACTATTCGGGCCGCTCGTAGGGCTGCACGGCCTTATTCTTAGCGTCGTTGAGCGCCTGCAGCCCCTCCACTACCGTCTCGCTGACCTCGGTCGGCGACAGGGCAATGATGCCGATGATCGCAAGGCCGAAATCAAGGCAGGCGATGATACCGCGGATCGTCTCGATATGGCCCGCCCCGTAGAGGCTGGTATGGCTAACGGCCACCATCCCATCGGCCCGGTTTGCATCCATCGAGACATGCGCGAAGACCCCCATAATGTTGGGGTGCGCTCCGTAGTCGATCGCGCCTTCATACCCCCAGACAGCCAGGGCGTGAATGTCAGGCGCTCGCTCCTTTACCACGGCGATGGCCTTGTCGAAATTGAAGGCTTTCCGGCAGGCCTTCTTTTCCGCTTCGCCCCGATGGCGGCCAGTCCAAACCTCGCTCAGCTCGGGCTTCCTGATGATCAGGCCACCGTAGGCTGCAGATTCGAGGGCGGTGCGCAGCAGCGGGAAAACTGCGGCGCTATGGCCGCTCAGGGCCATGCGCACGGCGGCAAGAAAGAGCTGGTAGGCGTTCATGAAGAGCACCAGCGGGATTGCCTCCGATTGCCCCTCGGCAAAGAGTCGGCCGCGGAAAAATTCGTCATACTCTCGGAGCGTCGTCACAACGCCCTCATCCGATACCATCAGCTCGGCCAAGGTGCCGTCGGCCGCCGCCATGTAGACGTCGATGCCGCCCTCCATGACCACGCGAATGGTTTTGTCGGTGGTCATGGTCGGCCGGCCCATTGAACGGAGTGCATAAAGTCTTCGCGGCTCCATTGGCTCAAGGCGTATTCGCCTTTCTGCAGCGGAGCTCCGCCCGTCATCTGCCGAGATAGGGCATCGCCGGCGAGTTGGAAAATCTTGCCTTGGCACTCGAAGAAAACATACGCGTTCGCCCGCTTCCACTTATCGATAAACTGCTTGCTGCGTCCTACCCATCGCATGATCGCATAGTCGCGGCCGTCGATGGTGTGCACGCGCGATCCCCAACTCATCGAGGCGGCAAAGCTCCACCCGGTGAAGGTGGAGGGTCCATCGTGCACATGCACGAGCCAATACATGCGCGCCCTTTGCTGATAGAACGCTTCCCGCGCCACCCGCTCGTCCTCCGATATGGGCGAGAATTGCAGCTCTAGCACCGCTGCGTGAGGGGTGCCGGCATTGCACAGCACATCGGCACGGTGCTGCTCACCGGTCGCGGGGTCGATGAAGCCGATTTCTCGACAGCTCGGGTCGAACTGTTCTTTCCAACCCAAATGCCATTCGCCTTCCGGCTCGCTCCAGGAATCGCAATCTGCGGCCTTGTGCCGCCAATGCTTCACGTTCTTGACGGGAATGACGGAAGTCATCAGGCCACCGCAGTGCTGGCACGTCGTGCTTTCGCCCTTGGTGAAGGGGCGCCGCTTTACTCCGTCAATCCATGCGTACAGCATCAAACCCCCGCCGCTATTTCGCCCTGACCTTCGGAATATCAGTTTCGCGGGTGGTATAGCACGGTGAAAGATTGGCCGGGCGAATTAGCCATCGGAAGACGGAGCGCTGTCGCCTCGGCTGCGGCATTTGCGATCAGAATGTCGCCGTGGAAGATTCTGCGGGCGTGCAGCTCCTGAGGTTCGGCAGCTTTGCTTCAATCATGGGGTTACTTCGCCTAGTGTGGGGTCACGGCAAAAGGGGGCGGCAAGACGTGGCGCGAAACAGCAAAGTATCGAAGGAGATCTATACCCGCCATATCCGGCTGTTCCGGCTGCTGAACGATGCCTGGATATTTACGGAGCTGCTGCGGCCTGATTTGCAGGAGCGGGCTAAGACGCTGCGGGCCTCAAAAAGCAAGGCCAAACGCCCCTACCCCGTGCCAAAGCGGGGCGGCACCGTGCTCAGCAAGCGGCGCGATGAAGATATCGGCCTGGTTTTTTATGCCCAACACGAGCGGGGCATTTTCGAGACGAATATCGTCTCGCTGGTGTCGCGTGCCGAGGCTTTTCTTCAGGACAGCATCGCCATTGTGGCGAGCGCCTATCCGCAGAAACTCTCGGTTTTGGCGGACAAGGGCGGCATTCCGCTCGACCTGTTCCTGGAGCATGAGGACCGCGAGGACGTGATACGGCGATTTGTCGCCATGAAGTGCGAAGGTCTCATGTTCGGCAAGCCCTCCGAATATCTCGACAAGGCGACGAAGGTGCTGGCGATCGAGCTGGATCCCGAGACGGTCAAGGCCTTCATCGAAATCAAGGCGTCCCGCGACATCATCATTCACAACAGCGGCCGCATCAATAAGCTCTACGTCGAGAAGGCGGGCGACCTGGCGCGGGGTGGGGAGGGCGAGGAGCTGGTGGTCGACCGCTCTTATTTCCGGCAAGTCATCGTCACGCTCAAAACCCTGTCGGGACAGGTTCAGTCGAAGACTGAGGAAAAATACAAATAGCGCCGATCGCCGGTGGCGATGCTTGCGCCCGTGACGGCGCTTGAGCACGGCGGATATGCTGTCGGAGCTTGGGTAACAGGTTGTTGAGGCCGCATCGGCTGAAGCGGACCTCGCCTTGCTGGAAAATGGGCTTTCGCCTCATTTGGCCGTGACCGATTACCTGATGCCAGGCATGAGCGGGTCCGATCTGGCGCGCGCGGTGCGACAACGCCACCAAACCCTGCCCGTAACGGACGGTCTGCTGCTGGGGAACGAATATTGGACGCTGAATGGCCAGCAAGGGTCGAACCCCGAAGCCGACACCAACGCGTTGGAATGTCCGCTGTACCATTTTCGCGGCTGTAACCTGCCTTTCCGGATCGTCCCCAATCATGGACGAATCGGACCCGGGCTTACCTTCGCGGATCGCCCACCAAGATTGAGCAGCCCACTTCCTTTTTCGCCTTCGCTGCGCGCCGCTGGCAGTCCTCCAGTGCGGTTGCGTTGCTCTGCCAAACCCTAGCGGCGTATTGCAAGGCGTGCCACCGCTGCGGATCGGACACCTGCAGCATGTGCTCCCCAGCCGCCCAGCCATCGCGCTGGAGAAGGCTGGCCGCATGCTCCTCCGGCCAATGCCAGTCCTCTGGCACCGCCCGGTCAACGACGTCCGGAACAGCCCAACCCAGCAGGAAGCCTGTCACCACTCCGATGGCTGCTACGACACCCAGCCAGCGCAGTTGCTGAAGCCCCCTCAGGATGGATTGCACGATGTCGTTGATCGTGAGGACGGTGCGATCCAGGTGTCAGTGGGCGTGTAATTCTCCGCAGAAGTGGGCTTTGAAAATTCCCTGATTGTTGGACCTGGTTGCCCAACGTGCCGGGGTTAACCCCGGCACGTT
>Ga0207696_1000428_pt1 | contig 38385 bp, 62 predicted proteins | sample KBSS54metaG_FD_184403 | JGI IMG/M metagenome (GOLD analysis project Ga0207696, IMG submission 184403) | Switchgrass rhizosphere microbial communities from Kellogg Biological Station, Michigan, USA - KBS S5-4 metaG (SPAdes) (version 2) | ecosystem: Host-associated > Plants > Roots > Rhizosphere >... | reverse complement strand
GTGGCGCGAACCAATCCGAGCCGCTCGAGACGCTCAGCGTCTAAGTATTCCGCTCGCCGCTCGCGAATCGCTTGCTCGATCAGCTGAACAGTATGCAACCCCGCAAGCTGTCTAGAGAACGGCTCGCCTGCAACACGGGCCTCATCCTCAAGGTGGAAATCTACGTCATAGTCCCGCCCCTCAGCATCGATGCCCTTGAAGCGAGCTCCAAGCCCCATCAGCTCAGGCCAGCAGCCGATAAGCCTAACCCCGATTCCGGCAAGTCGCGCGTTCACAGCCTTCGCTAGCTCAGCAAGCTCCCGCTCGCGCCGAGCAATCTCGTCAGACGCGAGCTCTTGACCCTGGAAGATTAGCTTCTGTCCGCCTTCAGCCCAATCGACTTGCGCATGGAGGGTATCGAGAACAGCGTCAGCCTCGCTCTTGACGATGCCGGGCGTCGGGCCGATGCCAGAATCATCAAGCATGTACCCACCAGAAAGATCCAGCAGGAGCCATGTAAGCTAATGCCTTTCGATAGTCATCCAGGAAATAAAGCTTACCCATCACGCTACCTTCGGAATCGGTAAGTCCGCCATTTTAGCGCTTCCAGACGGAGAAGAAAATGCCGTTAACCGCCGCAACGGTTACCAATACCCAACCATGTCCTTCGGGTTCTTTCAGTTCACCAGCACCCCAATTTTGTTGGGCGACGATGTACTCTGCGCCGTACGCCAGTCGCTTAAACCATCCGAGCATCACGCAACCCTCGGCGGTCGCCCAGGGCCTCTACGAATTGCCTCACCCAGCGGAACCGTGAAGCTGTCCGCCACAGTCAGGATATCGCACGAGCTGACCTGACTCCACGGCAGCAGCAGCGGCAGCGCACGCGAGTCATGCGTAGCAATCACGCCAAGCTCAGACGACTCGAGCCTCCAGCCTTGCTCGATGTCGAGTTGAAAGACCGATTGTGAGACATTGCGCCACTCGAGCTCGAGCCCTTTCGGATCGGCCAGCCGTACTTTCGAAAACTGCATTATTGTGCCTTTACCAAGGCCGGCCGGTCGAATGCCGACAGGTCCGGAGCCTTAACCTTTATCCGACGCGGCTCAATCGACAGAAGCCGGTGAGCGGTCTCGTCGATCTTCAATGCCGTGTAGGTGTCCGGGTCCGGAGACTTGCCCCTAGCCCTTGAGAGAGCCAGCGAGTGCAGGTGGTCCAGCCGGTCCAGTGCCATTGCCAGACGCTCCACCGGGTCCTCCACCCTGTCGATCTCGCGGAGAGACCGAAACAGTGGGCCACGGAGCTCGTCTCCGGTGAATAGTGATGGCTGAGGCACAAGCTCGCTCTGCCCTGCTAAGGGGGGATTAGGCGACAGAGGTGCTCGAGGGCGCTTAGCCATCACGGCTAGCTATGGCAGAAATCCCCAGCCCGGTCAAGCGGTCAGCGCTCAACCTTCGCGCAGCACCAGGTCCGATCGTTCGGATCGCCGCTAAAGCAGTCATACGCCTCATTAGCGAGCCCGGTGATGTTTTGGCCATCCAGGTCGGACGCCGTGCCTTCGGCGCATTGGTAGGTCACCGAGGCGGCATGGTGATAGGTCAGCGAGGCGCCGCAGTACTCGGCGGGCTCGGCTGCGATGTGGCAGTTCGGCTCTGGGTTCGGGCCCGAGACCTGGCCAGCGCAAGCCGACAGGGTGAGAGCGAGAGCTAGTAGGGTGATGAGCTTGTTCATTCGGCGGGTACTTTCGTATGTTTGAGGGCGGGGTGGCTACCTACTGCGACTGCTGCGTACAGTGTCAGTAGCGTCTGCTCGATGTAGGCAGAGCGGCCAGCCGGTTTGCGGAGCTCGTCGAGCGCTGAGGTTGCGGCCTTGGTCAGCCTAAGCTGAACCTTGACCGTGTGGCGCTGGCTCTCGGGGATGCTGGCGCCTGACTTGCGGGGCTTGCTCACGACTTCCGCTCGAGTTCAGCCAACTGTAGGCGAATCTGCTCCTCACGGCGGCGGATCTTCAGGACCTTGGTCATCGGGTCGAAGATGAGGCCACCAACGAAAGGCGAGCGGCTTGACTTGGCGCGGACCTTCTCACGCTTTGCGGCGACTCGGCCGAGCTCGGCGCGTACAGACTCAACGGTGACAGGCTTGGCGAACAGGCTTCGGATGTTGGTGAACATGTTCATGATCCTTTCAGGCGCCGACGGTGTGGGTGTTGATGCGGAAAGGGCGGATGTTCATCGTGCCATCGTCAGCCACGATCTCACGGCCGACGTACGACTTCGCGTCGTCCAGGCTGGCGAAGCACTCCTTGCTCGTGAGCTCGATGCCTTGCGGGTAGAGGAAGGTGACGGTGTAGTAGGTGGTCTTGGTGGCGATGGTGTTGGTCATTTGCTGGGCTCCTCTTTCGTCGCGGCGTGATTGCCTGCTGACTCAGTAGGTATACGCCCGCTGGGATACCAGCGCAAGCCCTCACCACCAGAAATCGACATCGACCATAAGTTCGGCTAGCCGGCCAGCATCCGTTGCAGTCCCGCCACCTCGTCGGCTGTCATGATCCCCACGAACCTGCTCGACAGCATCCAGTCTGCCCAGCGGGAGAGCTGGCTAGGGGTCGCTCGGGGGTTGAGGTAGGGCGAGGTCATACTGGGTCAAATCTGACCTGGGTCATCTGAGACCCGTGCGCGCGGGAGGGCAGCACGATTCGGCAAGATCGTGGCACGCCATCCAATCCCACATTTCCTGACATTACCATATATCACCTTCCACTGTACCTATTTGCCTTAGTGCACTCAGTGCACCCCAGTGCACCCTGTTTCCGTAAAACCCTCCACACGAGAGATATATGAGAAAGTTTCCTGAAACTGACTGCACTGCTATGCACTGCCTGCACTGAGCCATCTTCTCATTCTCCGAACTCGCTCTTGCGTCGTACCCCTAATACCTTCCGTTTCCCGTTAGTTGCCGTGTATTTAGCTCCTCTGTCCTCAATCGCTTTCTGGAACGCTTTCCGGCCCAGTGTTTTCTTGACGCCTTCCTCCTTTGCCCACTGGTCGTAAGCCAATCTGATTTCTTTTGGGGTCGAATCTGCATCGGGATGGAAGACAAGCTCGCCTTCGATGAAGTCCCGGATGGGGTCCATCTCCTCTTGGTACTCCTTGGTGCTCTGCTCGATTGCCGGAGCAGAACCGAGCCCCTCCGCTTGCCACTTGGTGAACCCAGCGACCGCCCATGCGAGCACGGCTGCGCGGCATGTTGGGTCGTTTTTGAGCTGGCGCTTGATGCTCTTGTCCTGCTGCTCTTTCGGGATGACGTGGTTGAACGGGATGCGGCGCATTCGAGCCCACATGCCCTCGTCCCCCGATCTAATTGCTGGCGAATCGTTAGCCGCGAACCATAAGGTGAATGTCGGCTGAATCGTGACCTCTGCCTCATATTTGGCAGCCGCCGTAACAGCGTCGCCACCGGTTACCGACTTGATTAGCGCCTCGTCGAACTTGGACCCCTCCTTGAATTCTACGGCCGTCACCAGACGAGAGCCGGCAAGGCGGACGAGATCTCCCCGGTTGCCTCCTGTCTGAGCCTGAACGAGCCAGGTGTCTGGAGATGTCGCCATGTGATAATCCCCGAGCATGGCCCCGAGAGCATCTATCAGCGTCGACTTGGCCGACCCAGGAGGACCGTAGGTAAAGAATAGAGCTCGCTCTGTAGCTTCGCCGTGAATCGCGTATCCAGCGGCGCGCTGGATGTAGTCCATCAGCGACTGGTCGCCGGCCGTAGAATCGGCTAGGAACTTCTCCCACACTGAACTACGGGATAGCCTGTCGTATGAGCATGGACAGAGCTTGGTGATCAGGTCTGCCTGGTCGTGAGGCTTTAGCTTCCCTGTTGATAGATCGACCGTACCGTTTTCGCAGTTCAGCAATAGTGGATTTGCATCCAGCTCCTCGAGCGCCACCGGGATCCCGTCTTCTGACTGGGCCAGACGGAGCATATTGGCGATCGCGCTGGCCTTCTCAGAGTTACGGGCATGCGTGCTCAACTGGTACCGCTCGTCCGTATCTTTGTGCTTTGCCGCCTCGGCATATAGGTCACGAACGACCATCTTGGCCATCCGCTCGATCCGCCCGTTTTCATCCCAGGCCCAGCGGCTTTTGCTCCAGATAAGCCACTTCTTGCGCCCATGGCAGTAGCGGACGGCACCTTTCCAGCGCCTAGCAAATCGCTCAGCGTTCCCTAGATCCGTGCAGAGCATCCCCATCAGCGCCTCGGCTGAGCCAGGGACAACCTTACGGCGCTTTGCCGCCCCAATCGGAGTCACGTTGTCATCGGTCACCGAGGTGCCGCCTGGATCAGTACGACCTTCTCGTGATTAAAGAGGAAGACTTCTTCCTCGGTTAGAATGCGGTCACAGAAAAACCCCAGGCTTACTTTACTGTAGTCTTGCCGTAGCTTTTCTCGGTACCCCTTGAGCTGACGGATTACAGCCCCGGCGCTCCATTGCTCGAAATTGCTCTTCACCTCGACAATGAGAGCCCATTTCCCGCCTTCCTGATGGTGGCGCATGCGTGCCACGACATCAGCGTACAGAGGCCCTAGTGGCATCTCCGTCTCTGTCAGCATCTCATTATCTGGATGCAGAGGAGGAGCGATCTCGACCAACACCGCCGGTAGAGATTTTAGAACCACGTAGACCAATTGGTCATGCGTGAGCCATTCGTTTTTCGGACGCATCACGCGGCCTCTGTCTGCTCGGTCGCCTTCTGCTTAGCCTTCACCCGATTCAGCTTCTCAGCTACGGCGAGGCGGATTGCCCCGGTGATCGTAGTCTTGAGACGGGCGGCCAGCTCTTGGAGCTGAACAAGGTCTTCTTGTTTCTGTCGGATGTTTAACTGGAGTCTAGGCGCTTTCATCGGGAGTCTAGCTCTACACTGGCTAGACGCTCAGGTCAATAGTGCCCCGTAGAAATCCGTCACAGTGAGTCGCATGTTAGCCCACACGCGCGGCATCCACATTGCTACCACCAGGCGCATGGACAAACGCTACGCCCCCGTTCTCGTCATCGCCGGCTTCTGGGGTCTCGCTCAGGTGGCCAGATTCTCGCTCGTACTGCGCAAGCTAGGCACACGTGGGCCGCTCGTCGAGCCGTTGGCTAGGCGGTTACTGTGGACTGTTTCCCGCTCCACAGGGGCGGATAGCCACGGCTAGCGAGCCTGATTCTTAGGTACGATGCGCACCGAGATCCCGTGAGCCACTGCGCGCCTGATCATGTCCAGCGTGCCTGCGCTGCATCCGTCCCAGAATGCTAAGCAAAGGTCAGCCCCTAGCTCCGCCATCCGTAGGTTTCTAGCCGGTCCTGCACTCGGGCCTCGAGACCAGTCAGCCGGGTGGCGCTCCTCGATGCAGTGCCCCATTGGGCTATTAGCGAAGCGACTCGCGTAGTAGTCGGCTCCAGTCGGGCATGCGCCATGGACAATCATCAGCGGCCCCTTTGCGCTTACAAGCTGGTTAAGTCGGACTGAGATGATATTCGGGTCAGCCCAATCTCTGCAGCCGCAAACGATGACCCTCACAAACAGACTCGCTCATGCCGGCGATCGCGATAGATGAACATCTCCACCCTGAACGCCGGTTCCTCCTCATAGCTCTCCCCACACGCACACTTCCCAACCCGCGGGCGCCTATCCGTTATTCCGAAGCACTCCTCGCAATGCGCCTCCTTAGTTAGCTCCGCCCTCCTGTTCCGCTCGCGAGCATTCAGGCACAGCCGGCACTTCGCGCTTCGAACGACTCTGCCGCGTCCCTTCTGCTTCAACCTAAACTCACCAATCGGCTTGGTCCGCTTGCATTGGATGCAGCATCGTTCCGTGATGCCGCGCTCCGTTTCCAGTCGCTTTTCTCGGGCTTCTGCCTGGACGCAGCCGCACGACGGGATGACTCCAGCGCGATCGCTACGAAGCCGGTCCCACGACACAATGCAGTCCGCGCCACAGTCGCAGTGGCAATGCCATCGCGACTGGTTTCCGGCGAACGTGGCGCGACTTGTCACGAGGAGTCGGCCGTGACGCTCGCCAGTTCGATCTATGGCTTTACGGTGGGGAAGAGGCGATAGGAGAAAACTCATTTTGATAGAACGCCTTCGGTTATACGCATGGCCATGGTTCGTAGCTCCTGTTGAACCCCTTCAGATCGGTAAACGCGCCCCGCTTCGGTAACGTCTGCTTGCAACAAACACAGCGCGTAGGTAGAAGTCGCAACGTGGCTCAGCGCGCGTAGATACGTTTCGGTGAGGTCCTCCAAAAAGAGAGCCTTCCGTTGCGGATCGTCAGGTAAGCCGAGCGCATCGGTAAGAGTCGCGAGGTCGGTTGCTGCCCAGCGATCCACAGCGTGAGCTGCTGCTTTCCCGGTACGCATCACCAGGTCAGCGGCGCGTTTCTTTGCTGAGTCTTCCATCACAGCCCTACCTCCGTCCACTCAGGCTCATCATCGACCTTCACCATCCTCCGCGCAGCCCTCTCCGTCATGTCCACCACCTCGCCAGCCCACGGCTCCGCAGTTGACACAACGCGAACCGGATACTCCACACCCGGGTCGAACCCGAGCACGCGACAGTGGCTGCCATCCGAGCACCGGTATAGCCCTGGCGGCAGGCTTGAGCGGGCTGCGTCGATATCGCGAAGCTTTGGTTTGCGGCTGGTCATCGCTGCCCCCACTTACCGACAATGCGACCATGGAGACGCACGCCATGAAACCTGGGTCGCTTCACTTCCCTGGGCCATAACTGGTCAACTATCGCTCCCCTGTCGAACGGGTTGGTTTTCGCACGTAGAGCCAGATCGCTGATGGTTAGACGGACCACGTGCTCATCCCGTATCGGGTCACGCCAAGTCTCTACGCTCGACCAGCCTTCGAACATGCGAAACAGTAGTTCGTTGGATTGAATCATCTCTCCACCTTTCCAGCCTCTTTCGCCTTCGCTTGCAGCCGCCTGTGCAGCCTAGTTAGCATCCACTCGCAAGACCACGCGGCCTGCGTCCGTGTTCCAGCCCACACCACGCCAATACCAAAGTCGATCTGCATCGCGAGAGTCGTTGCCATCACGCTCTTGGGTTGCGCCATCGAGCGATAGGCACCAGCCCAGATGTCATCGGCTGAACCCTCGACTATCAGCGCCTTGTATTGGTACTGAGATAGGCGCCGCATGCACTCCCAGAAGCGGTCACGCTCCTTCGACGCGCATGACATCACGAGATCCGGGATCGACTTGCGCTCAATTGCCGCGATGTCTGTCGCTCCTTTCAAGCTATAATCCGACGTTGGCAGCGATACCCCTAGTTCGACGAGAACAGCGGGCGAGAACTTCCATGGTAGTTGCTCACGAGAATCTACCAATATGCAGGGTCGCTCGGCGGGGGCTCTCATTCGGGCCAGTCCAACTTGAGCGCTTTGGATTCCTGCTCAGCCTCATCGAGGCGTTCCGCTAGCCGTTCGCATTCATCGTCAAGCTCCACATTGCGCTGCAGCGAGCATCTTAGATCTTCCTTCAGCCTCGCCACCTCGGCGCGCAGTTCGGCAGTCTCGATCGCCAGCTGCTCGCGGATAGCCTCGTCGCGCGCAGCAATCAGCGGGATGGCAGTGCTCGGTTCGTATTGCTCCTCCCACCTGGGGCCATAGACACATTCGCGACGGATGCGCACGGCGAACCGAACCGGAGAATCAATCTTCACGGCTTCACCTGCGCCAGCGCATCGTTGAACGCCTCGCCAAAGTCTCCACCGAACCCGTACACCCTTCGGCCTAGCGCCTTGTTGTGCAGGACGACTCGAGTTTCGCGAACGACAGGAAGCGCATTCATCTTCCAGTCGCCACGTACTTTGTAGCTAGCCCCCATCACATGCCAGCCCTTTGCCAGCAATGCATCAAGCTCGCGGACTTCGGATGGGTCGCGGTCGGCTTCGGGATCCATGGTGGCGTCGTCGTAACGGGGTTCGCTCATCGGGTTGAACTGGGTCATTTCACGCTCTCCTTTGCTAACTCGTTCATTTCTCGGGCAACCCAGGCCCAGTCACGAACCAGCGTCTGGTCTTCCGGAGACCCGCCGTCGCTGCCCACTACCCGCACCTGTTTGCCATCGACAAACTCGACCAGGTAATACACAAAATCGTCACTGCTAACGCCCCACATCTCGGCCAGCTCGGCGGACAAATCATCCTGGTACAGGATACGGAATCGCCCGATAGCCTTCTGCGCCTCGTATTCTTTGACTGACATGCCCATGGTCGAATCAAGGTAGCGCCACGCGCTGAGCAAGTCAATCCACTTGCATGCTTTTGTATGCCGTGCCATGGTGCATCCCGATGAAGACACAGGAAATGTGGAAGCTACAGGTACGAATCACCCCGGCCCTGCGCGACCGGCTGCTAGCCCTATCTGCCTCCGAGGCCCGCTCGCTGAAGACGATCGCGACCCGGGCGCTCGAGCGGGAGCTGGCAATCGCGGAAGTTTCGAGCCAGAAAAGGCCGAAGCGCGAAAAAAAGTCACGGGGGGCTTGACTGTGTATCCACGTGGGTACATATTGGTTGGGTCGACGCGATTGGCGGCGGCGTTGAAGGAGATTGGGCGAATGGCGAAAGTCACTAAGTACAGTTTGCACGTGGCCGGTAAGGTGCGAGTCGTTGAAGCGCTCACGCCGCAACGCGCGGTCTACTTGGCTCACGAATGGGCCGGTGAAATGGGTGTGCATCCGGCTCAGGTGCTGGTGTACCCGGACACGCGCATTGACAACGACTACTGACCTCCGCGTCCTGCTCGTCACCCTCACCGGTCGCGAGCAGTGCCGGGCGCCAGTGCCGAAAGTGAAACATGTTCACCCCAGTAGAAAACAAGCCCCTCTGTGACCGATGTTGCAACGATGACCGCGACGGCGCGCTGCAAGCCCGCGGCGATATGCTGCTGTGCCAGGCTTGCTTCGAGGGGTGGCTCGGGATTTGCGATGCCTGTGGTGCCGAGGTTCCGGAGTTAAGTCTGGTCGATGACACCCGTATAGAGGGGGAGCGCCTCTGTCGCGATTGCGTGAGGGATGCGTGCTCGTTCGAGATTAGCTGAAAGGATTACGACCAATGTCGAAACAAACGAAAGCGCAACTGGCTGAGGCTCGGTATCTGGCCGCTGAGGCGTTGGCTAGGCTGCAAGGGGTTTGCAAATGAGGATCGTGGCGATTATCGTGGTCGGGCTGCTGTGTCTGGCGTTCGCTGCCGCTATTTCAGCGGGTCTCGGATTCGGCGCGTCGTGGGTATTGTCGTATTTCGGGGTAGCTGTACCCTGGTACGTGTGCTCGGTGGCGCTGTTCATTCTCGGATCGATCTTCGGCAGCGGAGCGAGGGCGTCGTCGTGAGCCGCGATACGGATCCATGCCCGCCGCCTGATACTGTCGGCTTCTTTGTTGGGCCCGATGGCGAGCCGGTTACATTCGCTCAGGCGAAGGCGTCGTTTCAGTCGATGCAATTCCCCGGTGGCCCCATCGCCATCTCGAAACCGACGCGCGCCGACCTGCTGCTTTCCTGTCGCCAATGGTCCGATGCTGTACGTGACGCCATCGTCGACTGTGAGGAGGATGGCCGCGTGCTGGCGAAGCTCGAGCGACTGAATGCTGTACTGGCTGAGCTGAAGGAGATGGGCTGATGGTTGATGTATTGCTTTCTAGATTCACTCCGCGCCTGCAGAATGCGGCTGGCGTCGCGCTGGCCACTGGCGATCTGATCCGATACAAACTTAAGGATGGCTCGATTGTGGACACCACAGTCGTCAGTCGCCGGATGCAGCACGAAAACGGCGCGTTCGGTTGGGAGTGTGTGTTTGCTGACACCGGGCAACTCGGTTTCGCCGACGAGCTTCGTGTGATCGACTGGAGCGGGAAGACATGACACCACTCGAAGCCGACTTGGCCGAATCAGTGGCGTGGATTCACGAGAACAATAAGCGACGCCGCGCCGGTATCGCGAAACCGCTGCCGAAGCCGATTATTCTGGTGGCGTGGCAGCTGCCTACATCGTATGAGCTTGCGTCTGTAGGCTCGCAACTTGATGCATTGGTGACGAGATGACCGCAGCGAACCTAGCAAAAGTACCCTCATCCCAATTAGTCTCTCCTCCCGAGGCCTCCGTCGTCGAGATGGTGCTGACAGGAGGGGACCTATCCAAGCTCACCAGCGCCCAGCGCGTGAGCTACCTGAATGCCCTGTGCGAGTCGCTCGGCCTCAATCCGCTCACCCGCCCCTTCGAACTTCTGCAGCTAAATGGGAAATGGGTTGTCTACGCTCGCCGGGACTGCACCGACCAGCTGCGCAAAATCCACAAGGTCAGCGTCCGGGTGGTGAGCCGCGAGAACGTCAACGACCTGCTCGTGGTGACGACGCAAGCCACGACGCCTGACGGTCGCGTCGACGAGAGCATCGGCGCCGTTTCCATTGCTGGCCTCCGAGGCGAGAACCTGGCCAATGCCATGATGAAGGCCGACACGAAAGCGAAGCGCCGCGTGACGCTAAGCATCTGCGGGCTGGGGTTCGTGGACGAGAGCGAGGTCGAGTCGATTCCGGGAGCGAAGGTGGTGCCGTTTTCTCAGGAGCTTCCGCGCATCGATCCGCATGATGACGGTGGCGAATATCCGGACGCTGACGGTAGCTCTTTCCACCCGCTACTTGACCAACTGCACCGCTGCGAGGCGCTACTCGAGCAATGTGACAGCTACGACAAGACGCTAGCCCTGCGTACGATTCTCGGCAGCAAGGCCAAGCAATCGGAGCTAACAAAGGCGATACAGGCCGCAAAGGAGGCACGGCTCATCACCCCCGAGCAGCACAAGGAACTCAGCCGAATTTGGCAGAAGGTCAACCGCCAGGTCGAAAAGCTCGAGGTGAGCCTTAAGCCTGACGTAACGGCGTCGTTCATTGACCCGGAGCCTGAGGTTGATCCGGCTGAAGCTTGGGACCGAGGTGCACAGTGACCCCATCGGTTAAAGAGGCGCTGGAGGCTCTGGCGGAATGGGAGCCAGACGGCGACCGTGAGCTAGACGCCTTCCTGTTTGTGAAGGCTCACCTCGAGGCGCAGGCGGCTGAGGCTGCATGCTGGCTGGTGATTGAGGAGTGGCAACTGCATCCCATGAAGCGCGCACAGCTCACTCTAGGCGTGGGCCGGTTCGTGATCACGCTGGTAACCAGCGACGCCTATTACAACGCGAAAGAGACCGATTGCGCGGGCTCCACCCGCCTAGAAGCCCTCCAAGCCGCAGCCGAGTGGATCAAGAAAGAAGGCTCGAAGTGAGCGACAACCTCAAAAACACTATCTATACGGCTGCTTTCACCAGCGCCGCCTGCTTCTCATTATGGCAAGGGCATCTGGCCGGCTGTATTGCTTGTGGAGCATTCACACTGATGGCCGCCTTGACCTTGGTGGCTACGACATGACCACCGACTCAACCCCCACCGTAAAGGTGGACCCGCTGCTCAAGGCGCTGCTGGAGCTGTATGTGGCGGCTAAGAAGTGCGACCCCGCGCTGACTGACATGGCCCTCGAGGAGCCAGGGTTCAGTATCGCGCGGGCAGTCGAGCGCGTAACCGATGCCATTCGCTCCGCACAAGAGAAGCCATGACTGCAGACTCTACCCCCACCGTAAAGGTGGACATCGAGGAGCTGGAGGCGCTGGCCCGCGCTAGCGATGAGACGTGGGATGCGCTCAGGGGTAAAGGCGGATACGATTGCTGGTGGACCGAAAGCGAACTGAACAGGATGCTCGATGGGAACGAGGCGGATTGCGACTTCATCTCCGCGCTAAGCCCTACCGTCGTGCTCGCCCTCATCGCCGAGGTACGCGCTAGCCGGGCTGGTGCTACCCATGTCGGCTCGTGCGCGGGTTGCTTCTTTGCTGAGGCTGAGCTGCTGGATGCGCTGCGTGACGGGGCCGAAGCTGGTGAGCCGGCGGAAAAGCTACTCAAGCGTGTGCTGCGCGACGCTCACCGCCAACGCCATCCCCACCAAGGAGCGAGCCGTGACCGAGAAGGCTGACTGGGAGAAGGCTTGGGAGCGCGATTACCCTGTATATGCCAAGGAGGCTAACGAGCCTTACGGGCGCCACACCTACGCGCTGTCTTACGACGACGGTCGCGAGGCCTTTCAAGCCGGCTACCTCGCCGCCGCCGAACGATCCCCGGCTGTGCCTGGCGTGGTGACGAGGGAGCATCGGCAGGCTGCGCTGCTGGTCGTCTATCCCGGCACTAATAAGTCACCCGCTGAGGAGCTGTGGTTGCTAACGGGAGAGTCCTCTGATTCGGGCGGCTCTAGCGTACAGATCTTTTTGCCCCGTGTAGCCCAAGCAATCGCCGACGCCGAAGCGCGCGGCGCCTCCCGAGTCGAGGAGCTGACGGCTGAGGCGTGTCCAGACTGCGGTGCGGAGTGCTTGCCAATAAAGGTGAACCGGGTTCTCGAACTATTCGGCAGCAGCGCGCCCTATGTCGCGGCTGGCCGACAGTGTGTTTCCTGTGGAATGCAGCTGTTTGGTGCCGATGCGGATAGTGCGGCGAGTGAGGCTCAGTACAAGCTATGCTGCAGGGCGTTGCGGCGCACAGAGGCTGAGGTTGAGAGGCTGAAGGCCGATTTCAAACAACTAGCGCACCTAGGAAATCTCGCGAGGTCGCGCACGACGGAAGAACAGGATGAGCTGAGCGCTCTACTAAAGAAAGCGGGGCAGCGGTGAGCATATGTCCCCGCTGCCACCCCCAGGAGTGCTGGTGCGGGCCACCGCCTCCAGATGCGCTCATCGGCGCTCTACACGATACCATTCATCCGCCTAGCGGCAGACTCATTGCGTCGACTCATGTGCACAAAAGGAAAGTGATGGCTGAGAAGATTGAGACGGCGAGTGAATTCCTGCGAAAGCTAGGTGATTGGGCTCGTGTGGATTCCCCATTCGGCGGGTACCGAGCGCGCGCCGCGGAGTCGCTGATCGATAAGCGCGACTCCGCCATCACAGCCGCCGCCGAGCTTCGGGGTCGGCTGGCGATGCTGGATGAGCTTGTTGCGTTCGACAAGACAGCGCTCGCTGAACTCCGCGAAGTGCCGAGTGCCACGTCGGCGAATGCGGAATCTAGCGACGACTTTTCTGACTGGAGCGTACCGGTCGATTCACACGCTAATTGCAAAGCCGCCCTCGCCGCCTCAGAAGCCCGCGTTCTGGAGCTGACTGGGGAGCTGGCTTGGGAGAAAGCGTGGGACCTGAACCGCAAGGCCGACATGCAGGCGGTTGTTGAGGCGGCGCGCGAGCAGCGCAGAGTGGACCCGGAATCAATCAGCAAAGACCTCGATGCCGCCCTATCAGCCCTCGACGCGCGGGTTGAGCCTGTGACGGAGAGGGAGATTGTGGTGGGGTCGACGTGGCGGCATATTGGGCCCGAGCGATGGGGCGATGTGCGTGTGGAGGGCGTAGGCGGAGGGAAGGTCTGTTACGGTGCCGAGAGAGTTAGTGGGTGCCGGAATATCGGCTACTTCCGGTCGGCTTTCACCCACGTCAGCGACCCCGCCCCTCCAGTCAGCGAGAGCGCTACGAGGGAGGGGTGATGGCGACGATTGAGGAGGACTTCGACTACATAATCAGCACGCTCGTAGACCATGATTGCCCTTTCGAGGCGCGCGCGGCCCTCACCCGCATCCGCGCGGACAGGGGGCACCTGGAGCAGGGTAGCGTGGCGCTGGCTGAAATACTGGAGTCTTGGAGCAAGCGGGCTCCGGCGGCGATGACAGCGACCAGCAAGGCATGGCTCAAAACCGAACGCGCCCGTCAGTCGCGGAAGGATGGGGAGTGATGGCCTGCGCGGCGTGCGGCGCTGGAAAGGTTGAGCGGAAGACTACATTCATGGTCGATGAGCCCGACTGCAGCGGGGAGTTTTTCATCTGCTCCGAATGCTGGTCCGAAGGAGAAAACAACGAGGCCTGGAACGACATGATCGCGGCGCGCATTCAATTACGCGGCAGTAAACCAGCGCGGCCGATTTACCCATGAGTAAGCCGTCACCCAAGCCATTTCGCAAACGGAGCAAGAAATTCCGAGCGTGCGGCTGTGAGCGCAGTTCGTGGCGCACGTGCGTGCATTTGAGCCGAGAGGCTACCTGGCAAACCGAGCCGCCAAAAGCGCGGTGACTCCAGCTACCACGACAAGGACCGTGGCGGTTAGCCACTTTGGCAATCCGCGTACCTTTACCGGGCCAATCTCGACCTCCCCCTCCAGCTTCAGGTCTGGCTGGCTTGGTGTGCCAGCGTTCACGGTGACGTGAAAGTGATGCTCTGGAAGCTGATTCCTAGCTGTGGGCTCTTCCTCGCTGCCGTCGTAGTCAGGCAGTCGCCTCAACAGGTCCTTGGCGATGTCTCGAGCGTCATCAGCAGACTCGATCGCCTGCTCCAAGTCATGCTTGCTACTCGGCGTCGGAGATACCGAGCGCAGCTTCAGCCCTTTCAAGACGTTCGCCATGTTTTCCTAGCTGAGACTCTAGCAGACGGATTTTGCGCTCGCTCTGCGAATGTCGAGAGTTGAAGCTCTCCATATGCCTGAGAATCTCGGCGTTCTGGTCGTGTATTAACCCCAATACGCGGTTCGTCTCGTTTTGCGACGCTACCTGCTCCCGGACTACGCCACCGATGCCCTGGTTCGACTCGGCGAGCGCCTTGATTGCTGTTGCGAGTTGACGCAGCTCGTCAATCTGAGAGTGGGCACGGTTTGGCATGTCGGTCTCGGTTGATGGTTTGACTGCGGTGCCCATGGCGGCTCCTACGGCTGGTCGGTCCATTTCGCCGCCTTAACAGCATCGATAACCTCTCCGGTTAGCTTTGCTCCGGTTAGGTCTGGAGGGACCGTAGAGAGGCTAACGAGGTCCGACAGTTTGATGATTCGATGTAGTCGACGGCTGCCGACATACCATCCGCCAGGTCGATGCTCGAACTTGCTGTTAGCGATCAGCGCGCCGGGCAAGTTGGACGATGACATCCCACCCGCTCCGTAGTTGGCGGTACGCAGATGCTGCGCGTCGCTACCCGGACCGAGCACCACGAATACGTGAGCGTCTTGCCCAAGGCTACCATTCCAAATCTCGCAGATATCACCAGCCTCTGGGCCGCTCCACTCCGGGTCGGTTGGCGCGTCGTGACTGATCGGGCATCCTAGCCCCAGCTCTGCGACGTTCATGCCGACGTGGTAGTGACCGAGCGATTGACGGTTGACCCATTTCTCGCGCACACCGAGCCGCTCAGCGAGCCAATGACCGAGGTCTCCACAGCTGGAGTAGTGGACGCGCATCATGCCAACATCGCGCCCCTCGCAGACTTCCTGATAGACCGCCTCGTCTTTGCTGCGTCCGTGCTCATAACCGCAAGCGTATTCGCAGAGCGCCACCGCACAGTCGCGCCAAGGGCCGATGTCTGTCATTGCTTTGCTAGCGCCTCGTCAATGGCCCTATCAGTCGCCGCATCTGCCGCGTCCGCGATTACAGCTCGCAGCGCCCGCTCGGCAGCCGCCTTCTGGTCCCCGCTCTCCGCGATTCGGTCCAGCAGCTCGATGGCCGCTGGCAGCGCATCCAGCGCAATCTTGCTCAAGGTTCCGCTCAGCGACATTCGGCAGCCTCCTCTTCCTTCCGCCGCTGCTCGCGAAGGGCCGGTGCATCCGGGCACTCAGCGAGCGACGGGTAGTCCTTGCAGGCCTTCAGCGCGGCCGCTGCGTAGCGCGCCTCGATGGCGCTCAGCGTTTTCGCCGGGCAGCTCGGCTGGCAGCTAGCAGCCACAAGGCTAACCCCAATTCCCAGGGCCACGACCAGCGCCTCTGTGGAGCGGGCATTCATTTCCCGGCCTCTAGCTTATTGGCTACCGCTTCTTGCGTTCCGAGAGCGGGCCACGCGTGCACGATCGCGGTGTAGATGACGGGGCCCAGCACTGAAAGAATTGGGCCCGCGTGGAGCGCGTAGTCGTTGAGCGCAATCAATGCGCCAGTGAGCGCTGCCACCGCCGCAGCCGAAAACGCCTGTTTAACTTTGGGTGATAGGGTCGCCATTTTGCCTCAAATCTGCCTTAAGTTCTGCCTTTTGTCCAGTATGTTACGGGAGAAGCGGGAGCAGCGCAGCGCGAAAAGTTGGCTCAAGCAAAGCGTGCCCCGCGTTGACCGGGTGGATCTTGTCAGAGCTGTAGTTTATGAGGTTGTTTGAGTCCCCGTCGGCGCCCATGCCGGCAACTGCCGCAAAGTCGCAGAGTGCGTCGGCGTGGCTAGCCCAGTTAGCGCGGATGTCAGCATTGAACGCGGCGCGTTGCGCATTGAATGTCGCTTGAAAGCCAGGGTTATCGCTCCTAGGGAGCATGGTGCAAATAATGACCTTCCAGCCCTGCGCGCGAGCCGCATCGCATGCGGCATACAGCCCGGCGCCATCGGGGGCTCCGGTGCCATAGAGCGTGTAAGCCACGCCATTGCTGTTCGCCAAGTCGTTTGTCCCTAGGAACGCGACCATGATGTTTTTTACGCGCGACGGGTTGTAGAACGCCATTGCTCGGGTAAGCGTCGAGCCCGGCCGCAGAATATTGGTGACCCCGGTCCCGCCGATCGCGCAGTTCGCCATCTCGATGAGTGGATTCGAGGCGCGCAGATTGGTGATGGCTAGCGGCAGATAGACCGAGCCGTAAGAGGCCGATGTGCCGCGCGTGATTGAGTCGGCAGCCGCAGAGACCAGCGCCCTGTTTAGCGGGTAGGCTGCCGTCATCGTCTGAGCTTCTGCCCAAGACATGAGGGCGAGCTTCTCGTTCGTCGTCACCGTTCGAGCGATCACGAAAGCTTGCGAGACCGAGCCGTAAAGGTAGCCGACACCATTGACGCCGACCCGGAAGATGCCCGGTACCGGAGTGCTGGGGTTTGTCTGGGTGTAGGACTCGCTCGTAGTGACGCCGTTCGCGCGGAGTGTGCACGTCATCCCTCGCGCGGTATACTCGATGGCGATCGTGTTCTGGACCCCAGAGACCAGCTGGAGAGTCGACGGGCTCCAGGTGAAGAGCTGCGAGAAGATGAACAGCGTGGCTCCCGAACTCCAAAGCCCGATCGTCACATTGTCATCACGAAAAATACCCATCGGCGGCCCCGCGAACGAGTTGTCCCGAAGCATCACCGAGACGACGACCGTGCAGGCGTTTTGCGGAATGCCGCCGACATTCGCGCGTTGCATCTGGCAGCCGCCGGCGGCGTCGGACAGGTCGAGCCGAATCGACCCGCTGTCCCGGGTCGGTCGCTCAATGTCCGTCGGAGCGGTCCAGCTCCCAGAAAGCGGCGCCGGCTCGTCGATGCGCCGGATCAGACCAGAGTCGACGGGTATAGTCCCGGCGAGGTCGCTGTACGCCTGTTGCCTGCCGTCCAGCCAAACCGACGGCAGGGTGACAGCAGGGAAGGGGGCGCGGCCGTCGAGTAGCGCGCGGTAGTAGTCAAACAAGACCTTCGCGCTCGGGGTGATGTTCGCCCCGAGCGCCACGCGCACCTGCTCACGAAGCGCGATGAGCTGCGCCGACTGGACCGAATCGCTCAAGACGTAGCCCAGCCAATCGTCCACGTCCGACGTTGCCGCACCCGACGACGGAGACCAGACGTTCCTGAGCCCCAGCTGCACAGCTAGCGTGCTCAAGACAGAATAGTTCTGTGCGGGCAGCGTCGCCAATCAGACGCCCCACTTCGCGAGCGAGTATGCCGCCAGTTGCGCGCGCTGCGGGGCGGTCGGAGTCCCGATCCACTCGAAAAACTCCGCGATGTCCGCGTTACCGTTGTTGCCGCCGCCAGCGTCGCCATTCAGCGTGATGATGTTGCCAACCTGAGCGGTGTTGCCGCACGGATTGACGCTTGCCCCGGCCCCGTTGGCCTGCACGTAGTCAGACGCCGAATTTGAGCGGTAAACCTCGAGCCTATACCAGGTGCCGAGGGTCAGGTTGTTGGTGAAACCGCCAACTAGGCCGTTGTAGTCGTTGATGCTCGGCCCCGCGCTCACGTAGATGGCGCTCGCGCCGCTGGCGCTGCCAAGCGAGAGCAGGCGAGACGACGGTATGTTGCTCACGAGCCGGAAGACCGCAAATAAGTAGCTGGCCTGCGTGCCCGGCGTTGGCGAAGTGTAGGCCGCGCTGCCGAACGTCGTCGCGTCGAACCGAGCCACCGTCTTGCTGTTCAGGAAGCTCGTGGCGATGGTCGGTCGCTGACCGGCGCCGAAGGTGAAGTTCACGCCGTTGCCGCTTGAGTCCGTCCAGCTACTCGCCAAACCTCCGCCCGCGTCGACCAGCGTGCCGGCGCTGGCGTCGACCCACCAAGCAGGAGCGGAGCCCAGGATAGCGATCGGCCCGCTCACCGCGTAGGTGCTGAAATAGCTCAGCATATCGGTCAGCGTCGGGTTGAAAAAGTCGCAGCTGAACGCCCCGACGAGCGCCTGACGCATGGTGCGATACTGCGTCGTCGTGCCCATGGCCGCGACCGCGTTAGAGTCGCTCGCTAGCGCCGTCCAGAAGTCGACCACATTGGCATCGGTCGGATTGCTGAAGTTGCCCGATAGGACACGGCGAGCAATCTCGCCGGCCAGGAACTGGCGGACGTTCGAGAGGGCTGCCGCTCCCGAAGCATCGGTTAGTAGCTGCTTGAAGAACGCGAGCACGTCTCCGTCTGTCGGGTTCGAAAAGTCGACCGAAAGCGCGCCTCGGAACAGGTCGCGCATCGTACGGTATTGGGAAACGGTGAGCGCCATTTCAGCGGCCGTCCCCGAGCGTGAGTCCGGGTACGCCGCTCGACTTCGTGAGAAACACCCCGCCGCCTGCACCCGCGCAGACCCACACGAGATAGATCGGCTTGTTTGACCCGCTCGGCTGTCCTAGCGCGGGCACACGCACCGTGATGGTCCTGTCCGCTGGGACGAACTCGCCCAGCGTGGCCGCCTGCTGACCGGCCGCGGCTGGTACGGCGGCAACAATGGCTGCGGTCGGACTAGTGCTGAAATAGTACTGGAGCGTTGTGCCGGTTACCGTGATGCGCACAAATTGCCCGATAAACGCGGTCGGGATTGCCGCGTTGCGTGGCGTGGCGTCCGCAGTGAACGCGACAACATCCGTGTTTGCAGTTCCATCTCCGAAAGCGCCCTTTACATCAAAAAACTGTTCCATTGTCTTACCTTTGGCCTGGCGCGTGTGCGCTTGGGAGTGTCATCGATTCGCCAGGCCGCATCGTCGGGCCCTTGAGTCGCGGCATCGCGGGACCACCTTGCGGCTTCTGTCCTTGCTGCAGCGGCTTATCCATTTCGCCGATCGCACTTTGCAGGCCGGCGAATCGCAGACCGAGCGAGCTATCGCCCGGGATTTTCATCACGACCGATACATGCACCCGGCGCGAGTACGGGATTTCGTCCTTGTTCGCCGAGAGATACTGCAGCGTGGTAGTCTGCATCGCCTTGAATGTCTCGGGATAGACCTGCTCGAGCGCCTCGACGGCATCGCTATCTAGCTTCCCGCGAGCGATATCGGCAATCACGGCTTCAGGCTCCATTACCGCGTTGACCTTGCTGAGAAACTTCTGCATTTCCCTCGGTGCTACCGAAGCCTCGCGAGCCAGGGGCGATAGCTGCGAACCGCCGCGTGGTTGTGGGAGCTGGCTAGCAAGGTACGCTTGCGCGCGAAGCAGCTGCTGGCTTAGGGCGCTAGCTACCTCGGGGTATGCCGTCTGAATCTTGCCGGTCGCGTGCACCAGCTGGGCTTGCTGATGCTGGGGGTTCTGCAGCTCCTGAAGGCGCCCGCGGACTTCGGCAAAGTTGGCTTTCAGCTCGGTTTGCGTCGACGGGCGGTAGGGTGCCGGGCGCTCCGCTTCGATCACGGCTCGAGTCGCGGACGGCAGCACCTTTTCGCCGACACCTGACAGTGAGCGAGCTGCGCCGTCGACAAGCGATGTCATGCGTGCGGCGCGTCGAGCAATCTGTGCGGCGATGGCATTGCCCTGCTCGCGTACGATCTTGTTGCCGATCGCGGCCGCCCCGCCGAGCGCCATCGTCGCCAGAGCGCCGGCGTTGCCGCTAGCCATGTGGGTCAGCGCTGCGCCGATGCCGAGCATGTGATCGGTCAGGCTTACGTGCCTGTTCTTGGCGACTCGGCCAGCCTCCTTCTCAGCGGCCTGTTGCATCGAAAGCGCCCCAGCGTAATCGCGGTGCAACTGAGCTACGACGGACCCGTCCTCGCCTGCTGCAGTCAGCGCTTGTGCGGTGGTGTCTTTCAGGAAGTTGTTCGTCAAATCGGACACGCGCTTAAGCGCTGCCTGATTCTTGACAGCGATGGCCTGCATCGACTTGGCAACTCCCTTCGGGTTGAGCTGCGCCTCTAGGTTCTGCTGCCACTCGGTGATGGCCCGATACGTATCCGCAGCCGGAGGCGCCGCAGCAACCGCTGGCTTAATGCTAACTGGCCCTACCTCTTCCGAAATGATATTGCCCTCCGCATCATACGTGCGGATCTTGGCCAGAATCTTATCAGCGCCGGCTTCCTGAGCCGCCAGCAGCCGGTGCCGCCCGTCGTTCAGATGGATCTGCCCATCCGCCTCAATGTGCACAGATACCGGCTTAAATGGCTGGCTATCGTTCATCGTTGGACGCTTGCCCAGCGCTATCGCCTGAGCCTCTTCCGGAGTCGCTCCGGCATATCCTTCGCGTAACACGCGCATGTCGCGCATGCTCCCTGGGTCGCGGTTGAAATCGGCATTCTCTACGCCGAGCTCGTTCACCCTTTTCAGCGACGCAGACTCCGCGGATACTTCTTCGCCGCCAACCTCGGCAATTTTCTGCCGCAAAAGCTTCAGCTCGCGCTCTGCCGCTCGAGCCTGGCTCATGGCTCCAGACACGCCCTGCTTTCGCAGTGACTTTACAAGCGCGTCGCCATCGGCGAGCAGTTTCTCAACGTCAGGCGCTACGGTCGGATTCGCCTCCATAATCGCGGCCGCTTTCTCGCGAGTGGCGCCAATCTCCGCGCCGATATCGCGCCGCAATTGCCCGATGTTGTCAGCGATGTCTTGAGGCTTTGTCGATGCCTCAAACACGGTCTTCCCGGCATTCGGGCCCTCAGCGATCTTGCGCTCGAGAAGCATCCCCGCGCTGGCATCTTTCCAGCCCTCAGCGACCTCGCGAGACTGACCCTTTCCGACATTCTCGAAGTCGCGACCCAGCTGTTTGCGGGCAAATCCAGTTGCCATCTCATCCAGCTTTTCGCTGGTCGGAAGCTTCCCAAGAACGGCACCGCCGAGTTCTCCAGCAGCCCCGATCCCAGCGCCCAGGACACCGCCGAACAGCGCTCCTTGCCCCATGCCGGCTGCTAGAGCTTCGGTTGTGAGCGGGTCACCCTTGAGTGCAGAATCCGATAGCGTCTGTCCCGCGCCGAAGATAGCGCCCTCAGTCGCCCCAGAAGCCCCGAGGCTGATGGCCTTGGACGCAACCCGTCCAGCTAGCGAGCTACCGACACCAGCCGCCTCTAATCCTCCAGATGCCAGCCCACCGACAGCCTCACCGACCGCGCCGACTGCGCGCATTGGCGCCCCCAGCACCTTGCCAGCGGTAGCCAGTCCTGATCCGATACCAGCAGCCGCACTGCCAGCCTCAGCGCCCTCAGCTAGCGCTGCTCCACCACCAGTTAGCAACGCAGGGGCAACAATCCCAGCCGCCTCGCCAGCGCCCGAGCTGATGGGGTTCTGTCGCTTAAGAGCTTCAAGTGAAGAAGCCGCCTCCTCGCCACCGATGGCTCGAGCCGCAACATCTGACAGACCTAATGACGCCGCTCGTGCAGCGCCGGCCCCGAAAGCCTTTGCCTCATTGCCGAAGCCCCTGCCGTAGACGCGCTTTTCATTGATGGCCGCCACCTCTTCGGGCGCCAGCACCTTGACGCCCGGATGAGCGGCATCCTCGGGAGCGACCGTGATAAGCCGACCCTCGCTCGAGCGCGCAAGTATCTTGGCTCCCTGCTGGAAGAACGCATTTCCGCTAGCGACTGCCGCCGGCACATCTTGCGGCGCAATCGCCTTGCCGTCTGCCGTGTAGGCCTGCGGCTGAACGAGGGGCGCGTCAGCCATTATTCGGTAATCTCCTGCGCAGAGTCAGGCAGGTCGTTCTCGGTCTCGTCCGGGGCATCGCTGCCGCCGCTACCCTTGCCCGCCGGGGCTAGGAACTTCTTCTGATTTCGGATCTCATCCTCCATTTGGCGCTTCAGCTCATCGAGCTTCGCGGCAGCAGACGGGTTTCGAAAGAACGCGGTCGGATTGCCGATCATTTCGTGCATCATATCTTTGGTAGCCTGCTGGAAGGTAGCCACGCCGATCGCGTCGTGAGCCTTGAACGTCAGGCCGCCAGCAAGAGTCTTCGCGCGCTCCTCGTCCTCACTGCCCCACGTGCGCGAGCTTGCGTCTTTCGTTAGCTGTTGCAGGCGAGCGATATCCTCAATTGCACCGTGAGCGCTGCGAACAATCTTCTGTGATTGCGTCTTCTCTCTTGAGTTGCCGGCGAGACGCACAGAGCCATCGGGGAATCGAACCGCGAGAGGGGAGGCGTCTGCAGACTTGAGCGGCTTTCCGTTAACGTCCGTGTTGCCCTCGAGGTAATCGAGACCCTTCTTTGCCTCAGCAGCTTTCTTGATTCGAGCGAACGGGTCATTCCCGCCACCGCCACCGGTCATCGAGAGCTTCGCGGTCACATGAGCGCCGGCCAATTGCTGGGCTTGAGCTTGCAATTGTTCGCGCTTGAGCTGGCTATCCTGTAGCGCTAACTGGGCCTGACCGAGAGCGTCTTGTGTGCCGATTTGCTCGGCGGTGTTTTTGACCAGCGCATCCTTCGCGGCAAGCGCCTGGAGCTGCAAATTAGTCCGAGCAAGCTCGGGGCTGCCGTACGTTGCCAGCGCATCTTTGTAGGCGTTGTTCGCTAGCGAAGCCTTGTCCTTCGCTGCGTTGTAAGACTGGATCTGGTCGTTCGTCCAGCGATCAATCATCTGGTTGACCATCCTATCGCCCTGATTTTCGCCACCCGTTCGGAGCGCAAGCTGTCCACCGAAAATCATGGCCACGCCAGCGGCGAGACGAACGCCGACGCCCTTGTCCTTCCAGAACTGGTCGACCTGTTTTGGCTTCGCGTTTGCTAGCTCATCTTGCGCCGTTTGAGACTTCGTGTTGAGTCGCTGGATCTCGGCGTCGATGGCCTGGCGGCGCTTGATTTGGTCCTGAACATTGAGGGCTTGTTGTCGCTCGAGTTCCGCTTGCTGTTCGAGATAGTCACCCTTGTGTAGCGCCTGGTCCTCGAGGGAGTTGCTTGTCGACTGGTCGAGCTCGTCTTGGCGCCTCTTGATGTCCTCAGCCAGCGCGGGGTCTACGCGACCAGGCTCGTTGTATTCGCGAGTTTCGCCAGTCACCGCGAGCTTCGGGCGGCCACCACCGCCGCCGCCTCCACCATTCTTGATGTAGTCGGCGAACAAGGGATCCATACCGCCGGCCTCTGGCGTTTCCGCTTGTCGTTTCTTGCCGGCGCCGACCTGCACCAAATCGGGAGGCTTCGGCGGGCCTCCGGCTTCCCCTGGTAGGCGCACATCGAACTTACTAGCCGGCGCCGTTTCATGTGAAACAGACTTCGGCGGAGCGAGCAACTGCTGAGCGACAACGCGCGGATCCGGAGGAGGCGGCTTCTCGGCGTAGACGCCAGCGCCCGTCATGGTGTCCACTGGGCCACCCCCAATGCCAGCCACAGCGTCAGGCGATTTCGACATGCTGTAGGGGTTGCTCATCTCGGGGGGCGCAAGAGCTGGCGCCTGCGAGGCATCCGGCTGCAGACCTTGCGCGAGCGCATCCTGCTCGGACATCGGCACGACCATGCTAGCGCCATCGTCTCTCGTGACGCTAAGCAGGCCCGGTTGCAGTGTGCGAAATGTAGCCACTCAGTAGCCCGCCTGGGTTTGCGGATAGAGTCCCGCCTGGTATGGCGCCGGCTGGGCCTGTCCGCCGCCCATTGCCTCGAGTTGCTGAATCTTGCGCTGCAGCTCGCTGATGGCCGCGGTATTGGTCATCGTGAGGCGCGGCGTATCGACTTGGAGCCCATGTCTGGTGTCGTGCACCGCTGGAGCCGCGGCCGTCTTGAGCAGGTCCTGAGCCATCGGACCCACCTGTCGGCCAGGGACAGCGCCGGGGGCGCTCGGGTCCTTGTAGTTGTAGGCGTACCCCTTGGCTGCCGTCAGATCTACAGCCGGCCGCGGAGCCCCGCCTTGGCTCACATAGGCCTGATCTAGTGAAGCGGTGTCGGGCTTCTGAGGCGCGAACGAAGCTGTCGGCGGCCCCTGAAGAGCAGCTAATTGGGACTCGAGCTCGCGAATCCTGGTCTTACTGTGCGCATCACTGGCCACGAATGGGGTGGTGGAGATCGGCGCCGTTCGTTGTTGGGCGGCCATCGCGGGCGCCACTGACGATTGGTAAGGACGCCCCGGGTTAACCGCAGGCGCCGGGGCGGCGCGCTGTCCTGCTAGAAACGAAAGTAGCGACGACTGTGAAGCGCTCGGCCCAAACCCCGCGTTATTACGTCGGTTCAACGTATCCGCTCCGAGCTGCTGGTCGAGCGAGTGGTAGTAGTTCGCGCCGTTGATTTGGTTGAGATAACTTTGCGCCGCAGAAGGCGTCGGTGGAGGGCGATGGATTGTGGTTGCCTGTTGAAATGCTCCAGGATCCTGCCCGGCGGCGGGAGACACCTCCCCTCGAGATATCACCATCCCGGGTTCCGTCACTATCGCCTGCGGGCTGCCAGCGGGCACGAACCCGCCAGCATACCCCTGCTCGATCTGCGGCAGTTCAAGCGGTACGATGTCGGTCTTCTGACGCTCGTCGGAAGCGACGCCGCTCGCGCCCACCTTTGCCGCGTCCTCAACCAACTGTAGTTGGCGGTTTTGCTTCGCGGCAGCCGCTGCATCGTCTGCCTGGTTATTAGCCATCGAAACAGCGGTCTTTGCGCCGCCAAGCGCCATGTTCGCGTTGAGCTGGGCGCCCATGATGTTGTCGTTTCGCTGCGCGCCCGCATTGAACGCGGCCTCACCCATTTGGTTGGCCTGCATCCCGAGATTTTGCTGACTAACGCCAAGATTGTTGTAAATCCCAGTCGTCGCGTTGTTGATTTGCTGCTGGTTCTGGCCAAGCGCCGCGTTTTGAGCCTGAACACCTTCGTTTCCGGTCCGAATCGTGGTCGCCTGGTTGCCGGCCTGCCCCGCGAGCGAACCGCCCTGCCCATAAGCATTGCCGGCCTGCCCAAGCGCACCCGCTTGGAACTGGTTGTAGGCGTTTTGCTCTTGGATCCGGGCAATCGCAGCAGCCTGGTTGGTTTGCTGGCTCAGCGCGGAGTTGTTGAACGCCGCCTGGTTCATTGCCGCCTGCCCGCTGCCTAGCGAGCGCCCCGAGCGCGCCATGCTGAGCTGCTGAGCCATGCCGCCGGCCAGTCCCTGCTGGAGTTGCGCGGCGGCGTAGCTGTCACCCATGGGTCGCGTGCCCAGCGCCTGCAACTGGTTGCCGACTTGGTTGACGTTGCCCATCGCGGCATTGGTCCCGCCGAGAGCTGCTAGCTGAGCTCGCTTGTCGGCGAGCGAGGTCGTGATCTGCGGGCCACCACGCATCTGAGCGGCGTTCGCGATATCGAAATTGCTGTTCGCCTGGTTGTAGAAGGCAGACTCGCGAGCCGCCTGGTCGCTCTGGTGCTGCAGTCCGGTGCTGTAGGCGTTCGCGGCAATGGCGTTCGCGTCGGCTGAGTTGGGTCCGTTGCCGTATTGGAAATTCTGCGGGTCAGGCGCGGCGGTCGGCGTAACCTGCGGCTTTCCCAGGATATTCCCATCCTCTGACGCGTATCTGTAAGCCTCTGAACCGCCGAACGTCCCTGCGGCCGCAGCAATCCGACCTAGATTCCATTTGCCGCCTAAAAATGCCATCAGGTATTCCTACTCAGTGGAGAGACCCGCTTCAGACCTTCGCCTTGCTCATGTTCGAGGGTCATCGCGATCAGCGCGAGCCCTTCGGAAGTGCTCGTCTCATCATACTGCACCCGCACGCTCAAAGCATCCCGAAGCTCCGCATTTCCGAGCGATGTCTCGACGACCGTCAGGTCACCGATCTGCGCGTCGCCGGCTGCGAGAGTAAAGAAACGCTGCGACGTGTACGATCCGAATTCTGTGGTTTTGGTAATGCTCAACAGGCACCCCGATCGCACCTCAGCCAGCAGGTCAACCTTGCTGATGACGCCCTGCGAGAGCACGCCGAACGGTCGCATGTCACCGGTTCGAAGCTCCATTTGGATCGGGGTGTTGTTGGCGTCCGAATAGACACCATTGGACGCCTGAAGCCCGTTCGCGCCGGTCGTCGCCCCAAATTGCGCGATTTCTCCGCCGATCCATTGCCCAATCCCGCACGGCGCGGTCCCATTTCCGGCTGAATCTACGTAATTGTCTACGCCCCACGACTTGTGCGCCATGTCGTACACGATTCGGATCCCCTGGGTCCCGCTCGTGTTGGAACACGTCCAAAGAACGCTCTGCTCTTGCTGCTTTGTGATGGTCGTCACGCCGGTGATAATCGGGAAAGCCTGCAGCGAGGTCATCACGTTATCGCCAGCGGGCACCGGGGAGCCAAAGCCACGAGGCAGCAAATAAAGGCCGCGTGAGGTCTGAAAGAAGCAGCCGTCATCGATTACCTTGACGCTGCGCGGCTCGATGCAGCCGAGTTCGTATGGCATTCGAGTCAGGTTGCCGAAGTCGCCCAGCCCGTCGTCAGTTGGACCGTCCCCGCTCGCGATGTAGATGCCTTCCGCGGTGAACATCACCAGCACGTCGAGCCAGGCGATCCCTGTGCAAGGGGCCGGAAGCACAATACGAAATGCGTCATTGTCAGCGAAGCTCGGGGACTGGTCGCCAAAGATGAGCTTGCTGGCTTGAATCACGTCCGGGCGCATTAGGCCGCCAAGGAACAGGCGTTGCCCGCCCACGCAGCCGAAGCGCGCTGGAGGAGGGAACGAATTGGCAAGCGTTTGCCCCACCTGGACGTACAGCTCCTTGTTGCCCCGGATGCTTACGTCCGATGCCTGGTCAACGATGGTGTAAATCCCCTGACCGCCGTCGATGACTGACGCCAAGTAGTAGGTCTGGTCATTCGAAAGCGTGCGGTAAATCTCGAGCTGGCAGCTTGTGCGCGCCGATAGCGGCAAGCCGCTGACAGCAATGGTGACCTGTGTCTGCCCGGGCCCCATCGTGACCTTTCGCGGCGTCGCTGGGGCTGATATCTCCACACGACCAAGGCTGGTGCGAGACACGTAGACGGCGGTGTAATAGTAGTCAGAGGAGGCGGTCATCGCTCCGCCGCCCGCTGGAGTTCCGGTGCCGAACTGAGGTGCGGCGATGTATCCTTGCTCAACGCATCCGCGGTCGTCCACCCTAGTAAGCGCACCCATCGGGATAAACGATGACGAATCCGCGTAGATTGGCACAAGCGAGCGGGACTGCGCAGCGTCAGAGTAATGCGTCGCCTGCAGCGTCCTGAATTCGTGCCCGATAGTTACTGATCCTGGGATGGCGAAGTAGGTAGGCACCGTACACGCGAACACCGCTGAAGTACCGAGTTGGGCCACGGTCGGCGCACCGCGCAAATCGGCTCCGGTCGTGAGCAAGCCATCGCTCACCACATAATCCTGCACTGACATCTCGATTGGCAGAGAGATGTTGCTGTTAGAGGAGAACGAGTTTGGTAGCGGGAGCCGAAGTAGCGTCGCATATGCAGGGCCGCTCGTAGCTGTCTCGGTCCAAATGTAGACCTCGGTCCCCGCCTGAAACGGGAGCGAGATTGGGTACGCCCCGAATGAGGTCACCGTTATGATTTGTGCAGTGCCGGTAGCGTCAACATCCCGCACAAAGAATGAACCGAACTTAGGGTTCCCGGTGTACGAGGCGCCGAACACAGCGCGCACTCCGCCACCTCCGATGCCCAAAACTGTAGATCGGTATGACAGCAGCGGCTTAGACGAGACTGTCGCGGTGAGCACACCGGTCCCAATGGCCGCGCCGAGTCCAGCCGGGAATACTGCTACCTTGGTTGACGTGGTAGCGGGGGCACCGTACCCGACATAGATGCCGTTCGTATTGCCGAGCACAGTGCATTCGGTCGCGATTTCGCCAATTGTCCGCGTCGCAGCAATAGCCCAAGTGGCGACTGTCACTAGGTCCACGATTAGATTCGCTGCTGTTCGCGTGTACGTCACCAGGAACTGCGTTGAGCTATACGAGCTCGCGTCGTAGGACGTGATCGATGCCGCGGGGACGATTGCGGTCTCAGCGCCAAAACGGCCAGCGAGCGATGTGAGAAGGCGCCCCATGATCGCCGTAGTCGCAGCTCCGGACGTGTACAGGTATGTTAGGACCACCTGATTGCCGGCCACAATCAGCTTGGGGTAGGTAATTCCGCCGAAGCCATTCAATGCGGGCGCGAAGTCCTGCATGAACACCAGCGTCTGGTCGGCTGGGTCTGTCGCGACGACACGAATCATCTGGTCGCCGAGCCCGGTCTGCTGCACAAATTGAACAGCCGTCCACAGGTACCCGAGCGCGTAACAGCTAGAGCAGGGGGTGGTATTCTGCCCCTGCAGAGACTTGGCTGGCACAGGGAAAAAACTGTTGTTTGGTAGCCATCCGCTAGCCGCGCCGGCCACGCGCACCGTAGGATCCGCACCAATGGAACCGATCGGAAGACCGAGGATCGATAGCGAACGGTCGAAGAATGAGTTGGTTACGCTGTCAAAATTGCTGCATTGGTCATCAACCAAGGCAAACGCGCTGTTGCCGGCTGAGCCTATCGCGCGAGGGCTACCGCCGAGTTGCGCCGTTCCCAACGTCGCGACGCTAAGCGCCGTATGCCCGTAGCGCTTACCCCACCGCGACCCCTTTCGCAGGCGCACGTTGAACGCGATATCCAACTGCGGCATCGGCAGTACCGCGCGCTCGATGCCCTGGTTTTGGCCAGCCGTTAGCAGGTTGTCGTTGATATCCGTGCCTGCCATCACGCCCACCAATCCGAGCCGTCGTAATAAATCCAGTACACGCCGACCGCTGCGTAAGTTTTGCTCGTGGTCGCATTGATTCGACGAGCAACGCCGGCAGCCGAGAACCCACTAGAGAATACGTTCACGTTATTGGCCGCGAAACGCTTGACCACAGCCGACCATCCCGGCGTCTTGTCTGGGGCGGAGAGTGTAACCGTCACGTTTCCCAGATTCGAATCGCAAATAGCAATCTGGCCAGGAAGTACAGACGCAATCGTGTCAGCGACGCTGGTGAACTTGCGCGGTGCTAGCGCCGGCTGATACGTCGCGCGAATGTCGTCAGTCTCGGCTTTTACGTTACCCTCGAACGTGCTGAGTTGAGACGATAGGCGGCTGGCGCTCTCGGTGATGAACTGGTGGATCTGCTTGAGCATTCAGATCCACCGCCGATCGCCGACCCATTCCCCGATGAAGCTGTCCGGATTCACGTCGACAATACGCGGTGGCATGTTTGCCGAACGCTGGTCAGCGAGCCCCTTGATGCGCTCATGCTCCTCCGCGTAGCGCTGCGTAAGAAACCCAGGCGACTTGTCTGCTGCCATCCGCAGATCGAGCGCCGCGCCAAGCGCAACCAGTACCTCCCAGCCGTTCACACCGTCGAATGTCGCGTTGTCATCAGGGAGAGCTACAAATGCAGGGATATACCGAGCCGTGCACGAGACGACTACTGTCGGCGTCGGGAAGAACTCCAGGGTGCTCGCGCTCGCCGTTTGAACACCTCGAAGCCGGTATGCCTTCGGAGACCAACGCGACCACGTTTGCAACCAATTCTGATAATTGCTGCGCTCGTAGACTGAGGTATCTTGGACCGCCTCGATGTTCTGCGCGTCCCAGTTCAGCCGCACGTCGAGCAGCTGATAGAAAGGAGGCGTTAGAGCAGCAAACGAGTAGGTCGGCGTACCGTTCGCGGTGTTGAAGGTGTAGTCGCTGGCGTAGTATTCGTGGCCGCGAGCCGCTACGAGTAGATCGTAAAGGCTCGCGATTCGCAGGTTGATGAGGCTATTCAGGTCCGTGTCAGACACGAACGCATTGGTTCCGCCTGGGTTTTGGTTGCTGTACACCCTGGCGAGCGTGCGCAGCTGCACCAGGGTAATGCTAGCCAATCAGGACTCTCCCTCGGAATCCTCTTCTGACATGCACGACATGGCGATTCGACGAATAATGTCCTTCAATGCCGCGCCATCGCGGTCCTTGATGGCGTTCGTCAGATCCTCGGCGTCGGCATCGCTTTCCTTTTCGCCGCCCTCCTCCGCTGGCCCATCGCCGCCTTTCGGGGCTAGAGCCAACAGAAGCGCGGCTTTGGTGTCTTTGCCGGCCATTACCGATTCGCGATATCGCAGAGGGTAAGCACGCCGCAAAGGAAAATGTTCGCGTTCGCAGCGGGCGGGTCAGCAAGCACGCCGTTGACCAGCGTGAACACGGTGAACGTCGGGGGAGACGCCGGGTTGTATGCCGCGCCGAAGCCAGTCGTTGGACCAGCCTGAGCGTAGCAAGTGGACGCGGCGTTGAGGGTCAGCTCCGCGTAGAATCCGGCTACCAACAGCGCCGTATCCGCGACCGTGAACACATAGGTACCAGTTCCCGTGCGGGATACGCCGGTAACCCACGTATTCAGCGGGTTCGGAGCCAGAGTCGGAGCGTTGCCAGCATCCACGAACGCCTTGAAGTTGATGTCCTTCTGTTGGGCGATGTTCGTGAATCCGGGGTAAAGCCCCTTGTCCATTAGTACTCACCTCGACGCAGGCGAACCGTGGTAATCGAGGCTGGGACAATGACGCCGGCGCCCGCTTTCGCGATGTTGATGAACAGGTTCGCGCCGGGCAGCAGCGCAATGTTTGCGCCTGTGACCACCGTGAAGTTCTTCGCGATGAGAGCCGCCCAGTTGCCTGAGTCGGCGATCGTGGTCGTGAGCGTCAACGCAATGCCGGTAGCGCCAGCCGCCGCGTTGTCGGTCTTGATCGTGATGGTAGCGAAGTTGGTGTTGTCAGCCGTCAGAGTGCCGGCCGTAGCGACAATCTTCGCGGACTGCACATAGAGCGTGAAGTCGTATGGGTTGTTGAAGATGATCGTATCGGCCGTCGCCGTGCCCGCCGCGCCGTCTGCCGCTTTCGTGAATGGCGGAGCGAACACGTCGAACGCCTGGTTGACAACGGGCTCGAGCACCGAGGTGCCAGGGAGCGGACCGCCGCCGCGGCCTACACCGAGCGACCCGTCCACGCCCTTCATGAAATCGCCAATATTTGACATGTTACAGCGTCCCCACGATGGCTCGCGCCGGTTCTGCGTTTTCGAAGTTCATGTAGCAGCCGTACCGGAATTGGTAATCGTCGCTACCGGGGTTGCGAAGGAACATCTTGATCCCGTCAACATCGAGCAGCATCGGCACATCGCCAGCACTGCGCATCGTCCACGTGCTCGGGTCGAGAGCCCAAGCGAAGCCACGCGGGATCCAGGTCTCAGAAAACACATTCATGTTTCCGACCGCCGACTGCAGAGTCAGCGCGTTGTAGCCGATCTTCACGCCGCTAACGTCCACGTCGATCGACTTGAAGGTACTCTGCTCCTTGAACGCATCACGCATGTCCAAGGGGTTCATGAACACCGTTTTGATACCGGTGAGCCCGTTCTGCTTGGCCTCCGCGCCCATATCGATTAGCGTTTGCTGCTTCGGTTGTCCAGTGCCGAGCACGCGCCAACCGGACAGGAAGTTGAGGTCGCCCGCGGTGAAGCGGTTGACGCCAAGGAACGAGTCCGAGACGGTCGGGTCGACCTGCGGAGCCCATGCCGGGATGCCGCTGGGGTAGCCCGCATAATCGCCCGAGCGGAAGAGATAGCTGGAAGTAGTAAGGCCCGGGATTTGGTTCCAGTTGCCTGAAGCCAAGGTCAGCGACGTGGTGCCGGTAGCCGCGTTCAGTCGCTGGACCTGACCGAGCTGAACCTGAATGCCTGCGCCGAGCACGCCAGCGGAACCCGAGTAGCCGTCGTCCACCGCGGCTTGCACAAACATGTTCTTGAAGAACGCATTTGCATCGACGCGCGAGGTGAGCGTAACCGTCGAGGTCGCGAGATTAGAGGTCGTCGCGATTTGCCCGCGAGCACCGCCACCGTTACCCCAGGCCGCGCGGCTCAGGGTTACGCCGAAAGCCTCGAGAGCGCGATCCATCGTGTGTCGAACGATATCGACGATGGCGCCTTTCTTGTCGCGACCGGCAAAGATGGTCTCACCGTCGATGCTGCCAACCTCATACAGCTTCTTGCGGGGAAGCTGAAAACGGACCTCTTGGGTGCTACCCTGGTTCGCGATTGCGGTAGCGATTGAGCTCGATCCGCCGGAGCCGGGAGCGATGCTGACAACAACGTACTTGGCACCTTGGCCGTAAAACGTCGTGTCTTTCTTCATCGAGCCTAGGAGATACGATTCTCCATAAAGGGGCTTCGAGATGCCGTCCGGGTAAAGGACCTTGAAGATGTTTGGTGCACTTGCAATGGATTCTGCGATTGCCATTCGGGAGCCTTTTTCAGCGCCCGACGATTGGCCTCGCTACATCCCAAAGTTCGCGAACAAGCCCATTCGTTCGAACGCCTCGATTGCTGCCGCCTGCCTCTCGGTTTCGCTCAAACTGCGATTAGTCGCGGCTGGCTCGCTCGAGAGCGATGACGGTAGCGTCCTTGGAGTCGATTGCTGAGATGGCGCGCTAGGCACCGTCACGGGCTTCGCAATTCGCTCAGGGTTCCCGGCCTGACCTGCCACTGGGGCAGCAGCTCCTCTGTTTCCGTTCGGTTGGCCATTGGCGCCGCCGGTACGCTGGAGCAACTCGTAATGAGATCGGATCTCGGTTTCGACCATATCACAAGCGGCCCGCAGGTCAAGTGGCTGCCCAGTTTGCTGGTAATGCTGCTGGCGAATGTCAACGATTCTCGCGTCAACAAGCGCCGGTTGCTCAGAAGCGAGAGAGCTCACATAGGGTAGGTCGGTGTAGGACTTAGCCTGCTCCAGCTGGGCCACTCGCGCCTGGTAGATTTGTTGGTCGATCTGCGCTTCGGTTTGCTGGGCGACTTCGGCTTCCTTTTGAGCTTTCAGTGCTTCGACCTCGCGGCGTAGCTCCAGGACCTCGGCCGGCACCTCCTTGGTTGGTGGCTTTCCGGTAGCGAGGTGGGTCGCGACCTTGCGCCAGTACTCTTGCGGGTCGGTCGATCCGGTCAGCTTGGCGATTGCATCGGTGAACTTGCCCGGGTCGCCCGAGCCGATATCGGCTACCAGCGCATTGATTAGCTGCTGTTGCTGTTGGAGCTGCGCCTTCTCGGACAGGACCTGGGCTTTGGTGCCCTTGAACTTGGACTCGCGCCGCTCGACTTCTGCCCGCGCATTGTGAGCCGCTTGGCGGATCTTGAGGGCCTCTTTGACTTGAGCTCGCAGTAGCGTAGCCCGCTCCTGGATCACCTTCGGGTCACGAAGCGCCTCATCGCTAAATAGGGACTCGTCGAGGGGGTCAACGAAACCCGCCGGCGGGGCCTTTGTGGCGGCTGCCGGGGTCTCGGCCGGAGCGGCTTCGACGCTGGGCGTAACCGAGGCGGCGTTTTGCTCAATGGCTTGTTCGATGATCTCGTCGGCTACGGTCATTCGTCAGACTCCAGGGCCTTGATTGCGGCAAGCAACTTTGGAAGTTCTTTCTCCAGCGCATCAGTCTCAGCTATTCTCTGAGCAACAAGCGATGCACGGTCCTGCAGGCTGCGCTTTAGAGTCACGATTTGACTTTCTGGCCGCGCCGCCTGTTGAGACCACTGTTGAAGCTGCTGGTTATGTTGGGAATTACCGAGCTGCCCAATTACAGAGGAAGCGTATTGCGCGGCCTGTTGGCTCTTCTTTAATTCGTCGTCGTTCATTGCGTTCCTTGGGGTGGCGGCATGTTCAGTGGAGGCACCCCGCCCGCGTCAGGCGGCGGCACGGCAGCGGCCGCATTCAGCGCCTGCACATTGGCGCCAGCCGGAGCCTGGTTGGCGGCGGCAGTGCCTTGCGTAATCGTGGCGTCGACCAGCTCAAGCCACTGGGTCAGCGCGTTCACGCTCTTCCAGTTGTCGGGCTCGTCGACCTGAAGCTCGTTCAGTCGCTGGATGCCGAGCTGTTTGGCCAGCTGTAAATCCATGTACGGCGTCGGCTGCTCTAGCTCGGTAACCTCGCCGCTCTCGATGATGCTCTGCAAGCAACGCTGGACGTTCTGCTCCATGGCCGCTCGATTGCCCATGAGTGCCTTGATGTCCGGCGCATCGATGGCGTCGAAGTACTTCTCCGGCGGGAACAGCCCCTTCTCGACCATATCAGCAATCTGGTCTGCGCGCTGAGCCGGATCCTGCTTGAACAGGTTCGTCGGCCATAGCTTCAACATGAAGAAGTTGCTGAGGCGAATGTCCTTCCACCGTTGGCGAATGAGCTTCTGGTCTTTCTCGAAAACGACCTCGAATTCCGTGTCGTTCTCTGCAAGTTCGTCGAAGCACCGCACAATGTTCTTGTAGCAGTCGAGGTGAAACTCCTCCCATGCCTGGAACTCGTCCGTGTGACGCATGCTCTCGGTGTCCGCGAGGAACGCCATGCCCGGCTCGTGATTGATGCCCTGCGGCTTCTGAGCCTTCATCGACATCTCGCTTACGCCGCGCTGGTCACGCATCCACTGCATGAGCATCTGGGTGCGCTGCAGCAGGTCGGTCGGAACCGCAGGCACGTTCTCCACCTGAACAGCAGTAGCGGCCGAGCCCTTGACCTGGTAGATGTTGTCCGGGTTGTTGTTCATCGAGGCCGGGTTAAGCCCCGAGTCTTTCGAAACAAACGTACGCGGCACCGCGTGCTTGCGGATGATCTGATTGATGCGCGTGTTCCATCGGTTTACTTCGATCTGGGCGGTGGCCAGAATCTCGGGCTCTCCACGCCCCCAATAAGAACCCGGAACGAAGTTGGGTTTGAACCAGGCAACCGGGAAATGGTCATGAGGCCACGGCACGTCGACAAGCTCAATCGCCTCACCGTCATCTCCGCCGTCGAGAGCCACGACATGGCGGCCGTCGTGTTTTGCACGTACTGTTCGAGTGCCGTCTTCATTCTTTCCCCAAACCTTATTGTCGTCCAAGTCGACACGCCCGCTCGGCAAGTGCCAGGCCTTGTATATGACGACCTGGTCACTCAGCTTGGAAGCGTCGCGCATGTCATCGTTGGTGTCCTTCCAGTTGGCGGCCTGCGCGTTCTTGACGGCATCGCGCACCATGGAAGAAGCAGAGGCTAAAAACGAAAGGAGCACACCTCTGTCAATCAGAAGCCTCGCGAATTTCTGCCGTGGCTCGCCGTGCTGGGCCTCGCGCTTGCTCACGAAGAAGTTCCAGCACCACACCGGGGTAGCCACGATGCGAGAGTTCGCGCAGTCAGCGAACCATTCGACGCCGCCACCCTCGAAAATGTACCCAGCCATCGCCACGCCGCGGAGCTTTCGCCCTTGCAGCTTCTGTTGGTACATCACCCCGTCGCAAGCGCGCTGCATGGCCTCTGCGCGTTGCTTCGTGTCGGTGTCCGCGCCATCCGTGACGAACATCGGACGGACCCGGTTCTTCAGTATGGTGTTGACCTTCGTATCCGTGATCGCTTGGATGCCGTTCTCGACGCCCGCCTCTGTAAGTACATCCACGAGGCCGAGCGGATTCGAGTTGCTGCCACGAAGGTTATGGCGAGTAGAACCGAGGTAAAGAGCAAGTGAATCCTCCGCGAGTGAGATGCGCTCCTCACCCTGTTTGCTGTACAGCTCGCGACCTAGGCGCACCACTTCGGCGGCAGGCTGGGGCTGGTTATACCAGAGCGTTATGGTTGGCTCAGGCACGCGGTTTGGCCTTTCCAGAGCGGATGGCTGCAGCGATGACATCCTCATTCATTCGACACGCACGCCTAAGTGCGTCGTCGTCCCAGACGGGAAGCTCTGTAACCGCATAATAATCGTGCGTTGACGAGCGATGCCGAAGCTCGTAACCGTCAATGACGGGAGACTTGTTCACGCCTATAGTGACGTTTCCACTGGACATGACGATGGCACGGCGCGTGATATCAGCGATTCTCTCATCCATTGCCAACCCCTGCTAGCTTTAGAGCATGTGACCTGCAGTAGCCGGGCACGATGGGGCTATTCGCCGGGTCGCCGCAGGACCCGTAGGCGCATACGCCGGGCGGCTTCTCTTCGTTAGGAGCTTCTGGCTCGTCGAAGGATGGGGGCGCCGGGATGGTGTCGAGCAATTCAAGCTCGGCAGCTTCTCCAGATTCCGTAAACACAGCCCGCCGCACGCCATGCGCCCGCATCCAGCCTACGCGCTCAGAGCTAATCGGGCTAACCGCCTCGTCGCGCCACGCTTTCGATGCGCTCATACCTGGTACCCCGTCAGTCTGTTAGCCGCCCCTGAGTCCCACGTCTGTTGCTGCGATTGCAGGTACGCGATCCATCGCTGTTCGTCATCGCGGTCGTCCACAACCTCAGGCGCTGGCTGCGCAGGTAGCAACTGGGCGCCCAGCAACATGGCAGCACCGTAGTCACAGTGTCTCCCGTCGCTCGTCTTGATGAGCACGACTTGGCTACCTCCCGCCGCCCTCGGCCGAGTCCGAATCGCAATCAAATCGGTCTTCAGTTGGCTCACGTTCGGGATCGTCATGAGCTTCTCGGCGAACAGATGCCGCAGGCTTTGGATTGCAACGTCATCGTTCCTTGTGGCGAGCTTCAGAGAGAAGCCGCAATTGGTCAGCTCGGCGATGTCCGAGAGGTGGTCGTAACCTGCCTGGTCAGTCACACATTCGGCCAAGTCGAACTGGCGTAGTTCCTCATCGATCTCTGGCAGTACAGCGGAAGCCTTGAGCGGGGACGAGCGCGAGCCGATCCACTCACGAGCTACGCACACCTCGAAGCCCCCGAGCGGGCGCGTGCCGATGATTACCAGCGTCCAGCCGTTGCCGCGCGTCGCGGGGTCGATTACGGCCACGTACCCCTGCCCCGCCGTTCGTCCGATGCGTTCGTCGCTGCGAGTGCAAGCCGTCACGTTCACAGAGGCTAAAAGTGCGGAGATGGGGTCGGCGAACCGCGACATGACATCCGCCTCGTAAGCGCGGTCGTCGGCCTTGCGGATGCGCTCGCAGTACTCCGGCGTATAGAGCTCGGGGCGGAGCATCGGCCCGGTTGCCAGCATAACCACAAGGTCGGCGCCAGGCTTACCGTGGCGCTCGGTGACGTAGTTGAACACTGGGCCTCGAGGCGCCCACAAGCTGCCGACCAAATCAATCTGTGCCCCTTTGCGCATGCGAGCTCGGATGGCCGACAGGGCGTCGTCTAGGTTCACTACGCCTTCATCTTCGCCAACCATGCGCGGCGCTTCGTCCGCGATAAATCCGAGCAGCCAGCGCGAGACGAGTGTCTTTCCAGCTCGAGCGCCAGCTACCACCTTGATCTCAACCGGCCAGCCCGAGTAATTGCGAATGGTCACGCTACCGTTTTGCGGCGGCTTCACGATGAGCTGCGCCAGCATCGGCGACGAGAGCAGGGCGCCCTCTAGCTTGCTGAAGGTCTCTCGGGCTTTGTCGAGGTCGACGGAAAGAATGGCAACGCGCGGCACCTCGCCCGGAGCAAGCCCAGAGCAATCGCCGAGGTAAGCGTTCCTGAGAGCCTTAGCCGCCACAATTGTGGATTTTCCACACCGAACAGCAGCTCCGAGTACGAGCATGTCTGGAGCTTCCGATGGAAGAGCAGCAACTGCGGAAGACCCGCCAAGCATGGTAACAACGTCGGGGTCATGAGCTAACTCCTCCAGTGGCTCGCCAGTCATCACGCGGCAGATGGCTCGCTGGACTCGGCTGATGCCAGTCATGCCGAAACCGGCCGGCGACGCAATGAGCTGCTCGAGGTTCAAGCTTCCACCCTCAGAGCTACATCGTAAACCATGGGTTCCGGCTTGACGCGGTAGGACTCCTGCTCATCACAGGCACTTTCCGCAAACTTTCCACCACAGTTACTTCCCGGGAATGCGCTAACAAGACGGCGCTGGGAGGTAGCGACCCTCCCTTCAAACAGGTACTTGTTTTCCCTGTCCGGGTACGATGCAGCTCTCAAGGCGGAAGCGGTTATGGTCACGTGGCGCGAACCAATCCGAGCCGCTCGAGACGCTCAGCGTCTAAGTATTCCGCTCGCCGCTCGCGAATCGCTTGCTCGATCAGCTGAACAGTATGCAACCCCGCAAGCTGTCTAGAGAACGGCTCGC
>Ga0207696_1000426_pt1 | contig 38552 bp, 30 predicted proteins | sample KBSS54metaG_FD_184403 | JGI IMG/M metagenome (GOLD analysis project Ga0207696, IMG submission 184403) | Switchgrass rhizosphere microbial communities from Kellogg Biological Station, Michigan, USA - KBS S5-4 metaG (SPAdes) (version 2) | ecosystem: Host-associated > Plants > Roots > Rhizosphere >... | reverse complement strand
GGCGAAAAATCCGGGGCTATAGCTCAGCTGGGAGAGCGCCTGCATGGCATGCAGGAGGTCAGCGGTTCGATCCCGCTTAGCTCCACCAATTTTACAGTTCAAGGTCTGGCCACACCGGCCTTGAATCAGATCAGATCTCAGCACTGATCAGCTGTATAGAAGGGTTTGTGTCCCCTTCGTCTAGTGGCCTAGGACACCGCCCTTTCACGGCGGTAACAGGGGTTCGAGTCCCCTAGGGGACGCCACGATTACCCGCTCTGCGGGATTTATAAGGGTCATTCAATTATTGAATGGCCCTTTTGTTTGTCTGGCGTTTGGCCAACTCTCCTTTTTCCTTACACTGTGCTTCAGACCAGCGGTCATATCCTCGACTTGCGGAATATTATTATGCGAATAATATTCTAGTCGTAATATTCGGAGGCAACGATGAACGATAAAAAAGCTCAAACCCGCGAACGCATCCTCAAGGCTGCCAGCGCCGCACTGATGCAGCGTGGCCCGGCGGATCCCAGCGTGGGCGAAGTGATGGGCGCCGCCGGCCTGACCGTCGGTGGTTTCTATGCGCACTTCGAAAGCAAGGACGCGATGATGCTCGAGGCGTTCAAGCAACTGCTCAGCCGTCGACGCGACCTGATTGCCGACATGGACTCCGAGCTGACCGGCGAAGAGCGTCGCGCCTTGGTCGCTGCGTTCTATCTGTCACGCAAGCACCGTGATTCCAGCGATGCCGCGTGCCCGATTCCGGCCTCTATTGGCGAACTTGGGCGTCTGCCGGAATCCTTCCGCATCGCGCTGAACGAACACCTGGAACTGATGATTGCGCAGTTGGCGTCCAGCCCCGAGGACACCGACAAGGCGTTGGCCGATGTGGCGTTGATGGTGGGTGGTCTGGCGCTGGCACGCGCGCTGGGCCCGGGCGATTTATCCGATCGATTGCTGCGCGCTGCCAAGTCGGCGGTGCGTTGACCTGAAGGCAACACGCCTGAGGAGAGAGCGATGAACACGTTGAAGTGGGTTCGTGGCGTTAATGGCACCTTGGGCTGGATTGCACCGCAACGAGTAGCAAGCAAAATGCGTCAGGCGTTCATGACGCCGCGCATGTTGCCGCTGCGTGATTGGGAGCTGCCGCTGCTGGCGAGTTCAGAACGTATCACGCTGCGCTTCGGCCTGTCGGCGCTGCGTTGGGGGCAGGGGCCGGCGGTGCTGTTGATGCACGGTTGGGAAGGGCGGCCCACCCAGTTTGCGGCATTGATCACAGCGCTGGTCGAGGCCGGTTACACCGTCGTTGCCCTCGATGGACCGGCCCATGGTCGTTCGCCGGGGAGTGAAGCCAACGTCGTACTGTTCGCCCGCGCCATGCTCGAAGCGGCCGCCGAATTGCCTCCTCTTCAAGCGGTCATCGGCCACTCCATGGGCGGCGCCAGTGCCATGCTTGCCGTGCAACTGGGCCTGAGCACCGAAACCCTGGTCAGCATCGCAGCCCCCGCACGGATCCTCGGCGTACTGCGCGGTTTTGCCCGCTATGTCGGCATGCCACCGCGGGCCCGATCGGCGTTCATCCGCCAGGTCGAGCAGGACGTCGGCATGCGCGCCGCCACCCTCGATGTCGCGCGCTATCAACTGGATATGCCGGGCCTGATCGTGCATGCGGAGGACGACACCTTTGTCTCGGTCAAGGAATCGCAATTGATCCACGAATCCTGGTTCGACAGTCGCCTGCTGCGCCTGGAAAGCGGCGGCCACCAGCGGGTGCTGGCCGACCCTCGAGTGGTTGATGGCGTGTTATCACTGTTGGCGGGGCGCAGCCTTCAAGCGCGGCAATCGGCCTGACATCCGTTACACTGCCCCGGTTGAATAATCTGACCGGGAGTGGGGCATGGGCTGGGATCGGGCAACGCCGTTCACCATTGATCTGCAAGTAGGCGCCGAGGACATCGACGGGCTGGGGCACGCGAACAATGCGGTGTACGTGACCTGGCTCGAGCGCTGCGCCTGGCGCCACTCGCAGCGTCTGGGGCTGGATCTGGTCGAATACCGGCGCCTGGATCGGGCGATGGCCGTGGTGCGTCACGAAATCGATTATCTGGCGGCGGCCTACGAAGGCGACGAACTGCAACTGGCGACCTGGATCGTCGATTGGGATCAGCGCCTGAAAATGACCCGGCACTTCCAGCTGATCCGCCCCAGCGACAACGCCACCCTGCTGCGTGCCCAGACCACTTTCGTCTGCATCGAACTGTCCAGCGGCAAGCCCAAGCGCATGCCGGCGGAGTTCATCGAGGGTTACGGCCCAGCAATCCAGACTTCAGGGGTAGCGAAAACCTGACCTGTGGGAGCGGGCTTGCTCGCGAAGGCGTCGTGTCAGTCAGCATTCATTTGACTGATCCACCGCCTTCGCGAGCAAGCCCGCTCCCACAATGATCCCGCGATTAACCACAAAACCTGCTGCAGACCTCAATCCCTGTGGGAGCAGGCTCACTCCTGCAAGGGATCTGCGGTTTTTCTCGTAATCCAGTAAACTGCCGCACGTTTTTTCTTCCTGAGTAGTGTTTTCCCCATGCAAATTGCCCTGGCGCCCATGGAGGGGTTGGTCGACGACATCCTGCGCGACGTGCTGACCCGCGTTGGCGGCATCGACTGGTGCGTGACCGAATTCATTCGGATCAACGATCAGTTGCTCACCCCGGCCTACTTCCACAAGTTCGGCCCGGAGCTGCTCAATGGCGCCCGCACCCGTTCCGGTGTGCCGCTGCGCGTGCAATTGTTGGGTTCCGATCCGGCGTGCCTGGCGGAAAACGCGGCGCTGGCCTGCGAGCTCGGCTCGGAAGTGATCGACCTGAACTTCGGCTGCCCGGCCAAGACCGTCAACAAATCCCGGGGCGGGGCGGTGCTGCTCAAGGAGCCAGAACTTCTCAACAGCATCGTCGAACACGTGCGTCGCGCCGTGCCGGCGCACATCCCGGTCACCGCGAAAATGCGCCTCGGTTTCGACTGCCCGGACGGCTCGCTGGTCTGCGCCACGGCGCTGGCCGAGGGCGGCGCCGAGCACATCGTGGTGCATGCCCGGACCAAGGTTGATGGCTACAAGCCGCCAGCGCATTGGGAGTGGATTCCGCGGGTGCAGGACGTGGTCAAGGTGCCGGTGTTCGCCAACGGTGATATCTGGAGCGTCGAGGACTGGCGTCGTTGCCGCGAGATCAGCGGCGTCGAAGACATCATGCTCGGACGCGGTCTGGTATCGCGCCCGGATCTGGCCCGGCAGATCGCTGCCGCGCGCGCCGGTGAAGAAGTGGTCGAGATGACCTGGGTCGAGCTGCTGCCGCTGATTCAGGACTTCTGGCTGCAAGCCAAGGCGCAGATGACCGCACGGCAATCGCCGGGTCGCTTGAAGCAATGGCTGGCGATGCTGACGCGCAATTATCCCGAGGCGACCGAGCTGTTTACCGTGCTGCGTCGCGAGACAGAACCGGATCAAGTCTCACGTTTACTGGGTTTGCCGGTCGCCGCCGCAGCCTGAAAAAAATCTGCAAATACTCTCTTGAAATCATTTTGGCGGTCCCTATCTAAGGGTTACGCGATGCCGAATTCGGGTCGCGGAGTCAAAAAACCTTGCTGATTGTTTTCAGGAGATTTGAACCATGAGTACTGCATTTTCCCTGGCACCACTGTTCCGTTCCTCGGTGGGTTTCGACCGTTTCAACGACCTGTTCGAAACCGCGCTGCGCAACGAGCCAGGCAGCACCTACCCACCCTACAACGTGGAAAAACACGGTGACGATCAATACCGCATCGTCGTAGCGGCAGCCGGTTTCCAGGAAGAAGACCTGGAGCTGCAAGTCGAGAAGGGTGTGCTGACCATCAGTGGCGGCAAGCGTGATGCCAACGAAGGCGTGACCTTCCTGCATCAAGGCATTGCCCAGCGGGCTTTCAAGCTGTCCTTCCGCCTGGCTGATCACATCGAGATCAAGGCCGCCGATCTGAGCAACGGTCTGTTGAGCATCGACCTGTTGCGGGTGATCCCGGAAGAAGCGAAAGCCAAGCGCATCCCGATCAACGGAGCGCAGAAGCCGGTTCTGCAATAAGGCCGAGCAAAAAAGAAGGGCGCCACTGGCGCCCTTTTTTGTGCTCGTCATTCGAGCATCTTTTTCAACGCCTCCAACGCCACCGGCCGACTGTGCAGATAGCCCTGATATAAATGACAGCCCAGCCCCTGCAGGAACGCCAGTTGCTCCGGCGTCTCCACGCCTTCGGCAATCACCTCCAGTTCCAGGCTGCGGGCCATGGCGACGATGGCGCGGATGATCTCGGCGTCGTTGGGGTCGGTGGTTGCGTCGCGGATGAATGACTGGTCGATTTTCAGGGTGTCCACCGGCAGGCGCTTGAGGTAGGTCAGCGATGAATAGCCGGTGCCGAAATCGTCCATGGCGAAGCTCACGCCGAGTTTTTTCAGGCGACGCATTTTGCTGATGGTGTCTTCCAGGTTCTGGATGACGATGCCTTCGGTGATCTCCAGTTTCAGCAGCGAGCAGGGCAGGCCGTGGCTGCTCATGCTGTGTTCGATGCGTTCGACGAAGTCGTTCTGGCGGAACTGCCGTGGGCTGATGTTCACGCACAGGCTGAAGTTGAGCGGATCGACCAGTTTCAGCGCGATCAATTGTTTGAACGCCTCACAGGCCTCATCGAGGATCCAGGTACCGACCTCCAGAATCAGCCCGCTGTCTTCCAGCACCTTGATGAATTCAGTGGGCGATTGCGCGCCGAGTTCCGGGTGATTCCAGCGCACCAGCGCCTCGGCGCCAATGATGCGGTTGTCCCGCGCATCGACCTGCGGCTGGTAGTGCACGTTGAATTCACCGCGCGACAACGCCAGACGTAAGTCAGTCTCCATGCGCAGCCGTTCGCTGGCCGCCTTCTGCATGGTGTTGTGGTACATCTGCGTGGTGTTGCGCCCGGAATCCTTGGCCCGATACAGGGCGATGTCGGCGCGCTTGAGCAGGTCGGTCGGGGTCGAGCCGTGATCGGGAATCAGTGCCACGCCGATGCTCGGTGTCACTTGCAGGCGCTGGCCGTCGAGGAACATCGGCTCCGAGAGCAGTTCGCGAATGGTGTCGGCCAGTTCCCGCACTTGTGCACTGACCTCGTTGCGCGTACCTTCCAGACCACTGAGCAGCACCACGAATTCATCGCCGCCGAGACGCGCCACCGTGTCCTCCATGCGCACGCTGGCTTCAAGCCGCGCGGTGATGATTTTCAGCACCGTATCGCCGACCGGATGACCCAGCGAGTCGTTGATGTGCTTGAAGTGATCGAGGTCGAGGAATAGCAGCGCACCGCGCAGGTTGTGGCGCTTGAGCAGGGCAATCTGCTGGCTCAGGCGATCCATCAGCAAGGCGCGGTTGGGCAGATTGGTCAGCGGATCGTGATAGGCCAGATGGCGGATCTGTGCTTCAGCGTTTTTCAACAGGCTGACGTCCCGGGCGGTCAGCAGCAGGCACGCCGTTTCGTTGAGGGTGATCGGTTCGATCGACACTTCAACGGTCAGCAACTCACCGCGCTTGTTGCGCCCGAGCATCTCCTGATGATGAACGCGGCCCTTGATCTGCAGTTCGGCAAGCAGCGCCGAGCGTTGTTTTTCTTCGGCCCAGATGCCGATCTGGTACACGGTTTTGCCCACCACTTCTTCGGCCCGATAGCCGGTGAGGCGGCAGAAACCGTCGTTGACCTCCAGATAGCGCCCGGTGTCACGTTCGGTGATGGTGATCGCGTCGGGGCTGGAGTGAAACGCCTTGGCGAATTTCTCTTCGCTGGCCTTGAGTGCGGCCTCGGAGCGCTGTTGTTGGGTGATGTCGCGCAGGGTGGTGACGATGCACGGCTGATTGCCGACGCTGATCTGCCGGCTGGAAATCACGCACGTCAGCGACTGGCCGTCCTTGTGCTGGACGATGATTGCGACATTGCTCAGGCCCTGTTCGCGGATCACCCGCTCGATACGTTGCAGGCTTTTCGCCGAGGCGTCCCACAGGCCGATGTCCTCGGCGGTGCGCCCGATCACGTCGGCGGCGCTCCAGCCGAAGGTCTGGGTGAAGCTGTTGTTGATTTCGATGAACTCGCCGCTGTCCTGACGGGTGACGCAGATCGGGTCGGGGCTGACCTGGAACAGCGTGGCAAATTTCTCTTCGGAGGCGACCAGACGTTGCTCGCGCTCGACCTGATCGGTGATGTCCAGCAAGGTCCCGGCCATACGCAGTGGCGCGCCATTTTCGTCGCGGTAGAGGCGGGCGCGGCTTTCCAGATAACGTGAGCTGCCATCCGCCAGTTGCACGCGATAGGTCAGTTGATAGTTGCCGGCCGGGCCTTCGCGCAGGCTGCGGTAGGCGTCGCGCATGCTGTCGCGCTCCTCGCCGGGCACGCCTTCGAAAAACTCCTCGAACGACTCGTGAAACGGGATCGGCTCCAGCCCGTGCAGTTGCGCGGCCCGCGCCGAGCCGTAGAGCATGCCGCTGGGAATGTGCCAGTCCCAGGTGCCGAGTTGCGCCGAGTCCAGCGCCAGATCAAGGCGTTCCTGACTGTCTTTCAAGGCGTGTTCGGCGGCTTTGCGTTCGGTGGTGTCGAGAAACGTGCTGAGCAGATACGGCTGGCCTTCGAGTTCGACCTTTTGCGCACTGAGGATACCGTCATGAATCTGCCCGTCGCTGGCGCGGAACTGCACTTCCATGCTGATCAATTCGCCTTTGGCCTTGGTCTTTTTCACCAGTTCGGCGCGTTGCTCCGGGTGCACCCACAGGCCCAGTTCCAGCGTGGTGCGACCGATGGCGTCCTGGACCGGCCAGCCGAACAGGCTTTCGAAATACTGGTTGGCTTCGGTGATCAGGCCGTCTTCCTGGCGCGTCAGCAGCACCATGTTCGGGCACAGGTGAAAAAGTGTGGCGAAACGTTTCTCCGAGCTGCTCAGAGCCTGTTCGCGCTGGCGCTGGTGGGTGATTTCGCGAATCACCCCGATCATTCGGGGCCGGCCGTTTTTGTCCGGCAGCAGGCTGCCGCTGATTTCCAGCCAATGCAGGCTGCCGTCGGGCCAGCGGATGCGGTGGTGCATCGCCTGTTCCAGCGGGGCGCCAGCAATCACCGCGTGGAAGGCGCGCACGGTTTTCGCCCGGTCTTCGGGCGGCAGCAGATCCAGATATTCAAGATCCTGCGGCAACGGTTGACGTGGATCGAAGCCGAACAGCGCCTGGGTACCCCGTGACCAACTGATCTGCCCGCGCTCAATGTCCCAATACCAGGCGCCGAGCCGGGCGCCGTTGAGCGCGGCGAGCAATTGCGGCGCACTCTCCCAGCTCTGCTCGGAACGTCGCGGATCAATGGCCTGAATACGCGGCATCGGCGGAATTCGGTCAACAGATTTCGGCATTGTTAACGGGCCTTGAGCTGATGGTGGCGTTAGGCACAGGGACAGCGGCTCTATAGGAGTAGCACAAGTTAGCCGGGAGTCCCTGGCAGATCGATTTGCGCATCCAGCAAGGCCATGAAAGCCCTTGCCGCATTCGACAGCGTCCGTTCGGTGTGCACGATATAGCCTAGCTGGCGACTGAGCTGTATGCCCGGCAAAGGTATGCGCGCGACCTGTTCATCAAGCATGGTGCGTGGCAGAACACTCCAGGCCAGACCAATGGAGACCATCATCTTGATGGTTTCCAGGTAGTTGGTGCTCATGGCGATGTTCGGCGTCAGCCCCTGGGCTTCGAACAAGCGTTGGACAATGTGATGAGTGAAGGTGTTGCCTCCGGGAAAAACCGCCGGATGACCGGCAATGTCCGCCAGGCTCACTGGGCCATTGCTGATCAGCGAATGTTCCGGCGCCACTACGAAATCCAGCGGGTCTTCCCACACCGGCGTGGCCTTGACCAGCGTGTGCGGTTCCGGCGCCAGGGTGATCACTGCCAGTTCCGCACGGCCATGGAGGATTTCTTCGTAGGCCACTTCCGAATCGAGGAACTGAATATCCAGCGCCACCTGTGGGTAGCGGCGGGTGAATTCCCTTAACAGGGGCGGCAAGCGGTGCAGGCCGATGTGGTGACTGGTGGCCAGGGTCAGCCGACCGCTGACTTCGCCGGTCAGGTTGGTCAGGGCACGGCGGGTGTCGTCCAGCACGTTGAGAATCTGATAAGCCCGGGGCAACAGGGCGCGGCCGGCCTCGGTCAGGCCGACCTCACGACCGAGTCGGTCGAACAGCCGCACCTTCAATTGTTGCTCCAGTCCGGCGATGCGTTTGCTGATCGCCGGTTGCGTCAGATGCAGGCGTTCCCCGGCGCCGGAGAAGCTGCCGGTCTCGGCGATGGCGATAAAAGCATTGAGGTTGGCCAGATCCATGAATCGTATTCCAGTTGGTTATCCAAAGCATAAAAAATATGAATTTGAGTTATTTAATCTAACCCCATAGGATCGGCCTCACAAGCCAAAGGGTTATTGATAAGCCCAAGGCATAGAAACAAGCTGATGAGGAACCGTCTGATGGCCGGCAAAACGCTCTACGACAAGCTCTGGGATTCGCATTTGGTCAAACAGCGCGACGATGGCTCTGCGCTGATCTACATCGACCGTCACATCATCCACGAAGTGACCTCGCCGCAAGCCTTCGAAGGCCTGCGTCTGGCCGGGCGCAAGCCTTGGCGAATCGATGCCAACATCGCGACCCCGGACCACAACGTACCGACCACACCGGAGCGCAAGGGCGGCATCGCCGCGATTGCCGACCAGGTCTCGCGTTTGCAAGTGCAGACCCTCGATGACAACTGTGATGAGTACGGCATTGTCGAGTTCAAGATGAACGACATCCGCCAAGGCATCGTCCACGTGATCAGCCCGGAGCAGGGCGCAACCTTGCCGGGCATGACCGTAGTCTGCGGCGACTCGCACACCTCGACCCACGGCGCGTTCGGTGCCTTGGCGCACGGGATCGGCACTTCCGAGGTCGAGCACGTGCTCGCCACCCAGTGCCTGGTCGCGAAGAAAATGAAGAACATGCTGGTGCGCGTCGAAGGTCAGTTGCCGTTCGGCGTGACCGCCAAGGACATCGTCCTCGCGGTGATCGGCAAGATCGGCACCGCTGGCGGTAACGGCCATGCCATCGAATTCGCCGGCAGCGCGATCCGCGACCTGTCCGTCGAAGGCCGCATGACTATCTGCAACATGTCCATCGAAGCCGGCGCCCGTGTGGGCCTGGTGGCTGCGGACGAAAAGACTGTCGAATACGTCAAGGGCCGTCCGTTCGCACCGACCGGCGCGCAGTGGGATCAGGCGGTTGAAGCCTGGAAAGACCTGGTCTCCGACGCCGACGCCAAGTTCGACACCGTAGTTGAGTTGGACGCTGCGCAGATCAAGCCGCAAGTCAGCTGGGGCACTTCGCCGGAAATGGTCCTCGCCGTTGATCAGAACGTGCCGGATCCGGCCAAAGAGATGGATCTGGTCAAGCGCGACTCGATCGTCCGCGCCCTGAAATACATGGGTTTGACCGCCAATCAGGCGATCACCGACATTCAGCTGGATCGCGTGTTCATCGGCTCCTGCACCAACTCGCGCATCGAAGACTTGCGCGCTGCGGCCGTGATCGCCAAGGGCCGCAAGGTCGCTTCGACGATCAAGCAGGCAATCGTCGTACCGGGCTCGGGTCTGGTGAAGGCGCAGGCGGAAGCCGAAGGTCTCGACAAGATCTTCCTCGAAGCCGGTTTCGAATGGCGTGAGCCGGGTTGCTCGATGTGCCTGGCGATGAACCCGGACCGTTTGGAGTCCGGCGAGCATTGCGCCTCGACCTCCAACCGTAACTTCGAAGGCCGTCAGGGCGCCGGTGGTCGTACCCACCTCGTCAGCCCGGCCATGGCCGCTGCGGCGGCGGTGAACGGTCGTTTCATCGACGTTCGTGAATTGATCTGAAGGAGAGCGCAGCATGAAAGCTTTTACCCAGCACACTGGTCTTGTCGCGCCTCTGGATCGTGCCAACGTCGACACCGACCAGATTATCCCGAAGCAGTTTTTGAAGTCGATCAAGCGCACCGGTTTCGGCCCGAACCTGTTCGACGAGTGGCGTTACCTGGATGTCGGCCAGCCGTATCAGGACAACTCCAAGCGTCCGTTGAACAAGGACTTCGTGCTCAACGCCGAGCGTTATCAAGGTGCCAGCGTGTTGCTGGCCCGCGAGAACTTCGGTTGCGGCTCCAGCCGTGAACACGCGCCATGGGCACTGGAAGAATACGGTTTCCGCAGCATCATCGCGCCGAGCTACGCCGACATCTTCTTCAACAACAGCTTCAAGAATGGCTTGCTGCCGATCATCTTGAGCGACGCTGAAGTCGATGAATTGTTCAAGCAGGTTGAGGCCGAGCCGGGCTATCAATTGCAGATCGATCTGCACGAACAGACCGTGACCAGCCCGAACGGCAAGGTGTACCGCTTCGAAATCGACGCGTTCCGCAAGCATTGCTTGTTGAATGGGCTGGACGATATCGGCCTGACCTTGCAGGACGGTGATGCGATTGCCGCGTTCGAGGCCAAGCATCGTGTGAGTCAGCCGTGGTTGTTCCGCGACGCGTAATGATTCGAAGCTGATGTAGTCAGAGCTGGCCCCATCGCTGGCAAGCCAGCTCCCACAGGTTTTGTGAACGCTGCAAATCAATGTGGGAGCTGGCTTGCCAGCGATGAGGCCGGAACAGGCACTACAAGATCAAAAGGAAGTCCCTATGACCAGCACCGCCCAGCACAGTCAGGTTGTACAAAAGCAATTCGGTGAACAGGCCGCCGCCTACCTGAGCAGCGCCGTTCACGCGCAAGGCACCGAATTCGCGCTGCTACAGGCTGAGCTGGCAGGGCAGGGCGCGGCCCGGGTGCTGGACCTGGGGTGCGGCGCCGGTCATGTGAGTTTTCATGTGGCGCCGCTGGTCAAGGAAGTGGTGGCCTACGATCTGTCGCAGCAAATGCTCGACGTGGTGGCCGCTGCGGCTGTGGATCGCGGTTTTGCCAATATCTCCACGGTCAACGGTGCCGCCGAGCGCCTGCCGTTTGCCGATGGTGAATTCGATTACGTGTTCAGCCGTTATTCGGCGCACCATTGGAGCGATCTCGGGGTGGCGCTGCGCGAAGTGCGTCGGGTGCTGAAACCGGGCGGTGTGGCAGCGTTCATCGACGTGTTGTCACCGGGCAGTCCGCTGTTTGACACTTACCTGCAAAGCGTCGAAGTGCTGCGCGACACCAGCCATGTGCGCGATTATTCCGCCGCTGAGTGGTTGCGTCATGTCAGCGAGGCCGGGCTGCATACCCGCAGCACCAGTCGTCAGCGCCTGCGTCTGGAGTACAGCAGTTGGGTGGAGCGTATGCGCACGCCCGAAGTGATGCGCGCGGCGATTCGCCAGTTGCAGCAGTCGATGGGCAACGAAGTGCGCGAATATTTTGAGATTGATGCCGACGGCTCGTTCAGTACAGATGTAATCGTACTGATGGCTGAACGCTAAGCATTTTTCCGGGCGCGCCTGTCAGAGGCGCACCGATTGAAGACACGAGGAAAGCATGAGCAAGCAGATTCTGATTCTCCCAGGTGACGGTATTGGTCCGGAAATCATGGCCGAAGCGGTCAAGGTGCTGGAGTTGGCCAACGACAAGTACAACCTGGGTTTCGAGCTGAGCCATGACGTGATCGGTGGCGCCGCCATCGACAAGCATGGCGTGCCGTTGGCCGACGAAACCCTCGAGCGTGCCCGTGCTGCCGATGCAGTCCTGCTGGGCGCCGTGGGCGGCCCGAAATGGGACACCATCGAGCGTGACATCCGCCCTGAGCGTGGTCTGCTGAAAATCCGTGCGCAACTGGGCCTGTTCGGCAACCTGCGTCCGGCGATCCTCTACCCGCAACTGGCCGACGCTTCAAGCCTGAAGCCGGAAATCGTTGCCGGTCTGGACATCCTGATCGTGCGTGAGCTGACCGGCGGCATTTACTTCGGCGCGCCACGCGGCACTCGTACCCTGGAAAGCGGCGAGCGTCAGTCCTACGACACCCTGCCGTACAGCGAAAGCGAAATCCGCCGCATCGCCCGCGTCGGTTTCGACATGGCCATGGTTCGCGGCAAGAAGCTGTGCTCGGTGGACAAGGCTAACGTGCTGGCGTCCAGCCAACTGTGGCGTGAAGTGGTCGAGCAGGTCGCCAAGGATTACCCTGAAGTCGAACTGAGCCACATGTACGTCGACAACGCCGCCATGCAACTGGTGCGCGCACCGAAGCAGTTCGACGTGATCGTCACCGACAACATGTTCGGCGACATCCTCTCCGACGAAGCCTCGATGCTCACCGGTTCGATCGGCATGCTGCCGTCGGCCTCGCTGGATTCGAACAACAAGGGCATGTACGAGCCGTGCCACGGTTCGGCGCCGGACATCGCAGGCAAAGGCATTGCCAACCCGTTGGCGACCATTCTGTCGGTGTCGATGATGCTGCGTTACAGCTTCAATCTGCACGATGCGGCCGATGCCATCGAGAAGGCCGTCAGCGTGGTGCTGGATCAAGGCTTGCGTACCGGTGACATCTATTCGGCCGGTTGCACTAAAGTCGGAACGCAGGAAATGGGTGACGCAGTAGTCGCCGCGCTGCGGAATCTGTAATCTCTCGGGCCCGCTGCGAAATTCAATACAAAGCAGCGGCCCACTTTTCAAGAAGGTGTAGTTGCGATGAAACGTGTAGGTCTGATCGGTTGGCGCGGCATGGTCGGTTCCGTGCTCATGCAGCGGATGCTGGAAGAGCAGGATTTCGATCTTATCGAGCCGGTGTTTTTCACCACTTCCAATGTCGGTGGCCAAGGCCCGTCCGTGGGCAAGGACATTGCTCCGCTCAAGGACGCTTACAGCATTGAAGAGCTGAAAACCCTCGACGTGATCCTGACCTGCCAGGGCGGCGACTACACCAGCGAAGTGTTCCCGAAGCTGCGCGAGGCCGGCTGGCAGGGTTACTGGATCGACGCGGCTTCCAGCCTGCGGATGAACGATGACGCGGTCATCATTCTCGACCCGGTCAACCGCAAGGTCATCGACCAGCAACTGGACGCGGGCACCAAGAACTACATCGGCGGCAACTGCACCGTCAGTCTGATGCTGATGGGCCTGGGCGGTCTGTTCGAGGCCGGTCTGGTCGAGTGGATGAGCGCCATGACTTATCAGGCGGCCTCCGGTGCCGGCGCGCAGAACATGCGTGAACTGATCAAACAGATGGGCGCGACCCACGCTGCGGTGGCCGATCAACTGGCCGATCCGGCCAGCGCGATCCTCGACATCGACCGTCGCGTGGCCGAAGCCATGCGCAGCGACGCGTACCCGACCGAAAACTTCGGCGTGCCGCTGGCCGGCAGCCTGATCCCGTGGATCGACAAGGAACTGCCGAACGGCCAGAGCCGTGAAGAGTGGAAGGCCCAGGCCGAGACCAACAAGATCCTCGGCCGCTTCAAGAGCCCGATCCCGGTAGACGGCATCTGCGTGCGCATCGGCGCCATGCGTTGCCACAGCCAGGCGCTGACCATCAAGCTGAACAAAGACGTGCCGATCGCTGATATCGAAGGGCTGATCAGCCAGCACAACCCTTGGGTCAAACTGGTGCCGAACAACCGCGACATCAGCATGCAGGAGCTGAGCCCGACCAAGGTCACCGGCACCCTGAACGTACCGGTGGGTCGTCTGCGCAAGCTGAACATGGGTTCGCAATTCGTCGGTGCCTTCACCGTCGGCGACCAACTGCTGTGGGGCGCGGCCGAACCGCTGCGTCGCATGCTGCGGATCCTGCTTGAGCGTTGATAGCTTGATGCAATGAAAGAACCCGTGCCTTGTGAGAGGTGCGGGTTTTTTTATGTCTGAGGTTTTCCGGTGTCAGGTCTGGCGCCTTCGCGAGCAAGCCCGCTCCCACCCTTGAAATGCGTTCCCCCTGTGGGAGCGGGCTTGCTCGCGAAGAGGTCAGAACAGACACTACAAGTCCCGCAGAAATTGCCTGCATGCCAGCCACCCGGTAAAGTGCCGCTCCCCCCGTTTCGCCAGAGGTAGAACCATGACCCAGACCCTTGATATTGCCGTCGTCGGCGCCACCGGTACTGTCGGCGAAACCCTCGTTCAGATTCTCGAAGAGCGCGACTTTCCGGTCGGCAACCTGCACTTGCTGGCCAGCAGCGAATCCGCCGGCAGTTCGGTGCTGTTCCGCAACAAGAACGTGCGCGTGCGTGAAGTCGACGAGTTCGATTTCAGCAAGGTCAAACTGGTGTTCTTCGCCGCCGGCCCGGCCATCTCCCTGAGCTATGCGGCCCGCGCTCACGCGGCCGGTTGCTCGTTGATCGACCTGTCCGGCGCATTACCGGCCGAGCAGGCGCCGCAAGTGGTGCCGGAGGCCAACGCTGAGGTGATCGCCGGTCTGAAAGCACCGTTCCAGGTCAGCAGCCCAAGCCCTTCGGCGACGACGCTGGCCGTGGTGCTGGCGCCGCTGCTCGATTTGCTCGAACTGCAATACGTCAACGTCACCGCCAATCTGGCCGTGTCCGCCCAAGGTCGCGAAGCTGTGACCGAGCTGGCGCGGCAGACCGCTGAGTTGCTGAACATGCGTCCGCTGGAGCCGACTTTCTTTGATCGGCAGATGGCCTTCAACCTGTTGGCCCAGGTCGGCACGCCCGACGCTCAAGGCCACACGCTGCTGGAAAAACGTCTGGTGCGCGAGTTGCGTCAGGTGCTGAAGCAGCCTTTATTAAAGATTTCCGCCACTTGCGTTCAAGCCCCGGTGTTTTTTGGCGATAGCTATAGCGTGACCTTGCAGTCAGCGAGTGCGGTTGACCTGGCAAAGGTCAACGCTGCGCTTGAGGATGCGCCCGGCATCGAGCTGGTTGAGGCCGGCGATTATCCGACGGCGGTGGGTGACGCGGTGGGGCAGGACGTTGTCTATGTCGGTCGCGTGCGCAGCGGTGTCGACGACCCGGCGGAACTTAATCTGTGGCTGACGTCAGATAACGTACGCAAAGGGGCAGCCCTGAATGCTGTGCAGGTCGCTGAATTGTTGATAAAAGACCTGCTGTAAAAGATACTTGGCAACAATTTGTCGACTGATTCTAGGTGAGCGCTATGCTTGCCCGGAGCACTCGATAACGTGTCACCCTCCGGGACTTTCCGGGGCATCAAAGAAATGATCGCGCGCGGCAGTCTGTCGTCGTCGCGCGCAATGCCTTACGGCAGCGGCAATCAACATCTTCTCGCTGGCCGAGGAACGTTCAAACAAAGGATGAGGCTATGGTTCAAGTTCGCAAACTGGTGTTAGCAATAGCGGCCGCCTCGGCGCTGTCCTCCGGTATGGCGCATGCCCTCGGGCTCGGGGAGCTGACCCTGAAGTCGACCCTGAACCAGCCGCTGGTGGCCGAGATCGAGCTGCTCGACGTCAAGGATCTCACTGCTGCCGAAGTGGTGCCGAGCCTGGCTTCACCCGAAGATTTCGCCAAGGCCGGCGTCGATCGCCAGGCCTTCCTCAACGACCTGACGTTCACCCCGGTGCTCAACGCCAGCGGCAAAAGCGTGCTGCGCGTGACTTCGAGCAAGCCGCTGTCGGAACCGATGGTGAAATTCCTCGTGCAGGTGATGTGGCCGAATGGCCGTCTGCTGCGCGATTACAGTGTGCTGCTGGATCCGTCGAAATTCTCGCCACAGACCGCTGACGCCGCCGCGCAATCGGCACCGTCGCAGACCATCACCGCACCGACCACCGGCGCCACGCACCCGTCGCAATACACCACCACGCCGCGCGACACCCTGTGGGAAATTGCCGCGAAGGCGCGCACCGGCGGTTCGGTGCAGCAGACCATGCTGGCGATTCAGGCGCTCAACCCGGATGCGTTCATCGACGGCAACATCAACCGGCTGAAAACCGGTCAGGTGCTGCGCCTGCCGGACTCGGTGGAAAGCACCGCGCTGCCACAGTCCAAGGCGATTGCTGAAGTCGCCGCGCAGAACGAAGCCTGGCGTCAGGGTCGTCGCTATGTGGCCAAGCCGGGTACCGGCCAGCAGCAGCTCGATGCCACCAAGCGTGGTCGCAGCAATGTCGGCGCCGGCCAGAATGCCAAGGACAACCTGAGTCTGGTCTCTGCCGAAAACGCCAAAGGGCGTGGCAAAGGCCCGGCCGGCGATGCCAAGGCGTTGAGCAACAAGCTGGCGGTGACTCAGGAAAGCCTCGACACGACCCGTCGTGACAACGAGGAACTGAAAAGCCGCATGGCCGATCTGCAGAGTCAGCTGGACAAGCTGCAACGCCTGATCGAGCTGAAGAACAATCAACTGGCGAAGATGCAGGCCGAAGGCCCGGGCACTGCGCCAGCCGCGACCGCTGCCGTACCGGCGATCACCGCCGAACTGGCCGCAACCCCGCCAGCCACCCCGGCAGAAGCTGCGCCAACGCCAGAGTCGGCGATTGCGCCACCGGTCGACACGCCTGCCGAGACGCCAGTGGTTGCGCCAAAACCGGTAGTCGATGAAGACAAAACCTTCAATGAACTGCTGACCAATCCGATCCTGCTGGGTCTGATCGGTGGCGGTGCGGTGGTGTTGCTGCTTCTGCTGTTGCTGCTGGCCCGTCGCCGCAAAGCCCAGCAGGAAGCCGAGAAACACCTGCGCATGGCCCGCGCTCTGGCGGAAGAGCAAGAGTTCTCCGCCGAGCAGGATCTGCCGGAAAGCAGCTTCGAAGGCCTGGAAACACCTGCTGCCAGCGTCAAGCTCAACACCCCGGCACCTGCGCCAGCGCCTGCTGCGGTAGTGGCTCCGGTGGTGATGGCTGAGCCGATTGCCGCGCCATTGGTCGCACCGTCCGCCGAGCGTTCCGATGACGTACTGGACAAGGCTCAGTCGCACATCAACGCCGGTCGCCTGAATCAGGCCGCAGCGTTGCTGGAAGAGGGCGTCAGCCTCGAGCCGCAACGCAGTGATCTGCGTCTGAAACTGATGGAGGTTTACGGTCAGCAGGGTGACCGCGATGCGTTCGTGGGTCAGGAGCGTCAGTTGGTGGCCAACGGTGATAACTTCGCCAAGGTCGAAGAGCTGAAAAAACGCTTCCCGGCCATGGCGGTCGTCGCTGTCGCGGGTCTGGCTGCAGCGGCAGCCGCCGCCGAACTCGATGCGCAATACGTCAAGGAGCTGCTGCTCGACGAGCCAGAGGCGCCTGCGCCTGCGCCTGCGGCGGACGACCTGGATAGCGCGTTCGACCTGAGCCTGGACGATCTCGACAACATCACTCCGGTTGAGCCTGCACCTGTTGTTGAGCCTGAAGCTCCGGTGGAGCTGGACGAGTTCCCGGCCGACGACGATCTGAGCTTTGAATCGGTGCTGCAACAGCAGACCGAGATCAAAGAGAACCTCGACGACCTGTCGGACTTCGACCTCGATCTGGATCTGGGTGCCGAGCCTGCGCCAGCCCCGGCGGCGGATCTGGCGGATGATGACTTCCTGCTGGATCTGGACGAAGGCGTGAAAGATCTGTCGCCGGCCGAGCCTGTGGTCGCCAACGAAGTGCCACAGGACGATCTGGAGCTGCCGGCGGATTTCGATCTGTCGCTGGCTGATGAAATGGACAGCAACCCGGCGGCCGAGCCTGACGCATTCGCAGCGGAACTGAATGACGTCAACGCCGAGCTGGATCGCCTGTCGCAGAGCATCGCCGAGCCGACCTTCACCGAAGCCGATGCGGCCATGGGCGATGATCTGGGCGAGGACGATTTTGACTTCCTCGCCGGCACCGATGAAGCCGCGACCAAACTCGATCTGGCCCAGGCCTACATCGATATGGGCGACAGCGACGGCGCACGCGACATCCTCAACGAAGTGTTGACCGAGGGTGACGAGAAGCAGCGGGGCGAAGCCAAGGAAATGCTTTCGCACCTGGCATGAGCCAGCGGTAAATAAAAACGGCAGCCCATTGAGGCTGCCGTTTTTGTTTGGGCTGGATTTTGTGGCGGCGGTGCTATCGCCATCGCTGGCAAGCCAGCTCCCACAAGTATTGCATGCGCTGCAGAAACTGTGGGAGCTGGCTTGCCAGCGATGGGGCCAGATCGGTCAACACAGAACTGACTGGCATCCCCGGTCCACAGCCTTATAATGCCCGCCTTTGCACATCAGCAGGCTGTCCCACCTTGGCAAACATAGATAACCCGGTCGCCGAAATGGCACCCGAAGGCTTTTACCGTGTGGCACTGGGCGTCGAGTACAAAGGCTCGCGCTACAGCGGCTGGCAGCGTCAGTTGACCGGCGTGGCCACGGTGCAGGAAGAGCTCGAAAAAGCCTTGTCGAAAGTCGCCAATTCGCCGATTTCGCTGCAGTGCGCCGGGCGTACCGATGCCGGGGTGCATGCTTGCGGACAAGTGGTTCATTTCGACACGCCAGTCGATCGTTCGCTGAAAGCCTGGGTGATGGGCGCCAATATCAATCTGCCCCACGACATCAGTGTCAGCTGGGCGCGGGTGATGCCGGCGCATTTCCATGCGCGGTTCAAAGCCATCGCCCGGCGTTATCGCTATGTGATCTACAACGATCAGATTCGTCCGGCGCATCTCAACGAAGAGATCACCTGGAACCACCGCCCACTCGACGTTGAGCGCATGGCGCAAGCTGCGCAATATCTGATTGGCACCCACGATTTCAGTGCGTTCCGCGCCGGCCAGTGTCAGGCCAAGTCGCCGATCAAGAAAATGCATCATCTGCGCGTGACCCGTCACGGCAAGATGATTGTGCTCGATATCCGCGCCAACGCCTTTTTGCACCACATGGTGCGCAACATTGCCGGTGTGTTGATGACCATCGGTGCCGGCGAGCGGCCGGTCGAGTGGATGAAGGAAGTGCTGGAAAGCCGCGAGCGCCGTTCCGGTGGTGTGACCGCGCACCCGTACGGGTTGTATCTGGTGCAGGTCGAGTATCACGATGAATTTCCGTTGCCCGAGCGTTTTATCGGGCCACATTTCCTTACGGGTTTCTCGGAACTTGACGGCTGACGCCCTCGAGCGCTTTTGTTACCATCCGGGACTTTCCCGAATTTGACGCGGAGTTTTTCTCGATATGTCAGCCGTTCGCAGCAAGATCTGCGGGATTGCCCGCATAGAAGATGCGTTGGCAGCGGTCGAGGCCGGGGCGGACGCGATCGGGTTCGTGTTCTACGCCAAGAGCCCGCGTGCAGTGAGCGTGCAGCAGGCAAGGGCGATCATCCAGGCCTTGCCACCGTTCGTGACGACGGTGGGCCTGTTCGTCAATGCCAGCCGTTGCGAGTTGGGGGAAATCCTCGATGCCGTGCCGCTGGACCTGTTGCAGTTCCATGGCGACGAGACCGCTGAAGAGTGCGAAGGTTGGCATCGTCCGTACATCAAGGCATTGCGGGTCAAGGCTGGCGACGACATCGCTGCTGCCGTCGATGCCTATCCGAGCGCCAGCGGCGTGCTGCTCGACACTTACGTCGAAGGCGTGCCGGGCGGAACCGGCGAGGCGTTCGACTGGTCTTTGATTCCGCAAGCTTTGAGCAAGCCGCTGATCCTGGCCGGTGGCCTCACCCCGGAAAACGTCGCCGACGCTGTGGCCCGGGTCAAACCGTACGCGGTCGATGTCAGCGGCGGGGTAGAAGCGAGCAAGGGCATCAAGGATCATGCGAAGATCCGCGCGTTCATCAATGCCGTACGTAGCCGCTCGCAGGGAGCGTCTACTTCGATGTGACGGCTGGCGAACTGCCGCCGTCCATCAATGCACTTGCACAAAGCAGGCGAGGCTGAGGGTTTCTGGAGTTGCACGCAGGTCATGTTTCGCGCTGACCGCGGCGTTTCATCAATCATCGCCACACACATGAATTTAGCTGAAGGGCATACGCGGGGCTGCGAACCAGAGCGTTCGGGCCGCCGGTACTGGAGAAAGAAAGCATGAGCAACTGGTTGGTAGACAAACTGATCCCTTCGATCATGCGTTCGGAGGTCAAGAAGAGCTCGGTGCCTGAAGGTCTGTGGCACAAATGCCCGTCCTGCGAGGCTGTGCTGTATCGCCCTGAGCTGGAAAAGACCCTGGACGTTTGCCCCAAGTGCAACCACCACATGCGCATCGGCGCACGGGCGCGTATCGACATCTTCCTGGATGCCGAAGGCCGCAACGAGCTGGGTGCAGACCTGGAGCCGGTTGACCGTCTGAAATTCCGCGACGGCAAGAAGTACAAGGACCGTCTGGTCGCTGCACAGAAGCAGACCGGCGAAAAAGACGCGCTGATCTCCGTCAGCGGCACCCTGCTGGGTATGCCGGTGGTGGTGTCGGCGTTCGAATTCAGCTTCATGGGCGGTTCCATGGGCGCCATCGTCGGTGAGCGCTTCGTGCGCGCCGCCAACTACGCCCTGGAAAACCGTTGCCCGATGATCTGCTTCGCCGCCTCCGGTGGTGCGCGCATGCAGGAAGCGCTGATCTCGCTGATGCAGATGGCCAAGACGTCGGCGGTACTGGCGCGCCTGCGTGAAGAAGGCATTCCGTTCATCTCGGTGCTGACCGATCCGGTCTACGGCGGTGTTTCCGCCAGTCTGGCGATGCTCGGCGACGTGATCGTCGGTGAGCCAAAGGCACTGATCGGCTTCGCCGGTCCGCGCGTGATCGAGCAGACCGTGCGTGAAAAACTGCCGGAAGGCTTCCAGCGCAGCGAGTTCCTGCTGGAGCATGGCGCGATCGATCTGATCATCGATCGTCGTGAGCTGCGTCCACGCCTGGGCAATCTGCTGGCGCAACTGACCGGCCAGCCGACCCCGACCTACGTCGCCGCTCCTGTCGAGCCAATCGTCGTTCCACCGGTGCCTGCCAACGTATGACCGAGCGTACCCTTGGCGAGTGGCTCGCCTACCTTGAGCAGTTGCATCCATCGGCCATCGACATGGGGCTGGAGCGTTCGCAACAGGTAGCGTCCCGCATGGGACTGGGCCAGCCGGCGCCTCGGGTGATTACGGTCACCGGCACCAACGGCAAGGGTTCGACCTGCGCTTTCGTGGCGTCATTGCTGCGGGCGCAGGGCCTGAGCGTGGGTGTCTACAATTCTCCGCACCTGCTGCGTTACAACGAGCGGGTGCAGCTCAATGGCGTCGAAGCCACTGATGCTCAGCTGTGCGAGGCCTTCGCTGCAGTCGAGGCCGGGCGTGGCGACACTTCCCTGACTTACTTCGAAATGGGCACCCTGGCGGCGTTCTGGCTGTTTCAACAGGCAAAACTTGACGCTGTGGTGTTGGAAGTCGGTCTTGGCGGGCGTCTGGACACGGTCAATGTGGTGGATGCCGATATCGCGCTGGTCACCAGCATTGGTGTCGATCACGCTGATTACCTGGGTAATACCCGTGAATCCGTGGCTTTCGAGAAGGCCGGGATTTTCCGTCAGGGCAAACCTGCACTGTGCGGTGACCTGAATCCTCCGCAACCGTTGCTCGACAAGGTCCGCGAGTTGGCGTGCCCGTTCTCGCTGCGCGGGCGCGACTTCGATCTGGGGATCACCGATCACCACTGGCAATGGCGCGGCACTGACGCGCAGGGTCAGGTGGTCGAATTGCATGATTTGCCGCTGCTCGATCTGCCGATGGAAAACGCTGCGCTGGCATTGCAGGCGTATCTGCTGCTCGGCTTGCCGTGGAATCCGTCGCAAATTGTTGCGGCCTTGCAGGCTACTCGCGTGGTCGGCCGGCTGGATCGCCGCTCGTTCGAATTCAATGGCAAGCGCCTGAACCTGCTGCTGGACGTGGGGCATAACCCGCACGCGGCGGAGTATCTGGCGCGGCGTCTGGCCTCTCGGCCTCCGGTGGGCAAGCGTCTGGCGGTGTTCGGCCTGTTGGCGGACAAGGATCTGGATGGTGTTGTCAGCGAATTGAATGCTAGTGTCCAGCACTGGGCAGTAGCGCCGCTGGATTCGCCGCGTTCGCGTCCGGTCAGTGAATTGCACGCCGGGTTGCAGAACCTTGGCGCGTCCGTCACGTCCTATGACAGTGTCGCAGCGGCGCTGGAAGGGCAGTGTGCGATCGCAGCCAGCGACGACGAGATTCTGTTGTTCGGATCATTTTATTGTGTCGCCGAGGCCCTTGAATGGCTGGCCCGGCGCTCCACGGAGGAAGCGGCAAATGGCTTTGCTGGATAAAGCGTACAAGCAGCGCATGGTTGGCGCCCTGGTGCTGGTGGCACTGGCGGTGATTTTCCTGCCGATGCTGTTTTCCCGCCAGGACGAGCAACGTCAAGTGACGGTCGAGGCGCCTGCCGCGCCGCAAGCCCCTTCGATGCCGCAGGTGCAAATGGAATCGGTGGCCGTGCCTGAGCCGCAGGCTTTGCCGCAAGAACCGGTGCCAGCGGATGAAGAAGTCGCAGAAGACACTGCGCCTGCTGCTCCAGTCGCGGCGGTCTCGGCCCCAACCCCGGCCCCAACGGCGCCCATAGCAATCGCCAAACCGACTGCGCCGCCTGCGGTGGCCAAGCCGATTCCGGCGCCTGCTCAGCCAATTGCTGCTGCGTCGAAGCCTGACACCACGCAAAGTCGCGTCGATGCCAATGGCCTGTCGGTCAGCTGGTCGGTGCAACTGGCCAGCCTGTCGAGTCGCGCCAGCGCCGAAAGCCTGCAGAAAACTCTGCGCAGCCAAGGCTATAACGCCTATATCCGTTCCGCCGATGGAAAGAATCGGGTGTTCGTCGGGCCGCTGATCGAGCGTGCCGAGGCCGATCGTCTGCGTGATCTATTGAGCCGCCAGCAGAACCTCAAGGGTTTTGTCGTGCGCTTCCAGCCCGAGCGCGGCTAGGATCTATCGATTCGATTGAAATGCACTGAAAATCGCAGCTTACCGACAGCGGTGCGCTCTGCTAAAATGCGCCGCCTTATCCGTCTGTAGGCTGCACTGTGCCATTTACCCTGGTTGACTGGGCGATCGTTGCAATCATCGCCATCTCCGCTTTGATCAGTTTGAGCCGCGGCTTCGTCAAGGAAGCATTATCGCTGGTGACCTGGATCATCGCAGGAGCGGTTGCCTGGATGTTCGGTGGCTCACTGTCCGAGTACCTCGCCGGATACATCGAAACCCCATCGGCTCGCGTGATCGCGGGCTGTGCCATCATGTTTGTCGCCACACTGATCGTGGGCGCAATGATCAATTATCTTATCGGCGAGTTGGTGCGGGTGACCGGATTGTCCGGCACCGATCGATTCCTGGGCATGGCCTTCGGCGCGGCGCGTGGCGTGTTGCTGGTGGTCGTGGCAGTCGGGCTGTTGAGCCTGGGGCCGGTACAGCAGGACGGGTGGTGGAAAGAATCACAGCTCGTGCCAAAGTTTCTATTGGTCGCCGACTGGTCCAAAAACCTGATTCTCGGGTGGAGCAGTCGGTGGCTTGCCAGCGGAATCAGCGTACCCGCTGATATTCCGTTCAAGGAGCAACTCTTGCCGTCGGCCAAAACGCCTCAGTGAGTGTTGTTCAGTTCAGATCCATTAAGTAGGGGTTGCGTCGCATGTGTGGCATCGTCGGTATCGTCGGTAAGTCGAACGTCAATCAGGCGCTGTATGACGCGCTAACCGTGCTCCAGCACCGCGGCCAGGACGCTGCCGGTATCGTGACCAGCCATGATGGCCGGTTGTTCTTGCGCAAGGACAATGGTCTGGTGCGTGACGTGTTTCAGCAGCGTCACATGCAGCGCCTGGTCGGCCACATGGGTATCGGCCACGTCCGTTACCCGACTGCCGGCAGCTCGACCTCGGCCGAAGCGCAGCCGTTTTACGTCAACTCGCCTTACGGCATCACCCTGGCGCACAACGGCAACCTGACCAACGTTGAACAGTTGGCCAAGGAGATCTACGAATCCGACCTGCGTCACGTCAACACCAGTTCCGACTCGGAAGTGCTGCTCAACGTGTTCGCCCACGAGCTGGCCCAGCGCGGCAAGCTGCAGCCGACCGAAGAAGACGTGTTTGCCGCCGTGACCGACGTGCACAACCGTTGCGTCGGCGGTTACGCGGTGGTGGCGATGATCACCGGTTACGGCATCGTCGGTTTCCGTGACCCGCACGGCATCCGTCCGATCGTGTTCGGCCAGCGTCACACCGACGAAGGCGTCGAGTACATGATCGCTTCCGAAAGCGTTTCGCTGGACGTGCTCGGTTTCACCCTGATCCGCGACTTGGCCCCGGGCGAAGCGGTCTACATCACTGAAGACGGCAAACTGCACACCCGTCAGTGCGCGACCAACCCGTCCCTGACCCCGTGCATCTTCGAACACGTTTACCTGGCGCGTCCGGATTCGATCATCGACGGCGTGTCGGTGTACAAGGCGCGTCTGCGCATGGGCGAGAAACTCGCCGAGAAGATCCTGCGCGAGCGTCCGGAACACGACATCGACGTGGTCATCCCGATCCCGGACACCAGCCGCACCGCCGCGCTGGAGCTGGCGAACCACTTGGGCGTGAAATTTCGCGAAGGCTTCGTCAAGAACCGCTACATCGGCCGGACCTTCATCATGCCGGGCCAGGCTGCCCGCAAGAAGTCGGTTCGTCAGAAGCTCAACGCGATCGAGCTGGAATTCCGCGGCAAGAACGTGATGCTGGTCGACGACTCGATCGTGCGCGGCACCACCTGCAAGCAGATCATCCAGATGGCCCGCGAAGCCGGCGCGAAAAACGTCTACTTCTGCTCGGCGGCCCCGGCCGTACGCTTCCCGAACGTTTACGGCATCGACATGCCGAGCGCTCACGAACTGATCGCACACAACCGTTCGACTCAGGACGTGGCGGATCTGATCGGCGCAGACTGGCTGATCTATCAGGACTTGCCTGACTTGATCGAAGCGGTCGGTGGCGGCAAGATCAAGATCGAAAACTTCGATTGCGCGGTGTTCGACGGCAAGTACGTCACCGGCGACGTCGACGAGGCTTACCTGGACAAGATCGAGCAGGCACGCAACGATGCTTCCAAGGTCAAGACCCAGGCGGTCAGTGCGATCATCGATCTGTACAACAACTGAGTTTCTACCGGCCCTGAGGGGCCGGTTTTGTATCTGACTTTTAATTTTCAAGAACAGGGCAAGGAGTGACAGCATGAGTCAGGAATGGGATGCCGGTCGGCTGGACAGCGACCTCGAAGGCGTAGCGTTCGATACCCTGGCCGTACGTGCCGGTCAGCACCGTACGCCGGAAGGCGAACACGGTGATCCGATGTTCTTCACTTCCAGCTACGTGTTCCGTACCGCCGCCGACGCGGCCGCGCGCTTTGCCGGGGAAGTGCCGGGCAACGTGTACTCGCGCTACACCAACCCGACCGTGCGCGCGTTCGAAGAGCGTATCGCTGCGCTGGAAGGCGCTGAGCAAGCGGTCGCCACCGCCACGGGCATGGCCGCGATCATGGCGGTGGTGATGAGCCTGTGCAGTGCCGGCGATCACGTGCTGGTGTCGCGCAGCGTGTTCGGTTCGACCATCAGCCTGTTCGAAAAGTACTTCAAGCGTTTCGGTGTGCAAGTTGATTACGTGCCGCTGGCCGATCTGTCGGGTTGGGAAGCGGCAATCAAGCCGAACACCAAGCTGTTGTTCGTCGAGTCGCCGTCCAATCCGTTGGCCGAGCTGGTGGATATCACCGCGCTGGCGGAAATCGCTCACGCCAAAGGCGCGATGCTGGTCGTCGACAACTGCTTCTGCACGCCTGCCTTGCAGCAACCGCTGAAACTCGGTGCGGACATCGTCGTGCACTCGGCGACCAAGTTCATCGACGGCCAGGGCCGCTGCATGGGCGGGGTGGTGGCTGGTCGCAGCGAGCAGATGAAAGAAGTTGTCGGTTTCCTGCGCACCGCCGGGCCGACACTGAGTCCGTTCAACGCGTGGATCTTCCTCAAGGGCCTGGAAACCCTGAATCTGCGGATGAAGGCGCACTGCGCCAACGCCCAGCAACTGGCCGAATGGCTGGAGCAGCAGGACGGTATCGAGAAGGTTCATTACGCCGGTCTCAAGAGCCATCCGCAGCATGAACTGGCCCAGCGTCAGCAGAAGGGCTTCGGCGCGGTGGTGAGTTTCGAGGTCAAGGGCGGCAAAGAGGGCGCGTGGCGCTTTATCGATGCCACCCGGTTGATCTCGATCACCGCCAACCTTGGTGACAGCAAAACCACCATCACTCATCCGAGCACCACCTCCCATGGCCGTCTGGCGCCACAGGAGCGTGAAGCAGCAGGGATTCGTGACAGCCTGATCCGCATCGCGGTCGGTCTGGAAGACGTGGCGGACCTGCAGGCTGATCTGTCGCGCGGTCTGGCGGCGTTGTGATCGAGTTGTCTACTCCGAAGGTGGGCACCCATGGCCGCGTGGCGCTGGTTACCGGTGCTGCGCGCGGCATCGGTTTGGGTATCGCGGCTTGGTTGATCAGCGAAGGCTGGCAAGTGGTGCTGACCGATCTTGATCGGGTGCGCGGTTCGAAAGTGGCGAAGGTGCTGGGCGAGAATGCCTGGTTCATCGCCATGGACGTGGCGGATGAAAGTCAGGTCGCGCTCGGCGTTGCCGAAGTGCTCGGCCAATTCGGTCGCCTCGATGCGCTGGTGTGCAACGCGGCAGTCGCCGATCCGCACAACATCACCCTGGAAAGTCTTGATCTGGCGTACTGGAATCGGGTGCTGGCGGTGAACCTCAGCGGGCCGATGTTGCTGGCCAAGCACTGTGCACCGTATCTGCGGGCGCACAACGGCTCGATCGTCAATCTGGCCTCGACCCGTGCGCGGCAGTCGGAGGCTGATTCCGAGGCGTATGCGGCGAGCAAGGGCGGGTTGTTGGCGCTGACCCACGCGCTGGCGATCAGCCTCGGGCCGGAAATTCGCGTCAATGCGGTCAGTCCTGGCTGGATTGATGCCCGGGATCCTTCTGCGCGGCGAGCCGAGCCTTTGGCCGATGCCGATCATGCTCAGCATCCGGCGGGCAGGGTAGGGACGGTCGAGGATGTGGCGGCGATGGTCGCGTGGCTGTTGTCGCGCAATGCCGGGTTTGTCACTGGGCAGGAATTCGTCGTGGATGGTGGCATGACCAAGAAGATGATCTACAGCGAGTAGATCGCCTTTTTCTACTGAATTTGTGTTGAATGAACTGACGTCTTCGCGGGCAAGCCCGCTCCCACATGAGGAATGCATTGCCCTGTGGGAGCGAGCTTGCTCGCGAATGCAGTCTCGCAGGATGGAAACAATTTCGTCTTTTTCAGAAAAACTTCAATCCTGCTATTGACTTAGGTTCGCTACCTGCGTAAATTTCGCGGCCTCGGAGATGCAAACGGGTGATTAGCTCAGCTGGGAGAGCGTCTGCCTTACAAGCAGAATGTCGGCGGTTCGATCCCGTCATCACCCACCACTCCCCGAGAAACTTGCGAAAGCAAGAGGTAGGCTGAAAGTGCCTCCACCGACGCGCAGCGGTAGTTCAGTCGGTTAGAATACCGGCCTGTCACGCCGGGGGTCGCGGGTTCGAGTCCCGTCCGCTGCGCCATATTTTACGAGTCAGGCATTGCCTGGTTCGCGATTGCAAAGCACCGAAGCTTTCAGTCAAAACGAGTTACTTGAGCGCAAGCTCAAAGCGATACGCAGCGGTAGTTCAGTCGGTTAGAATACCGGCCTGTCACGCCGGGGGTCGCGGGTTCGAGTCCCGTCCGCTGCGCCATATCTGTTTCAAGGACCACTGAACGCCTTGAAACACCGAAAGCAACCGCTGGTTGTTTCGGAATCGATAGCAAAGACCCTGGTCGAAAGACCGGGGTTTTTTGTGTCTGAAATTTGGCTTTCCTCTCTTCCTCCCTCCTCAATCCAGCGCAAATCCCTGTGGGAGCGAGCCTGCTCGCGAAAGCGGTGTGCCAGCTAATAATGTGCTGGCTGACAGTACGCCTTCGCGAGCAAGCCCGCTCCCACAGGGGGTTGTCGGTGTGCCCGGCGATCTGCTGCGGTGCCACGTCGCATTGATTTTTTGATTCTTTAGTCAAATTTTTGTAACTGGTTGTTTGCCGGACGCTCAGAAACCTTTAAAGTTAACCTTTCGGTCAGCTTTGCACTGTCAACACGCCCTTTGTTTAGCCAAGAAGGGCTTCTGCAAGACTCGAGATTCCCAGTAGATAACCAGAAGGGCGGACACATAACCGCCCAGAGGATGATCCATGTCCAACCGTGATATATCCCGGCGCTCGTTCCTCCAGGGCGGGCTGGTGGCGGGTGTGAGCGTCACGCTCACGCCGCTCAGCAGTCAGGCGCTGGCTGCCTTGATGGAAAACAGCGTCACCGTGCCGTCCGAGAAGTGGCTCGGCAACAACGGCAAGGCACGCCAACGTAACGACGCCCTGTCCAAGGTCTGCGGCAGCAAAGTATTTGCCCGCGACATTCGTTCCAAGGACATGCCGGGCTGGCCTGAACAGCAAGGCCACGCCATGCTGCTGAAAACCATCAAGGCCGACCGAATCTACGAAGGCTACGACCTGTCGTGGCTGGGCGCCGACTTGCAACCTGACCGTATCGTCACTGCGGCCGATCTGGACAAGGACGGCATCGTCTTCCCGGAAGAACACGCGCCGGACCCATTGCTGCCGGAAGGCAAAGTGCCGATGTTCATCGGCCACCCGGTGGCGATCCTGATCTGGAACGATTTCGAGCGTTTCCGTCAGGCCAAGAACAAACTCAAATTCAATGACAAGGCGATTCGTTACGGTGCACAAGTGCCGTACTACGAAGGCGACCCTTATGGCAGCTTCCGCTACGTGCGCGTAGGTGGCCCGACTTCGGCCGACGAAGACGAATTCGCCAGCCTGAAAGACTCGATTCTGTTCCCGATGCTGAAAAACCGGCGTCCGGTGTGGAATTCCCAGCCGAACCTGCACGGCAACCTGACCGAGCGCGGCCTGTTCTACGCCGACCGCATGAAAAAAGAGATCGATACGCCGCCGGACAACTGGCTGGTGTTCGACGAGCGCTACAAGACTCCGTCGATCGAACCGGCCGCCATGGAGCCGGACAACGGCAACGGCTGGTACGACCCGAAAACCAAGACCCTGCACTTCGTGGTCGCCACTCAGTGCCCGCTGGAAGCGGCGACCGAGACCGCGAAAATGATCGCACCATCGCGCTTCGGCCTGGCAAACCTGAACATGCACCCGGGTTACACCGTGGGCTACGGTTCCAAAGACCACAACATCTTCGTCTACTACGCGGCCCTCGCTGCGCTGTATGGCGCCGGTGTGCCAATCCGTTTGGCCAACGACCGCTACGAGCAGTTCCAGAGCGGCATCAAGCGCCACCCGTTCGACATCCGCTACCAGCTCGCAGTGGACAAGAATGATTACAGCTTCAAGATTTTCCGTGCCGAGATGAGCGTCGACGGTGGCGGTCGCATCAACTACAGCCCGTCGGTGGCGGCAGTCGGTGCCACGGCAGCGCAGTCGATCTATTACATGCCGCAGAACGATCTGCAGGTCACCGCTTATCACTCGCGTGGTGTTGAAGCGGGTTCGATGCGTGGTTACGGCACCCTGCAAAGCATGGCGGCGACTGAAATGATGGTCGACGAAATCGCCAGTCGCCTTGGTGTTGACGCGATTGATCTGCGTCGCAAGAACGCCTTGCGTTCGGGCATGAAAAACACCCAGGGCGCGATTCCGGCCGGTGCCCTGCGCCTGCACGAGATTCTCGACAAGGCCTCGGTGCACGAAGTTTGGAAAAACCGCGACGCGATCAAGAAACAGCGCGAAGCTGCCGACCCGGACAACTGGTACGGCGTGGGTTTTGCCATTTGTCAGAAAGACTTCGGCACCGGTTCCGAAGCGCCGATGGCCAGCATCGAATTCACTGCTGAAGGTCGCATCACCCTGCGTCACATCGGCATTGAAATCGGCACTGGCATGTCCACTTCGCAGGCGCTGGTGGTGGCCGATTTCCTTGGCAGCCCGGCGCACGACGTGAAGACCGGCGAAACCGAATGGAAGGAAATGCAGCTGATCACCAGCGGCAACCCTTACATCATGAGCCAGGCCGAACAGGACAACCTGCTGCGCAACCCGCGCTGGGTTGGCAAGCTGGCCTCGGCGTCGTCCGCGACCAACTCGGCCTACTACTTCAGTCACGCCACCCGTGAAGCGGCGCGCGTGCTGTTCAACAACGGTTTGTGGCCGGCGGCCATGGAAATCTGGCGTCAGGGCCCTTACGGCGGTCAAGCCAACCCTTACGTGGTGCGTCGTGAAGATGCGCATTGGGTCGATGGCAAGCTCACTGCCAACGGCATGCAGCCATTGAGCTTCGAAGAGCTGGCCAAGCGTGCTCACGAGCGTGGTCTGGTGACCGGCGCCACCGTTCACGCGTTCAACCGCTGGAGCTGGGCCGAGGCCGAATACAGCATCGACGGCGTGCGCGAGCGTCTGCCGCTCGACGGTCTCGCAGTGAAGTACGGTGATGGCGCGCCGAAGGCGAAGAAAGCGTTGATGAGCACGGCGGGTTTCCACCTGCTGGATCGCCAGAACATCAACTATCCGGTGGTCCAGTTGAACAACGCGGCGGTGACTTACTACAGCCCGGTCGCAACTCTGGTCGAGCTGAAGGTCAACAAAGGCTCGGCGGAAGTCGAGGTGCTCAACCACCATTCTTGGGTCGAGTGCGGTCGGGTGCTGGTCGAAGAACTGGTCAAAGGCCAGCTCGAAGGCGGGATTGCCATGGGCATCGGTCACGCGCTGATGGAAGAGATGCCGCTGTACGAAGGCGGACCGGGGGAGGGTGACTGGAACTTCAACCGTTATCGCCTGCCGATGGCCCGTCACGTTGCGGTGTGGAAGCAGACCGCGGAGATTCTGCCGCCGCTGTCGCCAAGCGATCCGTCCAAAGGCATCGCCGAAGTGGTGATGATCCCGGTGGTCGGTGCCATCGGTAACGCCGTGGCGCATGCCATCGGTAAACGTGTTCGCGATCTGCCAATCACTGCTGCGCGCATCAAGGAGGCCCTCAATGGCTAACCGTCCGCTTCAACTGACCCTCAATGGTCAATCCGTCGGCCCGGTGGACATCCCTGATGACCTGCCGATGATCGACTATCTGCACGAATACAAGAACCTCACCGGCTCGCGCCTGGGCTGCGGCCAGGGCATTTGCCACGCCTGCGTGGTGATCGTCGACAACCCGGACGGCACCAGTGAAGAAGTGCGCACCTGCATCACCGGCGCGCATTACTTCGAAGGCAAGAAAGTCCGCACCATCGAAAGTCATGCCAAGCGTGATGAGAGTGGCCAGGTCACTGAGCTGAACCCGATCCAGCAGCGTTTCGTCGACGAATTCGCCTTCCAGTGCAGCTACTGCGCGCCGGGCTTCGTCAACGCCGCGACGGTGCTGGTGGAGAAGCTGCAGCGCCAGCCGATCGTCAAAAGCCAACTGGAAAAAGTCATCGAGGACAGCCTCGGCCACCACATCTGCCGTTGCACCGGGTACGTGCGTTACTACAACGCCACGCGCAACGTGCTGACCGATCTCGGCCTGGTCAAGGAGGGTTGAGCATGAAGCATCTATTCACCCGCCTGACCCTGGCGGTCGGGCTGGCTGCGCCGGTGTTGTTTGCTCACGCTGATGATCAGGTCAAGCGCGGCGAATATCTTGCTCGCGCCGCCGACTGCATGGCGTGCCACACCGCGCCGGGCGGCGCGCCGTTTGCCGGCGGGCTGCCGATCGTTTCGCCGTTCGGCACGATCTACGGCACCAACATCACCCCGAGCAAAGAGCACGGCATCGGCCTGTACAGCGATGACGAGTTCTTCGCTGCACTGACCGAAGGCAAGCGTCGCGACGGCGCCAATCTGTATCCGGCGATGCCGTACACCTCGTATCACCTGATGCCGCGGGAAGACTCGGATGCAATCCACGCGTACTTGAAAACCATCGAGCCGATCGAGCGCGCTGCGCCGGTCACCAGTTTGAGCTTTCCGTTCAACGTGCGTCCGGGCCTGATCGGCTGGAACCTGCTGTACGGCAAGGCCTTGAAGCTGGAATCTGCCGAAGGCAAAAGCGCAGCCTGGAAGCGCGGCCAGTACATGGTCGAAGTGCTCGGTCACTGCGGCGAATGCCACACGCCACGCGGCCTGCCGGGCGCGATGCAATTGGATAAGCGCTTGACCGGCGGCATCCTCAACGGTTATCTGGCACCGAGCCTGCTCGCCACCGATCTGGCGGCGCGCGGCTGGAATCAGCAGGATCTGAGCACGTTCCTCAAGCACGGCATGAGCGCCCAGGGCACGATGTTCAACGAGATGTTCCCGGTGTTCCACAACAGCACTCAGGGTCTGAACGATCAGGATCTGGCGGCGATGGCGACGTTCCTGCTTGGCGACCAGCCGCCAGCGGCGAAAGAGCTGACTGAAGTGTCGCTGGACAAGCTCAGCCCGAGCGCCCAGCGCGGCCGTCAGGAATATTTGAACGTCTGCGCCGGTTGCCATGCCGCTGGTGGTGAAGGCAAACCGCACATCGCCGTGGCCATGCGTGGCAATACCACGCTGCGCCTGGAAGATCCGCGCAACCTGGTGCGGGTGATCGAGGACGGCATCGGCGAGCAGAAATTCGCCGGGTTCGAACACATGCAACCGATGCCGGGTTTCGCCGACAAGCTCAAACCTGAGCAACTGACTGATCTGCTGAACTACCTGCGTCAAGGCTGGGGCGGTCAATCGGCTGAACTGGCGGTGAGCGACGTGCAGAAACTGCAGGCTGACGCTCCGGCCGTCGAGCACAAGGCGCACTGACATGCAGCATCTCGATCTACAGGTTGTGCGGCGGGCACTGGAGTGGTCGGTGGCGGGGCAGCGCATTTGGCTCTGCACGGTGCTGACCACTTACGGCTCGGCGCCGCGTGCGCCGGGTTCGTTGCTGGCGGTGAACGATAACGGCCAGTGGATCGGGTCGCTGTCCGGTGGTTGCGTCGAGGAAGACTTTCTCGAGCGCGTCGCTGAAGGTGCGTTTCTCGATGCGGTCAACGTGGTGCGCTACGGCGAAGGTGATGATCCGCGCTCGCAGGTCAGCCTGCCCTGTGGTGGCATTCTCGACGTACTGGTAGAGAAATTTGACGCCGACTGCGAGGTGCAGGCGCATCTGCGTGAACTCGAATCGGCATTGCTCGGCCAGCGCCGTTTGATTCGCGAGGTCGATCTGGCCAGCGGTGCGCGCAGTCTGTTCACTGATCGCGAGCAGGGGGCGCGCATCGAGCGCGAGATTGATCGGGTGCGGATTCGCGTCGGTGCTGCTCAGCGTCTGTTGCTGGCGGGATACTCCAGCGTGGCGCAGGCCTGTGCCGAGTTTGCGGTGGGTCTTGGTTTCGAAGTGATTCTCTGCGATCCGCGCGATGAAGTGCTCGAAGGCGTGGTGCTGAATGGCGTGGAGATTCGTCGGCAACTGCCTTCGGTGTTCATCGCCGATGGTGGTTGTCATCGCGATACCGCGGTGGTCGCGTTGACTCACGATCCGCGTATTGACGATCTGGCGATGATGGAAGCGGTGCGCACCGAGGCGTTTTACATCGGCGTCATGGGCTCGCAGCAGACTTCGCAGAAACGCTTCGAGCGCTTGCGCAGGATTGGCGGCTTGGGGGAAGTTGAACTGGCGCGGATTCATGCGCCGATCGGTCTTAACCTGGGCAGCAAGACACCGGCGGAGATTGCTTTGGCGGTGTTGGCGGATATCTTGCGGATTCGTAGCGGGATTAGCCGAGACCAACTTTGATCTGAATTCTGCAAATATTTGTGGCGAGGGAGCTTGCTCCCGCTGGACTGCGCAGCAGGCCTTCTTTCTAGATAAAAGAGGGGCCGCTGCGCGACCCGGCGGGAGCAAGCTCCCTCGCCACAGTTGTTTGCCAGTCAAGAAAACTGATCAGAAACCCAGCTTGTCACGCAGTCCGTAATACCACGCACCCAGCGCCGCAAATGGCGTACGCAGCAACTGCCCGCCCGGGAACGGGTAATGCGGCAGATCGGCAAACGCATCAAAACGCTCGGCCTGACCACGCAACGCTTCGGCCAGTACCTTGCCGGCCAGATGCGTGTACGTCACGCCGTGGCCGCTGCAGCCTTGCGAATAGTAGATGTTGTCGCCCAGGCGCCCAACCTGCGGCAGGCGCGACAGGGTCAGCAGGAAGTTGCCCGTCCACGCGTAGTCGATCTTCACGTCCTTCAGTTGCGGGAACGCCTTGAGCATTTTCGGGCGGATGATCGCTTCGATGTTCGCCGGATCCCGCGCACCGTAAACCACGCCGCCGCCGAAGATCAGACGCTTGTCGCCGGTCAGTCGGTAGTAGTCGAGCAGATAGTTGCAGTCTTCGACGCAGTAATCCTGTGGCAACAGAGTTTTCGCCAGCTCATCGCCCAGCGGTTCAGTGGTGATCACCTGGGTGCCGCACGGCATCGATTTCGCCGCCAGTTCCGGTACCAGATTGCCGAGATAGGCGTTGCCGGCAACGATGATGAACTTGGCCCTGACCTTGCCTTGCGGCGTATGCACCACCGGGTTGGCACCACGCTCGATGCGCACGGCTGGCGATTGCTCATAGATGGTGCCGCCGAGGGACTCGACCGCAGCAGCTTCACCGAGCGCCAGGTTCAGCGGATGAATGTGGCCGCCGCTCATGTCGAGCATGCCGCCGACGTATTGATCGCACGCCACCACTTCGCGAATGCGGCGCTGGTCGAGCAGTTCCAGTTGCGTATGGCCGAAGCGCTCCCACAGGCGCTTCTGCGATTCCAGGTGACCCATCTGCTTGGCGGAGAGGGCGGCGAACACGCCGCCGTCCTTCAGGTCGCACTGGATGTTGTACTTGGTCACGCGCTCCCGAATGATCCGTCCGCCTTCGAAGGCCATCTGCCCGAGCAGTTGCGCCTGCTTGGGGCCAACCGTGCGTTCGATGACGTCGATATCGCGGCTATAGCTGTTGACGATCTGCCCGCCATTACGTCCCGACGCACCGAAGCCGACCTTGGCCGCTTCCAGTACCGTCACGCGAAAACCGTTCTCCAACAGAAACAACGCCGACGACAGCCCGGTATACCCGGCGCCGATCACACAGACATCCGTCTCCACATCATCCTGCAAGGCCGGACGTGGCGGTACGGCATTGGCCGACGCAGCGTAATAAGACTCTGGGTAAGGGGTGTTCGCCATCCTGCAGCCTCTGTTTAATATATTTTACGAGTGCGTCGATCCTACCCGAGTTGAAAAACCTCCGCCAGCCACCGGAAAAATCTTATCTGCCGGCCCAAAATTAAATATTTTGCATATTCATAGGGTTAGGTGAAAAAAAGGTGTTGACACCCCTCCGGAATTCCGTAGAATGCCGCCTCACAGCAGGCACGTAGCTCAGTTGGTTAGAGCACCACCTTGACATGGTGGGGGTCGTTGGTTCGAGTCCAATCGCGCCTACCAAACAAAATCCGCTCTGCTGGGCGGTCTAGAAGGGCTCACCGAAAGGTGGGCCCTTTTTTGTTGCTTGCGTTTTGAAAAACTTTTTCAAAACCCCACTCAAAATGCCAGCTCGGCACCCCCCTCCAGACTAATGCTGTTCACTTAAGCGCGGCGTCCATATTTGTGGCGAGGGGATTGAGCGAAACGTCGCACCGCCCCGTTGGGCTGCGAAGCGGCCCCAGCGTCTTTTCAGGCAGACTAAGTTGTCTGGATTACGACTGCTTCGCAGCCGAACGGGGTGGTGCGGCATTCCGATAAATCCCCTCGCCACAGGCTCGAGCTCGACTGAAGAATGTCTTAAGTGAACAGCATTACCCCTCCAGACAGGCTTTGGATTTGGCTTGCTGTACCTGACCTGTGAATCATTAAGCGGCCTCATGGTCATATCGCTGACCTTTGCATTCAGGACGTTCAAATGAAGCGTGCAGTAATAATGTTCATGGCCATTTCAGGCTCTCTCCTGCTGGGAGGCTGTGGGCCTCACTGGGACGACGGAGAAAGGTACGGGCGAGATCGTGATCGAGATCATGATTACCGTCGTGGATACGACCGCGGGTATGACGATGATCGAGGGTATGACCGCCGATACGATCGTCGCGACAATGATCAGGGGTATGATCGCAATCACCGTCGTGATCGTGATCGTGATCGTGACGATAGAGACGACTGAATGCGCTGGCCATCGGCAAGCGGGAGGCGGGGGTGACAGTGTCTCCTCGGGCCGGTCAATGATCACCTGGTTTGCCGCTTAGCTTTAGCGGCACGGATTGCCGGTGATTCAGGCGTAAGATAGCGGTGCTACCTCATCAAAAGGAGCCGCATATGATCGCCAACCAAATGAACAAGCCAGTATCTGAGGACGGAGCTGTTTGGGATCAATACTTCTGCGCTGCGTTGATTGCGGAAAGCAATTTGACCGCACCGGTTGTAGGAGGCGCCACTCATGAAGACAGGCAGAACCTGTTGATTGAAAGGGCCAAAGCTCTCGCCGACAAGATGATGGAAAACAGAAAATAACCAGAGCCCAGCCATCGCGCTGGGCTCTTCACATCTGGATCTCGGCAGCGGTGCAGCGCTACTGAATCAGGCAATCAAGTCTACTTTGCCGCTAGCAAGGCGATAGACGCCTCCCACTATCTTCAACGTGCCCTTGCTGAGCGCATCAGTCAGCAGTGGTGAGGCATTTTTAAGGCGGCTAACCGAGTCTTTGACATTCTGCGCTGTAGCGTTGTCGATAAGGTTTCCGGGGTTGTTGAGCACTTTCTCGATGGAAGGTTTAAGTGCGTCAGTCAATTTCGGGATGTGACCAGGGAAAACAGTGTGATCTTTTACTGCCTTTATTCCTGCACTGATGGCGCCGCAGCTCTCATGCCCCAGTACGAGGATCAGTGGTGCACCGAGCACCGCAACAGCGTATTCAAGACTTGCCAAACCCTCATCGGTTACGAAATTGCCCGCGACGCGTATGGCGAAAAGATCGCCTCGAGCAGTGTCAAAAGCATACTCAGGGGCGATACGGGAGTCAGAGCAACTTAGTACCGACACGAACGGGTTCTGGCCTGAGACCAAGGCTTCCCGCTCTGACTTGAAGTCATGTGTCTTGGAGTTGCCGGAAACATACCGTTCATTTCCCTCCATAAGCCTTTGAAGTGCCATGTCAGGACTGATGGAGTTTTGTGGTTTTGGCGCAGCAGCGGTTTTCTCGGCAGCCAGAACGAACTTGTCGGGCAGTGCGCCGGCAAGTAGCAGAGCGCCTGCTCCTAGTCCGGCAAACTGAAGAAATCTACGACGACCACTCGCGTTTTGAACAGGGTTTGAATCACATGATTTACACATGATCGTGTGTACTCAGGTCGGTTGATGGGAATGACTTGCTGTTGGGGGGCAAGTGCTTCCAGGGACCTTTGGCACTTGTGGTTGGAGTCTAGACGGGATGTAACATTATGTTGCTCGTGGCTTGCTTTCAGGCAATGCAGGGGCGTGGGTTCGGTCGCTTTCAGTGCCGAGAACCTCAAATGCCTTCAAGCGTTTTCAAAAACTCCCGGATGTGTCCGGCCGCCTCTTCGGGTACAACCTGAAGCAGGCAGTGCGGTGCTTCGATTTCAATGATTCGTGTATCGCGGTTCATTGAAGAAACCAGCGCAGACGCTGTCCCGGGAACCACCGAATCATGCTTAGCGCGAAGGTAAATAGTCGGTACGCTGACTTGGGCCAGCTTGGCGGATACGTCAACGGCAAGAACCGATCGTAGTCGTGAACGCATTACCGAAGGTTTCACTCGAGTGATGGCCTGACGTAGCGCTGCGCGCAACGCGCTCGTGGAAAACCGGCCGAGTAATACTTTGCTGATCCATCCGACAGGCGCAAGGCTGAACGGCAGTGCGCCTAGCAAAAAACTCAAGTGACTTAATAGGGGTCTTGGATTGCGTGCGAATCACCTGTTCCGTCCATTCCAGGTAGTAGAACCAGTGTGGGAGTTGATCGATTCATGTCTCCGTCCTTGGTGGGCGGCCATTCTGCCGTCGATCAATCGCGTACTGGATAACCACAAGCCTGGGTCGTCGCCAGGCACTGTAACGAGGGGATTGCCCCCTCGTTACAAATGTTGCGTGAAGAGCATGAATCACTACTGGGGTGGTTCATCTCAACAACGTCGGACCTGCGTGGTAAGTCCAACCCACTAAAACCAATCTTACTTGGCGTTCAGCTTCTTCAGTTCTTCATAAGTCGCCGACTGTACAAACCAGAAGCCGGAGATGATGCACCACGTCAGGGTACCGGTAATGAAAACGCCTGCCCCGGACCAGAAGCCCTGTACGAAGATCATGACCACTGCGGCGATCCAGATAACGGCCAGTGCGACGTACAGAACTACGTTGTTTACGCCAATTACGAACTCTTTCACGTCTATTCCCTTTTGAATGTTTATCCTCTGGCTCCTTACGCAAGGGCCAGTGGGCGGCATGATAGGGGGATAGGTGGCTGTTCGCCAGTCATGTCACGGCCTGCAGGCAGATTTCCAGATTGTGGACTACTACTGACAAGCCCATTTCCTTATCCCTGTCAGGAGCATCTCTATGCTGTTTCACTGGTTTCTTGAG
>Ga0207696_1000423_pt1 | contig 38625 bp, 32 predicted proteins | sample KBSS54metaG_FD_184403 | JGI IMG/M metagenome (GOLD analysis project Ga0207696, IMG submission 184403) | Switchgrass rhizosphere microbial communities from Kellogg Biological Station, Michigan, USA - KBS S5-4 metaG (SPAdes) (version 2) | ecosystem: Host-associated > Plants > Roots > Rhizosphere >... | reverse complement strand
GCGCGCGTCTGCGTTTGCTGATTTCGATTGTGGCTGGCGTGGCCTGTTATTTCTTCCTGCCTGCGCACCTGGGCATGTTGCAGCGTCTGCTGATTGGCTGGAACGTGCTGGCATGGCTCTATCTCGCTTTTCTGTGGCTGCGCATGCTAGGCACCGAGGCCAAAGATATTCCGCATATTGCTAAAATCGAGGATGAAAGCGCGACGCTGGTGTTGAGTATGGTAACGCTCACCTGCCTGGTCAGCATTCTGGCGATTCTGATGGAACTCACCACGCTGAAGAGCCTGACGGGAACGCCGCGCGTGCTGCATCTGCTGCTGACCGCGGCAACCTTGGTGGTTTCCTGGGCGCTGCTTCCGACGTCATTCGCCATGCATTACGCGCACCATCACTATCTGCGGCGCAGCAAGGATGTCACGCCGATGATCTTTCCTGAAAAGCCCGAGCAGCCGGGATACTGGGATTTTCTCTACTTCTCTTTCACCATCGCGGTAGCATCGCAAACCGCCGATGTGGCAACGGGCACCACGGATATGCGGCAAATCGCTCTATTACAGTCGGTTATTTCGTTTGTATTCAATCTGGCGATTTTGGGATTGTCGGTGAATGTGGGGGCGGGGTTGTTGAGTTAGCTGAATGAAACAAAAAAAGTGGCGGAAGATCACACAAAGCGGGCAGGCGTGGCGGGGGAACGAGCGCGCGCAAGAGAGTAGAATGATTGAGCGTCATCGAAACCATGAAACCAATTTAGTTGACTGTTTCAGGGGATCAACTTAAAAGAATACGTAAATGGCAACGCAGCCTGCTGTAGGTTGCGTTGCCATAAATTATTCGACTTCAATATGATGATATTCGTAAGCTGTTATTTTCCTGCTCTCGAGAATTTTCATTATTGCTGATTTAATGCTGTTGATTTTTGTGTTTGATGCGCCTTTACCGTTGAATGACCTGAAATCAATTACGAGCTCTGCAAATTGATTCTTCTTTGTTGCATAATCAGGAAATTCATAAGATATTTTACATTCAGCATCATAGTCTATATCTTGCATTGTATAATTGGCGACAAGCTTAGTTATTTTGAGGCTAGGGTGAAGATCCTTATTTCTAAAGAAAATTGAATCGCTTAATGTTCCCTTAAGCTTGAACTCTTCGATGTTTTTTTCAAGCCACTTCATTTCAGCAGGGAAACTGGCTTCTTCATCCGGATGAAAATCAACATCAATTATTTTTTTAAAGTAAAATTCATTTTGAATGTGACTTTCAGATAAGTCATTCAAGAAAGCAATTCGGCTTTCATTGGTAAAGTGATTAAATTGGATCTTGAGAATTTCAGCATCCTGCTTGATATGACCGTTTTCTTTTAAATGCTTGTTAAGTTTCGTTAATATTTTATCTGCAATGATTTTAGTCTCATTAGATGTATGGTTTATTGAAATATTTACTTCAACCTTATCCGTTTGGCCCTCTTTTTTCTCAAGTTCTATTCTGCCAGTGAAGAATTGCTCCGTTTCATTCCAGCCGCTCAATAGGTCAGTTCGTTTAACTTGGAAATCTAACGCTACTAAATTACTTTGTACGTAAAAATCAGACAAATATGAGATTTCATAGTTGGTGAAGGGATCATCAATCAATTCAGAGAGATCAACGCCATCACCGATCGCATCAATTAATGATTCATCAGAATTCCACTCTAATGTTCGCATGCTAATTTTAGAGCTTTGTTCTTTTGTCTTAAGATTTTCCAATAATTTATTGAGCTCATTAGGAGATATTAATGTTTTCATTAAATGCGGAACGGTATTGTTTTTTTCATCATTAGAAAAAAACACTCCTCGTTGTCGCAATAACGATTTCACATCGGCTTTAGAAATCTTATTCTGCGAAAGGATTGTTTTAATATTATCGCCGCTTGGTAAAATTATTTTTTCCATTTTTTAACTCCTAAAATCGCTACGATAAGACTCAATTTCTATGATTATATCTTTTCCAGTTGCCAACCGGATGGCATCTAATGACTCTTTGTTTTCGAGTTTATTGTATTTTTCAAAAACGAACATTAAATTTTTAGATATATCTGATACTAAATCTCGGGTGCAACTCAATAAACTTTCCAATAACTCATCAGAATATGGCTCTGAGCATGCCAAGCAAATTATTGGTTGCTCATGATTGTTTCTCTCAATAACAAAAGGAATTATTGGAGATGATATATACTCTACCGGGAATACTTTGCCATAATATTTTTTCTGTGCGAGCGTTAAATTCAATGAAGTTGGAGGGTAGAAGAAATTAACTTTATCTTCATCGAACCTATTTTTAATGAAGGTTATGCTTTCATATAGGAATGAGGCTTTTTTATTATCAACAACATGAATTGTTCTATATTTTAACTCGGTATTGTTTTGAATGTTTTTTATCTGGCTGGTGATATCTTGCTTCGTTGGCGTATCATCATTATTGATGTAAAATAGAACGCCAGTTTCAACTTTTCTATATACACCATTTGAGCTTATTCTCTCATTGATTTCTTTTTTTAAAGTTGATTTATTATAGCATTCAATCGCTAATGCTATGTCCTCAAAATAAGATTTAAATGTTGATGGTACACTTGAATAAGGATTTGAAGAATATTTTGAAGATATAATAACGTTTTCAATGATCTTGCTTTCTAACGGCGATTGATAAGCAAAAAGAGCATCAATACCATGACTTTGTTTATCATGTTTTCTTGTATTACATGCTACATATTTATTAGTTGCATGATTCTCCCAGCCGAATAAATCTAAGAAATTTGAAACAATATTTTCACCAACGTCACCAACTAACTTTGAAAACTCACCCATGATCTTTTCCTTTCATTTCAGTGAGGTAATCGGAGTGCTATTGAAGCATTCCGCGTCGCCTTTTTATATATTGCGCATGATTATAGACCGCACGAATAGCAGTTTTATCGGCATGCGCTAATCGTATTTCATTCCATTTGCTATCAAACCCTTGTTCATGAAGAATTGTTGACATGCTATGCCGGAATCCGTGCCCCGTAGCTCAGCCTGTGTATCCCAATAACTCAATAACTTGCGTTACGCTTTCTTTTGAGAGCTGTTTACTGCGATTGTTCCTGCCAATGAAGATGTAAAGGTATCGACCGGTAATAGGTTTCAATTGCTCGAAAAGGACGATTAATTGAGTGGATAGGGGACAACATCAGACCTACGCATTTTCATCCACTCTGAAGGAATTTCCCATATACCGCTTTCGAGATCAACTTTATCCCATTTAGCAAAACGCATTTCCTGAGTTCTAACACCCGTCAACATGACAATTTTTGTCGCATTTTTAGTAATGATGCTGCCAGTATAGGTTTCCAAATCTCGGACAAAATAATGTAGCTCTTCGGCTGATAAATGTGGATGGTTCTTTTGCTTAGGAGTTGCCAGCGCGATAGCTAAATCCGGTGCAAGATTGTACTAAGCTCTACCCGTGATGATCGCATAACGAAAAAACTTCGCCGCAGCGCTGCCACACCTTTCGAGTTTTCTCTAACGCACCACGCTTTTCAATAGGACGTAGTACTTCAAGCAATTCCAGCGGCTTAATTTCCGATATAGGGTGATTGCCAATAAATGGAAAGACATCTTGCTCGAAGGTTTCAATGGTCTCCTCGCGATAAGCCACCGTCCAACGATCTGCCTTATTCCTATGCCATTCACGGCTTATGGCTTCGAAAGAATTCTCAGTGGAGATTTTAAGGGCCAGCTTTTGGGCCTTGCGTTCCTCTACAGGATCAAGCCATTAGCTACCTGCTTGCGCGCCACATCGCGCTTTTCTCGCGCCTCAGCAAGCGAAACAAGGAAACGATATCAGCTTAGCTTTGTCGTTGAAGCGATAGCGAAAGCGCCAGCCTTTGCTGCCATCCGGGTTGATGAGTAAAGCCAGCCCGAGGCCGTCGCTAAGGGTGTAAGGCTTTCTTGAGGTTTTGCGCGTCGAATCTGTTTGTCTGTGAGAGCCATATGTATAAGTCTAAAGTGTGTATAAAATTCTATACGAATTTCTATACATATTTGTTCTGGATTCTGGCTGATGCTATAGGATTTATACGGACAAAAATTCGCTCATTTTATTGTTTTTAAAGGAAATTAAAAATAATATCGTAAGGATGCGGAAGTGTAGTGGCGGAAGATCACAGGAGTCGAACCTGCCCAGGACCGCTGGCGGCCCCAACCGGATTTGAAATCCGGCCGCCTCACCGGAGACGACGATCTTCCTTTGAAGATGCCGCAGGAGTATAGCGACAATCGCGGCGGAATTCTTGATCTCAGCCGTGCGTCACAGCACGTTTTCACCGTGAAGCTGCCGATACTCCTTCGGCGTATTGGCGTAACTCTTTTTAAACACCGAATAGAAATATTGCAGCGACGGGTAACCACACATTTGTGAGATCTCATTGATGCTCAGCGAAGAACACGCCAGCAGCTCGCGCGCTTTCTCCAGTTTTTCGCGGTGGATCATGGCGTGAATGGTGTCGCCGGTTTCATCACGGAAGCGTTTTTCCAGGTTTGATCGCGAGATGCCGATGGCATCCAGCACTTGTTCAACTTTAATGCCTTTGCAGGCGTTAAAGCGGATGTAATGCATCGCCTGAATCACCGCAGGATCGTGCAAGGAGCGGAAATCGGTGGAGCGGCGCGCAATAACTTTCACCGGTGGAACCAAAATTCGTTGCAGTTGCAGAGGCTGATTATCCAGCAGGCGATGCAGCAGTTTTGCCGCCTGATAACCCATCTGGCGTGAACCCTGCGCCACGGATGAGAGCGCTACGCGCGACAGATAACGCGTCAGTTCCTCGTTATCAATCCCGATCACCGTGAGCTTTTCCGGCACCGGAATTTTGAGGTATTCACAGGCCTGCAGCAGATGGCGCGCACGGGCATCGGTGACGGCAATAATACCGGTTTGCTGCGGCAAGGTTTGTAGCCAGTCAGCCAGGCGGTTCTGAGCGTGCTGCCAGTTTTCTGGTGCCGTTTCCATGCCCTGATAAACCACGCCCTGATAACGCTCGCGCGCCACCAGCTGGCGAAACGCATGTTCGCGCTCTTGCGCCCAACGTTTGCCGCTGGCTGCGGGCAAGCCATAGAAAGCAAAGCGGTTCACGCCTTTTTCTTTCAAATGCAAAAAGGCGCTCTCGACCAGCGCGGCGTTGTCGGTGGCGATGTAATGCACCGGCGGATAGTCCTGCGGCTGATGGTACGATCCGCCAACGCCGACTATCGGCACCGACACGTTCGCCAGCAGTTTTTCAATCGAGGGATCGTCGTAATCCGCGATAACCCCGTCGCCCAGCCATTCACGGATATTGTCGATGCGGCAACGAAAGTCCTCTTCAATGAAAATGTCCCAATCCGTTTGTGATGCCTGTAAATACTCACCGACGCCCTCAACCACCTGGCGGTCATAGACCTTATTGGCGTTGAACAGCAACGTAATGCGAAAGCGTTTCTCATGCATCGTGGCGCACTCTCCCAAATCGACAGCACCTTGCATAGCATGGCACGACGGACAGCAGAAAGAATTTGCGCCACATTGTGATCCCCCACGCGATTACACCCGGCGGCGCGTCGCGGTATCCATCCACACTGCCAGCAGCAGGATGGCGCCCTTGACGATGTACTGCCAAAAGGTCGGGACATCCATCATGCTCATGCCGTTATCCAGCGACGCCATGATAAATGCGCCGATGACCGCGCCCGCCACCGAACCAACGCCGCCCGCCAGGCTGGTACCGCCAATCACACAGGCGGCGATGGCATCCAGCTCGGCAATGTTGCCTGCCGAGGGCGAACCCGCGCCAAGGCGTGAGCTCAGGATCAGGCCCGCAATCGCCACCATCACGCCATTGATGGCGAAGACCGCCAGCTTGGTGCGGGCCACATTAATGCCGGAAAGGCGCGCGGCATCCAGGTTGCCACCGATGGCATAAATCCGGCGACCAAAGGCCGTGCGCGTCGCCATAAACATGCCGCCGAGCAGCAGCAGCGCCAGCAGCAAGACCGGCGTTGGCACGCCGCGATAATCGTTGAGCAGCCAGATCGCGCCTAACACCAAAACAGCGGTGACGACCTGCCGCACCAGCGCTCCGCTGACGGAGGTTTGCGCCAGACCAAGCTGTTGGCGACGCAGACGCAAGCGCCATTGCCAGAGGATAAACAGCGCGAGGCCAGCAAAGCCGAAGCCAAATCCGATCCCGCCAGGCAGATAGCTTTGGCCAATCTGCGACATCGCCGGGCTGGTAGGCGCTACCGTGGTGCCATCGGTGATGCCGACCAGAATGCCGCGAAACGCCAGCATCCCCGCCAGCGTGACAATAAACGACGGAACTTTGCGATAAGCCACCCACCAGCCGTTCCAGGTGCCGAGCAGCAAACCCATCACCAAAGTCACGACGATGGTGAGCGGTAGCGGCCAACCGAGCCAGACGTCAAAGATAGCTGCAGCACCGCCGAGCAACCCCATCATCGAACCCACCGAGAGATCGATCTCCGCAGAGATAATGACGAACACCATGCCGACCGCAAGAATGCCGGTGATGGCGGTCTGGCGCAGCAGGTTGGAAACATTACGTGCGCTGAGCCAGGCACCGTCGGTGGTCCAGGTGAAGAACAGGGCGATCAGCACAATCGCACCCAGCATCACCAGCACCTGCAGATTAGGCAGCGAGAATTTACCTGGCGCACCTTTACCCGGCGTAGTGAGGCCGCGTTGCGTACTTTCGGTCTTAAACATAGTGTTCACTCCGCAGGGCGGCTTCCATCACCTGCTCCTGAGTCAGGTTATCGTTAATCAGATCGGCTTTGATTTTGCCTTCATGCATCACCAAAACCCGATCGCTCAGGCCCAGCACTTCGGGCAGCTCAGACGAAATGACAATCACGGCAATCCCTTGCTGCACTAGCGAATTGATTAGCAGATAGATTTCCTGGCGCGCGCCCACATCAATGCCGCGCGTCGGCTCATCAAGAATTAAGATTTTTGGATTGAGCAGCAGGCATTTAGCAAGGATCGCTTTCTGTTGATTGCCGCCGCTCAGGCGACCAATCGGCAGTTCCGCCGACGAGGTTTTCACCCGCAATCGCGTAATGGCCTGATTAATTGCCTGTTGTTCCTGCGCGTCATCCAGCAGCGAAAGCCGGGGGCTAAATTGGTCCAGCGCGGCCAGCGTAATGTTTTTGCCCACGCCCATTAGCGGCACGATGCCATCCTTTTTGCGATCTTCCGGCACCATCGCGATGCCGTGCGCGATGGCGGCGCGGCAGTCCTTGATACGGACTTTCTTGCCGTTGATATGAATATCGCCCTGCCAGCGTCCCGGCCAAACGCCAAACAGACACTGCACGGTTTCGGTTCGCCCGGCACCAACCAGCCCGGCAATGCCAAGAATTTCGCCGCGCTTCAGGCTAAAAGAGACGTTATCCACCCGGCGGATATGGCGGTTGATGGGATGCCACGCCGTGAGGTTCTCTACCTGCAACAGGGTTTCGCCAATCTCGTGTGGGCTATGCGGATAGAGCGCCGTCAGCTCGCGCCCGACCATCATGGTGATGATGTCATCCTCACTCAGCCCGGCGGCCGCGCGGGTCGCGATATGCTGACCGTCGCGGATCACGCAGACGGTGTCCGAAATCGCTTTTACCTCGTTGAGTTTGTGCGAAATGTAGATGCAGGCGATGCCATGTTCGCGCAGGTTTTTGATGATGCTAAGCAGCACCTCCGTTTCCTGTTCGGTGAGCGAAGAGGTCGGTTCGTCGAGGATCAGCAGGCGCACCTGTTTATTCAAGGCGCGTGCAATCTCCACCAGCTGTTGCTGGCCTAATCCCAGTTCGCCGACGCGCGTATCCGGCGATACCTGCAGCTTGACCCGCTCCAGCAGCTGCTGGCAACGCAACGTCATGGTTTCGTCATCCACCATGCCGAAACGTCCCAGCTCTGCGCCGAGGAAAATGTTCTCCATCACCGTCAGCTGCCGCACCAGCGCCAGCTCTTGATGGATGATCACGATCCCTTTGCGTTCGGTATCACGAATGGTCTGCGCCTGAATCTCGTCGCCCGCAAAATGGATACTGCCTTCAAAGTCACCGTGCGGATACAGCCCGCACAGGATCTTCATCAGGGTCGATTTCCCCGAGCCGTTTTCGCCGCACAGCGACATCACATCACCGGCTTCCAGCTGCAGGCTCACGTCATCCAGGGCTTTCACCGCGCCGAAACGCTTGGTGATATGGTTCATTTCCAGCAACATCGGCCTCTCTCCTTTACGGGCTCGCGCCTCAGAGTTCGCTCTGCTTGTGGAAGCCGTCTTTAACTACCGTGCTTTCAATGTTGTCTTTGTTCACCGGAATAGGATTCAGCAGGCGCGATGGCACATCTTTCAGGCCATTATTCAGCTTGCTGTTGCTGGCGGGTTGTTTGTCGTCACCGAGTTCCACCGCGATTTTGGCTGCTTCAGTCGCCAGTTCGGTGATGGGTTTGTAAACCGTCATGGTTTGCGTGCCGTTCATAATGCGTTTGATGGCGGCGAGATCGGCATCCTGGCCGGAGATCGCGACTTTGCCGGAAAGTCCCTGCGCGCTTAATGCCTGAATCGCACCGCCTGCGGTGGCATCATTCGACGCCACAACGGCATCAATGTGGTTGCTGTTTGCGGTTAAGGCGTTCTCCATTATTTTCAGCGCATTTTCCGGCAGCCACGCATCAACCCACTGATCGCCGACCACTTTAATGCTGCCATTATCAATATAAGGTTTTAACACTTTCATCTGACCGGCACGGAACAGGCGCGCGTTATTATCCACCGGCGAGCCACCCATCAGGAAGTAATTACCTTTTGGTACTTGCTTCACAATACTTTCGGCCTGTAATTCGCCCACTTTCTCATTATCGAATGAGATATAAAAATCAATATCGGCGTTATTTATCATGCGGTCATACGCCAGCACTTTAATGCCTTCACGTTTCGCTTCCGCCACCACGTTACTTAAAACCTGGCCGTTATAAGGAATGATGACCAATACATCGACGCCGCGATTAATCATATTTTCAATTTGCGACATCTGCGTTTCTTCGTTGCCGTTGGCCGATTGCACAAACACTTTGGCGCCCAGTGATTCGGCTTGTTTAACAAAGATATCGCGATCTTTTTGCCAGCGTTCCAGACGTAAATCATCAATAGCCATACCGATTTTGACTTCTTTAGCGCTACCCGCGTGACTAAACAGGGCCAGAGCCGCGCAGGCGGCCAACAGTGATTTTTTCATGTTCATGGTATTAATCCTGTAGGTTGAGGCTGTTGTCGTTGTAAGGCTGATAACCAGGCCGATGAATTGTTGCCCTGAGTTTCAGATGACATCAATTACTGATTTTTATCCGGCTATTACGTTTTTTGGTTTATTTGCGATTTTATGAGCGCGATCGATATTTCAACGCTTTCAGAAAAAACGACGTGAGAGAGGCTGAATGAAAATAACGACATTATTTTGCGAGCTGGCGCACAAATAATAATTATCTTACGTTGAGTGTTAAATATCGTAATTGAGCAACAGTAAATTACATCATCACAATAACCGCTCAAAGCTGACCATTCGGGTCCTCATGCTAAGGAGCTAACTATGCACGCCTATTTCGACCAGCTTGATCGCGTTCGTTATGAAGGGAGTAATACCCGCAATCCTCTGGCGTTTCGTCATTACAACCCGGACGAGGTGATTCTCGGTAAAACCATGGCGGAGCATCTGCGCTTTGCAGCCTGTTACTGGCATACCTTCTGCTGGAACGGCGCGGATATGTTTGGCGTTGGCGCGTTTGATCGTCCGTGGCAGAAGCCGGGTGATGCGCTTGAGCTGGCGAAGCAAAAGGCCGATGTCGCCTTTGAGTTCTTCCATAAACTGAATGTGCCTTATTACTGCTTCCACGATGTGGATGTCTCACCGGAAGGCGATTCGCTGAAAAGCTATCGTGAAAACTTCGCGGTGATGACCGATAAATTACTGGAGAAACAGCAGGAAACCGGCGTGAAACTGCTGTGGGGAACCGCCAACTGCTTTACCCATCCGCGTTACGGTGCGGGTGCGGCGACCAATCCGGATCCGGAAATTTTTGCCTGGGCCGCCAGCCAGGTGTGCAGCGCCATGCAGGCCACGCAAACTCTGGGCGGCGAGAACTATGTGCTGTGGGGCGGGCGTGAAGGGTATGAAACCCTGCTGAATACCGACCTGCGTCAGGAGCGCGAGCAGATTGGCCGCTTTATGCAGATGGTGGTGGAGCACAAACATAAGATCGGTTTCCACGGCATGTTGCTGATTGAACCCAAGCCACAGGAGCCGACGAAACATCAGTATGACTATGATGTCGCGACAGTTTATGGCTTCCTGAAGCAGTTCGGGCTGGAGAAAGAGATCAAAGTGAATGTGGAAGCCAACCATGCGACGCTGGCGGGTCACTCTTTCCATCATGAGATCGCAACGGCCATCGCGCTGGGCATTTTCGGCTCGGTGGATGCTAACCGCGGCGATATGCAGTGTGGCTGGGATACCGACCAGTTCCCGGTCAGCGTCGAAGAGAATGCGTTGGTGCTGTACGAAATTATCAAAGCGGGCGGATTCACCACCGGCGGCTTAAACTTTGATGCCAAAGTCCGCCGCCAGAGCACCGATAAATATGACCTGTTCTACGGCCATATCGGCGCAATGGATACCATGGCGCTGGCGTTAAAAGTCGCGGCACGCATGGTGGCGGACGGCGAGCTGGATAAGCGTGTGGCGCAGCGGTACAGCGGCTGGAACGGCGAGTTCGGACAGCAGATCCTGAAGGGAGAATTTTCCCTAGCCGCTCTGGCGGAGCAGGCGCAGCAACAGCAATTTAATCCACAGCATCGTAGTGGACGCCAGGAACAGCTGGAGAATCTGGTGAATCACTACTTGTTTGATTTTTAACTTTTCAGGAGCGCAGCATGGTTATCGGCATCGATTTAGGCACCTCCGGCGTGAAAGTGGCATTGCTGGATGCGCACGGCAAAGTGATTGCAGTGGAGAGTGCGCCGCTGGAGGTGTCGCGGCCGCAGCCGTTATGGAGCGAGCAAGATGCCGAAAGCTGGTGGCGGGCTACCGATCGTGCCATGCAGGCGCTGGCGCAGCAGCACGATCTCAGCGGCGTGAAGGCGATTGGCCTGAGCGGGCAGATGCACGGTGCCACCTTGCTGGATAGCAATAATCGGGTGCTGCGTCCGGCGATTTTGTGGAATGACGGGCGTAGCGGCGAGCAGTGTCAGGAACTGGAGAAGCGCGTGCCGGATTCGCGTCGCATCACCGGCAACCTGATGATGCCTGGCTTTACCGCGCCTAAGCTGCTGTGGGTAAAACAGCATGAGCCGCAAGTTTTTGCTCAGGTAGCTAAAGTGCTGCTGCCAAAGGATTATCTGCGCTTGCGCATGAGCGGTGAGTTCGCCAGCGACATGTCGGATGCGGCGGGAACGATGTGGCTGGATGTGGCGCAGCGCGACTGGAGCGATGAGATGCTCAACGCCTGCGATTTGCAGCGCAGCCAGATGCCGCAACTGTTTGAAGGCAATCAGATCACCGGCACCTTGTTGCCAGATGTCGCCGCGCGCTGGGGCATGCCAAGCGTGCCGCTGGTGGCGGGCGGTGGCGATAACGCGGCGGGCGCGGTGGGTGTCGGCATGGTTGAGCCGGGACAAGGCATGCTGTCGCTCGGTACGTCGGGCGTCTATTTCCTGGTGAGCGACGGCTATCTCAGCAATCCACAGCGTGCGGTGCACAGCTTTTGCCACGCGCTGCCGCAGCGCTGGCATCTGATGTCGGTGATTCTCAGCGCGGCTTCCTGCCTCGATTGGGCGGCGGCGCTAACCGGCTGCGCCGATGTGCCGCAACTGCTGAGTGAGGCGGAAAAAGCGCGCAGCGATGTGCCGCCAGTGTGGTTCCTGCCCTATCTTTCTGGCGAGCGCACGCCGCATAACAATCCGCAGGCGCAGGGCGCATTCTTTGGTTTAACGCATCAGCATGGCCGGCCAGAACTGGCGCGCGCGGTGCTGGAGGGCGTGGGCTTCGCGCTGGCCGAAGGCATGGATGCGGTGCATGAGTGTGGCGTGCAGCCGAAAACCGTGATGCTGATTGGCGGCGGCGCGCGAAGTGCGTACTGGCGTCAGATGCTGGCGGATATCAGCGGGCAAACGCTGGATTATTGTCACGGCGGCGAAGTCGGTCCGGCGCTGGGCGCAGCGCGGCTGGCGCAGCTGGCGGTTGATCCGGCGAGCGAATGGCCGTCGCTGGAACTGGCGCAGCGGCATCAACCGGATGCGGCGCGGCATCAGGCGTATCAGCCACAGCGCGAGGTGTTTGCGCGCTTGTATCAGCAGTTGCAGCCGTTGATGTCTTGATGTGGGAGAGTGATGGCTGGATTTGGCAGGGTGTTGGAGTTTTTATCGGGTATGATTGGGGTTTTGTGTTGAATGTAGTGGCCTGATTTGCCCTCACCCTAGCCCTCTCCCGCAAGCAGGAGAGGGAATCGATCGAGAGTATACGCACGATCAGCTCCCTCGCCCGTTTACGGGAGAGGGTTGGGGTGAGGGAAAAACACACCAAACCCAACCGGAGCTCACCATGCCGCAGTCCGTCTTCTTTCTCGTGCTTCCCGGCGTGATGGCGCTGGATCTCACTGGCCCCGCTGAAACCCTGCAGCTGGCCGACGGCCACTTCGCGCTGCACTACATCGGCCCGCAGCCGAGCGTGCTGTGCTCCACCGGCATGACCCTCGCCGACATCGCGCCCTTGCCCGCACAACTGCCGGATAACAGCCTGCTGGTGGTGCCTGGCGTGCACGATTCTCGCGTCTGCTTCGACACCGCACCTGCAGCGATGGCGCGTGACTGGCTGCGCCAGCAGCAGACAGCGATTACCGATCGGCGCATCACGCTGGTGTGCATCTGTTCCGGCGCATTGCTCTCGGCGCAGGCGGGATTGCTGGATGGCATCCAATGCACCACGCATCATGATGTGTTACCGCGCCTGAAAGTGGCAGCACCGGCGGCGTTAGTAAAAGATAACCGGGTTTTCGTCGAAGATGGTGGCATCTGGACCAGCGCGGGCATTACTGCGGGTATCGATCTGGCGCTGCATCTCATCAATCGGCTGTGCGGCGCGCCGCAGGCATTGAAAGTGGCGCGCGAAATGGTGGTGTGGTTCCGCCGTTCCGGCGACGATCCGCAACTGTCGCCGTGGCTGCGCTATCGCAATCACATGCATCCGGCGATTCATCGCGCGCAGGATGTGATGATTGCCCATCCCGAACATGATTGGTCGCTTACCGCGCTGGCCGAACGGGCGCACGTCAGCGAGCGCCATCTTACGCGACTGTTTCGCCAGCATCTTGGCATCAGCGTGCGCGAGTACCACGAACAGCTGCGCTTGGTGATTGCGCGGCAACGTCAGCAGCAGGGCGAAGCGGCGGAGAAAGCGGCGCTGGCCGCCGGATTCTCCTCGGCCCGCCAGCTGCGCCGCGCGCACCAGCGCTGGGACGATCAGCTCACCAGATGACGCTTATCCACGCGTTGTAATCCCATCGCCAGCAGCAGGCTACCGATCAGCGTCGTGCCCATCACCCACGGCAAATCGAGCCACGGGCGCGACATGTCGTCGTAGTGATGAGTACGCAGAAAGTGGATAAACAGCGCGTGAAAACCATAGATCGGCAGGGAATAGCGCGAGAGGGTGGCGAGCCCCGGCAGCGCGCGCTGATTCAGGGTGTTTTTGAACAGAATCAACAGGCTGATGGCAGCAATAAACACCAGCGGCCCACAATAGAGATACCAGGTATCGTTGAACGCGCCGTTGATTTTCAGCATCTGTTTAGTGCCGAGTGCAATGCCAATCACGCAGGCCACAAAGCCCAATCCCGCCAGCCAGCTGATGCTGCGCTTGTCGGTCTCCATACAGCCAATCGCGCGCCCGAGCAGCGCATACAGCAGGTAGTAAATGCTGTCGCCGCTGACATACAGATTCACCGGCAGCCAGTGGAACGGTCCCAGCGATTGGCTCACGGTATTCGGATTCGCCAGCACCGCCAGCACGATCACCAGTATCGCGACATAGCGCGGTGCCACGCTTTTCACCTGAATCAGCGGGGATAACAGGTAAATGCCGATAATGGCGAAGAAGAACCACAGGTGATAGAACACCGGTCTTTGCAGCAGTTTGAGCAGCGATCGACCTTCGCTGATCGGCGTCAGCCAGGTGATATAGGCCAGCGCCACCGCGCTGTAGAACAGCAGGCACAGCACGATGCGCAGCAGATGCCGCCCTTGTGCACTGCGTTCGCCGAAAAACAGATAGCCTGAAATCATAAAGAACAGCGGCACACAGACGCGTGACGCTGAGTTAAGCAGGTTCGCCACATCCCAGCTCAGGCCTGTCACCGCCATCGGTCCGGTGATGTACCAGGTTGTGGTGTGAATGACGATCACCATCAGGCAGGCAACCGCACGTAAGTTGTCGATCCAGTAAATTTTTTGCTGCATGGCACCCTCTTGCATTGGCTGCGAAGAAGGGTAGCCAGTGAGCCGCGCGCCAACAACCTTTTGCGTTGTAATTCAGATCACTCTGTTACCAGGTCGCCATAAATGGCGACCTGGTTAATCACGCACCAAAAACGTCTCGATCACCGCTTCGTCGGGTTCAACGCCGAGGCCCGGCTCGCTCGGCAGCCACGCGTAACCGTCGGCGATGCGCACCGGATTCTTCGCCAGCGAGCGGCTGATTTCGCCCGGCTCGACGCAATACTCCATCACCAGCGCATTCTCAATCGCGCACAGGAAATGCAGCGAGGCGGCGGTATTAATGTCGGTGGTGAAGTTGTGGTTGCACACTTTGCGTTCACGGCTGTGCGCGTAGCTGGCGATCTCCATTGCCTGCGTAAAGCCGGTGCGCGTCAGGTCGATCTGCACGATATCGATGCCGCCTTCATCTATCAGACGCTGGAAACCCGTTACCGAACACTCTTGCTCACCAGCGGCGATATGCTGCTGGCAGGCGGCGGAAACCTGGCCGTAACCCGCGTAGTTATCGGGATGCAGCGGCTCTTCAATCCAGAACAGATTGAGGTGTTCATAGCGCTGGCTGCGGCGGATGGTGGTTTTGGCATCCCACACGTGGCCGACATCCAGCATCAGATCCACATCGTCGCCCATCGCTTTACGCAGGGCGTCGAGATAGCGCAGATCCAGCACTTCGTCAGTGCCAAACGGCTCCCAGCCAAACTTCACGCCGCTATGGCCGGTATCCATCGCATGCTGCGCGCGCGCGACCGTCTCTTCCACGCTGAACTGGAACATGTTGGAGGAGTAAACGCGCATTTTATCGCGCATGGCGCCGCCCAGCAGTTCAACAATCGGCTTGCCGAGTGCTTTACCTTTGATGTCCCACAAGGCGATGTCGATGCCGGCCATCGCCTGTAGTACCGCGCCGCTGCGGCCGTAATAGAGTGTGGCTTTGTGCATCTTCTTCCATAAACGGCCGGTTTCCAGCGGGTTTTCGCCGATTAACAGCGACTTCAGGCCGGTGACCATGGTGTGCGAATAGGGCGCTTCGATGATGGCTTTGGTGACATACGGACTGCCATCCACTTCGCCCCAGCCGGTGATGCCGGCATCGGTGGTGATTTTGATCAGCAGCGCATCCTGAGAGCTGTCGGTGCGCTGCTCAATCACTGGCAGGCGCAGGTAAAACGCCTCAACGTTAATGATTTTCATGGTGTTTTCCCTGGTGTAAAGGCAAGCCGAAATTAGCCGAGAGCGGAACGGTGCTGTCGGCGCTGTGTTATCAGGGTTTCGTAATCCACGTCCAGCGCCTGAATGCGGATGTGGTTCTCAACCTCGTCGGTCATTTTGGCGATGTCGCCATCGGCAAAGACATTAATCAGCCGCTGATGCTCCTCAATGATGTCGCTCATCGATTTGCCCATGGTGGAGAGACCGAAAATCACCGTCAGCTGACGGGCAATCGACTCCCACAAATTGCTCAGCACCGGGTTGTGCGCGAAGCTGCACAGCGTGCGGTGGAAATCGGTATCGGCGGAGGCAAAACCGTAAACGTTATCGCTTTGCATCATCGCCTGCATCTGCGCCACGCCCTGATAGAGCTGATTAAGCTGCTCAGCGCTGTTGCGTCCGGCCTCAATTGCCCGGCGACAGGCCAGCGTCTCCAGCGGGATGCGCACATCAATAATCTGCTCCAGCCGCTGATGCGAAATCTCCATCAGGCGGATACCTTTATACGGCTCGCTGGTGACAATGCCCTGGCTCTCCAGAATGCGCAGCGCTTCGCGGATCGGCACGCGGCTCATACCGAGTTTCGCCACCAGCTCGGGTTCTGCGATGCGGTCGCCGGGCAGGATCAGGCCGCGCGAGGCGGCGCTGAGAATGGCATCCACGGCGTGATCGACCAGCGTGCGCGGACGCGCGCTATTCCAGCTGTTATCGGTGGCCGCGTCCTGCGCCAGCGGGGCGCTGTTTTTACGACGAGCGGTAGAGGGTTTTCCTGCCATGTTGTTTATCCTGTTTAGACCTGTCGGGTCACGAATTGACCGAAGCCGGGTTCAACCTGCATCTGGTCATCCTGGAATACCGTGACGCCACGAATCAATGTGCGCACCACTCTACCCTGACAGCGCATCCCTTCAAATGCGCTCCACTTGCCGAGTCCCTGAAAATTGGCGCCGCGCACCGTCCAGCTTTGGCTGGCGTCGTAGAACACCAAATCGGCGTCGAAGCCGGGCGCAATCGCCCCTTTTTTGCCCCACAGCTGGAAGGCTTTGGCCGGGCTGCTGGCGGTCATGCGCGCAAACTCGCTGAGCGCCACGCCACGTTCAATATGGGCCGCGCTGAAGAACATCGGGCTGAGGGTTTCCACGCCGGTCAGGCCCATGCCCGCCTCCCAGATGCTGGCTTCACCCGCCTGTTTTTGTGCGGGCGTGTACGGACAATGGTCAGAGGCGATCATGTCGATATCGCCGCGCAGCAGCACCTGCCACAGCGCATCCACCACCGGACGCGGGCGGATTGGCGGGCCGCAGCGCGCGTTGGGGCCGATGCGCACCAGATCGTCTTCGTCGAGCAGTAAATAGTGCGGACAGGTTTCGAAGCTGGCGCGTACGCGGGTTTTAGCGGCGACAATGGTTTCCGCCGCGCGCGCCGAGCTGACGTGCACGATATGGCAGCGCGCGCCGGTCTCTTCGGCAATCGCTAACACGCGTCCCACCGCTTCGATCTCGGCGATTTCCGGCCCCGCCAGCGCATGTGCGCGCGCATCTTTGCGTCCGGCGCGGCGCTGTTCGCTGCCGGCACCGATCAAAATCTCGTGATTCTCAGCGTGCACGCCAATCAGCCCGTCGAACGTGGACAGCTCGCGCATGGCGCGCAGCAGGCCGTAATCGTCGAGACGCGGCAAACCTTTCTCGTCGGTGGCGTCGCCGTTGGGTGCGCCGCTGCACAGGAAAGCTTTGAAGGCCAGCGCACCGGCCTGATTCAGCGCCGCCAGTTCATGCACGTTATTTCCATCTAACCCAGCCCACAGGGCGTAATCCACCGAGCAGTTGTCTGCCAGCCAGCTTTTTTTGGCGCTGAAGTTAGCCAGCGATGTGGCCGGTGGCAGAGAATGCGGCATCTCGACGATGGTGGTAACGCCGTGCGCCGCCGCACCGCGTGTGCCTTCACGCAGCTCCTGTTCGGGAAAATCGTGCGAGCCGGTGAAATGGGTATGCACGTCAATCGCGCCGGGCACGATGATCAAGCCACGTGCATCGATCACCTCGTCAACGCCGTGCGTGATGGCGTTAGGCGATAACACGCCACTGATCTTGCCGTTTTCGATCAGCAGACCGGCCAGTTCAGCGCGGGTTTCTGTCACCACCAAACCATTAATAATCAGCTGTTTCATCATTCTGCTCCTGCCTGCGTCACCAGCGCCGCGTACGGCACCGGCTGTGACGGATCGAGCCAGCCGATAGCACTTAGCAGCTGGCTAAAATGCGCAAATTCGGCGCGCGGAATGACGCCATCTGGCGCAAAGACACCGGCCTGTTGATAAGCCGCGAGGCCGCGCACCAGCGCCTCGCGCGGATAATCGGGGTAAAACGCCTGCACCTGTTGCGCCAGCGCAGTGGCGTCATGGTTGGCGATCAACGTCAGCGCCTGGGCAATGGCGCGGGAGAAGGCGGCGAAAGCGGTGGCTTTCTCCTGCAATACATCGGTGCGGGCGATGTAGGCGCTCCAGGGTACGTGGCCGCACACGCTGGCGAGGCTGCTGATGTTGTGGAGTTGTCCGGCGGCGATGGCGGGCGCCAGCATATGCATGGCGTGCAGCGCATAATCGGCTGCACCTTGGGCCACGGCGGTGAAATCCCGCGCCTGATCGCCGCTGCCAGCGATCAGCTCAACGTCATCCTGCAAACCGTGACGCGCCAGCAGCCAGCGGAACGTCAGCGTGGCGGTGCCGACATTGCCGACATCCAGCACACGTTTGCCGCGCAGATCGCTGAGCTGAAAATCGGGCTGCGCCTGCGCCGCCGCAAGAAACCACGGATTGGCCGCCACCGAGGCGCAGAAACACTGCAACTCTGCGCCGTGCTGCTGAAAATGCTTCATCACCACCATCGGGCCGCCCAGCGTGAGATCGGCGTCGCGATTCAGCACTGCGGGAACCTGGCCGCCTTGTACCGTATGCCCGCCTGATTCACTGGTGGTGAAGATCACCTGCAGCTGCTGTGCGGCGAACAGGCCGAGGCTGTGCGCCAGATAGTGCGCGCAGTAATAGATGCGGGATTCGCTGGCATCGCCTTGGTTGAAAATCAGTGTCTGCATCAGTGGCGCTCCTCGGTGATAAAGCTGCCGTTGAGTGCCGCCATATCGCTGACGCCGCACCAATGACTAATGGCCGTAACTTCATTGATCCAGCCGGAAAGCAGATCGAACACCGCACTCTCGCCACCGGCGACTAAAGCACTGATGATCGGGCGCACGCTGAGCGACAGCGACGCGCCAAGACAGCGCGCCACCACCGCATCGCTGCCGCAGCGTACGCCGCCATCCAGCAGCAGCGGCAATCGCGTCACCGCCTGCAAATCGGGCAGCTGATCGACCGGCGTAGCCCAGCGCGCGCTCTGGCGCAGGCCGATGTTTGAGGCAATCACTCCGCTGACGCCGTGCTGCGCGGCCTGCGCCGCATCGTCATGATGCAGAATGCCTTTCAGCCACAGCGGCAGTTGATGATTAGCGCAGTGCGCCGCTACCTCGTCAATTTCCTGCCAGCGCCACACCGGAAAAGCCGGCAGCGGCGCAACACCCGGCTGCGTGCCGCCGATGGTGTGCCAGCCGCGCTGTTTCAGGGCGTCGCCGATAGAGAAGCCGCCGGGCTGTAACCCGGCCACCGGATGCACCGGCGCCAGCACCGTGAGCACGATATTTTTGAATCCGGCCTGCGCGGCCTGGTCGATCAAGGCGTTGATGCGGCCGACATCGCCCGCCGCGCGCAGTTGCAGCCAGCAGCGATCGTACTCGGCGCCAATCTGCTCCAGCGTTGTGACGCTCTCTTCGGAGATCACCAGCGGCAGTTGCAGACGTTTGCAGGCGCGCGCAATCGGCAGCACCCCTTCTTCATGGAAAATACGGTCACCGGCAAACGCGCCGACGCCAATCGGCGCGGACCAGTTTTGCTGGTGCAGGAAAATCTGCGTGTCGATGCTTTCATTGCCCTGCAGCACGCGCGGTAACAGACGAAAGCGGCGTAGCGCCTGCTGATTGGCATCGGGTTCATTACCTAGCGCATCGGCCGGTTGGCCCTGCATATAGCGGAACAGCGCATCGCCGAGGCGCTCGCGTGCCGTGAGTTCAAAGCGCGTTGGCATGTGGCGCCTCCGCAGCATTTTCATGTTCAAGGAAGGTGGCAAAAGCCGGCGTTTGCGGATTTTGCAGCATCGTCGGCGGACCTTCTTCAATCAGCGCGCCATCCTGCAGGAACACCACGCGATCGGCCACGCCCGCCGCAAACGCGATGTCGTGGGTGCTGATGATCATGGTGATGCCGGTCTGCGCCAGACTGCGCATGGTTTGGTTCACTTCGCGCACCAGTTCGGGATCGAGCGCGGAAGTCGGTTCATCAAACAGCAGGATTTGCGGTTCTGCCGCCAGCGCGCGCGCAATGCCGACGCGCTGTTTCTGTCCGCCAGAGAGTTCGTGCGGCAGCGAGGCGGCGAAATCACCGAGTCCTACCATTTTCAACGCGCGCATCGCTTTGCCGCGCGCGATTTCCGGCTGTGCGCCCTGCACGCGCAGCAGAATGCTCATCACGTTTTCCAGCGCGGTAAGATGATCAAACAACGCGAAGTGCTGGAACACGATGCCAATGCCCGACTTAGCGCGGTTCACCGGCAGATGTCGCTGCGCCAGCGCGCGACCGTTTTCGTCGCTGCCCATGAAGTGGCCTTCAGTCTGAATGGTGCCGCTGCTGCGTGGCGTCAGTGCCAGAATCGATTTCAGCAGCGTACTTTTGCCCGAACCGGAGCGACCAAGCAGCACCACCACTTCGCCGCGACGGACGGTTAACGACAGCGATTTCAGTACCGCTTTACCGGCGTAGTCGACGCACAGCTGATTCACTTCCAGCACCGGCGCAGCGGTTTGCGTATCCCAGCGCCGTTTTGGTAGCTGCATCGGCATCACGTCTGCTTCCGGCGGCAGTTTCGCCAGGCGCGCGCGTGCCCGTCGCGCACGTTCATCAAGGTTGTAGAACTTCTCCAACCACCACTGACCGCCCGCCAGCAGCGTGGAAAGAATCAGGTAGATGCCGCCCGACGCGACCAGCACCGGAATAAACAGGAAATTTTGCGACACAATCGCCTGGCCGCGCATCGTCAGCTCATTGACGCCCACCACCGAAGCCAGCGAGGTGGATTTCAGCAGGCCGACGGTTTCATTGCCCATGGTGGGCAGAATGGCGCGCAGCGCCTGCGGGATCACCACGTGAATCATCTCTTTGCTGCGCGAATAACCGAACGCCTGCGCCGCCATGCTTTGATCGCGATCGGTCGCCATAATGCCGCCGCGAATGATTTCGGCGCAGAAGGCGGTTTCGTTGATCATCAGGGCGATAAGCGCGCTGGTGAACGGGCTCAAACGCAGACCAAATTCCGGCAGCACGTTGTACAGCAAAATCAGCTGCAGCAGCACCGGCGTGCCGCGCAGCGTATAGATGTAGATTTTCACCGGCACGCGAATAAACCCGTGCTTTGAGCTGCTGGCTAACGCCAGGAAAAAGCCAATCACAATGCCGCCCGCCAGCGCGCCAATCAGCAGCTGCACGGCGATAACAGCGCCTTCCCACAAGTAGGGGAAAGTCAGGTACTTAAGAAAATCATCCAAGGCGTTATCCTCCTCAACGCCTCGGAGTAGTCACCGAGGCGGCTGAGTTTATGCATTAACCACGCGCAACCACTGGACGCTCGGCAGCGCTGCCCTGGCCCCAGTAATCCAGCAGTTTTTTCTGTGCGCCGCTCGCCTGAATCACCTTCATCGCGTCCAGCACCGCCGCGCGCAGCGTGGCGTTGTCTTTGGCGATCGGGAAGCCCACCATGATCGGCAGATCCAAGGTGAAGCCGCTTTGCAGCGATTTGTCCGCTTTGGCGATGGCAACGGCGGAACCGGCTTCGGTCAGATAGACGTCCGCGCGACCGCTTTTCACCGCCTGAATGCTGTTGTCGGTGTTCTGCACCATCAACATGCTGACTTCGGGCTTACCGGCGGCGCTGCATTTGGCGCTTTGTTCCGGCACCAGTTTGTTGGCTTCGTACGAACCCGCAGCGGCGGCGACGGTTTTGCCGCACAGATCATCGACGCTGTTGATTTTCTTCGGGTTGCCCTGTGCCAGCACCGAACCATCCTGCACCTGCATCGAGGCGACGAAGGCGATCTGCTTCATGCGTTCTTCGGTGACGTACAGCATCGGACCGATATCCGCGCGTCCGCTGGCGATCGAGGTGAGCAGCACGTTGAACGAGCCACTTTGGTAACTGTGTTTCGCGCCGAGGCAGCTGCTGATGCGTTCGAACAGGGAAGGATCGAGACCTTCAATGATGCTGGGATCTTTTTCCGATGGCGCTTCAAAGCCTTTGGTGTAGCCGCCGAGGCCGACGACCAGATCTTTGCCTTTCAGCGAGGGATATTTGGTTTGCAGTGCTTTGCACTGCGCCATCGCCGCGAAGTCACTGGCGGCAGGCGTGATGGGATCGGTGCTGGCTGCGTGGGCGCTGGAGAGGCCCGCCAGTAAGCTGCCGCTGAGACCAGAGATTAATAAAGCAGTGCGTGCGAATTTCATAATAAGGTTCCCCTGATGCTGGTGAATGAGAAAGCGATGACCTTGTGATTTATGAACGTCTTTGGTGTTTGGGTGCTGCTGGTCCCTCACTCCAGCCCTCTTCCGCAAGCATGAGAGGGGGCCGATAGTGCGGGCTGGAAATCTCTTCATCCCCTCACCCATTTATGGAAGAGGGCTAGGGTGAGGGGAAAAGCGCACCCTTAATAACCGCGTGCCGGATCAACCTGATTACGCAGCGGTTGTCCGTGGCGGAAGCGCGCCAGGTTATCGATAAACACGTCAAGGCAACCGGCGAGGTAGGCGCTGTGATCGTCGAGGCTGCAGTGCGGTGTCATCACCACGCCGGGCGTGTGCCACAGCGGGTCGTCGGCCGGTAGCGGCTCTTGCGGATAGACATCCAGCACCGCGCCGGCCAGTTCGCCTACGTTGAGTTTTTCGCGCATCGCGCTGTAATCAAACACATCGGCGCGTCCAACAATCACGATACCAGCGCGTGCGGGCAGCAGATCGAGACGGCGGCGATCGAACAGATTGCGGGTTTGTGGCGTCAGCGGCAGCGTCGATACCACCACATCCACCTGCGGCAATACCTCGTCTAGCGCATCAATACGGATGCAGCGCGCCACGTTGGCATCGCACTGGCCGCTGCGCGTCACGCCAATCACGCGATAGCCTTGCGCCGTCAGCAGAGTTGCCGCTGCGGCGCCAATGCCGCCCACGCCCAGCAGCAGCACGATTTTGCCGCGTGCGCAGCCGCCAAAGGTCGGACGCCACACACGCTGCGCCTGATCCTGCAGAAAACCGGGAATGCCGAAGTTGAACATCAGCGCCGCCATCAAAATGAACTCGGCACCTTTATCGCCGTGTACGCCAGAAGCATTGGTGAGGGTCACGCCTTGCGGCCAGTGCGCCAGCCACTGCTCAACGCCAGCGGACATCACCTGCACCCAACCCAGACGCGGCGTGCTGAACTGATCGAGCGCCAGCTTACGTCCGCTCCACAGAATGTCGCAGCGGGCGAGAAAGTCGGCGGTCTGCGCCGGATCGCGGTTTTCGCTCAGCGTGAAGTGGCTGCGCAACGGCGGATGCACGTCGAGCTGCAGTTGCAGCTGCTCAACAGAGAGATGGAGTGCGCGCGGTGCGCTGGCGTCGTTCTCGATGTGAATATGCATCAGCGCATCGCCGTCACTTCCATCTCGACCAGCAGGTCAGGATGGTTGAGTTGAATGCCCACGGTGGCGCGCGCCGGGAAGGGGAACCGGAAGAATTCACTGTAAGCGGCATTCATCGCGCTGAACGTGCTGAGATCGGTCAGGTAAACAGTGACGCGGACCACGTTGTCGAAGGTCATGTTCGCTTCGCTCAGCAGATCGCCGACGTTTTTCAACACCTGACGCGTCTGGCTGGTGATGTCGTTGCCCATAATCTCGCCGCTGTAGGGATCAATCGCCACCTGGCCGGAAATGAACAACATCGGTTCATGCAGCACGGCGGCGGAGAGCGGCGCAGGCCCCATTGGGCGGTCGCTGGCGTTCATGCCGGGATAACTCAACGCAATCTTCATGGTGAAATCTCAAGCAAAACTGTTTCACCGCAATTTCGTATACGATTATACGAGTGTCAACGCGCGATTTTTAACCATTGGGTCAAAAAGGTGATATTCATCACGTAATAGGATTTGCTGATATATCGATCAAGCTTATGATATGTAAGATTTTAATGAAAATTTTATGTTGAGTGCTCGCGATGAGTGTGAATCGTATACGATTTTCTTATTGTTCTGTTTTTGCCCGCTAAACCTTGCCGTAATCGCCTGCGCATTGGCCTGGATTTCCGGCTGCACAATCCGCGGTCAAAGGGTATACTGGCGCACTCTTTTTTTAACCGATCCGTATCGCGTGCGAATTCAACATGCAAAAGTTTGATACCAAGACCTTTCAGGGCCTGATCCTGACCTTGCAGGATTACTGGGCGCGTCAAGGCTGCACCATTGTCCAACCGTTGGACATGGAAGTGGGCGCCGGCACCTCACACCCGATGACCTGTCTGCGTGCCTTAGGCCCAGAGCCGATGGCGACCGCTTACGTGCAGCCATCTCGTCGTCCAACCGATGGACGTTACGGTGAAAACCCGAACCGTTTACAGCACTATTACCAGTTCCAGGTGGTGATTAAGCCCAACCCGGACAACCTTCAGGAGCTGTACCTTGGGTCGCTGAAAGAGCTGGGTATGGATCCCACCATCCACGACATTCGCTTTGTCGAAGACAACTGGGAAAACCCAACGCTGGGCGCGTGGGGACTCGGTTGGGAAGTGTGGCTGAACGGCATGGAAGTGACGCAGTTCACTTACTTCCAGCAGGTTGGCGGCCTCGAGTGTAAGCCAGTAACCGGCGAGATCACCTACGGCTTAGAGCGCCTGGCGATGTACATTCAGGGCGTAGACAGCGTTTACGATCTGGTGTGGAGCGACGGTCCGTTCGGTAAAACCACCTACGGCGAAGTGTTCCATCAGAACGAAGTGGAGCAGTCGACCTATAACTTTGAATACGCTGACGTTGACTTCCTTTTCACCTGCTTCGAGCAGTATGAGAAAGAAGCGCAGCAGCTGCTGGCGCTGGAAAAACCGCTGCCGCTGCCGGCTTACGAGCGCATTCTGAAAGCGGCGCACAGCTTTAACCTGCTGGATGCCCGCAAAGCGATTTCGGTTACCGAACGCCAGCGTTATATCCTGCGTATCCGCACCCTGACGAAAGCCGTGGCGGAAGCCTATTATGCGTCCCGTGAGGCGCTTGGCTTCCCGATGTGCAATAAAAACAAGTAAGAGGCAGCCATGACCGATAAAACTTTCCTGGTGGAAATTGGCACCGAAGAGTTGCCTCCGAAAGCGCTGCGCAGTCTGGCGGAAGCCTTTGCTGCGCATTTCACTGCTGAACTTGATAGCGCCGGTCTGGCGCACGGCGAAGTGAGCTGGTTTGCTGCTCCGCGCCGTCTGGCGCTGAAAGTGGCCCAGCTGGCTGCCGCGCAGCCGGATCGCGAAGTTGAAAAACGTGGCCCGGCTATCGCCGCCGCGTTTGATGCCGATGGCAACGCCACCAAAGCGGCCGAAGGTTGGGCGCGTGGTAACGGCATCACTGTGGCGCAGGCCGAACGTCTGAGCACGGATAAAGGTGAATGGCTGGTGCATCGCGCTGCCATCACCGGCGAAAGCGCGCAGGCGCTGCTGCCCGCTATGGTGGCTACCGCGCTGAGCAAGCTGCCAATTCCTAAGCTGATGCGCTGGGGCGCGAGCGACGTGCAGTTTGTGCGTCCGGTGCACACCGTTACGCTGCTGCTGGGTGACGAGCTGATTCCCGCGAAGATTCTCGGTATTAAATCCGATCGCGTGATTCGCGGTCATCGCTTTATGGGCGAGCCAGAATTCACCATCGACAACGCCGATCAGTATCCGCAGCTGCTGCTGGAGCGCGGTAAAGTGGTGGCGGATTACGCCGCGCGTAAAGCCAAAATCAAAGCGGATGCGGAAGCGGCAGCGCAGAAAATTGGCGGCATCGCCGATTTGAGCGAAAGCCTGCTGGAAGAAGTGACCTCGCTGGTGGAGTGGCCGGTGGTGCTGACGGCGAAATTCGAAGAGAAGTTCCTCGCGGTGCCAGCTGAAGCGCTGGTTTACACCATGAAAGGTGACCAGAAGTACTTCCCGGTGTACGACGCGGCGGGCAAGCTGCTGCCGAATTTCATCTTCGTTACCAACATCGAATCCAAAGATCCACAGCAGATTATCGCCGGTAACGAGAAGGTGGTGCGCCCGCGTCTGGCGGATGCCGAGTTCTTCTTCAACACCGACCGCAAAAAGCGTCTGGAAGATAATCTGCCGCGTCTGGAAACCGTACTGTTCCAGAAAGAGCTGGGTACGCTGCGTGATAAAACCGATCGCATTCAGGCGCTGGCTGGCTGGATTGCCGCGCAGATTGGCGCTGATGTGAACCACGCTACCCGCGCGGGCTTGCTGTCGAAATGTGACCTGATGACCAACATGGTCTTCGAGTTCACCGACACCCAGGGCGTGATGGGCATGCACTACGCGCGCCACGATGGCGAAGCGGAAGATGTGGCGGTGGCGCTGAATGAGCAGTATCAGCCGCGCTTTGCCGGTGACGATCTGCCGTCAAATCCTGTGGCCTGCGCCGTGGCGATTGCCGACAAAATGGACACCCTCGCGGGTATCTTCGGTATCGGTCAGCATCCGAAAGGCGACAAAGATCCGTTCGCACTGCGCCGTGCTGCGCTGGGCGTGCTGCGTATCATCGTGGAGAAAAATCTGCCGCTCGATCTGCAAACGCTGACCGAAGAAGCGGTGCGTTTGTACGGCAGCAAGCTGAGCAACGCCAAAGTGGTCGATGAAGTGATCGACTTTATGCTGGGCCGTTTCCGTACCTGGTATCAGGAAGAGGGCCACAGCGTTGACACCATTCAGGCGGTGCTGGCGCGTCGTCCAACCCGTCCGGCTGATTTCGATGCGCGCATGAAGGCGGTTTCGCACTTCCGTACGCTGGAAGCGGCCGCCACGCTGGCTGCTGCCAACAAACGTGTGTCGAACATCCTGGCGAAATCGACCGAAACCCTGAACGACAGCGTGCAGGCTTCCCTGCTGAAAGAGAACGAAGAGATCCAACTGGCGACCTTCGTGACCGCGCTGGGCGACAAGCTGCAGCCGTACTTTGCAGAAGGTCGCTATCAGGATGCGCTGGTTGAACTGGCGCAGCTGCGCGAAGCGGTAGATAACTTCTTCGATAAAGTGATGGTGAACGCTGACGATCAGGCGGTGCGTATTAACCGTCTGACGCTGCTGGCACAGCTGCGCCAGCTGTTCCTGCAGGTGGCGGATATTTCACTGCTGCAGTAATTGGCGTGGTCGCCATGAATGGCGATGCTACAAAATAAAGGGGACGAGAGATCGTCCCTTTTTTGTTTTCAAAACTCGGCGCTAACGTCCTGCGAGTGGTGCAAGATACGCCCGATGAAAATTTCATCCACTTCAGCGCGGTAGATCACAATATGCTGTTCGAAAGGCAGCGAATAGATCTGCTGACCTAAATCCGGTCGTTTACGACCTAAATCAAACATGGCGAGTTTGTCGAAGAGCTGAGCGAATCTGGCGCTATAGTCATCAGCTAACTGCTCTCCATAATTCCAGTAGCCATAAATCCAGATCTTCATTAGATCTGCATCAGCTTCCGGTTTTATCGTGATGGTCCTTTTCATAAATGCCTACCCTGGCTTTTGCTCGTCTTAGAAAATCTTCATGATCCCACTCTTTTCCCGGGCCGCTTTCAAAGCCCTCTCTGACCAACTCTCTGAGCTTTTCCAGCTTTGATTCCGCCTGCTTCTCACGCAGCAAGCGCAGCGAGTCGCGCACCACTTCGCTTTGCGTACGGTAGTCGCCGGATTCAACCAGAGATTCAACAAACTCGCGCAGTTCATCGCCTAAATCGATCGTCATGGTACGTGCCATCATCGTCATCCCGTGTAAGAGTATTTCTTACATTCTGGCACTTTTTTGCGCAACAGGGAATGCGCGTTACAGCGCAGTTACAGGCTGAACTGCGAGGCAACGCGAGAGATTTTAGGCAGATGAGACGGGAAACAGGCGGTCGTCGCGCAACAGATGATCGTTACCACGGCGGCGGGTGAAGCCGCTGCGGTCGAAGAATTCCAGAATCTGTATCGCCACTTTGCGCCCGGTGCCAAGCTGGTTGCGGAAGTCGGCGGCGCTGGTGCTGCCCTCTTGCGCGGCACGGCTCCGAATCAGATCGGCGAAGATCTGGATCTGGTCGCTGCGATAGTAGCGATCGCGTACGATCGCGGTGATATGTCCGAGCCGCGCAGCAGTGAGCAGCAGCGAGCGAATCGCCTGTTCATCCTGCTGCAGCGCCAGCGCGATATCGCGCACCCACAGCGGCTGATCGCCAAACAGCGGGCCGACCTGCTGCCAAAGAGCTTCTTCCTGCGGATTAAAGCGCGGTTCGAAGTCGGGCAGATGCAGCCAGCCTTGTCGCTGTTGTAGCTGACCTTGCGCCAGCAGTTGATCAATCAGCGCTAACACCCATTCCGCAGGCTGATGCGGCATTGCCACACGACGCAAACGATCGTGGCCGATGCCCGGCATCTCGGGATGCTGCTGATGAAAATGCGCCAGTGATTCCAGCAGCTTTTGCCGCCATTGTGCTGCCTGCGCGGCACTCATCAGCGCGTTATCAAGCTGCACCGGTGCTGCATGCTCGATCAGTGCATCCAGCGCGGGCTCGGTAAGCTGGCGCGCCCACGCCAGGTCACGCCGTTCTGTCGGTTGATAGGCCAGATGCGCCTGCAGGCTGGCGTCATCATCTTGTGCGGCGGCCAGCTGCTGCAGCCAGGCAAGATACTCCGCCTGACGTTTGCCGCGCTTTTTACTGTTGAGCAGCAGCACGCGCGCGCCGCCCAGCGTGTGCTGTGCGTTGCTGTCGCGGATAATCAGCCGATCGTTCTCGGCCAGCCACAGCGGTTGGTTCAGCACCAGTTCCGCGACATCATCCGCCAGCAGCGTAATGCGTCCAGTGACGTGGCTGGCGGCGTGGTGGAGATGAATCGGCTGCGACGCGCTCTTCAGCGGCTGCAGCAAGCGCAGCGCCACGGTTAAGCGCGTGGTGCCTTCCGCTCTGGCCTGTGACAGCAGCCAGTCGCCGCGCGCGATCTGCGCTTTTTCCACATCGCCGACGATATTCAATGCGATACGTTCACCGGCTTGCGCGCGCGTCACCGATTGGTTCTGCGCATGCAGCGCGCGCACGCGCAGCGGCAGATTCAGGCTGCTAAGCCAAAGAGTATCGCCGACGTTCACTTCGCCCGACAGCGCGGTGCCGGTGACCACCAATCCGCTGCCTTTCAGCGTGAAGGCGCGATCGATAGCGAGACGGAAACGGTAACGAGAGTCGAAGGCCGGTTCCGCCAGCGTGCTGAGATGCTGGCGCAGCGCGTCGATGCCTTGCTGGGTGTGGCTGCTGGTAACAAATTGCGGCACCGCCGGCCAGCCGAGTTGCTGCGTGAGCTGCGCCACCTGCCGCTGGACTTCCGCGATGCGCGCTTCGTCCACGCGATCGGCTTTGGTCAGCGCCACGCTGAGCGGCGGCTGTCCGGCCAGGCTCAGCAATTGCAAATGTTCGCGGGTTTGCGGCATCACGCCATCGTCGCAGGCCACCACCAGCAGCGCATGATGAATGCCGCCAATGCCCGCCAGCATATTGGCGAGAAATTTCTCGTGGCCTGGCACATCAATAAAGCCGAGCACGCGACCATCCGGCTGCGGCCAGTACGCGTAGCCGAGATCGATGGTCATGCCGCGCCGTTTCTCTTCCGGCAGGCGATCGGCATCCACGCCGGTTAATGCCTGTAGCAGCGCGGTTTTGCCGTGATCGACGTGTCCAGCGGTGGCAATAATCATGACGCTAAGGCCTGAATCAGCGCGCTTTCATCATCAAGGCAGCGCAAATCCAGCCACAGTTTGCCTTCCTGAATGCGGCCAATCACCGGGCGCGCTAAGCTGCGCCAATGCTGTGACAAATTGACGAGCTGGCTACCGCGCCCATCGCTCGGCGCAAAGGTGATAGCGAAACTGGGAATACGTTCAACTGGTAGCGATCCGCTGCCGATTTGGGATGAACAGGGCGCAATCGCTAGCGAAAAATCCTCTCCATAAATCTGTTGTAACGCGGGCAGCAATCGTTCAGCTTGTTGCTGAATATCCTGCGCTGGACGGGTGAGCAGCCGCAGCGTCGGCAGGGCTTCACGCAGCGTTTCCGGCTGACGATAGAGCTGTAGCGTGGCTTCCAGCGCCGCGAGCGTCATTTTGTCGACGCGCAGCGCGCGTTTCAGCGGATGCGACTGGAGCTGATCAATCAGCGTCTGCTTGCCAACGATAATCCCCGCCTGCGGACCGCCGAGCAGTTTGTCGCCGGAGAAACTTACCAGACTGACGCCTGCGGCGATCAGCTGCTGCGGCATCGGTTCAGCCGGCAGACCAAATTCGGTCATATCGATCAGCGATCCGCTGCCAAGGTCGGTGATCACCGGCAATTGATAAGCGTCACCCAGCGCAACCAGCTCTGCTTCCGTTACCGCATGGGTAAAGCCCTGAATCTGATAATTGCTGGTGTGCACCTTCATCAGCAGGCCGCTGTTTTCCGCGATGGCGGCGCGATAATCTTTCAGGTGCGTGCGGTTGGTGGTGCCCACTTCCACCAGTTTGCAGCCCGCCTGGCGCATCACGTCAGGAATGCGGAAGGCGCCGCCAATTTCTACCAGCTCGCCGCGCGAGACAATTACTTCGCGCCCCGGCGCTAACGCGGCCAACATCAATAACACGGCGGCGGCATTGTTGTTAACGATACAGGCCGCTTCCGCGCCGGTTAACTCGCACAGCAGCGCGCTGACCGCACGATCGCGGTGGCCACGCGCCGCTTCATCCAGCGCGTATTCCAGCGTGACCGGCTGACGCAGGCAATTCACCACCGCGTCGATAGCGCGATCGCTCAGCTGTGCGCGGCCAAGATTGGTGTGCAGTACGGTGCCGGTGAGATTGAACACCGGACGCAGCGCACTTTGCTGCTGTTGCTGGATACGGCGCAGCGCTTCATCCGGCCAGTTCAGGTGCCACTCTGGCAAGGTTTGGTGCTGCTGAATGTGGTCGCGCGCTTCCTGCTGCATGCTGCGCAGCTGGCGCGTAGCGAAGGCGGTTCCGTGATCGGCAAGCAGCGGCTGCAGCGCGGGATCGCGCAGCAGGCTGTCGATAGCAGGTAATTGGCTGTACAGGGTTTTCATCGGGTGACTTACAGAGAGGGCGGAACGGTGCGGGCAAAGCTTTCGCGCGCAAACAGGTTTTCGGCCAGCTTCACCAGCGCCGGGCGATTTACGCACCAGTTTGGCAGCACGCGGCGGAAGTTGAGGTAACCAATCATGCAGCCGGTGGCGATATCGGCCAGATTGAGCGTGCCGCTATTGAGCCATTCGCCCTGGGCGGCGGCGGTTTCTAGCGCATCGAGGCCGCGTTGGATTTTGTCACGGTTGCGCAGCAGCACCTCTTCAGATTGCTGATCGCCGGGACGCATCTGCTCGCGCACGATCATCACCGCCGCATCGTTGATGCCGTCGGCCAGTTTTTCCAGCTGACGGATGTGCAACGCATGCAGCGCATCATCGGGCAGCAGCGCAGGCGCATCGCCGCGCAGTTCAATGACTTGCGCGATGATCGAAGAGTCGAACCAGGTGAGCTGGTTGTCGTCAATCAGCGCCGGTACTTTGCCCAGCGGATTGTACTGCGGTACATCGCTGTCATCGATCCACGGAGAGTGATTAACGAATTCGAAAACCAGGCCTTTTTCCAGCAATATCACTGATATTTTGCGGACAAAAGGGCTGGTGTAGCTGCCAATCAGTTTCATCGTGCGCCTCCGTGTTGAATGAAAATACGCGATAACAAACCGCACATATCCCTGGCGGCGCGCTGGCACAATGCGCGATAAATCGCGCCGCTACGGACCGCAGAAACATGGAAAAAGCTAATCGCCGGGGAACATAAACGGATTCAGACTGCTGCGGGCGAATCCTTCCTGCTCCATGCGGGCATCCAGCACCAGCGAGGCCAAATCATCGGCCACCGGCTCTACGGCGGGATCCTTCTCCTGATACAACATCTTCAGGTAGGTACCGCAATCGCCGCAACTCTCTGCTTTCACCGCCGCTTTTTCGCTGTCCAGCGACCAGTAATGCAGATCGCCGGTTTGTTCACAGTTGGAGCACTTGCTGCGCACCACATACCATTCGCTTTCACACAGATTGCAGTGCAGATAGCGCAGACCTTGCTGGCCTACGCTCATGTGCACCACGCTGGTGACCGGCACGCTGGCGCATACCGGGCAGAACTGGCGATGCTCACCGTATTCGGCGCGCGCTTTACCGGGAATTAATGCCGCCATCTGCGCCCAGTAAATCGACAACGCCGCCCAGATGAACGGCGATTTGTCGCTGCTCACCTGCGCGAAATCGCCTTCCAGCAGCGCATGCGCCAGATTTTCCAGTTCGCTAGTGGAGGATTTTTCCAGATTCTCCAGCACCGCCAGCGCCTGGCCGCTCATCTCCGGCTTCAGCTCGGCGATCAGCGAATGCAGCAAACGCTGCCAGTGCGCATCGCGCGGATAGGTGTGGATATCGAGCGGCGGTTTGCCCTGCTCGGCGCTCTGCGTCAGCCGCTGCTGCAGATCAAGCTGTAGCGGATGGTCATACAGCACGATCTCCTGCGCCTCGGCGATCACCGCAGCAAAGCGCAGGTAATCACCCAGCGGATTCTTCGCGGCCAGGTCGCGCAAACGTGCCGCACGGCGGCTATACAGATTTTTCAGCCGGGGGAAAAGTAACGGCGGAACGTGCTCCGCCGTGTGCTTTTCGCTTTTCTCCAGCTGGTCCTGCGGGATGATGCGAATACTCATCAGGGACGTTTTTCCTGTTGTGTTTGGCGTTGGCGCTGCTCGCGATACCAGCGTGGGTGATGTTTCTTCGCCCACGCGGCCGGAACCCAGCCCTCAACCATGGCGGTAATGGTGCCTTTTACCCACAACGCGGCGTAAATGTGCACCATAATCACCACGATCAGCGCCACAGCTGAGACCGAATGCACCACTAGCGCGATGCGAATCAGCGGAATAGTAAAGGCACCGGCAAAGTACGGGCGCCAGATAACAATTCCGCTCACCAGCAGCAAGACTAAGCTGATGATAGCAGCCCAGAACACACACTTCTGCCCGAAGTTGTATTTGCCGGTATCGCCGACCTCTTCGTTTTGCACGATTTTGTGGATGTTTTTCGCCCAAACCAGGTCTTCGCGATTGATCAGATTATGTTTCCAATAGCGTAAGAACATGATGATAAAGGCGGCAAACATCACCGTGCCAACAAACGGATGCAGGATACGCGCCAACTGCGGCGTGCCGAGCACGTGCATCAGCCAGTTAAACGACGGGAAAAAGAAACCCAGTCCGCTCAGCGCGGCGAGCACAAAACAGAACGCCACAATCCAGTGATTGATGCGTTCCGGTGCGCTGTAGCGCACCAGACGATCGCGTTTTTTCATTATTCGCGCTCCTCTTTTTCGTGCAGATTCTCGTCCTCATCCTCTTCCACGCGGTTTGGCCCTACGCCAACGTAGTGGAACACGGATGCAGCAAAGGTAGCGGCAAAACCGATCGCCGCCAGCGGTTTCCAGATCCCTTTCCAGAACGTTACCGCCGGGCTGATGCTCGGATTATCCGGCAAACCGTGATAGAGCTGCGGTTTGTTGGCGTGATGCAGCACGTACATCACGTGCGTACCGCCTACGCCTTCCGGATCGTACAAGCCGGCGTTGGCATAGCCGCGCGTGTTGAGCTCGGCCACGCGTTCACCGGCCAGCGCCTGCATATCGCTTTTGCTGCCGAAGTGAATCGCGCCGGTCGGGCAGGTTTTCACGCACGCCGGTTCCTGACCGACATTGACACGATCGACGCACAGCGTGCATTTGTACACGCGGTTGTCCTCTTTATTCAGACGCGGCACATCGAACGGACAGCCCGCAATGCAGTAGCCGCAGCCAATGCACTGTTCTGACTGAAAATCGACGATGCCGTTGGCGTACTGAATAATCGCGCCTTCAGATGGGCAGGCTTTCAGGCAGCCGGGATCGGCGCAGTGCATGCAGCCATCCTTGCGGATCAGCCACTCTAACTTGCCGTTCTCCTCCACTTCTGAGAAGCGCATCACCGTCCACGATTTGGCGGTCAAATCGGCGGGATTGTCGTACACCCCAACGTTATGTCCCACTTCATCGCGGATATCGTTCCACTCCGAGCACGCCACCTGACACGCTTTGCAGCCGATGCAGGTGGTCACGTCGATCAGTTTCGCCACTTCCTGCTGATGGTTACGCGCCTGCGGGGCAGGCGTGAGTCCATTGGTGGCGGAGCGGCGGATAATGTCTTGAGATTGATAAGCCATATTCGTTCTCCTTACACCTTCTCGACGTTGACCAGGAACGCCTTAAATTCTGGCGTCTGCGTGTTGGCATCACCGACAAACGGCGTCAGGGTGTTGGCAATAAAGCCTTTTTTCGCCACGCCCTGATAACCCCAGTGAATCGGAATGCCGATGGTATCGACGATTTTGCCGTCGACGTTGAGTGGGCGGATGCGCTTAGTGACCACCGCTTTGGCTTTGATGTAGCCGCGATTGGAGCTCACTTTCACCGTGTCGCCCTGCGCGATGCCGAGCTTGTTGGCCAGTTTCTCGCCGATTTCAATAAACTGTTCCGGCTGCGCGATGGCATTGAGCCGCGCGTGTTTGGTCCAGTAATGGAAATGCTCGGTGAGGCGATAAGTGGTGCCGACATACGGGAACTGCTCCGCCTGGCCCATCGATGCCAAATCGTCCTTGAACACGCGCGCCGCCGGGTTGGATACCACGTTCGGATGCAGCGGGTTGGTGCCGATTGGCGTTTCAAACGGCTCGTAGTGTTCCGGGAACGGACCTTCGGCCATTTTGTCGAGTGCAAACAGGCGGCCCATGCCTTCCGGCTGCATGATGAACGGCCCGACATCGCTGCCGGGTGCGGCGGCGCTGTAGTCCGGCACATCCATGCCGCCCCATTTGCTGCCATCCCACTTCAGGATCTGACGTTTCGGATCCCACGGATTGCCTTGCGGGTCAGCCGAGGCGCGGTTGTAGAGAATGCGGCGGTTGAGCGGCCACGCCCAGCTCCAGTTCAGCGTGTTGCCCAAGCCGGTAGGATCGGTGTTGTCGCGGCGCGCCATCTGGTTGCCGTCCGGCGTCCAGCTGCCGGCGAAAATCCAGCATCCGCTGCTGGTGCTGCCGTCATCTTTCAGATGGGCAAAGGTACTGAGCTGTTGGCCTTTTTTCACCAGCAGCGTGCCTTTGTCATCGTATACATCCGCCAGCGCTTTGCCGTTGTTCTCCATCGCCACTTCTTCCGGCGCAGGATTTTCTGGCGTCAGGTAGTTCCAGCTCATGTTCAGCACTTGCTCAGGCAATGCGCCGCCCTCACTGGCGTACATTTTGCGCAGGCGTGAATAGATGCCGGAAAGAATCTCGCCGTCATTCAGCGCTTCGCCCGGTGCATCCTGACCTTTCCAGTGCCACTGCAGCCAGCGGCCGGAGTTAACGATTGAACCGTTCTCTTCGGCGAAACAGGTGGAGGGCAAACGGAACACTTCGGTCTGAATTTTTGATGGATCAACATCGTTAAACTCGTCGTGATTCTCCCAGAAGGTGGCAGTTTCGGTGTTGAGCGGGTCGATGGTGACAAGGAACTTCAGCTTCGACAGTGAATCAATCACTTTGCGCTTGTTCGGGAACGATGCCACCGGGTTGAAGCCCTGGCACAGATAGCCGTTGACCTTGCCTTGCGACATCATCTCGAAGTACTGCAGCACGTCGTAACCTTTATCCCACTTCGGCAACCAGTCGAAGCCCCAGCTGTTTTCCGCCTGGGCTTTGTCGCCGAAGAAGGCTTTCATCTGGCTGACAAAGAATTTCGGGTAGTTGCTCCAGTAGTTTACCTGGCCCGGCAGCAGCGCTTTCGGCGTGTTGGCAGCAAGATAACTCTGCAGATCGGTGTGTTTTTCCGACGGCAAAGTCATGTAACCCGGCAAACTTTGCGACAGCAAACCGAGATCGGTCAGCCCCTGAATATTCGAGTGGCCGCGCAGCGCATTGATGCCGCCGCCAATCATGCCCATGTTGCCGAGCAGCAGCTGAATCATCGCCATGGTGCGGATATTCTGCGCACCGACCGAGTGCTGCGTCCAGCCGAGCGCATACAGGAACGAAGTGGTGCGATCGCGCGCGCTGGTTTCGCCAATCAGTTCACACACGTGCAAGAAGTCCGCTTTTGGCGTGCCGCAGATGCGTTCAACAATTTCTGGCGTGTAACGGCTAACGTGCTGCTTCAGCAGGTTCCATACGCAGCGCGGATGCGTGAGCGTGGCGTCGCGTTTGGCGAAGCCGTCGGCGTCCAGTTCGTAGTTCCAGCTGGTTTTGTCGTATTTGCGATTCTCTTCGTCGTAGCCGCTGAACAGGCCATCTTCAAAATGATAATCCTCGCGCACGATCAGGCTGGCATTGGTGTACGCCTGCACATATTCATGCTGGATTTTGTCGTTTTGCAGCAGCCACAGCAGTACGCCCGACAGGAAAGTGATGTCGGTGCCCGAACGAATCGGCGTATAGAAATCGGCTACCGATGCGGTTCGCGTGAAGCGCGGATCGATAACAATCAGTTTGGCTTTGTTGTGAATCTTGGCTTCCATCGCCCAGCGGAATCCCACCGGATGCGCTTCAGCGGCGTTCCCGCCCATCACAACGATCAGATTGGCATTACGGATGTCGACCCAGTGATTGGTCATCGCACCGCGACCAAATGTTGGAGCAAGACTTGCTACCGTTGGTCCGTGTCATACGCGTGCCTGGTTGTCGACCGCTAACATGCCGAGCGATCGGGTAAATTTCTGGGTTAAATAGCCGGTTTCGTTGCTGGATGCGGAAGCACACAGCATGCCGGTGGAGAGCCAACGGTTTACCGTCACGCCCGCAGCGTTTTGCGCCACGAAGTTAGCGTCGCGGTCCGCTTTCATTAGCCTGGCGATGCGATCAAAGGCATCGTCCCAGCTAATGCGCTGCCATTTATCGGAGCCTGGCGCGCGGTATTCCGGGTATTGCAGGCGACTTTCACTGTGGATGAAGTCGAGCAGGCCTGCGCCTTTCGGGCACAATGCGCCGCGGCTCACCGGATGATCCGGATCCCCTTCGATATGGAAAATGGTCTCTTTGGCGTTTTTCGCGCCGTCACCGAGGCTGTACATTAACAAGCCACAGCCAACTGAGCAGTAAGTGCAGGTGTTACGGGTTTCGCGTGCGCGCAGCAGTTTATACTGTCGCGTTTCCGCCAGCGCTACCTCTGGCGCAAAGCCAAGCAGTGCTGCCGTTGTCCCTGCCATACCGCCAGCACAGACCTTGAAGAATTTTCTTCGGCTGACGTTCATGGATTATCCTTTCAACATGAATGATTTTTTACTTTTGCAGTGCAGTGAATCGGGCGTCACAATAACCCGACGAATATTGCGGCAATAGCGACCTAATATTACCACTACTTTAGTAAGGTTGTTATGTGAGGCGAAAAAAGTGACAGAGAATGAGCAGGAAAGTCACATTAATGTGAATAAGATCTCAGGTGCGGTGCAGGCGCAGGTGCATCAGCGGCGTGATATCAGCCTTGCGGAAACAGACTGGCTGGCGCAGGAAGTACCGGTAGCGCTGGTCTATAACGGCATTTCGCACGTTGTGATGATGGCGACACCCAATGATTTGGAAGCTTTTGCGATAGGTTTCTCGCTCTCGGAAGGCATTATTGCGCGCCCGGATGAAATCTACGGTATCGATGTGGTTTCGGGCTGTAATGGCATTGAAGTACAGATTGAACTCTCCAGCCGCCGCTTTATGGCGCTGAAAGAGCAGCGCCGCGCCATGGCTGGCCGCACCGGCTGCGGCGTGTGTGGCGTGGAGCAACTCGATCAAATCGGTAAGCCATTACAGCCGCTGCCGTTCAGCCAAACCTTTGATTTAGCCAATCTGGATAAAGGCCTGGCGCAGCTGCGCGATTACCAGCCGATCGGCAATCTCACCGGCTGCACGCACGCGGCGGCGTGGATGTCACCGCAAGGCGAATTGCAGGGCGGGTATGAAGATGTCGGTCGCCATGTGGCGCTGGATAAATTGCTGGGGAATCGCAGCCAGCAGCCGTGGCAGCAGGGCGCGGTGCTGGTTTCCAGTCGCGCCAGCTATGAGATGGTGCAGAAATCCGCCATGTGCGGCGTGGAGATTCTGTTCGCGGTGTCAGCTGCGACACAGCTCGCCGTTGAGGTGGCCGAACGCTGCAATCTCACGCTAGTCGGCTTTAGTAAACCGGGCCGCGCCACGGTTTACAGCCATCCGCAGCGGCTGCGTTAAACCACCTGCACCTGCGGCAGCGCCTGTTGCAGCGCCGTCAGCGCGCCGGGTTTTACCGCGCCGCTGTCGCAGATCAGCAGATCGATTTCCGCAATCGCTGCATAAACGGTGCGGCTCATCAC